>Ga0137407_10000729_pt1 | contig 21724 bp, 25 predicted proteins | sample CZOMad2_2_16fung_FD_108410 | JGI IMG/M metagenome (GOLD analysis project Ga0137407, IMG submission 108410) | Vadose zone soil fungal communities from Angelo Coast Range Reserve, California, USA - CZOMad2_2_16fungal (Illumina Assembly) | ecosystem: Environmental > Terrestrial > Soil > Vadose... | reverse complement strand
TGTGCGGCCGTGGGCGACCGCACAGCGGAATGCTTTGGAAACTACGCGGAACTACAACGAGGGTGGTGCGCCTGGCAGGAGTCGAACCTGCGACCCTCGGATTAGAAGTCCGATGCTCTATCCAACTGAGCTACAGGCGCGTCCTTTTAAACTAATACCTTACGCATTTCGCGGCGCGTTATTTTCTGAGCTGCGCTGAATTTGCGCTGAGAGCGACGGCCTTCTCGCACGAAAGGAAGCCGTCTGCCCATCCGCCGCTGCTCGCGCATGAAATCTCCCGCCGCATCTTACGTCCCCACGGTGCGCAGTCGAAACGGGGAGCACTCCACACCCTCGAAGAGTTGCAGTAGGCCGGCCGAGGAACCGGTTCTTCAGCTCGAGTTCCCGCGTCAGGTGGCCTCCATCTCCGGGGCGATAGGCGGAGAACCCGGGGCCTCCTCGACTTCGCGGCTCGAAGATCCGCGGCGGCAGCGGTAGCGCGGCGGTAGCTGCGCTCGCCAATTCAACGAAATGCTGGGCGTCCAGAGAGGCGGCTAAGAAGCTATTAGCGGGTCGGCGAGCTAGCGGTGCATTAGGATCTAGAATGAGCCAATGCTAACAGCGGATGAAGACTAGTCGGTTCCAGCTATGGGCGCCCAGAAGAGCGTGGTCCGTCTTCCTAGTTGCCGCTTCATCGGTGCTGTTCCCGTAGCAGGCGACTTCGACTACTGGTTCGCCAGGATAAGGCGGCTCGGTCTCAAACCGGTGGCATTGGGCAACTGTCTCATTGCGGCTGACACCACAATCAAACCTCTCGTTTCTAACGACTCCTGTCTTACGTTCGTCCTGGATCCGAGAAGCGGCGCACGCGAAGGATGCCGGAGTAGTTCCTTGGAGAGCCTCGCTCGACATTCAGATGATGTTGCGTTCATTCGTTTGGATCAACGGCGTCGGAGTGTTCGCCTGTTCCGTGCCTGGACAGGCGTCACGCCTCTATATTTCACGGTCATTCGTGGAACCGTGATCTTCTCGACTCGTCTTGCCCCACTGCTCGCGTATCAGCCAGCTTCACGCAGCGTTAGGACTGTCCAGCCCGGAGCCGTTCATGACATCTCACAATCGACGTCGTCTCAACGCCGCCTTTCTGCTCAAGACATTGTCCGCTCCATGAGAGTTCCGAAGGACCATGGGTCACTAGTCCGCCTCGTTCGCCGCATCGTTGTCGCCTCGGTCGACCGCTTTGCTGCTGACCGCGCGATCGTTCTTTTGAGTGGTGGAGTGGACAGCACGATCGTAGCCTATTTGCTTAAGCGACGAGTCCAGCACCTAGAGGCTATTGTCGTCAGCATTGATCCTGCACCAAGCGCGGATAGTACGTCTGACCTCCATATGGCTCGCCGCGCCGCCTCTTGGTTGGGCGTTCGCCTTCACGAGGTCGCACTCACGCCGAGTGACGCGACCAGGATTGTGCCCGAGGTCATCCGCCTCTCTGAAACACGTCGTGCGTCTATCGTCGACGAGCTTGCTGGAATGTACTTTCTGGCACGCCGCGTCCGATCGCTCGGCTACAGGTGTGCGTACACCGGGGAAGGCCCCGACGACATTTTCGGCGGATTAGAGTTTCAACTACGGTTTACACCACTACGACGTGTGCACGCCGCTATGCGGCGAAGCTTTGAGGAAGATCTGCCCGCCGAACTCGCGGCACAGCAGAAGGTCTTTTCCGATGCTGCTGGTGTGACGCTGATTCACCCATTCCTGTATCGACCGTTGGTTCGCATGGCATTCAACTTGTCGCCCAGGCAACTTGTCGACAGGCAGCGAAGGATGAAGCTGCTCTTCAGACAAGCATTTGCGGACGAGATCCCGATGGAATTCATATGGCGCGACAAGGCCATCACGAGGGTAGCGTCAGGACTAAAGGGCGTCCAAGAGGCACACTTCGGCGCTCGACCGGCCCGCTATTACGGGCTCTACAAGGAGTGGCGGAACAGCTTGACGGCACGATGAGCAAATCGGCGGACCCCGCGTTCCTAACCCAACTGAGAGCCCGCATGAAGGCCTTGGATGAGTCGTTTCATTGCCTCTACCGAGCTTATTATGGTCGACGAGAAGTCGAGGGTAAGGTGCCTGACTTCGACACGTTACGGTCGGCCGCAGAGGAGTTTATCCGCGCAAACTATGACTATCAGAAGGCGCGATACGGCCGGATCGTACTTCGGTTATCCGTCTCTAAGCTGATCCGGTGAACGGCCGCGATCTCTTCTCGATGCGTGGTGGCGATGTCCTCAGTTGTTCCCCACGGATTCGCGAAAGGATCCTGCTTACAGCATTTCGATACTGGTGCCGTCGTGGGTTTCCGTACTACCGGCTCACGGATCGAGAAATCGTCGCCGGCTATCGTGCGATTGCCAATTCTGAAACGGATATGCTTTGGGATGGTACGGATCTGCAGCTATCCCCGGTCGGTCAACAGATTGCAACGATGTTTCAGCCGCACATCTGGTCCGTACCCGTCTATAAGTCCCTGCGGCATCGTTTCAGAACCCCATACGAGCGCTTTGCAAATCGGGAATGGCTACGGGCCTGCCTCGCGAGGGCTGTTCGTGTCTGGCCGGAGCGGTTTTGCTTTCGCGCTAGCACTTTCCGCCGCGCGCTAATGACTTATCCAAACACGGCGACCGCCGTGAACTTTCGACCGACAGCGGCGCTGGCGATCTACAAGCGATTTGCTTCAGACGGCGAGCGAGTCTTGGACTTCAGCGCCGGCTATGGCGGACGACTTCTCGGCGCGCTCGCCGCGGGCCGCCACTACATTGGGATTGAGCCTTCGTGGACAAGCGTCATAGGCATGCGCCGCATGACTCGTGAATTCAGGAGGCTTGGGCTCACGACTACCAGCCCTGTTGTACACCGCGGGTGCGCTGAAGACCTCATGCCTAGTTTCGAAGCGCACTCCTTCAGCTTGATCTTCTCGAGCCCCCCATACTTCTCTAAGGAGCGGTACGGGAGGCAACTCTCACAGAGCTGGCGCAGATACGAAGGATACGACCAGTGGAAGAAGCTGTTTCTCGCGCGCGTGATCGCGGAATCGAGCCGGCTACTTACTACAACAGGACTCCTTGTGATGAATCTCGGAGACCCGTTTGGGTTGCCTATTGTTCGAGATGCGCTGGCCGCGGCGGGGAAGGACTTCGAACTTCAACAAGTCTGCTTCTTGCGCCTTGGGCGACTTCCATACATTCGGTCGACGACAAACTCGCCCTACAAGTACGAACCAGTCCTCGTGTTTCGGAAGCGGCCGATCGTACGCGCGGTGAGACTCAATCGGTCACATCGCCGGCGTTTGCCTTATCGAGCTCAGTTGCGATCTTCGCGTCTTCCACTTCTCTGAACGGGCGCGCTAAGGCACGTGTTAAGGCCTCGATCGCGGCAGTCTTGTGAGCCAGGCGTCTTTCGACTTGGCCCAGCCGGTAAACAGGGAAATCGGTCTCGGGTCTGAGCATGCTCACAGCTAGCCAGACCTCTCGGGAACGTTCTAGCGATGCCGACAAGCCGTCGGCTCTCCACTTGAAAAGCCAGAGCGTGCCTATGTTGCTCTGCACATCTGGATTTGCAGGAGCGTAACGCAAGGAAGCCTCGAACTGATCATTGGCAGCTACATAGAGGTCGAGTGCGCTTGTAATGGATCCGAGCGTTTTCGCCGCGTATTGCCCCTGGTACATCTTCGCAACGCCGATGGCGTTATGACTTAACCAGCTTGCTTCAAGAGTCTTCCAGTCATCCTGGCGGGCACGTCTGGCAAGGCGTTGTGCGGCGGCCGCATGCCGCGGAACCAGGGGTTCGTACTTCGCGATTTCACCAGCGTTCTGACCGCTATAAGCGTCGATGAGCATATGGGCGTAGGTCGTCGCGAGACTAGCGTGAGCGAGGGCCTTCATTTCGGCGGATTGTGAGGTTTCGACGAGCGCCGCAAAGCGTGCAGCGGCATTGCGATAGCCTTCTTCCTTGTATGTGCAGAGCTCGGACGTCGCGAGATTGTAGGTCACGTCCTCTATCTGGTAGTCGGGATACCGTTCCGCTAGGCGAGTAAAGCGAGCGATCGCGCCGTTATGATCGCCCAAATACTCGAGTGCCACGCCGTGCGTGAACATGGCAAACGGAAACCCCGGGTCCCGGGCGAGAGCCCGTTGAAGGTGCTGTTCGGCCATCTTCAGCAAAGAGCGGTCCTGATTGGCTCGATAGCGATCAAGAAGAGTCGCACCTTCGTGAGCCATCGCGAAGGCTTCTTCGTCTGATGTTCCGTGGTTCTTCACAGCCAATGCCTCACTAGGGTAGGGCGAAGAGGATTGTGTAAGCACTCCTGCGCATTAAGCTCATCTTCGCTTCTCCGTCCTCATTCGGAAACCGGAAAGTCCAGTATGCTACGGAGTAGCCTGTCCACAAGTAGCGTGTGCGATGAAGAGTGACATTGGCTTGCACTTCCCGGCCCACGGGAACGACGCGCCCCTGAATGATGTAGCGGCTGGGGACAGCCAATCGCGTTAGTAGCGGGGTCAAGCCTTTGACGTCAATGCCGCCTACCTTGGTCGACAAGTCCGGAAGGCTTTCAGATCGATCAACAAGAATCAAAGTTGGCCCAACCAACGGTCGATGTGGAGCGCTGGTCATTTCCCGTGCGACGGCTTCAACCGTCTCGGCGAAAAGACGGCCACTCGTCCCATCGACGATGTCTGTGAGCGGCACGACCATGGGGCGCCTAAGATTGAGGGACGCCGCTCGAAATAGAAGTATAAGTACAATTGCGATAGCCGGCCAAACAAGATACTGTCCCAACTCGCCGAGCCGCCGCCCGACTGCCGATGCGGTTCCAGTTTGCTTACGGTGTAGATCAAGAATTGCATCGTTGGCTTCGGCCCGAGTCTCCGGAGTGTTCCCCTTGTCCAAGTATGCCTTCGCGTCGGCATACGTCTTTGTGTCAGTGAATATTCCATCGCTGAGGAGTCGGCGACCGAGCTGAAGGTGCTGTCTTGCCGCACGGAGCTCGCGATCCCGTTGACTCAACGCGACGCGTACGTATCCTTCGACGGCCTCGTTTAGGACGCACTTTTCGGCTGTCTCTAGAGCGCGACGGTATTCGGCAAGCGCTTCACGATGGAGTTCCTTTGCTTCAAGTGCTCGCGCAAGACGAAGGTGGGGAGGGCCCAACCTGCAGTCACTTGCAGGGGCGGGACCGGCGGCGGCAACGAGCTGCGCGCCCAAAGTTACGAGACTGATGCCCAGAGCGACCGCCCGGGCAAGATTCGCTACCCGACTGCCTGCGCCAGCTCTCACTGTGACTGAATCATGAGGCGCACATCAGACACTCCCACCGCGAGATCCCGCGCGCGCGAATAAGGGACTTGAGAAGACATCAAGACCCACTTTGGGGCGCGTACACCTTTGGGCGTATACATGGAATGCGACCGGTTCGCACTAGCCGAGCAGGCATTGCGCATGGAACCTTCCGGCACATGGTCGCTGATACAGCGCAGACGAAGGGTCTGTCAAGGCCGTGGGTGGCTGACGTCTCGCGCGCTCAGCCCTGCGAAAGGATTGGCTGTGAGACGGCCTACACGCATAGGAGAGATCCGGTGCCACATTCTGGCGATGGACGTGGGGAGCGGGCGACCGCCGCCGTCCTAGCCCACCATCTTGCCCCACTCTTCAGGATAGCGTCTGGCGAGGAACTCGAACGCGATCCTAGGACTAGTCTGCATCCCTTCCATGATGGCCTTTAGAGCCGCGAGCGCAGCGTACGACTCGGCTTCGCAAAACGCGCGTTGGAACACGCGGTAAGCCTCGTGATCGGTTCGCGTCAACCAACTCCGTAGCGTGCTCGGCGTCACACCTCCGAACGCCGCGATGACGCCGACGGTTGCACCGGTACAAGTAACGACTAGGATCTTCCGGGCGCGATCGTCGTTCAGTGCCGACGGCCGCCCGCGCCCTTTTTGCCGGATCGGCGGAAGCGTGATTTGCTCCGGGAGCCTCAACTCCAGCAGAAAGTGGACGAGAGGACGGACCCGCATCCTCTTGTGCGGGGCGGGCGGCTCCTTTGTGCGGATGGAGAAGGTCCCGAGTAGCGGGCGGGCCTCCAGCTCAGCGGCCGCCTGCGTCTGGCGATTTCGTTCGAGAACGCGCGACCGAAAGTGACCGCGCTCGGTCCGCTCCAGGGGCCGCGGCATCGCGACGAATCATACCCGTCCCGGGAGGCCGATCCAGCCAAAAAATTCAGCCCTAGCTTGTGGAATTTTCCTGTGTCAGTCCAATGTCAGAGCCTGAAAATAGGGGCATCGACGCTCATAAAGCTGGGCGCAGAGCACCGCGCCGGTTTACCGCGGCCCTTCGCGCTCTGTAAGCCAGAATCCCAGCTCCTCGTCAGCGTGGATCTTGCCCATTTCGGGTATGGTTGGGCACCGGTATCGCCCTCGGTAGACGACGTCTTCTCCGATGTGATGAAAAAGCATCTGCGCGATCCTGACACCAGGCGAAAGGACAAGCGGAGCATTGCCGACGTTTGTGAGTTCAAGGGTGATGATGCCCCGATACCCAGGAGCTATAGCTGTGGCCGTGGCTATTACAAGCCCGAGTCGGCCCCAGGATGACCGGGAGGTGACGTAAGCGCCGAGGTCCGGGGGTAGCCGTACATATTCAAAGGATCCTCCGAGGATGAGTTCGCCTGGGTGGAGAACCAACTTCTTGCCACGAGGGACCAGAAACAGCTCCTGCCATTTAAGCGTCTGTACCTCCGCCTCGTCCTTCTTAAGGGGTTCGACGGCAGGTATATTGGCCCGTCGCGTTGTCACGAATTCCGTTCCGAGCCTGAGGTCGACGGACACCTCACCGATCTGGGTCTCGCTGAGGAGAGGGGTGACGATCAGACGTCGGTCGAGGCGAGCTTCGTTCAACGCGCGGAGTATAGCTTCCCGGCCGAGCACGAAGTCTAGCCCCCTTCGCGCCCGCGCCGCCACGCGTCGTATTCCTCGGTGACGTTCGCGTATTCGAGCGCTTTGTGCACGAGGCGGTGGAGGGTGATGTCATCCTCAACGCCCCACTCGCCGTCGGGATCGAAGGACAATTGCGCGATCCGACCGCACCAGCCAGCAAGAATGGCGTACCGAAAGTCGCCACGTGGGAGTGCTTTCGAGATCGGCGGAATACCCAGCTCAAGCAGGCCGAGCAACTCCTCAAGCTTCGCCTTGAAGTCACTCCTGTCAAACACGAGGGCGCCGAGTTCCCGTTCCACAAAGGCCGGCATTGCGCCGGCTACAGCGTCTATCAGGGCGTAGGCCCGCTTCGTGTATTCGTCCTCCTGGATGGCTACCAGATCGCTCTGCTCTCGCGCAAATGCCGCAAGGCGAGCGATATGCTCGGCGCACCTATCGCGAACGCGCTCGACGATTCGACTGCCGGTGAGCGACCCGAAGAGTTCCGTGTAGCCCTGGCGCGTGAACTCCTTGAGGACGCTCCGATAGCGATAACGCCATGGTGGATGATACGAATCCGCGGCTGGCAGACCATCCAGGGCGTCGTCAATCGATGACTCGCGGAGAGCGAAGAGAAGGCTCGGGCCGAACAGCTGCAGCCCCACGATGTCGGAAACGAGTTCCTGGATGCCCCCAACACGGATGTTGTCGATCCGCTTGAAGACCCTATTCTTTACTACCATCGCGCGCAGCGGATTCAGATTGTCTATATCCGGCTCCGCCCACTTGCCGTTGCCTACCAGGTCCACAATCTCCTTCTGGATCGCTGGCCAGTCCTCCTGTTCGAGAAACCGATCGGCGATGCGGTGGCCGACCTCGTGTCCGAGGATCACATGCATGAGCACATTGCCACTATCAATCCGTGGCAGTGACACCACATTCCAGGCCGGCTCGTTCTCGGAGAACACCGAGTCCGTGAAATAATGCCTCGGGAGTGCGTCGAGCGCCTCCTGGTAGCGTACCGACATCTGCCGGATCCTGTAGTTCCATGACCACTGGCTCCGGAGCACGATCTCAGCGGTCGGCACGATGGCGCGGATCAGCTTCTCCATCGGCGAGATGACCGCCCAGGGGACCCTTGGATAGCTCGCCGACTCGAGAAAACGGACGTGACTCCCAAGATCCGTAACGAATCGGCAGACGAGTTTCGCCGTCTCGGGATTGGTGTCGGCCTCGAGAAGTTTCCTCAGCCCTTCGACGAGGCGCTTCAGGTATCCGATGAAGCGGAGAGGTGAGCTTGTGGGGTACTCCAGGGCGGAGAGTGCGAGCAGCTGATCCTCGACCGAGCGGAGCAGGAAGGTGCCCCGACGCCTGACCTCATCGAGATCACCCGCGTCGGGGCTCATCACTAGGTCATGACTGGTCGGTTGACGCGGGATAGCGACTCACGATGCCGCCTGCTGAGCGCGGCGAGAATGCTCTCGTTCAGGTGCCCGAAGAACCCGGACGCCAGACGCAGAGCTTCTTCGTTGCCGGCAACCCGCCCGGCGCGAATCGACTCCTCGATACTAACCATCATGTCGTTGAAGAGCGAGAGGAGCCGCTCCTGGGAGAAGTCGCGGAGCTCTTCCATAGCCTGGAGCGGTCCAAGCGCATAGTCGAGCGCTCCGATGGCCCGCGAAGGGGACACTGCTCGCGTTTCTCCGCGGTTCGAAACGAGTCGAGCGCCGGCGAGCACGTCCGAGAGGAACGCTCGAGCTAGGTCGAGCTGCCGGAGTTCTTCCGGGTTCAGGGAACTCCCCATCGGCCGCTCCAGCAGTTGGTGGACCGCGGCGGCAAGGAATCCGTACCGGTAGTTCGGCGTGTTGGCCGTGAACGGATCTGGTTCGTTCATGAACGCCCTCTCGCGAGCGGGGCACCGAGTGTAGGCGGCACTCCACTCGCTGTCAACGATACTCCCTGGCTCTGCAGCATCAGGACCTTGCGGCCCCAGCCCAGCGAATTCTCACTGAAGCGACGACTTCATCGAGGCGCGGCTGAGGATCGCGGAGGAACCGCGCGCGCGCGCACGCGAGGACGACATCATGGAGCGCCATCGCGAAGACCAGCTGTCCCTGCCCACCCACATCGATCACGACGTCTGGATCCGCCGTATTCACGAGCACCGTTCGTCCATCAGTGAAGAACGTGAACCGAGTGAGTGGTGCGCCTTCCACGCGGACGTTTTCGCGCAGATAACGGCAGGTTTCGCGGATCCGCGCGGGACGGACTCCCTGGCCAAGCAAGCGATCAGCTACCGCGATCGTGAGGATATCCTCGCTTGAGAAGCAGCGAAACTTCCCTGTGCCGAGACGCTCGCCGCGAAGGGCATGGCGCAGAAGGTGGTCGAGCCGCGTCCGGCTGAGGCCCAATCCTTCGGCGACCTGGTTCGCCGACCAGGAGTTGTCTCCACAAATCGTTTCGGCTCTTCTGCGGCCTCGCGGCATTTTAACAGGTATATTCCTGCTTAAATAGACACAGAAGTCAACTGATATGTAAATGGCTGTACCTAGATGTGTTCTAGCGATTCAATCGCCGCGGCTGACACGGTTCAAGCGAGGAACGTACTCGATCATGAGGCGTCTGGCCTCTGACCGGCGTTGGGCGGACGGCCTGCGCGTATCCTCGCGCTTACCCAAGAAGCCGCGAGAGCGCGTGGCGGATCAGTTGCTCCGCCACCGTCTGGCATCCGCTGTCACAATCCGGGCGGGACTTGAGCAAGACGCCGACCGCGAGAAGTCCGACCGCCACGACGAGCGGGCTCATCGAGTGTTTGCTCACAGGAACCTCCTTCCGTGCCTCCGAGGCACGAACCACTTCACACGCCCACGCTGGACGAAGAAGTGGCTATCGCATCCATTCCGCCGCCACACCGATGGGTACAGCGTCACCGCGCCATCGCGGTGCTCGGTCAACTGCCAGCAGGGCTCCGGGCCGGGCAGTAGGTTCAAGTGAATCGCCTGTCCACATCTGCACGGGCACCGAAACACCGCCAACCAGCGATGCTCCTTTTCGCCTACGAGGTAAAGCGAGCCGGCGGCGATGTGCTCGGGCAGTTCCCTCACGAGGATTGCGCTCAGTCGTGGCGCTCTGGTCACCCTCGAACGTAGAGCCATCCAGGCGCTCTTCCGGGTCACCGCGTGTTATCCGCTCAGCTCTGGCATGTCCAGCAGCGGTTCAACGTCGCCTCGACCGGCGTGACGAGCGATGACCCGGCAGGGCTCGCCCTCCGTCTCACGATACGTTTCACCCTGGATCAGGCTCGTCCGTACAACCGCGAAGTCTCCGTTCTTCTCGTAGCGATAGGGATGGAGCCGCGCAAGGAACTCGTTCACCGCCATGGCTGCGAAGAAGGAGTTGACGCTCGCTACTGCCGGCCGCTCCTCGTCGACGCCGTGGAGATAGCCCTCCTCGACCTGCTGGTTGTAGAGTTCGGGATTCGTACGCCACAGGCCCTCCGCCTCGACTCGCGCCATCGTGTAGACTCCGCGACTCAGAAGGCTCGATCCATCAGGTTGGAGCGCGTGGACGGCGCCGCATACTTGGTCTATCCCGCCGGCCCCGTCAGCATCGAGCCGCACGCCGACGTCGAAGTACGGGATCAGATAGAAGCTGGCGAGCTTGCTTAAGGTGTGACGCCCCTCGGCCGTGTCCATGCAGCCGAACACGACGTCGCAGCCAGCGATCGCCTCCACAGCCTCGTTGGTGACGAGATTCTTCGTAACCGTCGTCAGCTCGGTGCCAAACCCCATCCGCGCGATCGACCGGGCGGCGACGTCGACCTTGAAGCGCCCGAGGTCGGCATCCTCCCTGGTAGCGTTCATGATGCGGTTCAGGTTCTTCTCCTCAACTTGATCGGGGTCGACCAGGACGAGCCGTCCGACGCCGAGCCGGGCCAGCAGTTCGATCACGATGCTGCCGGTTCCTGAGCAGCCAACGACCCCCATGCAGAGCCGGCGAAGCAGCCTGGTCGTCCCGGCGCCGAAGAGCTGGGTGTGGCGGCGCGCGAATTCGGGCACAGGAGCGTTCTCATCGTCCGGATACCAGAAGCTGAGATCATCCCCAGCCACGGTGACGCTCGCTAACGGCGCGAACTTCCCGGGCTCGACGATCGCCCTGCCATAGAGTTCTCCATCCGGCAGCATGATGGCGCTCGCATGCGGCTCGTCTGTCTCGATCCACGTGAAGACAGAGGTGAAGATCTCAGTGTCCGAGACGTCATCAACGGGCGAGAACCGCCGGCCGCCATAGGGGTGGGAGTGGATCTTGAGGATTGCCATGTTCCGCCGCCCCGCCTCCTCGACGAGCGGTACGAGGAGGTTCGTTGGCCAGCGGACGCTGCCTGGCGCGCGATCGCAGCGATCGTACGGAACGAAGCAGACCTTATGCACGGTGAGAACGTGTTCCCTCTCGCCCCGTCGCCGGCCGCAAAGGGCAAGCGCGACCGCCTCGAGGCCGTCGCTTGGGAGGAGATACCGCCTGATCGCCTCGTGTTGCCGGCCGGTGAGACGCAGCTTCACCGGGCTCATGCGGCCCTCCGTTCGCGCGCGAGCCAGTCGTTTATAAGCACCAGGTGCATCGGAACGTCATCGATGCCTGGTCGCCATGGGTTCGCCGGTGTCCGATGGCGCGACCACCGCTGCCACAGCTTGCCGTCCAGCGTATGGGGAGACAGCGCGTTGATCGTCCGGCCACTCGCGAGGGCGAGATGCGGAGAGAAGTACACCATATCGATCTGCACATCGGGATAGCCCGGAGGGATGAGGAGGGCGACCCACGTTGTGGCGTGGTTGTATCCCGTCGGGATGGGGTAGTCGCGGATGATGAGCCACCGCGACCCGCCCTCGACGATCGTTTCCCAAGGGAGCGCCAGAGCGTTGAGGCACACTTCATCGGCCTCGGGGAGCCGAAACTCACGCCGCATGACTCGCGCCCTCCGTCGCGTCGCGAGGGATCGTCATGAACCGCTCGACCCCCGGTTCACGAAGGTTGACGATCTCGGCGGGCCCGATCGTCTTGGCCTGACCGCCGCGGAGCTTCTGCGACAGGATGAAGTGCTCGGGGGTCTTGCCGACCAACGCGAGGATCTCCCGACCGGTCAACTCAGGCTTGTCGGTCACGCGCTGCTCCTTGTCGATGCGGATGCGATACCGCCGGGCGGTCGGCACAGCACGCCCGGACTTCGCGTACTCCTCGATGTCGACCTCGTCGACGATCTGCGTCTCACTCATCTCTGACCTCCTTGGTTTTCCGTCCCTCCGACTCGTGTCGGCTGGGTATGTTCGCAACGTACGCCGTGTACGCCGACTTGTCAACACCAGGCGCAAAAAATTTTCAGCGGGTCAGGCCGAGCCGGGCCTGGGCAGGCGCAAAGAGAAGTCCCAGGGCTTCGAGCCGGATCCTGGCCGCCTGTTTCGACACCTCAAAGAGTGGTGCGATCTCCGCGGCGAGTCGCTGCGCCGCCAAGCTACCTACGACGAGGTCATCAGGGCCGATCGCCAAGCGTGCGACCGCTGCCGCGGCCATCCGCTGGAAGAGCGCTTTCGGCATCAAGAGTGCTGCCATTCCGCGGTTCGCCTGGACCTCTCGCCAGTCAGTCACCCCGCCCCGGAAGAGCACGTTCGCTCTTAGACATCGCATGAGCCGCTGCGGTGTGTGCGTTGCGATCCGATCGCCGAAGAGATCGCCGGTGTCTTCAACCTCGAAAAGCATTCGGTGCATTACCACGTGGCCCGCCTCGTGCGCGAGTGTCGCCCGCCAACGGCCACGGAGTCCGGGAGGGCTCTCATCCTCGTCCATCGCGGCTCGCGTGAGATCTCTATTTATTTGCACTCGCGGCGGCTGCCCGGGAAAGAACTCTGTCTGACCGAGGACTGCGTGCTCGAGGTCGGCGTATGGGTCAAGACAAGCCCCGAGGTGGCGTTCAATGAACAATTCGAGATCAACGACCGGGTTCTGCGTAGTTGGAAGCAGCGCGGCCCCCCGGAGCTCGTCCTCCATCAGGACCTCGATATCCTCGGGTTTCAACCAGAGCCGCATCTCCCCGTTCCGCGCCCGGTACCAACCAGATCTCACCGCTCATCCCTTTTCTTCCGTTGCAGCTCGTCGAGGGTCTCCGAGAGTTTCTCGATCACGTCCTCGGTGGTGTTCTCTTCGGAGAGCTTTCGGAAAAGCACGCCGGCGGCGGGCGTCCTCGACATATACCGGATCGTCCCCTCACCTAGGCGTCCTGCCCGAGCCATGAGATCGTCGAAGTCGAGATCGAGTTGCCGGCCAAACTTCCGGAGAATGTCCTCCGCGGGGATGCGGCGGTCGTTCTCGATGTCGCTGAGGTAGGAGGGGGTGATGCCCATCTTGCTGGCAAGCTCACGAAGGCCTTTCCCACGAGCGACCCGGGCAGCGCGAATAACTTCGCCAAGCGATTTGTTCGGCAGTGGATTAGCCATGTTCGCCGACGAGCGTACAGCTTGCCCAGGGAGAGTGTCAATTGTGGACGCGGACGAACAGACTAGTTTGCCGTGAGTGGGCCGAGCTGGGGCTGTCCTTGAGGCACCTTGAGCACTTCTTGGTCGGGTATCGCTACCGTAGCGCTACCGCTTTGCCCCAACCTTGGAGAAAGCCGCGTGACCTCGCAAACGTCGCTGGCGTGATCTTTCGCGCTCTTAAGTCGTCTGGCGTTCTCCCGGTGGCGGCCGAACTCCCTTGGGCGCCTAGTATCTGGCAGGAGGTGTCGGTTGAAAGCATTCGGTATACGAGCCGGAAGGTCTGACTGCAGCGTGACGCTGAAGCCGTTCTGATAGCGCGGATTCCCCATCGCCTGGAGACGCCCAGCCAATCGTTCAGCGTAACAGTTCTTGCAACCCGGGCTGATCTTGGTGCAGCCGTGATGGGATTCCAAGTAGCGTCGGTCCACTCGATTCCGGTTTGTTCGGCCACGATGTGTCACTCCGTCTTTGAAGACTGGGCGCTTCCGAGTTCTTCTCGTCTACTCCTGAATTCGTCCCCGTCGCTTTTCCGCGCGTAAGTTGCCGCAATCATCGCGCGTCCTCCTCTTCGCCCTCGATATCCGGCCACGGCTCGAGAGTCCGGTCCGCTTCCTCCGCGTCGGCTCGCAGGTCGCGCCACGCCTCGCAGGACGTGCACCATGCCCGGCGATAATCGAGCGAGTCTCGCCGGAGAACCATCGCTTCGAGCCCCGACCCGGAGTGGCCCATAAGCGCGCGGTGCTCCACCATCAGAGCGTGAAGCCGCTGCAGGAAACGATTGTCCCCAGGTCCGCCCCCCTGCATATCGTGGTCGAAGACGGCGATCGAGAGGACCCACTCCGTCCCGTCAGCCGCCCGGAGGAACGCCTCGCCGTCGAGGAGCCGGAACCACGCCGCCAGGGCCGGGCCGGTCTCGACCTCGCCGTGCGCCTCGTTGTAGGCCTCCGCCTCACGGTTGACGTCCTCGTACCAGCGCTCGACTGACTCCACGGACACCGCTTCCGGTCCTACGTTCGCCACCCGTAGAGCCATCGTACGATCGAAGTCTTCGACGGCGTTCGAAGGAGACTTCCAGATGTCGTCGAGTTTCACAGCGCGCCCTCCCTCTTGAGCTGCCCAGAACCGGTCCCTTCGGGCGACGAGCGCCTTGGCGTTCGCTGCACTGTGAGCCCGCTGTTTCGGCGAAGGGGAAGAAGACCCCGCATGCCGTGGCGCTCGGCAACCTCGGCGGCGGCCTGTCGATCGGCCGTGGCGCTCGTCACGGAGTGCCCCAGGATCTGGGGCGATGGCCGATCGCCTCTGATACATGTCCTGCGCACTCCTCAGTAGTTCCGAACCTCTTGTCCAGCCGGCTCACTGCGTTCCGCAGCATACCGGGCGCCAGGTGAGCGTAGCGCAGGGTCATGCTAATCGTCCGGTGTCCAAGGAGCTCCTTCACCTCTTGAAGGGTTGCGCCGTCCATGACCAACCACGACGCGAATGTATGGCGCAGATCATGAAACCGAAAGTCGGTGATCTTCGCTCGGCGCAGCGCGTTCGCGAAGGCCGTCGCGATCGTCCCCCAGGCCTCGCCGTTCTTCCCGTGAAACACCGGACCGAATTCGGCGCGTCCGGGCAGTGCGGCCAGCGCGTTGTAGGCTGCCTGGTTCATCGGGACTTCGCGCCTGCGGCCGTTCTTCGTCTGCTCGAGCACAAACACGCCTCGGGCAACGTCAACACGCTCCCACTGCAACCCGAGGATCTCGCCCCGTCGCATCCCGGTGTTCAACGCCACGGTCACAATGGCCCAGAGGAGCTGGTTTCTGGACTGACGGCAGCCATCGAGCAGCCGAACGGCCTCCTCCTGCTCCAGATAGCGAAGACGACCTTCCGGCTCTCGCCCCATCTCGAAGTCCGGCACCTCCCGCAGGTACTTCAACTTCTTCGCACGCCGTAGGAGGCATCGCAGGACGCTTAAGTGGCGGTTGATCGTGGAGGCGCCAACAGGACGGCCCAATCGAGGATGCTCGGCGGTCGCCCGGTACTGCTCGTATTCCGCAATGCGCTCCGCCGTGATCTCCGAGACGAGCGTGGCGGGCCCGAAGAACGGGATCAGCTGATGTTCCAACAGCGCCCGATCTCCGTCGACGGTCCGCTTGCCCTTCACCGTCTTGTAGGCGAGGTATTCCGCCGCGACGGCCGCGAGCGTCTTCGGCGTGACGCCGCCGAGGACGAGCCGATCGCGCCTTTCGCGCTGACGCTCCTCGATCCACGCCTCCGCCTCCTCGCGCGTGCCGAATATCCTGCGCCGCTGCCGGCGACGCTCGGTCTGAATGCTCGCCTCGAATCTTCCCTTCCCCACCCGGCGAATCGAGGCCATCCCGCCTCAGCTCTGCTTGTCCTGAGACCTCAGATACGCTTCGAGCGCCGCAATCACGATCAACCGAAAGCCTCGGCGCTCCTCCGCGGCCCGGACCTTCACGGCCTTCCAGAGGCTCTCCGGAAGCTGCAGAGAGGTTTTCACGCGGGGCTCCTCGCAACCTCCGTCTTTCGCTCTCTTCGTCATTCCTCGGCCTTCCTTCTCCTCCCTCAAGCATTGGTCCAGTCGGTAGAGAAGTAAAGCGGTCAATAACATATAGGTGCTATAGCCTCGACCTCACTTCCAGCGCTTTCTCAGCGCAGAGCCTTCATTGAATCAGCCCTTTCCCCTGTCTTCCCCACAGCGTCCGGTGAAGCGCGCAGGGGTTTTCTAGTCCGATGCTGCCTTTCGAGCCACCGTTCGAGTCGCTCACGTCTAATCCTGAGGAGGCCCCCGACGTTCACGACCGGGAAGGTCCGGTCCGTCTCCGCGAGCCGGTAGACGAGCTTCGGCGAGACTCGAAGCCAGGCGGCGGCCTCGCGCGGAGTCAACCACTCGAGGTCCTTCCACACGGGTTCGCTCACGGCGTCGCTCCCACCCTTGCGCAGGGTATTCCGCTGAGCTGACCGGGAACCCGAGGGTACTGGAGGAAGCAACAAAGGCTGCGCTGCAGCAGCCCGCAGATCTCCGGCGGGCCCGCCACGAGGCCCGGATCGGCGACGAGCACGCCAAGGGAGGGGGCGGGGCCGGACTTCATCGCCCGAAGACCCTCGGGGAGGGTCCGAGCAGGATGAAGAAGCTCATTCCAGCACCGCCGTCCGCGGCGGGACGTGAAATTCAGGCGGCAAAGGCTCCCAGAGCCGAAAGTCCGTATCCACACGTGCGGGGTGGAACCGTTCGCGCACCTGCCCACCCTCGCGGATCCGCGCGTACTTGCCGTATTCGCACAGGCTGTGCTGCACGTTCGCCAGCGTCAGGGCCGGACCGAGCAGCACCGTGCCGGCCGCCCGAAACCCTGCGGTCTGGTCTCGGCGAAGCGCACAGATGGCCTCTGTGTATGCGGTGACCGTGCCGGCGGGCTCCGCGAGCAGCCGGTCGAGCGCGAGCTTGGCGCCCGGGTCGGCAACGACGTAGGTGTCGTCCGTGAACGGCACGATCTGCGCGTAGGTGAGGTCGAGCGCCAGGTCGTACCCCGTGAACCCTCCGACGCCTGGCAACTCAACGAGCCAGAGATGGACTTCCGCCAGCGAGCGCGCAGCCATCAACGCCCCGTAGAGCGAGGGCAGCTGGTCCCGGATCCGCGTGAGCCGCCGGATCTCGATGTCGGCACCCTGCTGAGACACACTGTAGCGATCGGTGAACGCGACCTCGCCGTGCGCCTGCCGGGCCTGTAGGGTGCGGCACGCCGCGTCCGGGTCCCACGCCGCCGCAGGGCGAAAGCCACCGAGCGCCTCATACGTGGCGGCGCCGTTGAACGTGCGGAAGACGAGCGTGTTAAAGAGCGTATCCATCGGCGCCCGCGCGGCGTGCGGAAAGACGTTGAGGATCAGATATCGACTATGCCGATCCAGTTGCCGGAAGACGTTTGTGAAACGCGCGGAGCCCAGCGTCACGTCGCTGGTCCAGGGCGGCGGTCGGCGCCAAACGATACGGCGCACAAACACCTCATGTCTTGCCGCGACGAACGTGAAGAACGCACGGAGTTCAGTCCGGTTCCAGATCAGTGTGTCGTCCGTGCAAGAATGGCGTGATGTCATTCGACCGAGGATGAGCCGAGGAGGGGCACCCGCCTCTCGTATCGGTCTCGTCGTATCGGCACGGCCTGACGGTGACCCATCGTCGGGCGGCACGGCCGTGCGCACAAAGCCCTCGCGACTGCGAGTGCATACCGGCACTCGATAACAACTGAGCGCCATCAGCAGCTCAGCGAGAGCTGCTTCTACCCTCGACTTCGCAGTGGCGCGGGCCCGCGTGCGGGTCTCAAGCCCCTCCTCGATAGAGAGGTCTCCGAGCGCGACCAGCGCACGCCGCAGGTTCGCTTCCACCGAGCGCAGTCGCCGATAATTGTCTCGCTCTTCGACCCTGGGCGGTTCCTGGATGCCGAGCTGTGCGATGAACTCGGCGACTTCGGCTTCCTGCTGTGCTCCCGGCGGCGGCGCGCCCTCGTCCACGTGGCCGAGGACCACGTGCCCGACTTCATGCATCACCAGAGCGAGCAGCCCGCGGGGCGTCTGCTCGATCGAGTCTGGTGCGAAGGAGAGGATCGTCGGGCGCCCGCGAAGCTCGGCAGGCCATCCGGGCAGGCGCGCTGGACGGGTCGCGGCGCCAAGCAACCCGTCGAGGCTGAGCACCAGCGGGAAGTGATCAAAGAACCGCGTAAGGGCTTCGCCGGAAAGGAGGCCGAGGCCGTCCACGAAGGCCTCTCGTAGACGGGGCTGATCGGGAAGGCCTCGCCTGACCCAGTCCCACCAAAAGTTGACGCTTGAGAGAGGGTCCGAGGCGACCGTGACCACCTCACCGTCTCCGAGTGTTCGACGGGTCAAAATAGGGCTCGGACCCGAAACGGGTGGCGGCCTCGACCGGAGCCTGCCCCGGCGAGAAGCGACCCGCGCCGAATGACGAACACAGAAGGGAAACGCTTCCTGGGTACTCAGAAACGAATCCCGAACGCGGCCCCTCGCTCCTCGGGACGTAATCTGTGGATGCGACTACCGCACCCACCTCCGACCCAGAACGAGGCCCTTTCATCTCTGCGCGCGATCCCCTCGCCCCACGAAGACCTTCGCGCTCGGGAACCAAAACTTGGAACCGGACCGAACTCTTCGACTTCACAGCGGAAATTCGGTTCCGGATTCGCTTCCCGCGGATTCGTTTCCCGGGAAACGATTCTCCGTCGGGTTCTGCGACGTCGGGGAATCCACCGGCGGGAGCCTGAACCGGTCCGGCGAGCCGCGCCGCCCCCGACCCTCGCGGATCAGACGGCCCTCGGCGAATAGCTCCGAGAGCGCGCTCCGCACCACCGAAAGCTTCTTTCCGACGCGCTTGCGAATTTCCCCGGTAGTAAGCCCAGGCTCGGCGGTGATCACATTCATAATCTTCGTCTTCATTTCGGACAGCTCCGTTCGGCCCGGCGTAAGGTGGCCGGGTTCAACAGGTGCATCCCCACGATCCTCGGCCACGGGGCGGGCCGCAGCCTGCTGATGCTCGCCCGGCGCATCCTTCACGACGCCCTGGCGCGCGCCGGATGTGAAGGGCGGCGGCGGGCCGAGATACTCCGCTGGCGGGAAGGTCGGCGCGATTTCCTGGGCCGCGCGGCACATGGCCCAGCACGCGGCTGAGCACACGTCGAGCTCCACGAGTTGCGGCCAGCCGTCCTCATACAACACCGTGTCGGCGTAGACGGGGACGCGGGGTGCCGCGGATTTGAACCACCGCTGACACCAGGCGCAGAGGCGCCCCCAGGCCCCACGGAAGTCGACCTTCTTCCAGCGTCGCTGGCACTGAGCCGAGCAGAACTCGTCGCCCTCATCGGCAAGCGTCGCCTCATTTACCGGGCAGTAGCGCGCCGGTGGCGTCGAAATAGCGCGCCGCCGGCGGTCGCCCTCGTCGAGCCACCATCGCGCCCAGGCCCGCTCCAACCGGAGGCGCCGCCGCTCAGCCCGGGGAAGTTGCGCGGCGAGTTTCGCTTCTCGCGTCTTCGCGTCGGCGAGGGCCTTGTCGAGGGTCGCGCGCTCGGCCGGAGTCCGGCCTGCGACGGCGGCGGCCGCAGCTTCGAGGCCGGCGCGCCGCTCGGTTGCCCGCTCGAGAGCGGAGCGGATACTGGCTTCAGCAGCCCTAAGGAGACGGCGGCGGCGATCCAGCCAAGGGCGACCGAGCTCGACGAGAGCCCGCTCCGCTGCCTCCTCGAACTCCGCGCGCACCTCGGCCTGCCTACGGAAGATCTCGGTCTCTCGGGCATCGTCGTATGCTCGGTACCCCGCCACGACCCTGACGGCCTTCGTCTGGTAGAGGGCGCGATGCTTGTCCGAGCAAAAGCCATCGCCGCGCGTCAGGCGAGAAACGGGAATTAGGTGTCGAGTGTCGCCGTATCGACACTCGGCATCCTCTAGAGCAGCCTCCGCGACAAAGGCTTCCATAGCCTCGCGGTTCTCCCGCCGTTCTCGGGCCTCTTCGGCCACGATCTCCAACCGCCGGTCCAAGTGTTTGAGCGTCGCCAACTGCACCTCCACGATCGGCGTGAGCACCCGGGCGACGCTCAGTGGGAGATCGATTCCTCGCGCGCGCGCCGCCAAGAGCAAGTCGCGACGTGCGAGCGCCGCGCTTGGCGCCGGCTCTATCTCGGCTGTCGCTTCGGGGGACGCGGGATCGTCGAGCGGGGTCTGCGGGCGGGCGGAGTCGAGCGCAGCTTCATCGCGCTGCGGGCAGTTCTCACTCGGCATGCTCTCGGCGGCGCTCATCGGGCGAGCTCCACGCGGCGGCGTGCGATGATCGTTTGCAGCTCGCGCACCACTTCGCGGTGGTTCCACAAGACGGCCTCATTCGCGAAGCGGACCACGAGGTAGCCGAGCCGCCGGAGGCGCGTGTCGCGCGCAGCATCCCAGGCGCGTTGCTTTCGGCCTCGGGCATCGGGCGCGCGGTGGGCAGGACCGTCGACCTCGACCACGAGCAGCACTTCAGCCGCGTAGAAATCCGGGTACGCACCCCACAATCGGACCTGCTGACGGAACCGCACGCCGAGCTGCCGACCGCGGAGGTGCTTCCAAAGCGCGCGCTCCGCCTTTGTACGGCGACGGCGTAGGTAGCGTGAACGCTGCCGAAAAATCCCTCTATTACTTATTGGAAGCCCACCTATCCGTTGCCTCGACAGCGGGCTGTTGGCGTAGGGGCGCTTGAGATACATCGCCGCCGATTGTGCAGGCTGAGATTCATCGGCTTGGACATGGGTAGCCGAGGTAAAGTTAGTGCCCTTCATTCTTCCCCTCCCTGGCGCCCGGGCGGCCCTGAACCGCTCGGGCGTCGCCGGCGCGGATCTCGACCCCTCGCCCTCTGCCGGACGCCCGCACCCGCCCGCTCCGCGTCTCGCCCTGAACGAGGCGGAGCGCATGCATCGTCCGCGCATGAGAGCTACCTGCGAAGGATCGTAGGGGTAGCAGGGAGGGAAAGATATTCGCTGAGCTATTACGCGGATTTGTCGAAGAAAACCGGATACTACCTATTTAATTCGAGCGGGGTTTTTCAGTTACAACCGAGCCACGGAGATCGGCTTTCTTCCGGTTCCGCCTTGTGGCGTAGAACGCGAGGCGATCCAGAATGTACTTTCTTTGTTCGTCGGCGGGGCGCCCCCGAAGGTGTTGCCAAAACGAGCTTTCCATCCACCACTCGGGGGTCTTGTAGGCGGTCACTCCATATTCCAATCGATCATCGAGCCAACTGAAGGCCGGGACGGTAGCGCGGCGCCCGAGCCCTCGGATGACGTCAGCCTTTTTGAGGCCGAGACAAACGATGGCGATCGCTACCGTCACCGCCTCTTGGAAACTAATGCTCCGGCTTCCTCGCGGCCGGCCGGGACGACGTGGGGCCTCAAGCCCGAGCGTCTCGAGCGCGTATGGTCTATCTGATAGCAGACGGCGGACTACACTCCTCCAACTCCGACGGACCTTCGGATCAACGTGGTGAAGTCTCTCTTGGAAAGCGGCGAATACTTCAAGAGCCACCCGAGGTATCGACGGCCCTCTTCGGCTCGCCGCGGCAGCAACACCCGACTGGACGGGTTTCGCTCTGTTCCGCGATCGTCGCGCGACCGTATTACGGTTGCGCATCCTACCTCCGCAGCGGTAGTGGAGCGTGAGGCCGGGCCTCCGAGGTCTGCGGTCCTCGGAGCTTACGGGCGCGGCCAACGCCGCCCGGCCTGCCGC
>Ga0137407_10000726_pt1 | contig 21760 bp, 17 predicted proteins | sample CZOMad2_2_16fung_FD_108410 | JGI IMG/M metagenome (GOLD analysis project Ga0137407, IMG submission 108410) | Vadose zone soil fungal communities from Angelo Coast Range Reserve, California, USA - CZOMad2_2_16fungal (Illumina Assembly) | ecosystem: Environmental > Terrestrial > Soil > Vadose... | reverse complement strand
GAGAACTTGCCCGGTTCCCACACCAGGTCGTCCTCGGCCACCTCGAGCAGATACGCGGCGATCTTCCGCGCTTTGTCGCGAACCTTGCGCGCCGCGACCGCCGCGGCGGCGCCGGCGACCGGGGTCGAGCGGCTCGCGTAGGTGCCGAGACCGTAGGGCGCCGTGTCGGTGTCGCCCTCCTCGACCTGGATGTCCTGTGCCGGGATACCGAGCTCCTCGGCCAGGATCTGGGCGTAGGTCGTCTCGTGGCCCTGGCCCTGCGACTTCGTGCCGAAGCGCGCGATGGCCTTGCCGGTCGGGTGCACGCGGATCTCGCAGCTGTCGAACATCTTCAGACCCAGGATGTCGAAGTGCTTGGACGGGCCCGCGCCCACGATCTCGGTGAAGCTCGAGATACCGATGCCCATCAGCTGGCCGCGCTTGCGCTTCTCGGCCTGCTCGCGGCGCAGGTCGGCGTACCCAATCATGTCCATGGCCTTCTTGAGCGCGCCGCCGTAGTTGCCGCTGTCGTACTCCCAGCCGAGCGCCGACTTGTAGGGGAACTGCTCCGGCTTGATGAAGTTCTTCAGCCGGAACTCGGCGGGATCGATGTTGAGCTGATGAGCCATGATATCGGCCATGCGCTCGATCGTGTGGACCGCCTCGGTCACGCGGAACGAGCAGCGGTAGGCGATCCCGCCCGGCGGCTTGTTCGTGTAGGCCCCGTCCACCTCGACGTGGGCGGCCTTGAGATCGTAGGAACCGGTGCAGACGTGGAAGAGCCCGGCCGGGAACTTCGACGGGTTCGCCGCGGCGTCCGTGTAGCCGTGATCGGCCAGGGTCTTGATCCGGAGCGCCGTCAGCGTGCCGTCCTTCTTCGCCGCGAGCTCGGCGGTGATGTGATAGTCGCGCGCGAACGAGTCCGCCTGGAGATTCTCCATGCGGTCCTCGATCCACTTGACGGGCTTACCGGTGAGGACCGACGCGGCGACGGCGATCACGTAGCCGGGATAGACCGGGACTTTGCCGCCGAAGCCGCCCCCGATGTCGGGCGAGATGATGCGGATCTTGTGCTCGGCCAGCCCGACGTGCCCGGCCACCAGCGCGAACACCGTGCGGATCGCGTGGGGCGCCTGGGTGGTCATCCAGACCGTGAGCTTGTCCAGCGCCTTGTCGAAGTGGGCGATGCACCCGCACGTCTCGATCGACGCCACGTGGATGCGCGGGATGTAGATGTCTTGCTTGACCGTCACGTCGGCCTCGGCCATCGCGCGGTCGGTGGCGGCGCGATCGCCCCACTCCCAGTGCCAGATGTGGTTATCCTTCTTGTCCTTCTTGTCGGTGCGGAGCACGGGCGCGCCGGGCTCGAGCGCCTTCTTCGGATCGATGACGACGGGCAGGGGATCGTACTCGACCTCCACCACCGCCGCCCCGTCGGCGGCGGCATAGCGGCTCGTCGCCAGCACGGCCGCGACCTCTTGCGCCTGATACATCACCTTCTCGACCGGAAGGACCATCTGAGTGTCCGACATGAGGGTCGGCATCCAGTGGAGGTTGTACTTCGCGAGATCCTGCCCGGTGATGACGGCCAGCACGCCCGGGACGGCCATCGCCTTCGCGGTGTCGATCTTGACGATCTTCGCGTGAGCGTGAGGGCTCCGCACGATGTCCAGGTACAGCATGCCCGGGAGCTGGACGTCGTCGACGTATGTGCCCCGGCCGCGGATGAAGCGCGGATCTTCTTTCCGCTTGATCGAATGCCCCATGCCTCCGACTTCGGGCGTGGTCCTGAGCGCCATCACGCGCCTCCTATTGGAAGCTCGCCGCGGACGGCGGGGCCCCAGCCCCGCGACGCCCTGCGGCTCGCACTACCCAGCGATCGCCGCCGCCGCATGCTGAACGGCCTTGACGATGTTCACGTACCCGGTGCACCGGCATAGGTTGCCGGAGATCGCCCAGCGGATCTCGTCCTCGCTCGGCTTGGGGTGCTTCTTCAGGAAGGCGTAGCTGGTCATCAGCATGCCGGGCGTGCAGTAACCGCACTGCAGCCCATGCTCGGCCATGAACCCTGCCTGTAGCGGATGGAGCTTGCCGTCCTGCTCGAGGCCCTCCACGGTCATCAGCTGCTTGCCCTGGGCCTGGACGGCGAAAATCGTGCACGACTTCACCGGCCGGCCGTCCATGAGGATGGTGCAGGCGCCGCAGTGGGTCGTATCGCAGCCGATGTGGGTGCCGGTCAGTCGCAGCACCTCGCGGATCAGATGCACCAGCAGCAGGCGTGGCTCGACGTTGGCCTCGTGCGTCTCGCCGTTGATCGAGAGCTTCACCAGCATCGTCTTATCTCCTGGCCCCGGCGCGCTCGACGGCCTTGCGGAGTGCGCGAGCTGTCAGCACCCGCACGATATCCTTCTTGTACTCGACGGAACCGCGCAAGTCGGCGGAGGGTTCCGATGCCTCGGCGGCCAGCTCGGCGGCGCGCTTGATCGCCGCCTCGTCCGGCGCCTTGCCCTTCAGGGCGGCCTCGGCCTTGGTGGCCTTGATGGGTGTCAGGCCGACGTTGGTCAGGCCGATGCCGACGTGCTCGCAAGCGCCGTTCGCGCCGAGCGTCAGCTGCGCGGCGACGGCCGCGGTGGCGAAGTCGCCGACCTTCCGCTCGAGCTTCAGATAAGCGCCGCCGCTCCGCGCCGGCGGTGTCGGCACCCGGATCTCGACGAGGATCTCGTCGGGCTTGAGGCTGGTCTCGAACGGTCCGGTGAAGAACGAGGCGATCGGGATGCGCCGCTCGCCCTTGGGCCCGACGGCGACGACCTCGGCGCCGAGCGCCAGCATCGTCGCCGGATGGTCGTTGGCGGGATCGCCGTGGGCCAGGTTGCCGCCGACGGTGGCCAGATTTCGCACGAGCGGATCCGCGATCACCTTCGAGGTGTCATGGAGTAGCGGGTAGCGACTCCGCACGAGCTCTGATTCCTCGAGCTCGGACTCGCGTGTCAGCGCGCCGATGCGCAGGAAGCCGTCGCCCTCGCGGATGCCCGACAGCCCGGAGATCCCGTTGATGTCGACGAGGTGCGCCGGACTGGCGAGGCGGAGCTTCATCAAGGGAATGAGGCTCTGGCCTCCGGAGAGGACCTTGGCATCCTCGCCGAGCTTCGCCAGCAGCGCCGTCGCCTCGCCGATCGTGCTCGGGGCGTGGTACTCGAAGGCGGCAGGAATCATCGTGGTGGTCCCCTTCCAGGTCAGCCGTCGTCTGAAACTGAGCGAACGCTACCGAGCGGCGCCAGTCATGTCAAGCCGAGCGCGACCACCGCGGCCCGACCGGTGCCACGGCGATCGCGTTCGACGAGTCTCGGTCAGTGGCTGTGGCCGATTGCCTTGTGCAGCTCGGCCAGCGGCAGGATCCGCCCATGCAGCGGCAGGATTTGATCCACGGTCAGGTTGAGCCGCTTGATGTTGTCCGACAGGTTCACCCAGTTCGAGTTCACGGTCGGCGACGGCGGCGCATTCGCGGCCGGCGGGTTGTACACGTCAGCCTCCACCAGGAGCTTCTCCTTCGGGAGGTACACCATGACTATGCCGGCGTGGTGGTTGTTGCCCGGGATATTCAGGATCTCCACCGTCCGGGCCCCGTCGGTGAGCACCCGCTTGTCACGCATGCCCTCGACCGCGCCCTTCTTCCCGGACTTCGCGAGCCGGTCAGGAAGGACCGAGGCCGGCGCGGCGAGCGCCTTCTCGAGGAAGGGCTTGTTCACGTCGTGGGTGATGACGGGGATACCCTCCGCCGCGATCGCCCTGAGCCCGCCGGCGTGATCGAAGTGGTGATGCGTGGCGATCACGTACTTGATCGGTTTGCTCGGGACGAGATTCTTGACCTCGCCCAGCACGGCCACGGCGCGATCGTCATTGAGCGGGCTCTCCACGAGGATCACGTGATCCTTCATCTCGATCAGCACGCTGTGATGCGTGCCCCCGGTGATGTACCAGACCCCGTCGGCCGCCATCTGAGTCGTCACCCGCGCGTACGGCGTGGGCGTCTGTCTGATCGGGTCGGGCACGGGAACGTCCACGGCGACGTTGGGCTGGACGTCGCCGACCGTGAGGTCGAGGGCCGGGTACGAGCCGATCGTCTGACGGATCTTCGTCGGGAACTTCACCCCGGCGAAGTCCTTGTAGTCCGAATAGCGGACCTCGATCGCCACGTCGCCGAGCACGGCGTTCGGCGCCACGGCGTCGATCCTCTCCACCAGGTTCTGGGCGTCGATCGTCGCCTGCACCCTGAAGCGCCCAGGGGCGGTGAACGAGATCGTCCGACCCGAGACGGTCGCGTTGTTCGCCATCGCGGCCTTGACCACCCCATGCGGCGTGGTCCACAGCTGGAGCTGCCGATCGACCAGGGCGACCGGCACCGGGTTGACCACGTCGCCCACCACGTTCCAGGCGAAGTCGCCGCTCGCGACGAAGATCTGGCGCTGCTCACCGGAAAGGGGCTGCCCACCGCCGCCGCGAGGCGGGGTTTCGCCTTGCGTACGCACGATCTCGTCCCGAATCGTGGCGCTCTCGTAATTCACGGTCCGCGTGTAGCTCTTGACGTTGAACCGCGGCCACGGTGTGTCCGGGCTGAAGTTCTGACCGACCTGGAAGTTCACGCCGCTGCCTGAGTACTGGATCGACTTGACGCTCGCCGCGCCCATCGCCTTGGCGACGTTCTCGAGTGCCGCGCGCCCATTCTGCGCGTAGCCGGCGAGCGGGAACAGCAACACGAGAGTTGCGGTCAGCACGGCGGCCGTGCGTGCGGGCCGATAGAGCGGTCTGCGCATACCTTGACCTCCCCGGGGCCGGATTTGTGCTCGGGACACTAGCAGCGTCGGTGACTGGCGTCAAACGCCGGAAGCGCGTAAAGTCCGGGCGAGGCTCACTCGTAGGCTCGCAGTTCCACTCGCTCACCGCGAAAGGAGCAGACCTTGAGCACCCAGCCCTCCGCATCCACCGCCCGTGACGTGGTCCGACAAGTCGCGCCCAAGCTCATCGACCTTAGCGAGAAGGTGCTCTTCGGCGACGTCTGGGAACGCCCCGGACTCTCCAAGCGCGACCGCAGCCTGATCACGGTCGCGGCGCTCACCGCCATGTACCGGACCGATCAGCTGCCGGGACACCTGGAGCGTGCGCTGACCAACGGCGTCACGCGCGAAGAGATCGGCGAGATCATCACGCACCTCGCGTTCTACGCGGGCTGGCCAGCCGCCATGACCGCCGGCACGATCGCGCGCCGCGTGTTCGACGCGAGGAAGCCATGAAGATCGGATTCATCGGTCTGGGCACGATGGGACGCCACATGGCGTCCAACCTCATGAAGGGCGGCCACCAGCTCGTGGTCAACGACGTGCGCCGCGAGGCGGCGGCCCCCCACCTTCAGGCCGGAGCCACGTGGGCCGACTCGCCGCGCGCCGTCGCCGAGGCGACGGAAGTCGTGTTCACCTCGCTGCCCGGTCCCGTGGAAGTCGAGGCGGTCGCGCTCGGCGAGCAAGGACTCGGGGCCGGGCTCGCGGCCGGCAAGGTGTATTTCGACCTCTCGACCAACTCGCCGGCGCTCGTGCGGCGGATCCACGAGGCCTTCAAGAAGAAGGGGATCCACATGCTCGACGCTCCCGTGAGCGGCGGGCCGCGTGGCGCCGAATCGCGCCGACTTGCCCTCTGGGTCGGAGGCGACGAGGACATCTTCAAGCGCTACAAGCCGGTGCTCGACGCGATCGGCGATCAGGCCTACTACGTCGGTCCGATCGGCGCGGGCTCGGTGGCCAAGCTCGTTCACAACTGCGCCGGCTACGTCATCCAGACCGCGCTGGCCGAAGTTTTTACGATGGGCGTCAAGGCGGGCGTCGAGCCCATCGCGCTGTGGAAGGCCGTGCGGCAGGGCGCCGGTGGCCGGCGGCGGACGTTCGACGGGCTCGCGGATCAGTTCCTGCCGGGCAAGTTCGAGCCGCCGTCGTTCGCCCTGCGGCTCGCGCACAAGGACGTAACATTGGCGACCGCGCTCGGCCGCGAGCACAAGGTGCCGATGAAGCTGGCCAACATCACGCTCGAGGAGATGACCGAAGCGCTCAACCGCGGCTGGGCCGAGCGCGACTCGCGGGTGGCGATGCTCCTGCAGGAGGAGCGCGCCGGCGTCGAGATCAAGGTGACGGAGGAGGCGATCCGGGAAGCGCTCGCGATCGACAAGACCCCGCCGCGCTGAAGCGCGCAGGGGGGGGCCCGTCGAGGGCCCCCATGTTGAAGCGAGCTCAGAACGCCTCGGGCGCGGCGGCGATCGCGTCGAGCTCGGCGCGGGTGTACGAGCCGAGGCTCCGGAAGTTGAGTTCGGTGTAGTTCTTGATCCAGCGCATCGCGATCTTGAGCGCCTTGCGATAGCGCTCGTGCGTCTCGGCGCCCTGGCGACGTGCGAGGATGTCGGCGAGCTCCTCCGCGAGCAGGCGCTTCACCAGCGCGAAGTCGTGCTCGGTGCCGGTGGTGGTCGCGCGCGCGCGATGGATGATCCGCTGCGCAATCTGCGCGACCGACATGCGACCGGTCGCGAGGTCTTCCATCAGCGCGGGGTGAATGCCGGGCTTGCCTTCGAGGCTGTCGATGCCCTTGGCGCCGCGCCCGCCCAGCCAGCCCTCGACGTACTCGATCAGCATCCTCGCGTTGCGCCGGGTGCCGTCCACGGTGACCGGGCCGTCGGGCGCCTTGATCGCGACCGGATAATTGTCCGGGTTCGCCATCTGCTCCGTCGGCTTCCAGCCCGAGCCGATCAGCTTCTTGAATGGGTCGCTCGCGGTCTTCATGTGGAAGATGTGCGCGACCCAACCACGGATGAAGCCCTGCTCGGCTTCCCACTGCTTGTCGGCCCGGATCGCCTCGGCGGCGGCGCGATTGACCTCGGGGTCAGGATTCGGGAGCGCGGTGGCCATGCCGCCGATCGGGACCGCGCCCCGCTTGAGGCTGATCGCGACGAGGCGGCGAAAGATGTTCGCCAGGAACGGCGTGGTCTTGATGTCCACCCCGAACCGATCCGGCCACACCTGAGCGGGGTCCGTCATGACGAACTCGAAGATCGAGGCCTTGAGATCCCAGCGGGCGGCGTTGAGCCCGGCGGCGTACGGGCCGAGCTCGTAGAGCATCTCCTCCATCTCGTACACGCACGGCAGCGATTCGACCAGCACGACGGCCCGGATCGTCGCCCGCGCGAGGAACGGGAGCTGGCGCTGGCTCAGGTCGAAGAGGTCGCGGTACCAGCGCGCCTCGGCCGCGGCCTCGAGCTTCGGCAAATAGAAATAGATACCCTGGCCCCGGTCGGCCTGGGCGCGCCCGGCGTAGAACAGCGTGAGCGCGGTGCCCAGGAGCGCCGCGTTCACGGGCGAGCCATCGATGGTGACGTCCGGCTCGTCGAGGTGCAGCCCGCGCTCTCGGTGCATGAAGAACGGCAGGTCGCCCTCGGCGATCTTGTAGTTCCGGTTCCGCTCACGGTCGACGAAGGTGAGCTCGCGGTTCACGGCGGCCAGGCGGTTGTGCGCGGAGCGAACGGTGTCGATCAGGCGATGGCCGCCCGAGTCTTCGTCGTCGTCGAGATCGCCGGCGGCGCGCTCGCCCTCGGGCCCGGGGTTCAGCGCATTGATGAACATCGAGGTGATCGAGCACGGCCCCGAGATCTCGATGCCCGGCTGTTTCAGGTCGTCGGGCACCGGCGGAACGCGCCACGTCCCGGTGGTGGCCTCGCTGGCCGCTGGATGGCTCGGCGGGACGTGCTGCCGCAGGGCGCGCTCCAGTGTCGCGAGCCGTCGCGCCCGCAGATCGCGCGCGCGCCCGTCCAGCTGATCGTGGAGGCGCGTCAGGTAGTCGCAGAAGGCGGGCGTGAACAGCGTCGCCGCCCCTTCCACCGGGGCGAACTTCACTCGCGTCGACATCAACGTTAGATTTTTCGCATGGCGACCGCGCCGCTGTCAATGGCAGAATGCCCGCGGCTTCCCGGAATGGTCAGGCGATTCCGCGGCATAGGCAAGGGGCGCAAGACCCGCCGCGCGCTCGAGCGCGGCGGCATCGGGCCGGCGCAGCGACTGAACGAGACGCTCGCGCGCTGGCCGCGCGTCCGCATCACGCCGATGTTCGGGCGGTGGGGCTACTTCGTCGGCGAGACGCTCTTCGCGTGCTTCCCGTTGCGCGAGAAGGAGCGCGATCTGTGGATCCGGCTCACCGCCGACGATCAGCGGCGCGCGCTCGCCGACACCCGGGTGCGCCCGCACCGCCGCTTCTCGCGCAAAGGGTGGATCGAGCTCGACGTCGAGGGCATCGAGGACATGGGGCGGGCGGTGCGCTGGCTCCGGCGCGGCTACACGGCCGCGGCGCGCGGGGCGCCCGCCGAGGCGGAGACCGAGGACTAGGAGGCGGGCGCCGCCTCCGCGTTCGCCTCCGCCTGTTCCCGCGCTCGGGCGTCGATCCGATCGAACTTGACCAGCGGCATGAGGGCCCAGGTGAGCGCCGTCATGGCCGCCGCGATGTAGACCAGCCGCTCGTAGCCGATCACGTCGTAGAGGCGCGCCCCCACGTTTTCCGAGAGCTGAGATCCGAGATTGTAGACCGACATCAGCGCGGCGAAGAACGTCGCCTCGACGCGAGCCGGGCACGCCTTGGCGGCGAGGTCGAGGAACGCGAGGTTGATGATCATGCTGACGGCGCCGAACGCGACGGTGATGATGATGGCCGACGTCGCGTCACGGTAGGCGAGGTAGCCGAGGGTCGAGACGACGCCCAGCGCGATTGAGATGTGCATGATGTGCTTGAGCGGCATCCGACGGGAAAGTGGCGCGTAGAGGACGGCGCCGACGATCTGGCACACCGCCCCGAGGGCGGCCAGCCGCCCGATGAACTGCTGGCTGAACTGGAGGGTGTCGGTCTGGTAGTAGAGGAACGCGGGACCGAACGACGGGCTGAACCAGAAGAAGAAGATGAACCCCGCGACCACCCAGATCTCGCGGCTGCGAACCGTGACGCGAATCGCTCGCCACGTTTCGAGAAACGCCGCCTTGTTGACACGCGCGGGTGTTTCGCGCGCGAACGACAGGCCCATGCTCAGCGACATGAGCGGAAAGCACGCCGCGAGGAGGAAGGCCGCGCGCAGGCTGCGCGTCTCCGCCATCTGGCCGCCGATCTCGCCCACCAGCACGGACGCCAGGGTGATGCACGCCCACTGCACGGCCTGGAACGCGCCGGTGAGGCCGCGCGGCCGGCCGTGCTCGACCATCATCGCGTCGGTGAGCACATCGGTGAACGCGAGGCCGAGCGCCATCAGCGTGAAGAGACCCACACCGTCCACGAGGGTGAAGTCGAGCGGACCGCCGAGAACGAGCTCGAAAGGTCCCTTGCTCAGGTGCACGACCGGTAGCGGCACGCTGATCAGCGTGATCGGTCCTTCGGAGATGGAGCGGCTCACCGCCAAGGTCAGGCCCGCGGCGGCGGCCAGCGCCGACGTGAGCAAGAAATAGCTCTGCCGCCGTCGCCCGAAGAGCGGCACGAAGTCGGACAGGAGTCCGTAAACGGGTTTGATGAACCACGGAATGATCGTGATCAGAAAGAAGTCGGCGACCTGGCCGGCGCTGAGCCCGCGATCTTTGAGGACGATCGTGATCGTCTGGTTGGGCAGGTACCACATGCCCTGGGCGAAGTAGACGACGCCGAACATGACGGCGAGCCGTTTTGCCTCGGGCGTCTTGAACGGGTTGAACCGCTCGAGCCAGGCGCGCATCCGCGGCCATGATACCTTTGGTCGCATCTCATGCTGTCGGTTTGTCCTCACGACTGCCCGTCGTGCTGTAGCCTGGTCGTGACCGTCACGGACGGTCGGCTGACGTCCGTCACGGGCAATCCCGATCATCCGTTCACCCGGGGCGTCATCTGCGGCAAGGTGCGCGAGTACGCCGAGCGCGTCCACTCGCCGCTTCGCGTGCTGGCGCCGCTGCGTCGGGTGGGGCCGAAGGGCAGGGGCGAGCTCACCCCGATCTCGTGGGACGAGGCCATCGCGACGATCGCCGAACGGTGGCGCGCGATCATCGCGACCGATGGCGCGGAGGCGATCCTACCTTTCTCGTACGCGGGCTCGATGGGCCAGGTCCAGTACTACGCCGGCCATCCGCTCTTCCACGCGCTGGGCGCGAGCCGGCTCGACCGCTCGATCTGCGTCTCGACCGCCTACGCCGGCTGGCGCGTGACGGTCGGCGCCGTCACCGGCAACGACTCCGAGCAGATGGTGGGCGCCGATCTGGTCGTGCTCTGGGGCGTGAATGCCTCGTACTCGACGATCAACGTGATGACGCTCGTGAAGCAGGCGCGCGCTCGCGGCGCCCACGTCGTCGCGATCGATCCCTATCGGACGCCGACCGCCCAGCAGGCCGACGAGCACTTGATGGTCCGGCCGGGCACCGACGCCGCGCTGGCGCTGGCGGTCATGCACGTGCTGGTGGCCGAGGGCCGCGTCGACCGCGGCTACGTCGAGCGCGCGACCCTCGGCTTCGACCGGCTCGTGGAGCACCTTCAGGCCTATTCGCCCGAAGCGGTCGCGCCCGTCGTCGGCCTCGACGCCGACACGATCGTGCGGTTCGCGCGCCGCTACGGTGCCACGCCGCGGACGTTCATCCGGATCGGCATCGGGCTCTCGCGCCACGACAACGGCGCGATGACCTGCCGGACCCTCGCGTGCCTCCCGGCCCTGACCGGCGCCTACGCGGACCCGCACGGCGGCGCCCTGCTCTCGACCGGCGGCGCCTACGGCTTCGACTATTCGGTGCTCGAGCGCCCGGACCTGATGCCCGCGCCCGCGCCGCGAATCATCAATATGATCCAGCTCGGGCGCGCCCTGACGGACCCGACCCTGACCCCACCGGTCCGCTCGCTCTACGTGTACAGCTCGAACCCGGCCGCGGTCTGTCCGGACCAGACGCTCGTGCTCCGTGGGCTCGCGCGGGAGGATCTCTTCACGGTGGTCCACGAGCAGGTGTTGACCGACACGGCGCACTATGCCGACATCGTGCTGCCGGCGACGACGTCGATGGAGCACCTCGATCTCTATCGCTCGTTCGGCCAGCTCACGCTGCAGCTCGCGCGACCCGTGGTGGCGCCGCAAGGCGAGGCGAGGTCGAACTGGGAGGCGAGCGGGCTGCTGGCACACGCGATGGGCGTCGCCGAGGCGCACTACGCGAAAGGCGACGAAGGGCTCATTCGCGAGTTCCTGGCCAAGGGCGACGCCAGCGTGCGCGGCGTCACCTGGGAGCAGCTCGACCGCGACGGCTGGGCGAGGGTCAATCTCCCGCGGCCCTACATGCCGTTCGCCCACGGCGCCCCGACGCCGTCAGGGAAGGTGGAGTTCTACTCGGCCTGGATGGAGCGTCAGGGGTTGCCCGCGCTTCCGACGTACGTGCCGCTCGCCGAGGGTCCCGACAATCGCGAGCTCGTGGCGCGCTTCCCGTTGCAGTGCATCGTGCCGCCCAACCGGTTCTTCCTGAACTCCTCGTTCAGCCAGTCGGAGCTCTTGCGCCGGCGTCAGGGGTCGGCCACCGCGATGCTGGCCGTCGCGGACGCGGCCGCGCGCGGCATCGGCGACGGCGATAGCGTGCGTGTCGAGAGCCCGCGAGGCGCCGCGCGCTTCACGGCTCGCGTCACCGACGCCACACGCCCCGGCGTGGTCGTCATCGAGGGAATCTGGTGGCATCGCTTCTCGCCCGACGGGCTCGGCGTCAACGTGTTGACCAGTGATCGAGTCGCTGATCTGGGCGGCGGCCCCGCCTTTCACTCCAACCTGGTGCAGGTCTCCAAAGCCTAAGCTTCGTCCGGCGGGGGCGGCGCGGAGGTTGGCTTAGCTGGTGCGGTCGGCGTCGTGGGTGACGGTGGCGAGCGGGGGGGCTTCGGTGTCGGTCGGCAGCCCGGGGGCCGATGTCGCGCGGGCGGGGACCATCCTCAGGAGGACGGGGAGGACGACGAGCGCGGCGATGAGACTCGTGGCCGTGCCGAGCGTGAGGAGGAGGCCGAGCCCGAAGATGCCGCGGTGATCGGCGATCATCAAGCTGCCGAATCCCACGATCGTCGTGAGCCCGCTGACGAGGACGGCCATCATCGTGGAACGCGCGATCAAGGGGCCGCCGTGATCGCGACCCTCCATGAAGCGGAGGACGATGTTCAGGCCGTATTCGGCCGCGGCGCCGAGGATGAGCGGCAGGCCGAAGACGTTGCCCATGTTGAACTTGAGCCCGAAGAAGTACATCAAGCCGAACGCCCACATCAGGCCGAGCCCGAGTGGGAGCAGCGCCAGGACGGTCTCGCGCGTCCGGCGCAAGGTGAACGCGGTGACCAGGCTCACGAGCAGGATCGCGTAGATCGTGCCCTGGCGGTAGGCACGTTCCATCAGGCTGAGCGCCTCGTAGGTGATGATCGGCGTACCGGTCACCTCGGGGTCGATCGACCGGAGGTCGCTGACGAATCGATGCGCGCCCTCGCGATCCCAGATGTCGACGCCCGGGTGGATCTGTAGGAGAAAGCGCCCGCCGTCGCTGATGAACTTCGCCCGCAGCTCCTGCGGCACGTCGGCGAGCCCGATCGGCCGGGGCGCCAGGTTGTCTTGCAGACGCTGGAAGCTCCTGACGAAGTCGCGGTAGATCTGGCTTTGCAGATGCGTCAAGGTCGGCCCGCTCACCTGGGGGTCGCTCTGGCGGATCTTCACGATCAGCCGCCCGATATCCTCCGCGACGAGCTTGAGCCTCTCTCGGACCTCGCCCTCCGGAGCCTCGTTGCCCGCGATGTCGAAGCGGCGCTTGAGGGTCTCGAGCGCGCTGGCGAGCCGCGTCGGGTCGACCGACGTCGCGCGTCCGATCCGAACGGGCGCGACCAGTGGCGCGAAGTCTCTGATGATCTTGAGCTTGTCGGGCTGGTCCTCGGGGATCAGGAGCAGCACGGAGTCGACCTCGGAGACACTCGGGAGCGCGCGGAACGCCTTGTACTTGTGTCGGAGCTCTTCGAGCGAGTCCGCGCTGGCGAGCGCCGTGAAGCCGGAGCGGCCTGCCGTCGCGATGATGCGTTTTTCCCAGACGACCGACTCGGTGCCGTACGCCTGGAGGTTGAGCAGGTTGTAGTCGAACTGGATGTAGCGAAGGCCCCACGCGGAGACCACGGTCAGGGCGGCGGCCATGACCAGAACCGTCTTCGGATAGGAGACCAGGCGCTCGACGAACGGCACGTGCACGCGCTCGAGCGCGATCGCGCGCGGGATCGTGCCGGCCGGGCGCCCGGCGTGACGGCGGTCGACGAGGACGAGGGCGGCCGGTAACACGGTCATCATCGCGAGCCACGCGAGGGCCAGCGCGGTTCCGGCGATGAAGCCCAGCTCGCGCACGCCTCGGAAGTCGGTCAGCCACAGGACGTAGAACGTGCCGGCGGCCGTCACCGCGCCCAGCAGCATGCCGGGGCCGCTCCGGGCCGAGGTGATCTCGATCGCTTCCTTCAGGTTTCGGCCGAGGAACAGCTCTTCCTCGTAGCGGAACAGGAAGTAGATACCGTAGTCGATCCCGATGCCGATCACGATCGAGATGAACATCACCGAGAAGAGCGAGAGATGTCCGATCACGAGGGTCGCGATCCCGATCGACCAGCAGAGACTCGTGGCGAGCACGACGAGCATCAGCACGGGCTTGCCGAAACGGACGAATGCAGCCAGCAGGAGCGCCAGCGTCAGCGCGAACGCCACCAGGGTCGCGCGCTCGCTGTCGCGGAAGGCGGCGACCATCTCGTCGTTCGAGAGCGCGGGCTTGCCGGTCACGCCGACGGCGACGTCCGGGAATTCGCGCTTGAGCGACGCGATCACGCCCCGGATTCCCTCGATGGCGCGCTGATCGCCGGTGAAGCTCCCGCGCTGGCTCTCCGGCTCGGCGAGGATGAACAGGAGCCTCTGGTCCTCGGACAGGAAGTACCCGGCACCGGGGTTGTCGGCGCCGGGGACCGCGAAGAGCGTCCCGAAGGGTGACTTGTATGGCCCCGGCCGCTCCAGGCGTGAGCCGATCAGGGCGACCAGGTCCTGCACGAACTTGAGATCGGAGGCCCCCTTGCCCTCGGAGAGGCCGAGGTCGATGAAGTTCGAGACGAACGCGGTCGCGATCTGCGTGGCCATGCCGTCGGCCAACTGGTCGAGCGTCGGGCGGGCCGCGAAGGCCTCCATGAACTCCTGATAGTCGAAGACCGCATCGCGGATGTTCGAGAGCCGTTCCTTCGACAGGTAGAGCAGGCCTCGGCCCTCGAACTGCTTGGGGTCGATCCGGTAGGCGATGCGCTTGAGCGGCACGTTGTCGGCGCGCAGCTGGCGCACGAGGCGGGTCGCGTAGATCGTCGCTTCCGGTAGGGATGGCGCCTCCACCACGATGGCGATGCTGTCGAGGTCGCCGAACTCGCGCTCGTACTGGGTGTAGCGCTCGACGTATGGGCGGCCGGGCGGCAGCAGGGCGCGCGTGGACGTGGCGAAGGTGAGGTACTGGAGCGCGTAGACGAACGACACGATCGCCATGACGATGGCGAGGAGGACGGTCGCCACCGGCCGCGCGCAGGCGATTCGCACCAGGGCGCGGAGTGGACGGCCGATTAGACCAGCGAGCGCCACCTACTCGTCGCCGGCGATGAACCGCTCGAGCCGCTGCCGGGCGGTGTCGTCGGCCCACTGCTCGGGCGGTGACTTCATCAGGTACGCCGACGGAGCGAACAGGGCGCCCTTGATACCGCGGTCGAGAGCGAGCTTGCAGGCCCGGATGGCATCGATGACGACACCGGCGGAGTTGGGCGAATCCCAGACCTCGAGCTTCAGCTCGACGTTGATGGGCTGATCGCCGAAGCCCGAGCCCTCCAGCCGAATGTGCGCCCACTTCCGATCCGCGAGCCACGGTACGTAGTCGCTGGGACCGATGTGGACCGCCTCGATGGGCAGCTCGTGCCCGAGCTGCGAACGGACGGAGTCCGTCTTCGAGATCTTCTTCGACGTGAGCCGGTCACGCTCGAGCATGTTGTAGAAGTCGGTGTTGCCGCCGAAGTTCAGCTGGCTGGTCCGGTCAAGCCGCACGCCGCGGTCGTTGTAGAGCTTCGTGAGCACGCGGTGGATGATGGTCGCGCCCACCTGAGACTTCACGTCGTCGCCGACCACCGGCAACCCGCGCTCCTCGAAGCGGCGGCGCCAGTAGGACTCGCGCGCGATGAACACCGGGATGCAGTTCACGAACGCGCACCCGGCGTCGAGGATCTGCTCGACGTACCACTTGGTCGCCATCTCGCTGCCGACCGGGAGGAAGTTGACGACGATGTTGGTGTTGGTGTCGCGCAGGGTGCCCGCGATGTCGGCGGTCGAGCCCGGCGCCTTCTTGATGATCTGCGAGAGGTAGTGGCCGAGGCCGTCGTGCGTCATCCCGCGCTGGACCGGCACGCCGAGCGGCTTGACCTCGGCGAAGCGCACCGTGTTGTTCGGCGCCTGGAAGATCGCGTCGCTGAGGTCGCGGCCGACCTTGCGCTCGTCGATATCGAAGGCCGCCGAAAACTCGATGTCGCCGACGTGGTATCCCCCGAGCCGGGGATGCATCAGGCCAGGAATGAACTTGTCGTCGGGGGCGTTACGGTAATACTCCACGCCTTGGACGAGGGCCGACGCGCAATTCCCAACACCGATGATGGCTACTCTGACGGCTCCCACGGAGTCCTCCTCAGATAGTGATCGGTCGAGCGGGGCGCTGACGTGGACGTAAGTCTAGCACGGCATTGGGAATTTTTCGGAAAGTGACGCCCTGCGCCGTGTGCGCTTTGGCGGGCATGACACCACCGGGTGGACACGACGCGCGGCTCATTGCTGGGACGCCCTCTTCGGCTTTTCCTCGCCGAGGAACTCCTCCTGCTTGGTCCTCATCTTCTTCATCAGCTCCTGGAAGGAGGAGGTCGTGATGATCTTGTTGAACTGGGTCCGATAGTTGGAGATGAGGCTCACGCCCTCGATGACGACGTCGTAGACGAGCCATTTGTCGCCGCGCCGGAGCATCCGGTAGTCGATCGGCATCTCGGTGCCCTGCTTGGTGACGAGCTTGGTGCGAACGACCGCACCCTCGCCCTCGATGGATTCGCCGACGAACTGGATCTTTTCTCCGCCGTAGAGCTCGATCTTCGAGATGTACGAGCGCTCGAGGAGATCGGTGAAGAGGCCGACGAACTCGTCGCGCTCGGCCTGGGTCCGCGGCGTCCAGTGCCGCGCCAGCGACCGCTTGGCGGTCTCCGAGAAGTCGAAAATGTCGTTGGCGACCTGACGAACGGCTCCCCGGCGGTCTTTCTGGCGTCCGTCCTTCTTGAGCTCCGGGTCTTCGAGGATCTTGACCGCCCGGTCGATCTGGGCCCGAAGCTGATCGGTCGGCGCCCCGGCCCAGGCTCGATCCGGACCGGCCAGCGGGAGCAGCAGCAAGGCGGCGAGGGCGAGCGCGCGAGCGAACAGGGCCATCGATTGACCTCCTCCGCCCTACACCTTGCCGAAGATATATTTGGACAGCAACTCTTCGAAGTCTACGGGTGCCTCGACCTCACGGATCTTCCCGTTGGGCCCGATGATCTTTTCCGATCCGCCCGGGCTGATCCGGATGTACTTCTCGCCGATCAGCCCCTTCGTCTTGATCGACGCGATCGAGTCCTCCTGGAGCTTGATGCCGGATTTCACGCGAAGCGTGACACGGGCCTGGTAGTCGGCCAGGCCGATCGACTCGACCCGCCCGATCTCGACGCCCGCGATCTCCACGGTCGAGCCCGCCTTGAGCCCACCCACTGACGGGAAGTCGACGGTCACCGGGTAGGTGCTGCCGCCGAAGAGCGAGACCTGGCCGAGCTTGATCGAGAGATACCCGAGCGCCACGATGCCGAGAATGACGAAGATGCCGACGGCGATGTTCACCCGCGTGCGTTCCATCAACGTTCCTCCGAGCGGTGCGCGCTGCAGGCCGTCGCGGGGCTGGGGCCCCGCCGGCCGAGGCGCGTCTATGAATTATTGTCCGGCTCGCCCTTGATGAATCGTTGAACGACCGGATTCGCCGAGGCCTGGATCGCCGCCGGGGGCCCGATCTCGACGATGCGGCCCTCGTGCAGCATGGCGACGGTGTCGGCGATCTCGAAGATCTCGGGGATCTCGTGACTCACCACCACGGCCGTGAATCGAAAGCGTCGGTGGAGGCCGAGGATCAGGTGGTGGATCGTGTTGACCAGCACCGGGTCGAGCCCCGTCGTCGGCTCGTCGAAGAATATGATCTCGGGCTCGGTCACCAGGGCCCGGGCGATGGCGACGCGCTTGCGCATGCCGCCCGAGATCTCGGCTGGGTACTTGGCGCCTACCCCTTCGAGCCCGACCTGGCCCAGCGCCGCCTCGACCCGCTTGGTGAGCTCATCCGGCGGCGTCCGCACCTTCTCGCGGAGCGGGAACGCCACGTTGTCCCAGCACGACATCGAGTCGAACAGCGCGCCGCTCTGGAAGACGACACCATAGGTGCGCCGGACCTCGTCGAGCGCGCGCCCGTGCAGCCCGGTGATCTCGACGCCGTCCACGGTGATCCGACCGGCGTCGGGGCGCAACAGACCGATGAGGTGCTTGAGGAAGACCGACTTCCCGCCGCCGCTCCGTCCGATGATGATGGTGATGGTGCCCGTCGCGACCTCGAGCGTGAGGTTGCGCAGTACCGTCTGGCGCCCGAAGGATTTCGTGAGCCCTTCGACCTTAATCATCGGCCGTCATTGTAGGATCGAGCCCAAGAAGTAGTCCCAGACGAGGATCAGCACCGAGGACAGGACGACCGCCTGGGTCGTCGCCCGCGCCACGCCCTCGGCGCCGTGTCCGACGTTGAACCCCTTGTACGTGCAGACCCACGTCACGATGACCCCGAACGAGACGGACTTCCAGAAGCCCACCATGATGTCGCCGAGGTCGACGAACGTCTGCATCTCGCCGAAGTACGTGCCCGTCGACAGCCCCAGGAGCTTCACCCCGACCAGGTAGCCGCCGAAGATCCCGACGACGTCGAACATCGCGGTCATCAGCGGGAAGGTGATCAGCCCGGCCAGGATCGACGGCGCGACCAGATAGCGCATCGGATTGAGCGCCATGACGGTCAGCGCGTCGATCTGCTCGGTGATCCGCATGATGCCGAGCTCGGCGGTGAGGGCCGAGCCGGCGCGGCCGGTGACCATCAACGCGGCGAGCACCGGGCCGAGCTCGCGGATGAGCGAGAGGGCGACGGCCGGTCCAAGGAAGGCCTCGGAGCCGAACCGGACGAGCGTCAGGTAGATCTGGAGCCCGAGCACCATCCCGGTGAACGCGCCGGTCAGGAAGATGATCAGCAGCGAGCGGTAGCCGATGAAGTTGATGCGGTCGATGAACGCCCGGAGCTTGAACGGTGGCGTGACCAGGGCGACGAGGGCTTCCGCGAAGAAGGTGCCGAACCGACCGAGGGAATCGACGACTGCGATCGTGCGGCCACCGACGGCGTCGAAAGGGCGCAGCGCCGGGGCGAGCGGCCGGTCAGGCATGCGCCCGGCGGTAGATTCCCAGCGCCCAGAGCGGGAAGTACTGGGCGTACAGGTGGTACTTCAGATAGAAGACCCGAGGGAAGCCCGTGCCGTTCCAGAGAGCGTCCGCCCACGAGCCATCGTCGCGCTGAGTCCGCAGCAGGTAGTTGACGCCGCGCTCGACCGCCGGGCCGCTCGTGCGGCCGGCCGCGAAGAGCCCCAGTAGCGCCCAGGCGGTCTGGCTCGGAATCGACTCGCCCACGCCGGCGAACGCGTAGTCGTCGTAGCTTTCGCAGGTCTCGCCCCAGCCACCGTCCCGGTTCTGGTGGCGCTCGAGCCAACGCACCGCGCGCTGGACATATTCGTGGCGCGGATCCACGCCGATGGCGGCGAGTCCGCGCAGCACCGACCAGGTGCCGTAAATGTAGTTCACACCCCAGCGGCCGTACCATGGCCCGTCGTGTCGCTGCGCGTGGCGTAGGAAATCGATCGCGCGCTGCGCCGGCTCGAAGTCCTTCCGATACCCGAGCGTGCCGAGCAGCTCGAGCCCGCGTCCGGTCAGATCCTCGGTCGACGGGTCGAGCAAGGCGCCGTGGTCGGCGAACGGGATGTGGTTCAGATAGATGCGATTGTTGTCGGCGTCGAACGAACCCCAGCCCCCGTCGGCGCCCTGCATCCCGAGAAACCAGCCGAGGCCGCGCTCCTTGGCCGTGCGCGCGGCGTCGGCGTCGAGGCCCTGGACCTTCTCGAGGGCCATCACGACCATCGCCGTATCGTCGAGATCGGGATAGAAGTCGTTGTCGTACTGGAAGGCCCAGCCGCCGGGGTGCACGTGCGGGCGCTTCACCTGCCAGTCACCCGGGACGAAAATCTGCCGCGCGATCATCCAGTCGGAGGCGCGGCGCAGCGCGGGGTGAGCGGGCTGCAGATCGCTCTCGATCAGCGCATTGACCGCCAGGGCCGTGTCCCACACCGGCGACGGGCACGGCTGATAGTGCATCGTGTCGCCGTCCTCGACGGCGAGGGCCTCGATCTCCTTGATCTGGCCGAGCACCAACGGGTGATCGTCCGGGTAGCCGAGCAGCCGCATCGCCAGGATCGAGTTCGCCATGGCGGGATAGATGCCGCCCAGTCCCCCCGGCACCCCGAGCCGCTCCTCGAGCCAGAGCCGCGCCGTCTCGATCGCGCGCCGGCGGAGCGGGCGCGGCGAGAACCGCTCCCAGATCTTGAGGCCGTCGTCGACGGCGATGAAGAAGCTCTTCCAGAAGAGACCGCGCCAGCTGAACGGCTCGGGCACGCGTGAGAAGCGCAGGCTCGTTTCTTCTCGCGGCACCGGCCATAGCTCGTCGAGCGAGAGATGGGGGGGTAGCCACTTCACCGGCTTTCTATCCATCAGGACGAGTAGGGGCACCAGGACCGTGCGCGACCAGTACGAGATCTCGTAGATGTTGAAGAGGAAGAAGGGCCGCGGCAGCAGCATGATCTCGACCGGCATGGTCGGCACGCCGTTCCAGTCGTACTCGCCGAAGAGCGCGAGCAAGATCTTCGTGAAGACGTCAGCCTTCGCCGGCCCGCCCATCTCGCGGATGAGCTCGCGCGCCGACGCCATCGCGGGATCGCTCAGCGGGAGGCCGGCCATCTTCATGACGAAGTACGCCTTGATCGTCGCGGACAGGTTGGCCGGGCCGGCCTCGAAGAGGCTGTAGCCGCCGTCGGGAAGCTGCTGGCTCTTCAGGTAGCGGACCGCGCGCGTCTGGCGGTCGCGGTTCACCTGGTCGATGAGATGACAGAGCAGCAGCTGCTCGGAGGTGATCGTCGTGTTGGCTTCAAGCTGACCGACCCAGTGACCGTCGGGAGCCTGTCGGCCGAGCAGGTGCGCCTGGGCGCGCTCGATCGCGTCCTGCAGGTCCCTCACGGGCGTGATGGTAACATGCTGACTCGATTACGGAAACCTCTCGAATGGACCTCCTCCTCCTCGGCACCATCACCCTTCGACCGTACGTTTTCGCGTTCTTCGCCGTGTACGTGGTGGCCGGTGTGGCTGATCTGGGCTGGCGGCGAACGCTGGCGTTCAGCGCGAGCGTGTGGCCGGTCGCGCTGGTGGCCGAGCTCTCGTCCACGCGCACCGGCGTTCCGTTCGGGTTGTACCAGTACACCGGCCTGACGCGCGGCCGCGAGCTCTTCATCGCCGACGTGCCGTTCATCGATTCCCTGTCCTTCGTCTTCCTCGCCTATGCGGCGCTCTGTCTGGTGCGGGCGGCATTCTCCGGTCGTGCCGCGCCGCGCTGGGTACTGGCGATCGCGACCGGCGTGCTCATGATGGCGCTCGACGTCGTGATCGATCCGCTCGCGGTGCGTGGCGACCGGTGGTTTCTCGGGCCGCTGTTCGCCTACGCGACCCCCGGCCCTTACTTCGGCGTGCCCCTGTCCAACTTCGCGGGGTGGGTGATCGTCGGCGCCGTCGGGGCCGGGGTCTACCTGAGGGTGATTCCAGACGACTCGGGACGAAGAGTCTGGCCGGGAGTCGCGCTATACTACGCCGTGCTTGGATTCAACCTCACCATGACGATTCAGATCGGTGAGTTGCTGCTGGCGGTGATCGGTGCGACCATTCACCTCGTCGTCGCTGTGTCCGTTTGGTCCATTCACCGGAAGCCGGGCGTGCAGATGCGTCCGCAAAGCCGAGGTATTCAGCGCTTATGAGCTTGCCTGTTTCACAGATGTGGGCCGTGGCGTCTTATGTGATCAAGCAAAAGCTCGCCGGTCGCAAACGGTACCCGCTCGTGCTGATGCTCGAGCCCCTCTTCCGCTGCAATCTCGCCTGTGCCGGCTGCGGCAAGATCCAGTACCCGGCGCAGGTCTTGCGGAAGCACCTGACGGTCGAGCAGTGCCTCGCCGCGGTCGACGAATGCGGCACGCCGGTCGTGTCGATTCCGGGCGGCGAGCCGCTCATGTACCCGGACATTGGGCGCCTCGTCAAGGAGCTGGTCGCGCGCCGCAAGTACGTCTATCTCTGCACCAACGCCATCCTCTTGAAGGAAAAGCTCGAGGCCGGGCTCTTCACGCCGTCCAAGTATTTTTCCTTCAGCGTGCACCTGGATGGCCTGCAAGAAGAGCACGACGCGGCGGTGTGCCGCGACGGCATCTACGTCGAGGCGGTGGAGGGGATCAAGGAAGCGCTCCGCCGGGGATTCCGCGTCACCACCAACTCGACCTT
>Ga0137407_10000725_pt1 | contig 21762 bp, 16 predicted proteins | sample CZOMad2_2_16fung_FD_108410 | JGI IMG/M metagenome (GOLD analysis project Ga0137407, IMG submission 108410) | Vadose zone soil fungal communities from Angelo Coast Range Reserve, California, USA - CZOMad2_2_16fungal (Illumina Assembly) | ecosystem: Environmental > Terrestrial > Soil > Vadose... | reverse complement strand
CGATCACGTTTGCGCTCTCCGCCGGCGCCTTTGCGCAGACCGCCCCCGCGGTCCTGACCGGGATGGTGGTGGACGCCGCCACCCAGAGCCCGCTCGGCGATGTGGTGGTGGTCGCGCGCAGCCCGGCGCTCCCGGGCGAACAGACGGTGGTCACCGACCCCTCCGGCGCCTTCGAGATGACGCTCCTTCCTCCCGGCACGTACTCGCTGGCCCTGAAGCGCGACGGATTCCAGACCTATTCTCCGGAGGGCCTGGTGCTGAAGGGCGGCAAGATGCGCGTGCGCATCGCCGTGCTCCCAGTGGCGACGCCCGCGACCCTGGCCGCCGCCGCCGTCGAGTTCAACGACACGATGATCGCGCCGGCGATGATCTCCGGGCCCGCGCCGGAGTACACCGCCGACGCCGTCGACCGCGGCGTGGAAGGCAACATGGAGGTGCGCTGCGTCGTCACTGCCGAGGGGCAGGTTCGCGCGTGCAAGGTGATCAAGGGGCTGCCGTTCATGAACAGCGCGGTGGTCGCCGCGCTGGAGCAGCGGAAGTACAAGCCGGCAATGGCGCAGGGAAAGGCCGTCGACGTCTATTACACCTTCAATATTCGTCTGAAGCTGCCTTCCCAGTAGCCATCCCGTACCGGTAGGCGACGCTGATCCGGGCTCCAGCCTGGGCGACCTTCGGCACGCTGTGCTCCCAGGCGCGCTGCGTCCGGCCACCGGTCACCAGGAGATCTCCGCCCCCGAGGTGGAAGGGGCGCGACTTGCCGCCGCCCCGCGGACGGAGGAGGAACTTGCGCGGCTCGCCCAGCGAGACCAGCGCGACGATGGGCTCTTCGATCTCCTTGGCGATCCGATCGCCGTGCCAGGCCACGCTGTCCTGGCCGTCGCGGTAGAGATTGAAGCCCGCGGAATCGAAGACCACGCCGTAGCGCGCCGACAGCGCGAGGCGGACGTCTTCGAGGATCCTCGGCTCCAGCGGAATGCCGGAGCGGAGGTTCCAGGGCGCCGTCAGTCGCGGTTCGAGGACGCGCCGATCGTACATGCGGCGGGTGCGCTGCCCCCACTTGCGGCTGTCGATCACCTCCCCGAAGAGGGCGTCCGACCCGCGGACCCAACCGGGGACGAAGTCGATCCAGCTCCCCGGATCGACCCAGATCCGCGTCAGGTCGCGAAAGTCGGCATCGAAGCAGGGTTGCGCGCGGTCGAAGGAGAAGGAGGCCTGCACAGGCGTTCATTTCTAACTTGCCTGTCCCGTCGCCGCCGTGGCCGGTGTATCTCCAGTCGGGTCGGCCGTACGGCTGCACCCAGGGAGAACATCCGATGAGACGCTTGATCGTCAGCTTCACTGCCTTGCTCTTCCTCGCTTGCACGCGCAGCAGCAGCGCCCCGGTTTCCTTCAGCGTTGCCACCAAGGCGACCGCAACCACCTCGAGCGCCTTGGTGGTGGCCGGAACCATCGACGTGCAGCGCGTCCGCCTGAACGTGGGCCGACTGAAGCTGGAGGGTCAGTCGGGCAGCACCGGAACCGAGGGCGAGCACGACGACGGCGAGACCGAAGACGGCGGCATGGATGGCGGCGAGGGCGAGGTCGAGGAGGTCGAGATCAGCCAGGGACCGTACCTCATCGACCTGGACGCGGCCGCCTTGAGCGCCGGCGCGGTCACCAAGGTCTTCGACGCCCAGGTCCCCGCCGGGACCTACCAGGAGCTCAAGCTAGAGATCTTCCCCAGCGCGGCGCTACAGAACGCCTCCGTGATCGTGGACGGGACGATCGCGGACGGGACCGCCAGCGGCAAGGCCTTCACCTTCACCTCGGCGCTATCGGCGAAGCAGAAGAAGGAAGGCAGCTTCGTGGTGGGCGGCAGCACCGCAAACATCACGCTCCTGATCGACCCGCAGCAGTGGTTCGGCACCGCCGCTGCCCCCCTCGACCCAACCTTGGAGACGAACCGGGCCGCCATCGAGGCCAACATCGAGCGCTCCATCGACGTCTTCCAGGACGACGACCACTCCGGCCACGAGAACCACGACGGCGACCACGACGACGGCGAGCACCGCGACGGCGGGCACCGCGACGGCGGCCACGAGTGAGATGGGGCCGGTCGGCCGCGCTCACCACACCGTGCAGCGGTTGACCGGCGCCATGGGCGACCCCGCCGCGCATTTGAAGGCGGCGGCGAAGTCCGGGTTGTCGGAGACCGGCCCGTTGACCCGCCACTGCGCCGTCGAGTGAGGGTTGGTCAGCGCCTGCGTGCGCGCCGCCTCGGGCCGGTAGTTCGTGCACCAGACCTGCGCAAAGGCGATGAACGCCTGCTGCTCGTCGTCGAAACCGCCGACGTTCGAAGGCGGTTGTCCCCGGCGGTTCGCGCGCAGCGCCGAGATCATCAGCTTCACCCCGCCGATGTCGGCGATGTTCTCACCCAGGGTGAGCCGGCCGTTGAGACGGACGTCCTCCACCGCCAGGTAGCCGTCGTACTGCTTCGCCACGCACGCGGCCCGTTCCTCGTAGGACTTGGCCACCTTCGGCGACCACCATTCGCGCAGGTTCCCGTCGCCGTCGAACTTGCGCCCCTGGTCGTCGAACCCGTGCGTGAGCTCGTGCCCCATCACCATCCCGAGCCCGCCGTAGTTCGAAGGCACCTCGGCTTCCAGCGAGAAGAAGGGAAGCTGCATGATGCCGGCTGGGAACACCATCTCGTTGAGCGAGGCGCTGTAATACGCGTTCACGGTGGGCGGGGTCATCCGCCACTCTCCGCGATCGACGGGCTTCCCGATCTTCGCCAGGTCCCGCGCGGTCTCGAAGCGCGCCGCGCTGAGGACGTTCTCGAGGAGCGAATTGCGCCCGATGGAAAGGCGGCTGTAGTCGCGCCACTTCTCCGGATAGGCGACCTTGTTGTCGATCTTGCGCAGCTTGTAGAGGGAAGCCTTCTTGGCGGCATCGTCCATCCAGTCGAGGGTGGCGAGGTTCGACTCGAACGCCTGCTCGATGTCGAGGATCATCTCTTTCGCCACCACCTTGCCTTCGGCTCCCACCGTGGTGGTCACGAAGCTGCGGCCCAGGGCCTCCCCCAGGGCCCGGTCGGTCATCTGCACGCAGCGCTTCCAGCGGGGCAGGATGGCTTTGGCCCCGGTGAGGGCCTGGGAGTAGCGGAAGCGTTCCTCGACGAAGCGGGCGCCCAGCGTGTCGGCCGCCGCCTCGATGGCGCGCCACTTCAAATAGATCCGGACGTCGCCCAGCTTGCCGAGCGCGAGCAGGGCATCGAGGGCGCGGAAGAATTCCGGCGCGGTCACGTTGATCGCCTGCACCTCGGGCGCGCCCACCATCGCGAAGTAATCGTTCCAGTCGAAGTGCGGCGCCGCCGTGAGCAGGCCAGTCCGATCGAGGCGGTGGTAGGTCTTGCTCGGGTCGCGGCGCGAGACGCGGTCCAGCGATGCCCTGGCCAGGTCCGTCTCCAGTTGGAAGATGCGCCGCGCGTGCGCCTGCGCTTGCGCATCGCCCGCCAGGGAGAGCATGCGGCCGACGTGGTCGAGGTACAGGGCCCGCAGCTCCTCGGACTTCTTGTCGTCACGGAAGTAGTAATCGCGATCGGGAAGGCCCAGGCCACCCTGGTCCACCCCGCCGATCACCTGGGTCGCGTCCTTGAAGTCCTGGCGGGCGCCGAAGCCGAAGAAGGCGCGCGCGCCGCCGCGGTGCAGCTCCGCAACCCGGCGTGCCAGGCCGCGGGAGTCGGCGATCTGGTCGATCGCCTGCAGTTGCTTGCGCAAGGTAGCGAACGAGGCCGTCTCGGCCTTCTGCTCATCCATGCAGGTGGCGTAGAAGTCGCCCACCTTCTTGGCGAAGGGGTCCGCGGGATCGGGCGCGCCGCGGGCGTTCTTCTCCACGATCTGGCGCAGCACCGCCTCGTTGCGCTCCAGCACCTCGCTGAAGCCCCGACCCCACTGCGGGCGGTCTTCGGGGATGGGCGTCCGGGCGAGCCAGCTCCCGCAGGCGAACCTGTAGAAGTCGTCGCAGGGATTCACCGAGCGATCCAGCGCGGAGAGATCGATCCCAGGCGGCGGCGCCTTCCGAGCGAGGCCAGCGGACGTCTCCTGCTGCTCCGCTGGAACAGGCGGCGTACCCGGCTGCCCTGCCGTCTCGGACACCTCCTGTCGCGCGCCGGTCACCTGCGTCGCGGGCGGGTTCGCCGGCGAGGCGGGACCGGCCGCGGTGGGCGGCGGCTGGGCGGACCTGGTGGCCGGAGTGGACTTGCAGGAGAGGATGGCCAGACAGAGCAGCACGGCGGTCGTTCGCATCAGGTCCTCGCGAAAGTCGGGGCGCGCATCCTACGACGCTCTCTTCCCGAGTCGCACGCGATTTGCGGTATGTGTCCGCGCGTGCGCGTGCTCGGGATCGGCGAGTCGAACGACCTCGGCGACCTCTACCGGCGGCTTGCCGGACGCGGGCACGAAGTCCGGGTCTTCATCTCCGACGAGGGCTGCCAGGGCGTCCTGGCGGGGATCGTACCGCGCACGCCCGACTGGCGCCGCGAGCTCGGCTGGGTTGGCCGGGACGGATGGGTGATGTTCGAGCAGTCCACGCTGGGCGCCGAGCAGGACGAGCTGCGGCGGGAAGGCTTCCATGTCATCGGCGGCGGCGCGCTGGGCGAGCGTCTGGAGAACGATCGCGCGTTTGGCCAGGCGGCGCTGCGCGACGCCGGCCTGCGCACCGCCCGGGTCCACGCCTTCGACGGATTCGACGATGCCATCGGGTTCGTCCGGCGGAACCCGGCCCGGTACGTCTTCAAGCTCAACGGCAGCTTCTCGTCCACTCGCAACTACGTGGGCGAGCTGCCCGACGGGTCGGACGTGATCGACGTCCTCGAGCTGCAGCGCCGGGAATGGACCTTCATCGACCGGCCCTCCTTCGTCTTGATGGAGCACGTGGCCGGAGTCGAGATGGGCGTGGGCGCCTACTTCGACGGCGAAGCGTTTCTCGAGCCGGCCTGTCTCGACTGGGAGCACAAGCGGTTCTTCCCCGGCGATCTGGGAGAGCTGACGGGCGAGATGGGGACGCTGGTCACCTACCGCGGCGCCGGGCCTTTCCTGCAAGCGACGCTGGGGCGCCTCGCGCCGATCCTGCGGGAGGGGCGGTACCAGGGGTACATCAACCTGAACACCATCGTGAACGAAGGCGGGGTCTGGCCGCTCGAGCTGACCTGCCGGTTCGGATACCCGGGATTCGCGATCCTCGAGGCGCTGCACGTCGATTCCTGGGACACGATCCTGATGGCGATGTTGCACCGCGATCGGCCGCGCAGCTTCCGCACGCACGGAGGATTCGCCGTCGGCGTGGTGCTCACGGTGCCGCCGTTTCCGTACCCGCAGGCGACCGTCTCCGCGCGAGGTCAGCCGCTGGCGTTCCGGCGCCCGCTGTCGGCCGAGGAGGAGCAGGAGCTTCATTACGGCGAGCTGATGCTGCAGGGCGGACGGCTCCTGACCAGCGGCCCGTCGGGATACGCGCTGGTGGTCACCGGCCGCGGCCAGACGGTCCAGGACGCGCAGCGCGCCGCCTACTCGCTGGTGAGCGCGGTGGTCCTGCCGAACGTGCGCTACCGAGCCGACATCGGCGATCGGTTCCTACGGACCGACGCCGACGCCCTGCGCCGCCTCGGCTGGTTGTAGTCCGAATTCGTGCCGATACCGCGCGAAGCAGCGGGCGCCGGCCCGCAGCCGCATCAGCGCTCCTTCCGCGATTGCGCGCGCGGCCCGCGGCTCGCGCGCAACCAGCGGCCGGAGCACTTCGCGGTTCCAGGCGTCGCTGTGCTGGAGGTCGAGCGTCGCGTGCAGGGTGAAGTAACGGCGCGAGGTCCTGGCGACGCCGAGCCTGGCAAGGCCGCGGTCGACGAGCACCACCCGCGCCGGGGCCGTGAGCTCGATGGCTCCGAGCGCGCCGATGGAATGGTAGGCGAGGCGCCGGTCGAGGGCGAGGCCGACCATGAGATTCGCGAGCGCGAGAGACTCCCAGACCGTGCTCTCCGGGCGGGCCTGCACATCGAGGGCGCGCGCCAGGTCCGACAGGAGTGGACCGTGCATCGCCCCCGCCCGCCCGTGGCCCATCTCGTCCCAGTAATTGCGCGCGAGCTCCAGCTTCGCCTGCACCGGCATCTTCACCTGAGTCAAGGCGACCAGGTCGTCGAAGCCGGCCTCGCCCGCCACCTCCTGGGCGATGAACCAGCGCATCTGGGCAAGCGAGGCCGACTCCGCGAGCCAGGGAAAAAGGGGATCGCCCTGCCCCGGTCCGGCCTCGCGCAGCGCCTCGAACCAGCGTACGAACGCGTCGGGAGCCTGCGGCGCCTGCGCCGCACGCTCCACGACGGCCGCGCGCTCGGCTTCGAGGAACGCCGCTTCCAGCGCATGGAGGACGCCGGCGTCCGCTTCGGACGGCAGGCGATCGGGCAAGGAGGGCTCCAGCCGCTCGCGCGCGAAGCGGTCCAGCGCTAGGTGGAGCTGGCGGGAATCCATCGGTCCTCCAGGATGTGCTCCGGTCGCGCGTCTCGCACGAGATTGTGGGGGGTCCCTACGGCCTCAACGCATCCAGGCCGACGACGGCAATGCGGTCCGCGCCTGTATATGGCGGATTTTCGAGCTCTTCGCCGAACACATCCGGATCAAGCTCGAAATATTCGTGCGGGACTCCCTGCAGCAAGGGGGTGAGCCGCTGCGACAAGAGGTGTTCCCCCTCGACCACCGCCGTCCCGGTGTACAGCAGCAGGCGCCCTCCCGGCTGCAGCCGCTCGAGCGACTCTCGCACGATGCGCAGCGACAGCCCGGTTCCGAGGTCGCCGCCGCCATCCCGGTACGCGCGGCGCAAGGGATCGACCAGGTAAGGCGGATTCGCGATGATCAGATCCGGAGCGCCGGCGGCGCCGGAAAGCACGTCGCTCTCCTCGACGACCGCGGGGATCCCGTTCAGCTCGCAGTTCGCGCGCGCGAAACGCAGCGCCGAGCGGTTCACGTCGAGCAGCTGGACCGATCCGGCGCGCGAAGCGAGCAGCAGGCCTCCGGCCCCGGTCCCACAGCCGACGTCGGCGAGAATGCCAATGCGGGGCGGGGCGCGCGACTGGACGAACGAGGCGAACCGGTAGGTGTCGGGCCCCAGGAAGACCGCGTCCGCCGCGGTGGTCGGGTACGCCGAGTGGGCGAGCAGGAGTGGACCCAGAGAGGAGAAGCGCACCCCGCTCCGCAGCAGCGGCCCCGCGCTCTCGACCGCGCCCGCCTCTTCCAGCAGGTCGAACAAGAGCTGCGGCAACGCGCCGCGGGCGAAAGGCCGGCTCCAGCCGAAGACGTCGCGCAGCGTGCGCGCCTCGCCGCCGCGCGCGAGCACGCGGCGGTGCGTCTCCGGCGTCGGCGTCACGAACGCGTATCCTGCCTCGGTCAGCGCCTGGCCGAGCCTTGCCAGCGGGTCCACCGCGCTCGACGGTAGCACGCCGGCGGGCGGGCGTAGCCGCCGGCGACTGGCGCTCAAGCGCAGGCGCTGAGCCGCCTTCGGCGGCCGCGGCTACAGATTCGGGAGGCGGTACACGAGGCCGAAGCACATCAGGTACACGTGCGTGTCATAGGAGCCGGGGAATGCATCGGCGCCGGTGGCCGTCACCTTGCCGAAGAGCGCGTACTGGAAGGCCACGTCAGCGCGCAGGTTGGGAATGATCTCGTAGCCGGCTCCAATCGAAAACGCCCAGCTGTTCCCGTCCGTCAGCGTGGGAGAGATGGTGTTGGTCGGCTGCTCGGAGACGCTGCGCAGGAAGCCTCCGCGCAGGGTGAGCGCAGGCAGGAAGCTCGCCTTGGTGTACTCGGCGCCGAACCGGTAGACCCAGGCATTGTGATAGCGGCGTGGGACGGTGATGATGAGGCCCTTGTCCCCGATGTACTGGTCCTGACCGTACACGCGCCAGCGCTCGAGGTTCCAGCTCCCCATCAGCTTGAGGTTGGGCATGAGGTCATAGGCCAGGCCGACGTAGAAGTCGTTGGGCACGGTCAGCCTCTCCGTCGTCGCCTGGTCCTGCAGCGAGGACGCGAACGGCGGGGGAACGTTCTCGAAATGGGCGTTTCCGCTCAGCGTCATCGGCGCTTGGTGGCGGTAAGCGATTCCCAGGGTGAGCGGGATGCCTTCAGGGGCATGGACCTCGGTGGAGACCCCGAAGCTCGCGCGGCCACCGGCCAGGCCGAGTCTGGCCGTCGAGTTGATGACGCTGATTTGCTGACTGAGATCTTCCACGATCCGGTAATAGAGAAAGCTGGCGCCAAACTTGAACATTTGGTGCGGCTGGATGGCCGCGCCCACCTCTGTCAGCCACGCTTTCTGCTCCACCGTCTGGATCCGTCCCGCCCCTGCCCATCCTTGCGGCCAGAGCAGCGAACCCCCTCCCGCGACGAGGAGGGCGGCACCGACCCCGTACGGCATCCCGTTGGGAAGCTTGTTGCCGTAGGAGATCGCGATCTCCGGGGGGATGTTCGCCTTCTTGTTGATCGTCGCGGAACCGAGCGATGGGTCGGACCAGGTGGTGCGGTTGTAGAGCACCTCCAGATTGGCCGCGAATCCGAGCCCCTGCTGGCCGGCGAGCGCCGCCGGATTGGTATGGGCCGCTTCAGGTCCATTCTGCGCGGCTACGGTAGCCTGCGAGAGCGCCAGGTCGCGCGCGTTCTCGTTGGGGATGGCGTAACCGCCGGCGAAGGCCGCCGCGGGCGCGAGGAGCAGTGCTACGATCAGTTTGCGCATTCGGTTGCCTCGCTCAGAACACTCGGAGGGACGGCGGGGGAGCTGTCGGATTGGTGAGGAACGACGCCGCATCGCCCTGCGCAACGTCAGCAATGGTCGCGGCCGATGCAGTCGAGAAGTCGCTGAAGAATCCGTGGCTGACGGCGTTCGCGGCCGGCGGCGGCAGGCCGCTGGTCGGCGATGGGCACGATGAGAACCCAGCCGCGTCGGGAGTCCCCCGGAAGAAGAGCTGGAACGTACCGGGCGCGCCGTTGGGCGGGTAGTCAAACGGAGCGATGGTCGAATAGAGGATGAAGTTGAACGGGTTCGGGACCACCTGATCGCAGAATGCCGCCTGCTTCAGCACGGACTTGGGCGATTGCCGAACGCCGCCATTGGGATCCTTCAGAAGGTCCGGCAGCATCTTACCGTCCGTGCGGGTGAGGTACCCCGCGAAGTTCACCGGGTCGGCTGGATCGAGGATGGTCTTGGCCACCACCAGGAACTGCAGATAAGCGGATGTCCCCGGTTGGATCCCGAGCGACGCGAGCAGCGCGTTCGTGTTGGCCGAGAACGCCGGAGAGGTGGTGAAGACGTCGACGATCGTCCCTCCGCCCACGTTGAATACGGCCTCGGAGATGCGCGAAATCGCGGCGACGTTCACAGCGCCCTGGATTGCGCCCAGGGACACGCCCGAGTACCAGATCTTGGCGTTGTCGAACTGCACGCCGAGCAGCTGCGTCGTGATCAGGTTGGGTTGCGTACCGGTCGGATCAGGCGAAAGGACGCGCACCAGCTGCGACTGGTCGATCACGTCCTGACGGAGCGTGTCTCGCGTCCGGAAGAAGTTCGCGCTGACGAGGAAGTTGCCCGACGCGAGCGGGATGGCCTTCGGCCCGCCGGGCCGCCTCGCGAAGTCCCCCGCCGACCCGTCGGCGTTCTTGCAGCGGCCGGGCGTCGGGCCCGGAGCGTCTCCCTCGCTCGCGAATTCCGGGTCCGGGACACAGGTTGCGCCCCCGGAGCATTCGCTATCCGCCTTGCAGTAGGACCGATCGCCATGTTTCGCCGCATCGATCGCGGCGACGGCGATGCCGTTTGCGTTGAACTTGTCGGCGACCCGCAGCATGTCGGCGCGACCGCCGTTCAGCCCGTGCCGGAACACCAGCAGGGGAATGGTGCAGGGGGTGGTCGGACCGGGCGTGCAGCTCCCATATGCTGGGAGCGCGATGAGCACGTCGATCGGCTCCACCACCGGCAACACACCCGACGGGCTGAACGCACCCGTATCCTTGCAGTTGGCGTCGCCAGCCGGGCAGCGAAGCTTGCTGAACGTCGGGACCTTCGCCTCGACGACGAAGGCGACGTTCGATCTCGGGACGCTCGCGGCGATGCCATACGCCGAATACGCGGCGTCCACGGTCGGGGCGGTGGCGCAGGCAGGGTTCAAGGATGTGGTTGCGCAGGACAGCGTCGGGGGCACCAAAGGAGCGAGAGTTCCGTTGCCGGTCGGATACGGCAGCGCGGCCAGCTGCGGCGGGATGTCGACAATCGACTGCGTCCGGAACGTGTAGGCGATCGCGATCTGATCGCTAGCGAAGCCGCTGGCAGCGATCACCGGCGGCAGCTTCAGTCGCATGGCTTCCAGGGCGCTCGCCGTCTGGTCGTCGATGCCCACCAACTGCGACTTCCCGCCGACCGAGATCGGGTTGCTGAACCGGAGGATTTGCGCGACGGTGCCGGGCACGAGCCCTTTGCCGGTCTTGTCGAGGACACCCTTGGAGACGACCACGGCGTAGTCGGTGTTGTCCTTCAGAGGACGGGTGGTGAATACCGAAGCGGGGTTTGCGGCGGTGGCGCCGGAGGGCTGCAGCGCGATCACCGGGGAGAGACCCTGCTGCGTCACCTCGACAGGCTCGGTGATGTACGTGCTCGAATTGACCTTCACCGGCCCGCTGGAGTCGCTCAGATCCCAGAGCTGCACGTTCGCCGGGGTCACGGTGCTGGCTTGCACGAGATCCGACGTCGGCAGGAGCATCATCCCGGTGGTCGAGAACCCGTCGAGCGTCGCAAACCCGGCGGCTGCCGAGCTGACGTTTCCCTTCGAGTCGTGACACACGCCCTGCGCGTCGAGCGTTCCCTGCGCCAGGGTGCATGCCGCGAGCGGCGTCAGCCTCCCGCAGGCGGCGCAGGACGCCGACGTGGGCCGCGGGTCCCGCAGGAGATCGATGGGCAGAGGCACGATCCCGCGACTCGAGTCCACCTCGACCACGGTGCCGGTGACCGGCGCGATGGTGAAGGTGGTCATCGCCGCCAGCTCCTCGTGCGGAAAGACCGTGTTCACTGCCGGGAAGGGGCCCTGGTTGTACCCGTTGATGATCTGATCGAGCTGCTGCGCTGCCGCCCGGGCCGCTGCCTCGGAGCCGGTCTGGGCGCGGAGCAAGGTCAGGTTCTGCTCCGTCTCGAGGTTCTGTCCCTGGGCGATGAGGAAGAATGTCGTGGCGGCGTAGATCGGATCGCCCTCTTTCGTCTTCACGCCGTTGGGCCCTCCGCGCAGCCCGACGACGTACTGCCCCGGCGCCCAGGGGGCGCGATTCTTGTTGTGGATGGAGAGCACGCCGTGGTCGGCGGCGCTCACGTAGTTGGCGTCGGTGATCGGGTCGATCGCCACCAGCCCCGGCGGACTCGGCGTCATCCGGTACACGACGAGCGTGGCTCCATTGACGACCGTGGTGGGATCGAGCGTGGGCGCCTGGTTGGTGGTGCCGCCGTCCGCCCCGAGCACCGTTCGCGCCAGCGTGATCGTGACGGGCAGCTCCTGGTCGCTGGGGAACCCGCCCTGCGAGTTGAACAGGTTGATCAGGTCCTGTTGCGCGGCGGGAAAGGGGGGCGAACCCGCCGGCCGCGGCAGCCGTGCGAGATCGTTCGGCAGCGGGATGTTTCCCGCGATCGGATCGAATACCGCCGTGGTCACGGCGGAGGGCGCAGCCGTGTACGGGACGTCGGGCGCGCAAGCGGCGGCGAGCGCGAGGAGGACGAGGAAGCGGGACCTGGGCGTGATCATGGCGCGGTAAACCTCTGGGTCGGCAGCCCCTTGTTATCGACCTGGTGTCCGTACAGGAAATCGAAGTACAGGTTCTGCACGTACATCTCGAGCAGGCTCAGCGAGTTGGAGAGAACCGCGGGCGCGTCGCGCTCCGGACCGGGAAGCTGCATCTTCGCTTGCGCGTTCGCGCCCGAGGGAGAGTCCATCACCGCGACGAAACGGACGTTCGATCCATGGCTGTACGCGAACGCCAGCGGGCTCGACTGGGAGGAGTCGGGATCGCCGACGTCCACCGTCTCCGCACCGCCCGGTCGCGCGTACGGGCCCGCGGAGAACGGCGCCGCGATGAGCGGGGCACCCGGGCTCTGCGTGGTCAGCGTGTGGACCCGTCCCCAAAGCCAGTTCGTGCTCGCGCCGTAGGCATTGGTCAACGTCGCGCCCGCCGTGACCAGCGCGGTCACCACCTGCTCGCCGCAGGAGTGGGTGGCGCCAGGCGTGCCGTCCGGCCTGATGTCGTTGCATAGATGGGTATCGCCTGCCGGAGTCGCGGGATCGAGCATATAGAGGATGCCGCGGACCTCGGCCCCGCGATTTGCGCCGAAGGCCTGCCCAGTTGCCCTGCTGACCGCGGCGAAATCGTCGTCGAAGACGTCGTGCAGCAGCGTCTTCAAGAATGTATGGAACAGAAGGCACCCGGCGGAGTCGCGAACGTGGGTCGCGTTCGTGTCCGGCGCGCTCTTCGGGTCGGTGCCCGACAGGCCGGTGGGGCAGTCGTACCCATCCGTGTCCCACTGGTCCCAGACCGCCTTCGCCGCGTCATAGACGGGCTTCTGCGATCCGGTGATGGTCGCCGGCAGGAACGGGTGGAACAGCTTGGCGATGAGCATGACGTGGTCGCTCTGCAGCGACGTCATGTCGTCGATGCTCACCTTGCCGCCGCTGCCGGTCTTCGCCTTGAGCCGATCCGCGATCCGGGCGTAGCGGATGGCGGTGGGGTCGCTCCAGTCGAAGCTGAGGTAACCGGAATAGAGGCCGGAGACGACGCCGGTCCCGAGCGGGATGTTGTCATCGGTGTACCCCGCGGGATCGCTGTTCGCGGTGGCGATGTAGCCTTTGTCGGGCTTCACCGCGCAGGCAGCAGCACCGCACGCATGGGGAAGCAGGTTGTCCGGCACCCAGCAGGCCGCAGCGGGCGGGTTGCCACCGGCGACGGTGCCGGCGCAGTTGTCGGCGACGACTCCGCTGCCCCACTCCGCCGACCCATCGCCAGGAAGCGGCAACCAAGGGAGCAGGGTCGCCGCCGTCATGGCCCAGGGCCGTTTCGGCACCAGCGCGTGCGGGTCGTACCCGATGTTCCCGGCGTCGTCCGCCAGAACGAAATTCTGCGCTCCGGTCGCGTAGCGCTGGAGCGCGCCAAACGCCGTACCCGCCGGCGCCGTGACGTCACCCACGGAAGTCGCGGTCAGCAGATCGAGGAACGCGCGGACGTCCTGGGTAATCTCGTGGCCGGTCCAGCGCATGCTGATCGCGCTGTCGTGCTGGGGATCGTAGTGGAGGATGGGTCCGTGGTGCGGAACGATGAGCACGGTGGCGCTCGCGTCGGTTCCCCCGCGCACCGTAATGGGGAAACTCCGAAGCGTGAGCGGGACAGCAACGGCGGGATTGGTGCCGAACAGGACCGCGCCGCATTGCCTCGCCGTTCCCGTCCCCGTACAGGCCGTCAGCGTCTCCTGGTACAAGTCCGTGACGTCGTAGCCGACCACCGTCGCCCCCCATCCGACGTGCGCCCCACGGCCGATCTGCACGCCCGGCGTGCCCGGGAACGTCCAGCCCATCACGTCCAGCCCGCTGCCATCGCTCGCGGTCATCGCCGAGAGGTGCCCCAGCGGCGGGTACTGCAGCGACAGGTGCGGGTCGTTCGAGACGATCGCTTTGCCGGCGGTGGAGTGCGCAGCGTCGACCACCCAGTTGTTCGACCCAGCGCCGGTGTGGATCGTGCCGAACAGGGGACGCAGCTCGTCCATCCGTGCACGCAGCGTCGCCATGCCCTCCATCCAGGGAGTCGCGTCCATCCTTGGAGCCGACATCGCTTCCGAGCCCGAGCCTGTCGGCCGCGTGGGGAAGAACGTCGGATCGGTGGGCGCCAGCGGATACGCCTGCACAGGCTGCTTGGCGCGGAGGGCGTAGGCGTTCATCTTGCCCATGTCCAAGAGGGGACTCGCCGGGTTTCCATACAGCTGCGCGAACAACCCATAGCCCAGCTCCTCCTCGATGGACTCGGAGAGCGAGAACTGCTGGAGGCGCGCGATGGCGAGCGTGTCCTGGATGGTCCAGGGCGGAATGTCTCCGGCCGTAAAAGGCGCTGCCGGAAGCTGGGCGTACTCGCCAGGCAACGACGCGGAAGGCTGCGCGAGAGAAGTGATGTACGCGTTGATGCCGTTCACGTACGCTTGCAGCTTGGCTTTGGTGGTTGGATCGTTGTCCAGGTCGGTTGCGAGCGCCTCTTCGAGCTTCTGACCGTCGCGCGTCATGAAGAAGACGCGGAACTGCTGGTCCTGCGACACCCCCACCCCGCCGACGAGCTCCGAAACCCTGCCCTCCGCGGTGCGCCGAAACAGGTCCATCTGGAACAGCCTGTCCTGGGCCTGGATGTACCCCTGCACGGCAAAGCAGTCGTTCTGGTTGGCGCAGAAGATGTGCGGGATGTCGTACTGGTCGTAGGTGACGTCGACGTTGCCGGTCAATCCGGGGATGGTGCGGGACGCCAGCGGCGGCGGCGCCTGCGAGGTGAAGGTCACCGACGCGGTCTGGCTCCCCGCCGTCGCGGTCACCGTCGAAGGCTGCGACGGATTCGCCGGAACGGGCGGCCGGTACACGACGGAGAGGCCCTTGGTGCCAGAGAGCGTCCCGCCCCCGCTCAGCGACCAGGTCACGTCGTTGGCCAGCGACGCGGGGCTGGCGGTGATGGTCACCGGCCCGGAGACCGTTTGCGCGCCAGAGGGAGAGATGCTCAACGTCGGTGGGGACCCGCTGCCCTCGCAGGCGGCGAGAATCAGGGACACCGCTGCCAACATCCGAGTGCGCATCGACGTCTCCGCGAAGAATTTGGCTGTGAAAAATGTCGGGCACTCTCCTTTTCCTTGGAAGTCGCCCGCTGTCAACTGCTGTAAGACAATGATCCGATGGATGCCGCCCTCGCAGACCTGATCCGGCAGCTCGATCTCGAATCGCTCGAGGTCAATCTCTTCCGTGGCCAATCCAGTGATTTAGGAGGAAAAAGCGTCTTCGGCGGCCAGGTCGTCGGCCAGGCGCTGGTGGCGGCGACGCGAACCGTGGAAGGACGCGGTCCTCATTCCCTGCACGCGTACTTCCTGCTGCCCGGCGACATGGCGGCGCCGATCGTCTACGAAGTCGATCGCATCCGCGATGGACGGAGCTTCACTGCGCGCAGGGTGCAGGCCATCCAGCATGGACAGCCGATCCTCTCCATGATCGCGTCGTTTCACGTGCCGGAGCCCGGGCTCGAGCACCAGGCGCCACCGCCGTCCGTTCCGCCTCCCGAATCTCTCCGCTCGGTCGCGGAGCTGCGCGAGCGGTGGCTGGCGGAGGCGGGAGACTCGGTGCCCGAGCGCGTCCGCGAGGCGGTGCGCCGGCCGTCGCCGATCGACTTCCGCCCGGTCGAGCCCTGGAACCCGCTGAAGCCCACGCGCGCCGAGCCGCGCCAGGAGATCTGGTTCCGCGCCGTTGACCGGATGCCGGACGATCCGCTCCTGCACACCTGCATGTTGACCTATGCTTCGGATTACTACCTGATGCCCACCGCGCTGAGGCCGCACGGAGCGAGCTCGCTGGGGGGGTCGATGGTCGTCGCCAGCATCGATCACGCGATGTGGTTCCACCGGCCCGCTCGCGTCGACGAATGGCTGCTCTACACCATGGAGAGCCCCTCCGCGCAGAACGCGCGCGGTTTCGCCCGGGGCCTCATCTACGATCGATCCGGGCGGCTGGTGGCGAGCATCGCCCAGGAAGGTCTGATGCGCCAGGCGACGCGAAAATAGTTCCCGGATGCTCGACAGGGTGCTGGAATTCCTCGAGGTTCCCCGATCTGTCTCCCTCGTTCGGCGATGGGCCTGTCCGCCGAGACCCCCGGGCAGACAGCCATGGATGTACTAGGATTCGTTGGCGAATTCGCTTAGCCTGGACCTCATGGCGGCCAAGGTGCGAGCGTTCACCACCCGACAGCCGTGCAGAAATTCATACTGGACGCAAGGCGGGGGATCTCCGGTATGCTGGGCTCCGATGCGACTCGCGCTCACCGCGGTCCTGTTCCTGGCCGCCGCCCGCGTCTCCGCCCAGGAGAACCCCGGCGAGGCCCAGGAGAGCCTCGGAGAAGGAGATGCGCCCGAGGAGGCTGAATCGCGGACGGTCCAGCCCATCGGGCCGGACCTCCTCTATACGCGCGAGCTGACGGACGACGAGCTGGCCGAGAAGCTCCGCGACGACCTGCCGTCGCTCGGCAGCATCTCCATCGGATTCGCCGATCGCGGCCGGGTCCTCAATGCGGTCCAAATGCCCCAGGATCCCGCCTGGATCGTGGAGCGGCCGGCCTACTCGTTCGCCACCCGCGAGACGGTCGAGGCGCTCGCGCTCGCCTTCCGGTCCGTCCGCAAGCAATTCCCGGATTCCTCCCCGGCGCGGCTCAGCCACGTGGGGGCGAAGGGCGGCGGATACCTGCGTCCGCACCGCTCGCACCAGAGCGGCCGCGACGCGGACGTGGGCCTCTTCTACCGCGCCGACCGGTTCCCGCCGCGCGGCGCTCCTCGCGAGAGGCTGATCGATCCGGCGCGCAACTGGGCGCTGCTCCGCGCGCTGATCACCGAAACGGACGTGCAGCTGATCCTCGTCGACCAGAGCATCCAGGACGTCCTGCGCAAGCACGCGCTCGCCATCGGCGAGGACCCCCGCTGGGTCTCGCAGGTGTTCGGGGGGCTGGTGAAGCACGCGCGCCGCCACCGCGACCACTTCCACGTCCGCTTCTATTCGCCGCGGTCACAGGAGCTGGGCAGGCGGATCCAGCCGCTGCTTGCCCTGCGCCCCGACCAGAACCGGACCGTGCACGTCGTCCGGGCCGGGAACACGCTGGTCCAGATCGCGACGAAGTACAAGACCTCGGTCGCCGCGGTGCGCAAGGCGAACGGGCTCCAGGGACGGTCCGTTCTCAAGCTGGGACAGCATCTGGTGGTCCCGCTGCGCGGGACGTGCACCAGCTGCCCGCTGCCCCCTCCCGTGGCCGTTCCCCCTCGCTTCGTTGCGCCCGTGCCGCTGCCCAGCGTCGAGTCCTGGGTGGGCGGGATCAACCCGGAGATGGCGACCGCGGAGTGATCGAGAGGGCGGCCCCGCCCAGGGGCGCGCCGGGTTGGCCCCTACAGCGCGTAGCCGACGCCGATCGTGAACGCGAACAGGTGCATGCTGTGGCTGAGGAAGTCGTAGGAGAGCTGTGCCTGCGCCGAGAGGTTGCGATCGATCTGCGGCAGCGGGTAGAGCAGCCTGGAACCGGCTGCTACTGCACGAGCGGGGGGCCGCTTGAAATTCCTTCCGGCCCGCCGCGTATCGCTGACCATGCCTCAGCTGTCGCTGCTGATCGCCCTCGTCCTTGCCCAGGTAGCTCCCCGGAATGCCGAGCGCATGGCGCCGCCCGACGTCGACGCCCGCCGCCAGCAGCTCGCAGCCTTGCTCGACGAGCACTGGGAATACACGATGCGTACCAGCCCGGAGTACGCGTCGATGCTGGGCGACACGCGGAAGCTCGGCTACGCCGATCTCAAGTCCTTCGACGCGGCCCTCGCCAAGAACCCCGACCTGCACCCCAGGTCGCGAGAGCAGATGCTGGAGCTGTACCGCAAGTCCATCGACCAGATGTGGGCGAAGCTGCCGCGGTACTTCGGCCGCCTCCCCAAGGCGAAGGTGGAGGTGATGCCGGTCGAGGCCTATCGCGAGAAGGAGGCCTCGGGCGCCCAGTACGTGGAAGGCACTCCCGACGGCAGCGGCCCGGCCACGTGATGGTGAACACCTCCGACTTCGAGAGCCGGACCACGCTCGACATCGAGACGACGGCGTACCACGAGGGTGGCCCTGCACTGACGGCTTGTCCGGGGAGGCGGTTCCAGCGGTGTGCGGCCTGCGACACCGTTCCCGCTGGAATCGCCTTTTTTCTTCACCACACCTTGCACATCTTCGCGCGCACCATCGGCTGACCGGCCTTGCAGGAGAAGGCCCGCTGGAACTCGGGCAGGTTGGAGACCACGCCGTCGATCCGGTAACGGCCGGGTGAGTGCGGGTTGGTGATCGCGCTGACGCGGAGGTTCTCGGGGCGGTCGTTCTCGCAGGCCCATTGTGCGAGGCCGATGAAGAACCGCTGCTCAGGCGTGAAACCGTCCATCGGCTGGAGCGGTCGTCCGGCGGTCGCCTTGCGCCAGGCGATGTAGGCCAGCACCGTGCCGCCCAGATCGGCCACGTCTTCGCCGCTGGTCAGCTTGCTGTTGATCTTGATGTCGTCGACCACCGTGTATTGCGCGTACTGATCGCGGACGCACTGCACCCTCTCCTCGAACTTCTTCGCGTCCGCCGGCGTCCACCAGTCCTTCAGGTTTCCTTGGGCGTCGAACTGGCGGCCTTCGTCGTCGAAACCGTGGGTCAGCTCGTGGCCGATGGTCGAGCCGGTGTTCCCGTAGTTGGGCGCGTCGTCCATCTTCGGATCGTAGAGCGGGGGCTGCAGCACGCCCGCCGGGAAGTTCACGTCGTTCATCTGCGGGTTGTAGTAGGCGTTGACGGTCGGCGGAGTCATCCCCCATTCCAGGCGGTCGACGGGCTTCCCGATCTTCGCCAGCTGGCGCCGCGACTCGAAGATGGTCGCCCGCTCCACGTTTCCGAGGAAATCGCCGGGCCGCACCTCGATGGTGGAGTAGTCGCGGAACTTGTCCGGATACCCGACCTTGTTCCGGATGGCCTTCAGCTTGCGCAGCGCCTGGCGCCGGGTGCGCGGGCCCATCCAGTCCAGCCCGGCGATCTCCCCCGCCATCGCCTGCTCGATCAGCTCCGTCATCCGGAGCGTGTCTTCCTTCGTCTTCGCGGAAAAAGTCCGGCGCACGAACTCCTCGCCCAGCGCCTCGCCCAGGTCGTCGTCCACGAAGCGCACGCACCGCTTCCAGCGCGGAGGCATCTCGGCCACGCCGCGCAGGGCCTTCGAGTAGAAGGCGAAGTTGGCGTCGACGAACCGGCTGGAAAGATAGGGCGCGCGCGCGCTGGCCAGGTGCCACTTCAGATAGCTCTTCCAGGTGTCGAGGTCCTGCGCGCGGAGCTGCGCATCCAGCGCTTTGAGGAACTCGGGCTCGGTGACGTTGAACGAGTCCAGCCTGGGAAGGCCCACGCCCTCGAGGTAGCGCCTCCAGTTCAGCGAAGGGGTCAGCGCCTGGAGCTGCGCCCGGGACATGCGGTGGTAGAGCTTGTAGGGGTCGCGCCGATCCACCCGCGTGAGCGACGCCTTGGCCAGCGCCGTCTCCATCTTCACGATCGCCTCCGCGGCGGCGGAAGGCTCGCCGATCAGCTCGAGGATCTCGCGCACATGCTGGAGGTACCGCTCGCGGATCTCCTTCGATTTCGCGTCCTCGTTGAAGTAGTAGTCGCGGTCCGGGAGGCCGAGACCGCCGGCATCGACGAAGGCGATCACCTGCGTGGCGTCCCCGAAGTCCTGGGCGCTCCCGAAGGCGAGCATCAGGCCGCCGCCGCTGGTGGAAAGGTGCAAGGCCGGCAGCAGGCTGGAGATCTCCTCCACGGTCCGGAGAGCGGCGATCTTCTCCAGCGCCGGCTGGAGGGGAGCGATTCCAAGCTTCTCCACCGCCGCTTCGTCCATGCAGGCGGAGAAGAAATCGCCGATCTTCTCCTGTACCGGCGTCCGTCCGGCACCACCCTTGGCCGCTTCCTCGAGGATGCCCCAGAGGAACTGCTGGTTCTCGTTGGCCACCATGCCGTAGACGCTCCAGCGCGCCTGATCGGCTGGAATGGGGTTGCTCTTCATCCAGCCGCCGCAGCTGAACTGGTAGAACTCCACACAGGGGTCAGCCGATCGATCCAGCGCGGTCAGATCCAGGCTCGGCGCATAGGGCAGAGCGCCCAGCGGTCGTTCCGGCGCGGCTGCCAGCGTGACGGGAGCGGAAGGAGGCGCCTGCGCGGGCCTCGGCTTCTCCCCCGGATCGGGCAAGGGAGCCGGTTTCTCTGCTTTCGGTCCCGTGGCCGGCCCGGTCGGAGTGACGGTGGTGCAGGAGCAGACCAGCGCGATCGCGAGCGCTCGGCCCGGCGTCGTCGCGTTCATGGGCGGTCTTGAACGCATCTCATCACCGTGATGCGCGAGTTACCGCGCTAAAGCGTAGTCGCTCAGCCGCCTTCGGCGGCCGCGACTAGTTCGAGCCCTTGGCCGACTGGATCGTGCCGCAGGCGACCCGCGCGCCAGAGTTGCCGGCGGGGTCCGTCTTCAGATCGTCCGCCGTCTGATGCACCACGATGGAGCGGCCTGCCACGTTCTCCAGGGTGAGGTCCCCGACCGCGATCACCAGCAAGCCCCGCCCGTTCGAGTCGACCTGCATGTTCCCGAGGTCGCCGCCGTGACGCACCGGCGTGCTTGGCCCGCCGTGGTGCTCGGCGGATTTGGGGTTGAAGTGAGGGCCGGCGCTCATGGCCGCCGGATCGCTGCAGTCGCCCGTCTCGTGGACGTGCACGCCGTGGTCGCCGGGCGCGGCGTTCTGGACCTCGATGAGGACGACCACCCCGGAGGCGGTGGGGGTGATGCGCGCGGTGCCGGAGGTGTTGCTTCCGCTGCGCGGCTCGAGCACCGCGGTCGCGACCGGGGTCGCCTGCGCCGGAGGTCCTGCCGCGGCGCCGGCATCGGCCGCATCGCTGGAAGGCGGAATGGATGAAGAAGCAGTGGCGCAGGCGCCAGCCAGGACCAGGAGCAGCAACGCGAAACGCATCCGATCACCTCCGCGAAGGGGCCGGGAAATTATCAGGTTTGCGCTGCTTGTCGATCCGGCTCAAGCCACGGGCGCGAGCCAGCCGGCGGAGCGCGGATGCTCGCCGCGTACGGCCGCGTGATAGGCCTGCTGCAGCGCCCGGGTCACCGGCGCTCCACGGCCGGACCCGATGGTGCGGAAGTCGATCTCGCGCAGGCCGATCACCTCGGCCGCGGTCCCGGTGACGAACACCTCGTCGGCGATGTAGAGCTGATCGCGCGAGATCGGCTGCTCGACCACTTCGTAGCCGAGGTCCCGCGCCAGCGTCATGATCGAATCCCGGGTGATCCCCTCCAGGATCGCTCCGGGCGGAGGCGTGACCAGCCTTCCCCGGCGCACGAAGAAGATGTTCTCGCCCGTGCACTCGGCCACCATGCCCTGCCCGTCCAGCATGATCGCTTCGTCGAACCCGAGGCGCAGCGATTCGGTCTTCGCCAGCACCGAGTTCGGGTAGTTCCCGCTGATCTTCGCCTTGGTCATCATCACGTTCGGATGATGGCGGGTGAAGCTGGAGATGTTGGCGCGCACCCCCTGCTCGAGGGCGGCGGCGCCCAGGTACGCCTTCCACTCCCAGACGGCGATACCGGCGTACGCCTTGCCGGCATCGACCGTCAGGTTCCAGCCTCCGTCGCCGAGCCAGATGAGCGGGCGGATGTAGCACTCTTCGAATCCGCTCGCCCTCACCACCTGCTTGCAGCCGTCCGCGAGCTCGTCGAGGTCGAAGGGCAGCTCGCGCCAGCCGAGGACCCGGGCGGAGTGGAGCAGCCGCTCGAGGTGGTCCTGGAGGCGGAAGATCGCGGGCCCCCGCTCGGTGCGGTAGCAGCGGATTCCCTCGAAGGCCGCGATCCCGTAGTGGAGCGCGGGGGTGAGGAAGTCCAGCCGCGCCTCGGCAGGCGGAACCAGCCTGCCGTTCAGCCACATGCGCGGGGG
>Ga0137407_10000723_pt1 | contig 21784 bp, 22 predicted proteins | sample CZOMad2_2_16fung_FD_108410 | JGI IMG/M metagenome (GOLD analysis project Ga0137407, IMG submission 108410) | Vadose zone soil fungal communities from Angelo Coast Range Reserve, California, USA - CZOMad2_2_16fungal (Illumina Assembly) | ecosystem: Environmental > Terrestrial > Soil > Vadose... | reverse complement strand
GGGCCGCATCAGCGCCTCACCCGAGGTCGCCGCATAGCCCTCGGTGAAGACGAGATAGATCACCGCAAGCACCCCGCGCAGCCGCGGCTCCAGCGCGTCGCGCTCAGGTACCTCGTAGGGAATACCGGCGAGGCGGATTTTTTGCTTGGCGCGGACAAGGCGCTGACCCATCGCATCCTCGCTGACCAAAAAGGCGCGCGCCACTTGCGCGGCGGTCAGCCCGCAGACCGTGCGCAGTGTAAGTGCGACCTGGACCTCGGCGGCGAACGATGGATGGCAGCAGGTGAAAATCAGCCGCAGCATGTCGTCGTCGAGCGCGGCATCGACGGTCTCATCGGAGGGGGAAGCGTTAAGCAGCAGTTCGTGCGTCAGTTCGCTCTGCTTGCCGCGAAATGCGATTTGCCGCCGGACCCGGTCGATCGCCTTGTTGCGGCCGACGTTGACCAGCCACGCCCGAGGATTGGATGGCGGCTCGGCGGCGGGCCAGCGTTCGAGCGCGACGGCAACGGCATCCTGCAACGCGTCTTCGGCAAGATCGAAATCGCCGACGAGGCGGATCAGCGTCGCCAGTGCCCGCCCCGCCTCGTCGCGAAATATTTTTTCGATTTCGGTGAGGGTCATATTTCACTCGCCGTTATTCCGGGGCGTGCCAGCGGGTCGGCGCTCTGCGCCGCCCGATGATAAACTCCGCACGAACCCGGAATCTCGAGGTTCTCCGATGTGCAATTGCACATCATAGTTCGACGTTTCGCGTCGCCCCGGAACGACGATGGTAGCATTCAATTATAGATCATGATCGGCCTGACCTCGATCGAACCCGTCTTGGCGCCGGGAATGCGCGCCGCGATGCCGAGGGCTGCGTCGAGATCCTTGGCCTCGACCAGATAGTAGCCGCCGAGTTGCTCGCGCGTCTCCGCGAACGGGCCATCCGTGGTCAACATCTTGCCGTCGCGAACCCGCACGGTGGTCGCGGTCGTCGTCGGCTGCAGCCCGTCGCCGGCCTTGAAATGGCCGCTCTGGACGATGGACTGGGTGAATGCGCCGTAGTCCGCCATCATTTGCTGCCGCTCGGCGGCACCCATTTTGCCGAGTTCGGCTTCGTTCCGGTAGATCATCAGCAAATACTGCATAGCGTTACTCCTTTTGATCGGCTTGATCGCCGACATCCAGTCGAACGGGGCAACGGCAAAACGACATCTTCAGGATAATTTATTTTAGGCACCGGTGCAGCGGTTTACCGGCTTGACGCGGCCCCTCTGAGCCCCCATGCCTTGAGGCGTCAGTCGGCCGGACGGCCGCTCCCGCTACGGCCGAAAGGCTTAAGGGAGAGGAAAGTCCGGGCTCCATCGACATGCGGTGCCGGATAACATCCGGCGGGGGCAACCCCAGGGATAGTGCCACAGAGAACGAACCGCCCGCCTTCGCCCTCCGGGGCTTCGGCGCGACAAGCTTCCCAGCTTGCCGCGCCATAGCAGCGCAAGCTGCGACGGCGGGCAAGGGTGAAAAGGTGCGGTAAGAGCGCACCGCGGCTCCGGCAACGGAACCGGCATGGCAAACCACACCGGGAGCAAGACCGAATAGGGACGGCAACGCGGGCAGTTCGCGAAAGCGATAACGCCGCAGGGCGATGTCAGGCTCGCCGTCCGGGTAGGTTGCTCGAGGCAACGCGCAAGCGTTGTCCCAGAGGAATGGCCGTCACGTATCGTCCGTGCAAACGGGCGATGCCCTACAGAACCCGGCTTACAGGCTGGCTGATGCTCTAAAGCGTTTTCAAGCGAAGTGGACTTCCGGTTCGCACGAAGAAAACGCGTCTTAAATGACCGAAAATGAGGGGTTCGGCGTAACACGCCGGACCCCTCGCCATTTGGCGGAAGTTGCCTTGCGGGCGCCATATCCAGGCAGTAATGCTAGACTATGGACCGGGGCGCCGGTCAGGGGGTCTTGTTGAACCGCTTATCACCTAGCATCCGTGTAACCATCGTACTGGCCGCCGTGGCGGCCGCGGTCGCTGGCTGCGCAGATTCCCGCTTGGCGGCGAACAACGCCGCAAACCAAAGTGAGCAGCCTTATTCGGCCGGCTATGGCCTTTCGAGCGCAGGCACCACCACCGATCTTTATACCGAGTTTTTCGGCTCGAGCCGGCGCGACGACAAGAATGTGGCTCAGGCCGCCGCGACGGCATCTGCCCCACCCCCGCAGGTTCAGCCGGTGACGGTGGCGGCGACACCCCAGCCGGTTCAACCGGCAACCCAATCTGCGGCAACCAAGCGGGGTCAACCCGCGACGGCGTCTGCACCAACCCGGCTGGTTCAGCCCGCACCTGCCGCAACTGAGGTCGCGCAACAGCCGGCAGCGCCACAAGCTCCGCCCGAGCCTGACGTTCCCGTGGCTTACGGCATCACGGCCAACGGGCCGACCACCGATCTGTACACCGAGTTGTTTGGACCCAGGCGCCGCGACGGCCAGTGAGCGTGCTTAACTACACTGAGCGCTGGCCTTAGGATCCGGCGACGATGAGCGGAATCGCGTTCGCGGTTTTGTCGCTCGGCGCGCTCGCCGGCGGCTTCGTATCCGGGCTTGCCGGTTTCGGCACCGGGCTCATGGCGCTCGGGATCTGGCTCTACGTTGTCCCGCCCTCGATCGCGGTGCCGCTCGTCCTGATCTGCTCCATCGTTGAACAAACCTCGACGCTGCCGGCGGTCTGGCGATCGATCGACTTCAGGCTGGTTTGGCCGTTTCTCGTCGGCGGGCTTGCCGGCGTGCCGTTGGGGACCATGCTGGTCGCCTATGCCGACCCCCGTATCTTCAGGCTAAGCATCGGCGCGCTGCTCCTGGTGTTTCCGACCGCACTTTATTTCCACCGCAGGCCGATCGCCCTGAGTTTTGGCGGCAAGGCGGCCGACACAGGAATCGGATTCGCCGGCGGAATTCTTGGCGGCATGGCCGGCCTGTCCGGTCCGGTTCCCATTTTGTGGGCGAGCGTGCGAGGCTGGGGCAAGGACGAGCGGCGCGGCGTGTTCCAGACCTTCAACTGGACCATCCTGAGCGCGGCGCTGGCGGTGCAGGCTGCCGCCGGATTCATCACGCGCTGAGCGATGGCAATTTTCGCGATGTCGTGCTCGGCCTGCTGTTTCTATCGGGAATAGTGCTGATCTGGAGCAGCGTCGGCTAGCGGTAGCAATGGCGGAGACCAACAGCACGCTCAGAATTGAAAATACAAGAATTCCAGCCGCTGCCACATGCCAAACAGCGAGATCACGAGCGCAAGCGCCGATAACAACGCCCACGCCCCGTTCGGCCGCCATCGCAGCAAGCTGGCCGGTTCCGGCGCGCGGCGGTATTCGCGATAGCCAAAGAGTTGCGGAACATTGGGCAGACCAAGCGCAATCGCCAGCGCCAACGCCACCGCGCAGCCGCCGATCAAGAGCAGTGGCTGCTCGCCCACCAGAAGCGGCAAGTCCATCAGCCGCAGGATGCCTGGCGACGCATAAGCCGAGCTGCCGGATTCAATGCCGAACAGGCCCAGCTGTGTCGGCACCGATAAGTCGGATGTCTTTAAAGCAGATGCTTGGCAAGCTCCCGAAACATCAACCTATTGCCATCAACAGAGAAATGATCGTCCCCAAGAATGTAGAGGTGTTCGTACCAATTCCTGTCGGCGTCAGCCGCGGCGAAAAAGACCGGAAACAGATTTATGAACGCCTTGCACCTGCCAAAGCAGAAATCGCGCCAGAGCGAAACCTGCTGGCTGTCGCGATCACCCTGCGCGATCTGCTGTGCCCAGGGATACACCACGATCGTCAAAGGAATTCTCCGCGCCGCCAGCAGATCGCTCAACGCCCGCATGTTCTGCAGCGACCTCGCGATGCCGCCATCCGCGCCGAGCGGCTGATAGCTATTGCCGATGTCGAGGCCGGGAATCGTCCAACCGATGCGGTCGTGATCGGAGTTGATCGACTTTCTCCGGTTGCCAAGAAAGGATTGAATCGATCGCTTGATGTAAATGCGCAGCCGGTTGGTTACGACGAAGCGGTCGATGAAAAAATCTCGTTTCGTCGGGATCGCTGCCGCGGGCTGCATGGAGCCCTCCGCCGACGTGCAGTACGCCCGGTACCTCGGATCGTCATCGATGCAGAAATAGGAGGTCGCTTCGTCAGTCACGTCAGATGTGTCCGAGAGCACCACGACTTCGTCGAATTGGAGCCCGCTTTCAATGAGACGCTTGATCTTCTTATAGTAGATGCTCGGGGAGTAGGATACGACGCCTGCGTTCAAGAACTCAATCTTCTGGCTAAGTTGCTGGCCGGCACGATAGAGCTGGCCAGCAAATGAGTCCTCGAAATTCATTCCAATCCCCTCGGCAAACGAATCGCCGATCAGCAGGATGCGCCGGACATCGGATTTCAGCGGCACCTCCCGCACAGATCCGTCCTTGAATCCGAGGCTGTTGGTGACCAGTCTGTAGCGCACTTCGCCCCAGAAATCGTTGCCGTCGAAATTCGCGGCCAGACCATGGTCGTATACTGCATCGGCGACCCGGGGCGAACGCGCATCCGCACCCACGGTCAGACTCGAATAGAGAAAATCGAATAGAAGAAATAGCGCCAGACAATAAGTGAGAATACCAGCGTTGACCAAAGCCTGCCGCAGGGTGAAATGGTCAAGCAGCCTTCCAAACCATTGCCGACCCACCTTATTGTCAGACATACTGTAGAACTCACAATCGCATTTGTGCTTTTTTTGGCTTTCCGAGACAAACTGCAAAGCATAAAAGCTCAGGGAACGGAAGATTGCGGGCAGCGCTGGATGCCGCATATCAGGTGAAACGCGACAATGCCCGATGGTAAACCCGGATCCACGATGGAACTGTCGATGCACGAAACCTTTTCGCGTGACGAAAAGGCTTTGGCCGGCTCGGACCGCTCGTTCGGGCTCGTGATGGCGGCGGCGCTGGCGGCCGTGACGTTGTTGAATGCCTGGCATTTGGGCCGGCTATGGCCATGGACCGGTGGACTGGCCGCGCTGTTTCTGACAGCGGGGTTGCTGAGGCCCTCGCTCCTCCATCCGCTCAATCTGATATGGCTCAAATTCGGACTGCTCCTTCACAGGATCGTCAGTCCGATCGTCATGGCGTTGCTATTCTACGGCACCGTTCTGCCGACTGGGCTTGTCACGCGCATGCTGGGGAAAGATCTGTTGCGGCTGAAGCGGCAGCCGGACGCGGAGAGCTACTGGATCGTTCGAACGCCTCCCGGACCGGCCCCCGAAACGATGAGAGATCAGTTCTAAGGACAAGATATGGATTTCGTTGCAGAGCTTTGGCGGTTTATGCGCGTCCGGAAAAAATTCTGGCTCCTGCCGATACTGATCATGATGATCGTGTTCGGCGGTCTCGTGGTGCTCACCAAGGGCTCCGTGATCGCGCCGTTCATCTATACCCTGTTCTAGACGAAGCAATGCGGATCCTCGGGGTTTCGGCTTTCTATCACGACAGCGCGGCGGCGCTGATCGTGGACGGCCGGATCGCCGCTGCTGCACAGGAGGAACGTTTCACCCGCCGTAAGCATGATGCAGCATTTCCGCACAACGCGATTGCCTATTGTCTCGCGGAGGCTGGTATCACCTCCAATGAAATCGATTCTGTCGTGTTTTACGACAAGCCGTTCCTGAAATTCGAGCGGCTGCTGGAAACCTACGTCGCGCTGGCCCCGCGCGGGTTCCGTTCCTTTAAGATGTCGATCCCGCTCTGGCTCCGCGAGAAATTGTTTCAGAAGAACCTGCTGCGTGATGAGCTTGAGACATTCCAGAGCGATTTCGACAAGAGTAAGCTGTTGTTTTGCGAGCACCATCTCAGTCACGCGGCATCAGCCTTCTATCCCTCGCCGTTCGAAGATGCCGCCGTGCTAACCATGGATGGCGTCGGCGAATGGGCCACGACTTCTGCGGCCATGGGCAACGGCAATCGTCTCGAAATCTTCCAGGAGATTCACTTTCCGCATTCGCTCGGGCTGCTCTATTCGGCGGCGACCTATTACACCGGTTTCAAGGTCAACTCCGGCGAATACAAGGTGATGGGGCTCGCCCCTTACGGCGAACCGAAATACGCCAAGCTGATTCTCGACCACCTGATTGATCTGAAGCCTGACGGCTCGTTCCGGCTCGACATGTCTTACTTCGATTATTGTACCGGCTTTACCATGACGAACGACCGCTTCGCGAAATTATTCGGCCAACCGGTGCGAAGCGCGGGCCAGTTGCTGACATCCTTCCACATGGACGTCGCGGCCTCGATCCAGGCCGTACTCGAAGAGGCTGTACTGCGGATGACCCGCAGCCTCGCCAAGCAAACCGGTTTTCGCAACCTTTGTCTCGCCGGCGGCGTGGCGCTCAATTGCGTCGCCAATGGCAAGGTGTTGCGGGACGGCCGCTTCGACAACATCTGGATTCAGCCGGCCGCGGGCGACGCCGGCGGCGCAGTTGGCGCGGCTCTTGCGGCCTACCATCTCTTTGAGAACCAGCCACGAAAACCGGATAGCGCGGACGGAATGTGCGGCGCCTATCTTGGTCCGGGTTTTTCCCAAGTCGAGATCGAGCAGCGCTTGACGGCTGCGGGAGCACACTTCGCCGTCCTCGACGAGGACGAGATGATCGAAATGACGGCACAGGCCCTTGCCCGGCAACAAGCCGTCGGCTGGTTTCAAGGCCGGATGGAATTCGGCCCCCGCTCGCTAGGCGCGCGGTCAATATTGGGGGATCCGCGTTCGCCAACGATGCAGAAGAATCTGAACCTGAAAGTCAAATATCGCGAGAGCTTTCGCCCCTTCGCGCCGGCGGTGCTGCGCGAGGACGTTTCGGAATGGTTCGAGCACGATTCCGACAGCCCATACATGCTGATTGTCGCCGATGTCCGGGAAGATAAGCGTCGCCGAATGGCGCCGAATGAAGAGGCTCTGTTCGGAATCGAAAAACTCAACGTTCCAAGGTCCGGAATTCCGGCAGTGACGCATATCGATTATTCGGCGCGCATTCAGACGGTGCATCAAGACACCAATCCGCTGTTCCACAAATTGCTCGGCCGGTTCAAGTTGTTGACCGGCTGCCCTATCCTGGTCAACACCAGTTTCAATGTCCGCGGCGAACCGATCGTGTGCACCCCTGAAGACGCCTTCCGCTGCTTCATGGGCAGCGAGCTTGATCTCCTCGTCGTGGGCAACTGCGTGTTGCTGAAGGTTGATCAGGACACCCGCCTGAAGAGCGATTATAGGCTGTCGCTGGATCTGGACTGACCTCGCTACGGGTGGTGGAATAGCCTCAATGCGCAGGCTCCGTCGGCGTCATGACCGGCTTCTTCAGCAGGATGACCATGAGGCTAAGACCGAGATAGAACAGCGTCAGCATGAAGAAGGCGTCGCCATATCCCATCACCACCGCCTGGCGGTGGACGATCTGGGACAATTGCTTCATCGCCATCAGCGCTGCGTCGCCGATGCCCTGCAGGCGCTGGGTGAACAAATTGAGCGTTTCGGTCGCGGTCGCGTTGCCCCAATTTATCCTGTCCTGCAGGCGCGAGATGTGCAGGTCGGTGCGTTCGTTCAGCACCTGGTTGATGATCGCAAGCCCCACCGCACCGCCGAGGTTGCGCGTCAGGTTGAACAATCCCGAGGCGTTCTTGACCCGATCCGGCGACAGGGTGCCGAGCGCGATGTTGTTGGTCGGCACCATCGCGAACATCATGCCGATGCCGCGCAAAACCTGCGGCAGCAGCAATTCGTAAAAATCGTACTCGCGGGTGATCCACGTCATCTGGTAGGAGCCGAGCGCGAAAATGACGAGGCCGGTGGCGATGATCAGGCGCAGGTCCACCTTTTGCATCAGCCGACCCACGACCGGCGCGCACAGGAACATGGTGATGCCGGAGACGAACATGGTCTCGCCGATCATCAGCGCGCTGTAGCCGCGCACTTCGGCAAGGTAACGTGGATACATGTAGGTCAATCCGTAAAGGCCGATGCCGACACAGAAAGAGATCAGGCAGCCGATGCCGAAATTGCGGTCGGTGAAGGCCCTGATGTCGACGATCGGTTCTTCCGCAGTCAGCACGCGGTAGAAGAAGGCGATCGCGGAGATTCCGCAAATCCAGGCGCAGACCGCAACTGAGGTATCCTGCAGCCACTCGTATTGCGGCCCTTCCTCGAGCACGTATTCCAGCGCACCGAGAAACCCCGCCATCGCGATCAGGCCAAACCAGTCGAAACGATCGAGCAGTGCGAAATTCGGCTGGTCGAAATCAACCAGCGCCAGCACACCGACGGTGATGCCGATGCCGGGGACGACATTGATGAAGAACAGCCAGTGCCACGACATGGCGTCGGTGATGAACCCTCCCACCGTCGGGCCGATGGTCGGCGCTAGCGTTGCGACCAGCCCGATGACCGGGCCGACGATGTAGAATTTCGAGCGCGGAAACACCGTGTAAGCGGATGCGAACACCGTCGGGATCATACCCGCACCCAGAAACCCCTGGATCGCGCGCCACAGAATCATCTGCTCGATCGAGGAGGCAAATCCGCACAGGAAACTCGCCACCGTGAAGCCGGCGGCGGAAATCGCGAACAAGAGCCTGGTGCCGAGCGCGCGCGACAAAAATCCGGAAAGCGGTATCGCGATCACTTCCGCGATCAGATACGAAGTCTGGACCCACGACACTTCGCTCGAACTGGCCGACAGGCCGGCCTGGATGTCGGTGAGCGAGGCCGAGACGACCTGGATGTCCAGGATCGACATGAACATCCCGAACACCATGATGAGGAACGCAACCAGCCGCCGCGGCGCGATGCGCTCGGACGGCGCAGCGGTGGCCTCGGTCATTCCATCGGGAGCGGTGGTGGCATCAGCCATGATGTGCTCGGCTCAGGACGGGAATCGAACCGGGCGCGCCGCCCGATGCGCGGATTATTGCGGTTGGACCATCGCCGGCGCGTCGAGGTCGGCGTCGCTGTCGGCGTCTTTGGCGCCCTCGCTGGTATCGACGGTGGCATAGACCGACATGCCGGCGCGCAGCAGGTTTTGCTTGGCGACATCCTTCGGTACGCGAATCCGCACCGGAAGCCGCTGCACGATCTTGGTGAAGTTGCCAGTGGCGTTATCCGGCGGCAGCAGCGTGAACACCGAGCCTGCGGCGGGCGAGATGCTTTCGACGATTCCAGCGAACTTGCGATGGCCGTAGGCATCGACCGAGATCGTCACCGGCTGGCCGGGACGGATGCGCTTGAGTTGTGTTTCCTTGAAATTGGCGTCGATAAAGACATCATTGAGCGGCACGACGTTGCCGAGCCGTTGTCCGACCACGATGAAATCGCCGGTGTTGACCAGACGGTTGGAGAAGGTGCCGTCCACTGGCGCGCGCACCGAGGTAAAGTCGAGATCGCGCTCGGCCTTGGCGAGCACGGTCTGCAATTCCGCCAATTGGGCGCGGGCCTCCGCCTGTTGCGCCTTGGTGACCTCGACATTGTCGCGCGCCGCGTCATAGGCAGCGCGTGCCGACTTCACCGCCGCCATGCCCTGATCGCGCCCGGCTTCCGACACCTCGAAGGTGGCCCGCGAGGCAAAGCCTTTCGCGCTCAATTCCTGCTGACGGTCGAAGTCCAATCCTGCCCGCTTCAAGCCGGCCTCGGCGGAGGCGAGCTGCGCCTTGGCCTGCTCGGCCGCGCTTTCCTGCGCGGTGACCTGGCGGCCGATGCGGTCGATGGTGGCCTGCTGGGTTTCGATCTTGGTCCGCGCCGCATCGACCGCGATACGGTAGTCGCCGTCATCGATCCTGAAGATCACATGGCCGTTGCGGACCAGCGTATTGTCGCCGGGCAGGATGGCCGCGATATGCCCGGACACGCGCGCGCCGAGGGTGGTGTTGTTGGCACGAACATAGGCGTCGTCGGTCGAGACATAAAAACGTCCGACCAGAACATAGTAGACGCCATAGGAAGCGGCCGCGAGCGCGAGCAGCGTGCAGATGCCGATCAGAAACATTTTTCGCTTGGCCGGCTTCGGCGCAGCCGACACGGCGGGAGCTTCAGGCGCCGCCGGCTTGGCGACGGCCGGCCTTTCCGGCACTTCTGCGCCGCGGCGCGCGGTCTCATCTGAAAGATGCGCGCGAATGGAGTCGGCGAGCGCAGCGGAAGCCTCGCGCGCGGCTTCGACCTCTGCCGTATCGGGCTCGGTGCGAAGAATACGCGCGGCGTGATCTCTCGCTGCGGCCATCAAGGCTCTCCCGATTTATAACGTCGCGACCAAAACAGGACTCCAATCAGCCCTGCCGACGATTGAAATTCAAATTAACATTGACCGAACGGTTCGGTCAAGATATATCATCCGCGCCGGACCATAAAGGGCCAAGGCCTTCCGCGGCATTGCCGAGCCGTGATTTCTTTAGAGAAGCTAAACCAATGGTTGCTGCCCCCTCCACCAATCTTCACCTGGTCGGCGACGAGGATAGCTCGAAGCGCCGGCAGATCCTCGAAGGTGCCCGCAAGGTCTTCCTGGACCTGGGCTTTGACGGCGCCAGCATGGGCGAGATCGCCCGCGCCGCCGGCGTCTCCAAGGGAACACTTTATGTGTATTTCGACGACAAGAACCGGCTGTTCGAAGCCATCGTCGAGGAGGAAACGCTCGCCCAAGGCAAGGTGGCGTTCAATTTCGATCCCGAACGGGACGTCACCACGACGCTGACCGAATTCGGACAGGCCTATATCCAGATGCTGTGCCGGCCGGGCGGCGGATCCGCCACCCGCACGGTGATGGCGATCGCCGAGCGGATGCCCGAGGTCGGCCGGCGCTTCTACAACAACGTGATCGCGCATACGATCGCAAGGCTTGCCGCCTATCTTGAGGAGCACACGCGATCAGGCGATCTTGCGATCGACGACTGCCAGCTGGCGGCAACGCAGTTCATGCAGATGTGCCAGGCGTCGCTGTTCATGCCGTTTATCTTTCAGGCCGCGCCCGCACCATCCTCCGAGCGCATCGCGCAAGTAGTCGGCAGCGCGACGCGGATGTTTTTGGCGGGCTATCAGAAGAAGAATATCCGATAGCTTGGCGTTGCTTCATCACGAACTGACTACCGAATGGCTCAAAAGCACATCGCGTATGGTCGATAACGAACGGTAAAGGGTCGTCGACTGCTTCAAAGAGCGCGGTTACCAAGGACTTCGACGATAGCGCGTTCTGTTGAAGATAAGAATAGTCACGGCACCTGGGAAAAGACCGTTCGCAAAAGGAATTTGGCGTCCTGATAGATGCCCTTTAGCTTTACATCCTCCGTGAGCAGGCCGTCAAAATATGTGGCGAAGGCAGCGAAGTTCACGTCAACGATGTCGTTACGAATTTTCTCCGGCTTTGCATTCTTGGCGCCGCCGACATAAATCCAACGGAGCGCCATCAAATAGGCGCACAATGCCGCGCGGAAAATGAAGGTATGGGGCAATTCGGACGCGGGAGGCAATTTCCTAACGCGCGGGTGTCCTGCAAACATGAAACCGGCCATCAACAGTATATTTCGCATGGTTTTATCAAAGAGCTCCTCCGTAAATGGAACGTCACGACGGAGAATTCTCAGCTCGGTTGACGAATAAGTACCGCTTACTTGTTCAAGTCCGTCCGAAAACTTGACGGCATCGGCGAGTACGCGGTCCATATGCGCTGAGGCTTCACGCCCATTTTCCATGAGCTGCTTTTGGAGAGGGAGATCGCCTTGTCTGGCGGCCTCTAGATGCCGACACCATGCAGGAAAACCCCTTGTCTGACCGTCATCGATCATTCGGCGTTGGAGGCCCCGTCTACGGCCTTTGAGCCCGCATACGGTCTGTGTGCCCTTGAGCACAATAACTTGCCGGGGATACGCGCTGAGGATTTGCATTGATGGGTAGATTGATGAAAGGGTATCGCCTTTGTAGGCCTCCATAGAGGCGTAGTCGGTGAGAACGGCAAAATTCTGCGGCGAATCCGAAAGATATTTCCGAAGCTTCGGCGACTGTAAGAAATTGCTGTCGACAATTTGCCGCATGCGGCCAGAACCCCCGGCTATCTTACCGCTTGCTTCAATCACGTCCTAGATCAAAGCGGCGACGATCGGCTAAATACCCTCCTTGAAGGGTATGGTACCTACTTCCTCCATCCCCACCAAACCAACATCGTCATTTTTCGGTCCTCTTGGCACCGCGGGGTCGGCCGAATGCAAAGTGGTGGTGCACTCTTCGGGGTGGGACCGTCACTTCATCCCGATCGCTACGCGATCGACCCTACCCCTCTAGGGGATGGTAAAATCACCCACTCGGCGGGATGAGTAGCTGCACGATCTCGATATCTGCAAAGCCATATGCGAGATAAGCGGGCTTCGCGTACATTAACCGCCTGAAGGCATTGTCACTCCGTGGCCGCTAGCGGCCGATACGGCTCACGCGCATCGGGTGCGGCACCCTCCTCCCGATTCCCTCGCAACTGCTCGCGATAGGCAGGATGCTCGGTTCCCATGATCCGATCCCACCAGGTGAAATAAAGCCCGTAATTATGGTGGAAGCTCGAATGATGAAGGTCGTGATGGGTGGTGGCATTGATCCATCCGAACCAGCGGCTGTCGGCCAGCGCGCGGGGCATCAATTCGACGCCGGCATGGCCCATGACATTGCGCACGATCATGAAGGCCATGAACAGAAACAGGCCGAGCGCGTGCATCGGAACCAGCAGCAGCCACAGCGGCGTGAACATCGCCATCAGCAACGCCTCCGGGACATCGAAGGCATAGGCCGCAAACGGCGTCGGCGTGACCGAGCGATGGTGGGTGCGGTGGAAATACCGGAACAGACACGGATGATGCATCAGCCGATGCGTCCAGTAGAAATACGCATCGTGCGCGACGATGATCGCCGCAAGGCTGATTGCGAGGTAGCCGATCCCGGCGGTTTCGAAATCCGGATAAAGCGTGAAGACGCCGTTGATGGCGCCGAGCACGATCACAACCCCGGTCAGCGAGAAGATGATCCTGGTCCGCAGCGAGGTCAGGATTTCACGCCGGACGTCGTCGCGTGACGCCGACCGGAGCTGAATCTTGCGCCGGCCAAGCCCGGCATTCCAGAACAGTTTCAGGATCAGTGCCATGCTGCCGGCCGCGATGACGTAGCGGCCGACATCGAGAGTGAGGGTGAAGGACCATATCTGCCAGAAGCTGGCCAGCGCCTCGGAAATAGCTTGCATTGGGAGAACTCCGCCAAGATGTCGCGAACAGACGGCGCCTGTCCTGCTGCACATCTTGAAACGGATGGGTGTGATGCTCTCGCCTAAGTCCCGCTGGCCCCATGCCGATTTCGAAATCGGCTAGCCGATTTCTGGCATCGGCATCTATTCGGCGGCCAATCGATCGTTGCGGCCGAGCTGCTGACGCCTGAACTCGCTGGGCGTCATGCCGGTTTGAGTCTTGAAGGCGCGGTTAAAAGGTCCGAGCGACTGAAAACCGGCGTCCAGCGCAATGGTCAGAATCGGCACGGCCTCCTGCGCCGGATCGGCGAGTGCCGTCATGACGTCGTCGAGGCGATAGAAGTTCAGGAAGGCGTTGAAGTTGCGGTAGCCAAGGCGCCGGTTGATCAGACGGCGCAACTGGTGTTCGGAGATGCCGAGCTTGCCCGCCAGACTCCCGATCGATAGCCCCTCCTCGCGGTAGGCCTTGTCGTGTTCCATCAGCCGCCGCAACGCCGTCAGCAACCGCGCGTCCTCGTCCCGCTCGATCCGGTCTGACGGAACGGGTCCTGTGGCCGGACGACGCGGCAACGCGATCTGCAATGAAGCTCCTGACACCGGAAGCGAGATCAGCGCGCCGTCGCGGCTGATGGAGAGAAGGAAGACGGCGAATACCGATGTGAGCGCCAGCAATCCCGCGCCATTGGCCAGGTAGAGCATCGGACCCACGCTGCCCCGCGGCCACGCCATCTCGGATGCGATGATCGCCGCCGAATAGAGAGCGACCAGCACGATGAGCACCGCGCGCAGGCGCCGGCGCTCCTCGACGAGATCGAGCGCACGTCCTGCCAGCACATACCAGACGCCGATGGCATTGCAGAGGAGACCCAATCCGCTGCAAATCCAGCGCAACAGCGGGACGCCGGTCCACAGGCCTAAAATCCCGATGGCCACCAACGACAGCCACGCGAGCGCGTGCAGCCATGACGGCTTGAAGTCGTCGTCGAACAGCGCTGCGGCAAACAAACAGAACACCACCGGATTGCCCATCGCGACAACCCGCACGGGCTCCAACCAGAAAGGAAATTCAAACGCAAAGACCGAGGCCGAGACGATCGCGTAGCAGGCCGCGCCCAACGCAAACAGCGCACCGAAGGCGCCCGCTGGTACACGACGCGCGTCGCGCAGCAGAAGTACGGCGACTAAAACGAGCAGGACCACTGCTCCGCCACGTAACGCGGCTTCGATGAGGGACACGACGTGCTCCCGAGAGATACTCCGCAGAGTTTAGCAAATCGGCATGCCGGGGGATAGCGTTCGCGGTCCCGACATACCACGTCACGCTAAGGCGATCGACTAAGCGATCTCGTCATGTCCGGTTTTGGGTCTGACAAGTGCTCACGCCAGGAACGGCTCCGATGGCCGTTTGGATGCAGTTTCGTGTCCGCCCGGACCCATGAACTGATATCGGGAGTCCGTCACGCCATTTCCGAAAAGCGCCAAAAACGGAAGTTGACGGTCTATTTATTCGATCACCGTGTCGGCACCGGCGATCAACCCTGCGGGTATTTCGAGGCCAAGCTCCTTCGCCGCCTTGAGGTTGATGACCAGTTCCCAGTGGGTTTCTTGAAAATATGGCATCTCTGCTGGGTTACCGCCGTTGAGAATTTCAACGATCTGCGCGGCTGTTCGCCGAAAGCCCGCCTTTACGTCGAAGGCGTGGGACATCAGCGCACCGGCCTCGGTCGTCTCGGTATAAAAGGAGATGGCAGGAAGACGGTACTGCTGCGCCAGTCGACCCAGCAGGTGACGATGCGTGTAATTCTCTGAATCCGGAAGGATCAAGAGACCATCGACATGGTCTCGCTGCATCGCGTCGAAAATTCGTCTGTACGAAGCCTCATTAACTGGGGGTTGTAAGGGCTCTAGTCGCAAAGAGATGTTCAGTCTCTCGGCGGCCTCTCTATAAGATTTGTATCTGTCCCAAGTTGGCGGTTTTGTCAGCTCGCGAGCATTGGAGAGGTTACCGACCGCTTCGGCCAAAAGCTGCACCACCTTTCTGCCAATTTCCGCGCCCGCATCTACGCTGACTCCCGTGATGTTGCCGCCCGGCCGCGCCAGATTTGATACGATCCCAACGGCGATCGGATCGCCTGTCCAGGCAACGATTGGAATTGTGCGTGTTTCGGCCTTAAGTGCGAGGGCAACGTTGTCCGAAAAAGAGAAGATGACGTCGGGTCGTGTGGCGACGACTTCGTGCGCAATCTCTGGAAAACGATCAAACCGACCTTCGGCAGAGTAGCGCTCCACGATCAGATTTACACCCTCGACATAGCCGAGACGTTTGATTTCTTCGAAGAAGATCGTGAAGTTAGGGTCACCCCCGATCCTCATGTCGTCAGGCTTGGTGGCCGGATTAATTATGGCTAGCCGCTTCCTCTTCGCCGGTTGCTGCGCCCGCGCCACGAGCGGCGATGCAGCCGCGCCTCCGATGAGACCGATGAACTCGCGTCGTTTCATGTCCGCTTCCCAGATCGAGAGACAGCATCCTATCGCCAAAATCGACCAATTTGATAGGGCTGAAACCCGCATCGAGCGTATTGCTGTTGGGCGCGGGCCAATGTCTCACTTGGCGGCACTAGCGGACTTGCTGCCCCTTAGGCAACGAGGTCTTGCAAATGTCTCGGAGCACTGGATCACCCCACTTTCGCGGGTGACGACACCTGTGTTGTGGGTTTTTGCGACTGTAACAATCGCGCCCCTAATCGTCCTCGAACTCGTCTTCCTCGTTGATCTTGTCGCCACCCTTGCGCGGATGCGACGGCGCTTTCCGGCCGGCGAGCGATCCCGTCACGAACGGCTCGCGCGAGGCGTAAGGGTTACGCTGCGCGGCTCTTGCTGCGACTTCCTCGCCGGAGATGGCGGCCGGCTGGCAGATCACGCGCCCGGAGGCGCGGCGCATCAGATCGACGTGGATGTGATCGTAGTGATAGGCGTTGGAGCCCGGCGCCAGCACGGTGGAAAATTGCTGGCACGCCGCCGCCTCGATGTCGCGCAGAAAACCCTGCTCTTCCGGCAGGCCCCTCCAGCCGTCCTTCACCGTGACCTGTCGCCCGTCGGCGAGTGTGAAGGCTGAGATATCAAGCGCGTTGCCAAAGGCGTGTTCGGAAATATGCGCGTGCGAATTGCCGTTCATGCCGCGGCAGGAATAGGCGGATATCTGCTTGATCTCGACGACGCGCGCGCCGAACCAGCGCTGTGCTGCCGGCTGCACGGCATCCGCGAGCCAGCGATCGAGCGCTGAGACGATCGGGCACGCCAGCGTCGCCTCCGGCCGCATCGCAACCGGCCCGAATGCGGCGACCGAATGGTCCGGCCCGGGGCCAAGCCGCGGCGAGCGATAGCGATCGGCCGGTGGCTGAAGCGGGGCGTAGACGCGCTCGGAATAGGGCTGGGAATAACGATTGCGCGAGGGGTAGGTTTGCGGTCCGGTGTAGGGTCCCGGCACGGCCGGATTCCGCCATCCGGGCGTACCCTCGCTCGGCAGATTGATCTCGCCTTCGGCCGGCGCAATGCCCGGCGCGCTCAATGAGATTGGCGCGCCGGAGGGGCTGCCGTAACTGGGACCGCGTTGTCCCGCGTCCGGATAATGGGGCGTCCGCGACGGAGGCGGCGCCGGCTGGCCGACTGGCCAGCGCGGCGCATTGCCGATCAAGGCCGGCGGCCGCAGCTCTTCGTCGGAAAAACCGAACGTGCCGCTGCCTTCACCGAGTGCCGCCACCTTAAGGGGAAACTCCGCGCCGCAAACGCCGGGGCCCGAAATCGGGCTCACCCGCACCAGCTCGGCGTTCTCCTTGACGGCGCCGGACTTCAGGCATGCGATTTCAGCCTCGGCCCGCCACGGCTCACGTTCTTCGGAAAAAAATCCGCGACCGCAGCCTGCAAGCGAGACAAGGACGAAGGAGCCGACGAGATACAAACGAACTCCGCGCGTCATCCGCGCAACTTCAACGAATTTATTTAAGGACTTATCAACATCTTGATTTCACGTCTCTTTAACCACGTCGCCGGCCGTTGTGCGCTGCCGAGAAGGCGCGGCCAGACAGCAAGGCTGACTTTTTTGGCGTGGAACGCATTGCTAGCTTATTCGTTAAGGCAGGCTGCGACGTGAATTGGAAGGTTTGGAACTTGGGAGGTTTCAAGATGGCCTTTCGTCCCTTCATCACCAGGTTGAGCGTTGTGACCGCGTATATCGCGTTTGCCTTTGTCGGCGCCATCGTACTCGGCGTATTCTAGCGCTCGAATGGATTTTCCTAATCGCCCGGCGGTCTGGATCGTTCCACCGCCGGACTTTTTTGCGCCGCGGGCGGCACGGCGCGTCAATGTGATGACGTCGATGTCGCTGGTTGCGATGAATTTCAACCGTCTGATACACTCACATCAGCTGTAACGACAAGTGGGAGAACGAGGGATGTCTTCGTACTCAGAAATCAACAATTTGGGTCTTCTTCATCGCCTACGATCCCTTGGCGCTGTTAACACATTTTTCTTTGCAGCCGTCCGCATCTCCACAATCACGGCATTCGGGGTCGTATTGATAACCGGCGCCGCGGTCGGACAGTCGGCCAACAACGACAAAGAGCGTTTTATCGGATCATGGACGCTGGTCTCGTTGACGTCCGGCGAGGGGGCAAACCAGACCCTTCCCTACGGCCCCAATCCAAGGGGCACGATGATGGTGGATGCCAATGGTCGATTCCCGATTGCGGTCGTGCGTTCCGATCTGCCGAAATTCACTTCGAACAATCGCATGAGCGGTGCGCCGGAGGAGAACAAGGCGGTTGTGCAGGGGAGCATCGCCTATTGGGGCACCTACTCGATCGACGAAGCAACCCACGTGCTCACAGTCAATATCGAGGGAAGCTCGTTCCCCAACTTCACCGACGGCACGCAGACGCGCATTCTCTCGTTCGACGGCGACGAGGTAACGTATTTCAATCCCACGCCGTCGATGGGCGGCAGCGCCAAGGTGACTTACCGGCGCGCGAAATAACGGCAACTTCCGCCTCGGCAGTCGGGGGGCGGCTCAATGAATATCGGCCAGCTTGGAGCCTCTCGCCACATCATATCATATCGCCGTATCACCGGATCCTGCTTGCCAACCGCCGACGCATCCGACGACCAGCTTGCGACCGGAGCTTCCGTGCGATAGCGCGGCAGACGATCCTCCAGCGAGTAGAAGACGCACAGCGCGAGGCTGGCCCAGACCGCCGCGCTGAAATAAAGCGACATCCAGGCGATCTCGTCCTTCCACTCGGCAAAGTCGCGCGTCACGACCCAACGCGTGCTCACATCACGCAGGCCCTCGAGAGGTCCGAGAGGCTTGCTGCCATCGGCAACTTCAGTCCGCCACCGGCTCAGATACATCGGGACGTCGACGGTCATAAGGAACGCCAGATAGGCTGCAATCCCGATAATGGCGAGGGCGAGGACCGGGCGAACCGGACCATCGAACTCCGGCAGTAACCGGCAAAGGCCGATCCCGACGATGAAGAAGGCAACGGCCCATATCGAATTTTCGATGGCGTTGCCGAGATAGTTGGTGGTCAGCACCGCGTGCCACGAGAAGCATTCGGCGATCAGGATCAACGGCACGATCACCCACGCCGCGTTCAAGGTGGTGTCCGCTGCCGTCATCGTCCCGAGCTGGTGCAGAATAATCGCCCACTGCGCCGCAAAGCAGATCTCGCCCACGGTTGCCACCGAGCGGCCGACGACAACGCTCGATAGCCAGGTGTCGAACAAGCAGATCCGCTGAACATCCGCGCGCGGAAGGAACGAGCGGAATGCGCAGCCAAAGACATAGGCGGCACAGAGCAGCAGCATGAGCTCGATGCCGGGCGTGATGGGAAGACCGCCGGCCGGCGCTTCGTGGAGCCAGCGATACAGCAAGAACCAGACCGCGATATTTACGCCGCTGACCAGGGTCAACAGACTCCACCACCAGGCCAGAGGATTTGACCAGGCCAGGGAAGTTGACCGCGCACGCCATTCCAAACTCATGAACCACTCCGCGCGTAACCGAACTGACACGTGATTGTAGGAATTCTGTCACAAATCGCGGCTGATCACGACAAAAATATGCGTGACGGGGTGACGGCGCGGTAATCGCGGGGTGATGGCGAGCGCTGTCCTCTGGACGGCATACGCTCTTTGGTGGCGTTCCGATGCCTTTACGCGCGGTTTTGTCAGCGGCGATGACCGCTACTGCCGCAAACCGGACATTGGCCAAAACACCGCCTCGCAGGTGCTAAATCCACTACATGGGTGGTCAGCAAAGCGCGGTGACTCTAGGCGTAGTGGTTGCGCGGTGGGGTGGCACCGGCGACCGCGAGGTCGCCGGACTTCTCTTCTAGGTTTCTGCGGCCGGCGCAGGGCACGGTACGATTCACGCGGCGCGGATGAGGCCAAGCTGCTGCAAGGCCGTTACCCCATCGTCAAGACCGATTTCCTCGAGGATCTTTCCGTCCTTGAGTTTCAACACAGTCGTGCCGCTGAATTTCATCTTGCGGCCGGTGTTGGCCGGCAGCGATCCCACCAGGAAGTCGCTGAAGGCCTGCCCGGTATGCGTTCCGCCGCCTTCCCATCGACCGACGACGTAGTCGCCCTCCGCGATGAGATCCGCAGCGCCCCAGAAGTTGAGATCGGGGAACGCTTTCCGAAAGTCCGTCATGAACGCCTTAATGTCTTCACGGCCACGGCGCGGTTCGTGGAGCGAATACTGCAGGAGCATGTCGGGCGCAGCGAGTTCATCGACAATTCCGAGGTCGCAAGTCTTGCCCCAAAAATCCGTGAACCACCGGCCAACAATGGCCTTGTTGTCTTCTTCCTTTGACACGATCACTTCTCCTGTTGTGTGCTTTGGTTGCTGTCCGCCATGAGTGGACATTTTTCAGGGTAGATCTGGATGATGGTTGTTGAACTCCGGTTGTTGTCGGTAAATCGAAATTCGCCGACGGACGCCCGGCGGGCTTCGGTCAACGGACATCTGCATCAGGTCGCAACTTCCTTGTTGATCAGCGCCCGCTTGCGTTCGATGCCCCAGCGATAGCCCGCCATCGATCCACTGTTGCCCATGACGCGATGACAGGGGATTGCCAGGGCGATCGGGTTCTCAGCGCAGGCCTGAGCGATCGCTCGCAGCGATTTGGGGCCGCTCACACGGCGGGCGAGTTGCGCGTAGGTGAGGGGTTTTCCGAACGCAATCGTGCGAAGCGCATCCCAAACACGGCGCTGGAATGGCGTGCCGTGAATGTCGAGGTCAAGGTCGAGCGGATCGCGCGGCACAGCAATGAACTGCGCAACCTTGGTCAGGTCATCGCGGAGTCGGCGGTTGTTCAAGACAATCCGGCTGTCCGGGAAGCTTGCGGCCAGATCCTGCTCCACCTCTCCGGCTGTCGAGCCAAACCGGATTGCGCAAACGCCGATCGGGCTGCGCGCGACAAGGACTTTCCCAAGCGCGCAGTCGCCGATTACAAATTCGATTTCGTGCGCAGCACCGCTATTGATTGATGCGGCCTCTCGGGACGCGAGATCGGTGACGATCAGATTCATAGGTCTAACTCCGGTGGTTTGTTCCGCCGATGACACTACGAACGCGATCGCGGTCGCTCACTCCGGTTTTCGCCTTCATATTGGCGATGTGAGTTACTTTGTGCAGAAGGTAGTCGGATGGATTGCGAACGCACCGAACGGTACCCGCAGCATTAAAGGCTGCGGGCCGCCTCCCGCGTAAGCAAGGCCTGCTTGCGCTCAACACCCCACGCGTAGCCCGAGAGCGACCCGTCGTTCCGCACCATCTCGCATTCAGCCGACAAAGTCATCAATCGCACCTGGCATCGCCAATTCCATTGTTGCCGGGCTTGAGGTGATCGGCAAAAGTGGAATTTCGAAATTGCGTCCGACCGCGCTCTGAAGATTGAAGGCAGGCATGATCTTTTCATCAATCCGCTCGCGTCCTGGCGGACCGAGCGTGAGCGTGATGCGGCGGCGAATTTCATTCTCGATATGGCTTCTGGGTTGCTTTCTGGGTTGCTTGATGCTGGCGAGCCCGGCGAATGCTTACGCGACAGCCTTTGCCATGGAAGACGCCTTCGCGCCGCCAATAGTGGAAGAAAATGTGGGTCCGACGAAATTGGCGCAAACCCAGCCGGCACCTTTGCCGACGCCTTTGCCCCTACCGACCCCACCCGCGCGACCCGCGGCGTCTCCATCGCCTTCGCTCACACCTTCGCCTGCTTCGGCGGCGCAAGCGCCCGCCGACGAGCCGATCGGCAATGTCGCAACGCTGACCGGCACGGCCACCGTCATCCGCAACAAGGATTCGCTTCCGCTCAAACTCCAGGACGACATTTTCCTCAACGACGCCTTGCAGACGTCGGCGAATTCCAGCCTCGGCGTCACCTTCAACGACGCCACCACCTTCAATCTCACTGCGAACGCGCGGATCACCGTCGACAATTACATCTATGTGGACGGCGGCAAGCAAAACAACGCGCTG
>Ga0137407_10000722_pt1 | contig 21786 bp, 22 predicted proteins | sample CZOMad2_2_16fung_FD_108410 | JGI IMG/M metagenome (GOLD analysis project Ga0137407, IMG submission 108410) | Vadose zone soil fungal communities from Angelo Coast Range Reserve, California, USA - CZOMad2_2_16fungal (Illumina Assembly) | ecosystem: Environmental > Terrestrial > Soil > Vadose... | reverse complement strand
GGGTCGCAGTTGGTGTCCACGATGGCGACGATCGGGATGCCCAGGCGCTGGGCCTCGGCCACCGCGATCTTCTCCTTGCGCGGATCGATGATGAACACCGCCGACGGCAGCGAGTCCATCACCTTGATTCCGATCAGCGCTTTCTCCAGCTTCTCGCGCTCGCGGTCGAGCTCGAGGGCCTCCTTCTTGGGCACGCGCTCGAACTCGCCCGTCTCCTTCATCTCCTCGAGCTTCTTGAGCCGCCCGATGGACTTGCGGATCGTGGCGAAGTTGGTCAGGGTGCCGCCCAGCCAGCGCTGGTTGACGTAGAACATGCCGCAGCGGGTCGCCTCTTCGAACACGGTCTCCTGGGCCTGCTTCTTGGTCCCGATGAAGAGCACCGTGCCGCCCCCGGCGGCGAGGTCGCGCACGAACGCGTAGGCTTCGCGGAACTTCTTGAGTGTTTTCTGAAGGTCGATGATGTAGATGCCGTTGCGCTCACCGAAAATGTACTTCTGCATCTTCGGATTCCAGCGCTTGGTCTGATGGCCGAAGTGCACTCCGGCCTCGAGCAACTCCTTCATCGTCAGGGCAGCCATGGATCCTCCTTCGGTTTGCCTCCGCCGCGCTCAGCAGGCTTGCCCCGAGGGGCAGGCACTACCACCGAAAGCGCGCGGCGTGTGTAATGGTGAGCTACGTCGTGTACTTGGCGTTGAGCCGCACGTACTCCTCGCTCAGATCGCACGTCCAGACGCGGTCCTCGCCGCGGCCGAGTCCCAGGTCGATCGTGATCTCGTATTCCGACAATCCCATGATCTCCCGAACCCGCTCCAGACGCACGCCTTCCTTCATCATCCCTCGCTCGACCAGGGACTCGTCACCGAAGGCGATCGCGACCCTGCCCTGGTCGATCTTGGCCGGCGACTTGCCGAGGGCCATCATGATCCGCCCCCAGTTGGGGTCCTGGCCGTTGATCGCAGTCTTGACCAGGGGCGAGTTCGCCACGGCCCGCGCGGCGTTCAGCGCGTCCCGCGCGCTGGCTGCGCCACGCACGGCGACGGTCACCAGCTTGGTGGCGCCCTCGCCGTCGGCGACGAGCATGCGCGCCAGCTTCGTCATCACCGCGTCGAGGCCCGCCGCGAACTGCCGGATCCCCCGCGAGCCGGCCTCGAGCGGCGTGTTCTCGGCGAGCCCGTTCGTCAGGACGGCCACCGTGTCGCTGGTCGACTGGTCCGAGTCGACCGTCGTCCGGTTGAAGGAGCGGTCGACCGAGCGGCGAAGAATCGGCGCGAGGGCGCCACGCGCCACCCCGGCGTCAGAGGCGACGAAACAGAACATCGTGGCCAGGTGCGGCTCGATCATCGCGACGCCCTTCGCGATCCCGCCGATCGTCACGGGCCGGCCGCCGACGTCGACGCGCACCGCGGCCTCTTTCGGCCGCGTGTCGGTCGTCATGATGGCTTCAGCCGCGGCGCGGCCCCCCTGCGGTGACAGGGACTTCACGAGATTCGGCATCGCGGCGCGAATCTTGTCCATCGGCAGCGGGATGCCGATGACACCCGTTGCCGCGACCAGCACGTGGCCCGCCGGGATCCGGAGCAGGTCGCCGACGATCCGCGTCATCTCCCGCGCGTCGGCGATGCCTTGCTCACCCGTGCAGACGTTGGCGCAGCCGCTGGAGGCCACGATGGCCTGGGCCTGGCCGCCGCGCACGTGCTCGGAGGACACCAGCACCGGGGCGCCCTTGACCTGGTTCGAGGTGAATACCGCGGCCGCCCGCGCCGGTGTCGAGGAGTAGACGAGCGCGAGGTCTTTCTTGCCGCTCGGCTTGATGCCGGCCACGACGCCGCCGGCGAGGATGCCCGGCACCGCCGTGATGCCGCCGTCGAGCCACTCGAGCGCGGGCGGCGCCATCAGGGGTAGACGGGCGGCGCTTCGAGCCCGGTCCGCTCGCCCCAGCCGAGCATGATGTTGAGGTTCTGAACGCCGTTGGCCGCGCCACCCTTGCCGAGATTGTCGATCGCCGAGACGCACACGGCCCGATTCGTCCGCGGGTCCGCCACCACTGTCACATCGCAGTAGTTGGAGCCCACGACGGCGCGCGTGGTCGGACGCTCGCCCTCGTCGAGCACGCGCACGAACGGCTCGCCCGCGTAGAACTCCCGGTACACGTCCAGCAGTCGAGCCGTCGTCATGGCCGAGGTGAGGGGCACCGAGGCCGTCGTGAAGAGACCGCGGTTGAGCGGTACCAGGTGCGGCGTGAACGCGACGCGCAGCGGCGCTCCGGCCAGCGCGCCGAGCTCCTGCTCGATCTCGGGCGTGTGTCGGTGCGCGGCCATTCCATAGGCCTGCACGTTCTCGTTGGCTTCGGTGTACAGGTACATCGGATCGATTTTTCGCCCCTGCGCGCCCGCCCCGGTGACGCCCGACTTTCCGTCGATGACGACGCCGTCGAGGCGCGCGAGCCCGCCCCGGAACAGCGGCGCGGTCGCGAGGATCGCGCCGGCCGGGTAGCAGCCGGGCGTCGCGACGAGCGCGGCCTGCGCGATCGCCTTCCGGTGAAGCTCGGCCAATCCGTAGACTGCCTCGCCGAGCCCGGACAGGTCGATGTGCGGCGCCTTGTACCAGGTCACGTAGTCGTTCGGATCGCGCAATCGGTAGTCGGCCGAGAGATCGATCGCCCGGCGTCCGTGACGCCGGAGGATCGGCACCGCCTTCTGCGATTCCATGTGCGGCAGCGCGAGGAAGACGACATCGGCGACGCTCGCGAGCCACTCGGCGTCGAGGTCGTGGAATCTGAGCTCGCTCAACCCGCGCAGGTGGGGATACGCCTTGCTCAGTGCCTCGCCGGCCAACCGGTCGGATGTGACGCCGGTCAGGCTGATGTTCGGATGGACGGAGAGCAGCCGGAGAAGCTCCGCGCCCATGTACCCGCTGGCGCCGGCGACAGCGACACGAATCCGGTCGGCCATTACCGCTTCGAGTACTGGAACTTTTGCCGGGCGCCGGGCTGGCCGTACTTCTTGCGCTCGCGCATCCGCGGATCGCGCGTGAGGAGCCCCGCCTTCTTCAGCGGGACCCGGAACTTCTCGTCGAAGCGCGCGAGCGCGCGCGACAAGCCGTGGCGGACCGCGCCGGCCTGGCCGGTGGGGCCACCGCCGCCGACCGTCACGAAGATGTCGAACTGGCCGACGGTGCTCGTGACCTCGAGCGGCTGCGAGATGATCATGCGCAAGGTCTCGCGCGGGAAATAGTCTTCGAACGCCCGCCGGTTCACGACGATGCGGCCGGCTCCGGGCCTGATCCATACCCGCGCGACGGACGTCTTGCGACGGCCCGTCGCGTAAAACCTGTCGAGTACCGCAGCCATCTAGCGAACCTCCGGCTTCGTCGTGAGGGTTTCAGGACGCTGGGCCTGATGCGGGTGCGCGGAGCCGCGGTAGACCTTCAGCTTCTTGGCCATCGCTCTCCCGAGGCGGTTCTTGGGCAGCATGCCCTGGACCGCCCATTCGATGACGCGCTCGGGATGCGTCCGCAGCATCGTCTCGGCGCTGACCTCCCGCAATCCGCCGATGTAGCCGGAGTGCCAGCGGTATAGCTTGTCCGTCAGCTTGCGCCCGGTCAGGTGCACCTTCGCCGCGTTGACGACGACTACGTGATCGCCGACGTCGAGGTGGGGAACGAACGTCTGCTTGTGCTTCCCGCGAAGGATTGACGCAATGCGGCTCGCGAGACGCCCGAGCACTTGTCCGTCGGCGTCCACGATGAACCACTTGCGCTCGATTTCGCTTTCTTTCGGTACCAACGTCGGCATCAGCTTCCCCTTGGCACTTCTAAGTAGGCGTCCAAACTGGAAAAACGCAACGCCATACTCTAAGTGAGAAGAGTGGGGCTGTCAACGGATCTTGGTCTTGCCGGGCCACGGGCAGAGCGTTCGCACGGGACAGGCCGGGCAGAGCGGCTTGCGAGCGAAACAGCACCGTCGTCCGTGCGCCTGGATGAGATGCGTCGTGAAGGTCAGCTCGCGCGCGGGCAGCACCTCGACGAGCTGATCGTGAATCTCGTCGGGATCGTCCGAGCGCGCCAGCGCCAACCGCTGAGAGACGCGGAACACGTGCGTGTCGACCGCGATCGCTTGCTCACCGAACGCGTTGCCCAGGATCACGTTGGCCGTCTTGAGTCCCACGCCCGGAAGGGCCACGAGCATCTCTCGCGACCGGGGAACTTCGCCGCCGTGCTTGTCGACGAGCGCTTTGGCCATCGCGATGATCGAGCGCGTTTTCGCGCGATAGAAGCCCGTGGAGCGCACCTCCTGCTCGAGGGTCTCGGCCGGAGCGCGCGCGTAATCGCGAGCGTCCGCGTACTTCTTGAAAAGAGCTGGGGTGACCTGGTTCACCCGCTCGTCCGTGCACTGAGCCGACAGGATCGTGGCGACGAGCAGCTCGAGTGGATTCCCGAAGTCGAGGGCGATCTTGGCGTCGGGATAGGCTTTCTTCAGCGCGCGAATGATCTTCTTGGCCCGGGCTCGCTTGCCTTCCCGCGACTCTCGCATGAGTACTCCCCTTACGGCGTGGCTGAGATTCGGATGGCCTCGGGCGTGATGTCGACGCTGAACGGATTCACGAGCACGTCATCGAAGACCATCCGCGTCTCGTTCATCGCCGGCCGATCAGCAGCAGCGAGGCGCCGAACGGAAACGATACCCGCGGCACGAGGTGGCGCTCGAAAGCGAAGATGCGCTCGAGAAGCCAGTTGAGAGGCGCCGCGGGTCGCTGCAGGTCGTGGCCGCGATCGCCCCGAAGGCGTTTCCAGGCGCGTACGGCCACCAGCAGCGGGAAGAGCAGGGTGTTGAAGTAGCTCACGCGAAGGACGCGGAAGCCGGCGCGCTCGACGGCGGCGCGAAGCTCCGTGGCCGTGTAGCGTCGGCGATGGCCCAGGACCTCGTCGTGGCCGCTCCATAGCCATTGATACGCGGGCACCGTCACGACGAGAAACCCTCCCTCACCGACTCCCGCGCGGGCGGCGCTGAGCGTCGCGACGTCGTCCACGTGCTCGATCACATCGAGGAGCAGCACGACCTCGGCCCAGCCCGGGGCGACGCCGAGATCGTCCGGGAGATGCCCGACCCGAACGTCGAGGCCGGCCGCCCGCGCGGCGGCGGTGAGGTCGCCATGCGCGTCCATCCCGACCGCGTCGCCGAACTCGGACAGTGCCGCCAGCACATTGCCGGTGCCGCAGCCGAGCTCCAGCAGCCGCACACGGCGTGGCGGCAGCGCTCGGCGGAGCGTCGCGAGGATCACGGCCAGCCGGCCGCGGAACCACCAGTGCGACCGGTCCTCTTCCATGTGGATGCTGACGTAGGCGGGGTCCATCACCCTTTGCGGCGAGAGGCCGAGCGCTTCACGGGCGGGCGGCGTTTCGCCGCGAGGCCCCGAGGAAGCGACGGAGGCGGTCGAGGCCTTCGTGGATGCGCTCGAGCGAGGAGGCGTACGAGAACCGCAGATAGCCTTCCGCGTTGGTGCCGAAGGCCGCGCCCGGCGTGACGGCCACGTGGCTCGACTCGAGGATCTCGCGGGCGAGGCTGACCGAGTCGGTCGACAGGTGCCGCGCGTTTGCCAGCACGTAGAACGCTCCAGTCGGCTCGGCGCCGACGCCGAACCCGATGGACCTGAGCCCGGCGATCATCGCGCGGCGCCGATCGTCGAAGATCGCGCGAAAGCGCCGGCTGTCCTCGCCCGCCTCGCGCAGAGCGGCCAGGCCGGCCCATTGCACGAACTCGTTGGTCGAGATGAAGAAGTTGCCGTAGAGCGTCTGCAGCGTCCGGATGTGATCGCGCGGGGCGGTCACCCACCCGAGTCGCCACCCCGTCATCGCGTACGCCTTCGAGAACCCGTTGAGCACGAACGCGCGGTCGGTGAACTCGAGGATCGTGCGGTCCCTGCCCTCGTAGCTGAGGCCGTGATAGATCTCGTCGGAGACGATCAGCGGCCCATTCCCACGGCTCAGCTCGCCGATCGCCGCCATGCGCTCGGGCGACAGCACGGTGCCGGTGGGATTGGCCGGCGAGTTGATCACGATCGCCCGGGTACGCGGACCGATCCGGCCCTGGATCGCCTCGGGTCGATACTGAAATCCGTCCTCCTCCGTCACCCCGACGTAGACCGGCTGCCCGTCGGCGTAGCGGATGAAGTTCGGATAGCACGCGTAATAGGGATCGCTGAGGACGACCTCGTCACCGGGATTCAGCAGGTGTCCGAAGAGCAGCAGCATGGCCGGCGAGGTGCCGGCCGTGACGAGGATCTGGTCCGGCGAGATCGTCACGCCGTAGGTCCGGGCGTAGTGCTCGGCGATCGCTTCCCGCAGCGGTAGGATTCCGAGGCTATGCGTGTACCGCGTGCGGCCGTCCTTGATCGCGCGCGCGAGGGCGTCGCGGACGACCGGCGGTGCCTCGAAGTCGGGCTCCCCGAACTCGAGGTGGACCACGTCGATTCCGGCCCGGTCGAGCTCCTGGGCGCGCTCGGCCACCTCGACGGCCAGAAACGGCTCGATCTCCTGGATCCGCCGAGCAAATGTCACGAGCGTCTCCTCCTGACCTTTTGCCGTGCCCGGAGGATCTGCCAGAGCATCCCTGGCCCGTGCCGAAGCACGCCGACCTTGCTACCGGCCTGATCGGTCCAGTTCACGGGGACCTCGACGATGCGACAGCCCGTCGCCCTGGCGAGCAGCAGAAGCTCGACGTCGAAGCCGAATCCCTGCGTGGACAGCGCTTCGAACAGCCGACCCGCGGCTGGAGCCGTGAAGGCCTTGAAGCCGCATTGCGAGTCGGCGACGCCCTGGAGCCCCACCCGCGCGACCAGCCAGTTGAAGACGCGCCCGACCGCGACGCGATGGGGACGCGTCGTCACCGACACGCCCGGGTCGACGAGGACTCGCGAGCCGATGACGACGTCGGCGCCCGCCACCAGCATCGGCTCGAGCCGCTTCAGCTCCTCGATCGGTGTGGCGCCGTCGGCGTCGGTGAACAGGCGATAGGCGCCCCGGGCCGCCAGCATGCCCGCGCGCACCGCCGCGCCCTTGCCCAGGTTCGGCTGCAGGCGTAGCACCCTCACCGGGCCCAGCCGCCTGACCTCCACGACCTCGGCGGTGCCGTCGGTCGACCCATCATCGACGACGATGATCTCGTAAGGCTCGTCGCGTCCCTCGAAATACGCGACGACTTTCTCGAGGAAGGGCGGGAGGCGTTGAGCCTCGTTGAACGCCGGGATGACCACCGACCAGCGGGGTGTCACCGGATCCCGGCGAGGCCCCGGCGTCGCCGGCGACGGGCCGTGGCGGTGTCGTGCGCGGCACGCGCCACGCCCTCGGCCACAGCCGGTGCCACGCTCTTGTTGAAGACGCTGGGGATGATGTATTCCTCGCTGAGCTCGCTCCGGCTCACGCACGCGGCCAGCGCGCGCGCCGCGGCGAGCTTCATCTCGTCGTTGACCACCCGCGCGCGAGCGTCGAGCAGGCCGCGGAAGAAGCCGGGGAAGCAGAGCACGTTGTTGATCTGGTTGGGGTAGTCGGAGCGTCCAGTGGCCATCACGCGGACGTGTTTCTCGGCCTCCTCGGGCCTGATCTCGGGCTCGGGGTTGGCCATCGCGAAGACGATGGGATCGCGCGCCATCCGCTTGAGGTCGCGCGGCGTCAGGATCCCGGGGACCGAGAGGCCGATGAACACGTCCGCACGCTCCAGCGCCGCGCTCAGACTGCCCTTGACCTGACGCGGGTTGGTCGCCGCGCCGACCCAGCGCTTCATGAAGTCCATGCCTCGCGTCCGGCCGCGGTGGATGGTGCCGTGCTCGTCGACCCCGATGATGTCGCGGACGCCGAGCGATTGGAGGATCTTGATCGTGGCGGTACCGGCAGCGCCGACGCCCGTCACGACCACCCGGATCCGCCGGGGGTCCTTGCGGACGATCTTCAGCGCGTTCAGGAGCGCGGCGAGCACCACGACCGCCGTGCCGTGCTGGTCGTCGTGGAAGACCGGGATGTCCAGCTCTTTGCGAAGGCGCTCCTCGACCTCGAAGCACCGCGGCGCGGCGATGTCCTCGAGGTTGACGCCGCCGAAGGCCGGCGCGATCACCTTCACGGTCTCCACGATCCGGTCGACGTCCTTCGTGCCCAGACAGATGGGAAAGGCGTCGACGCCCGCGAACTCCTTGAAGAGCATCGCCTTGCCTTCCATCACCGGCAACGCCGCCTCTGGACCGATGTCGCCGAGCCCCAGGACGGCCGTGCCGTCCGTGACCACGGCAACCATGTTGTGCTTGATCGTCAGCGAGAAGGCCCGCTGGCGATCTTCTTTGATGGCGAGGCAGACCCGAGCCACCCCTGGCGTGTAGGCCATCGAGAGGTCGTCCCGAGTGCGAATCGGCACCTTGGTTCTGATTTCGATTTTTCCACCCAGGTGCATGAGAAACGTGCGGTCGGAGACGGCGCCGATGTGTACCCCGGCGACCCGTCGGAGCCGGCTGACGATCTGCTGGGCGTGGACGCTGTCGCGCGCCTTGACGGTGATGTCGCGCTCTGTCCGCTCGCGCTTAGTCTCGACCAGGTCGACCGCGCCGATGTCGCCCCCGGCGTCTCCGATCGCGGACGCGACTCGGCCGAGCATCCCCGGTCGGTTCGCGATCTGTAGCCGGACAGTGAAGCTGTAGCTGGCGCTCGGGGCAATCACTGCGTCGATTCTACCCCTGTGGGGCCCGGCGGCGTTCGCCTCGGAGTCTCGCCCACGGGAACGCGGGACGGGCGACCGCGGTTTACGACGAATGCGCGATGCCGGTGAATAGGTCGATGGTCTCTACGGTCGGAAGCCTGCCCGGAGCCGCGGGGCATCCTCGGCGGTCGGGTGAATCCCGGAGGACCGGAGCGGGGATCACCTTAAGTCCGGCTTAATTGAGATGAAAGTCTAGTTTGATGAAACGTTGAGACGAGATCCCGCATCTGAATCAGCAGGGATCTCTATATAGAGAAAGCCGGTGACATCATGACATTTCGCGAGACTTCGGACGCCGCTGAAGGCAGCTCCGTGGCTTCGGCTACCATGACTTCGGCCGGAGAGCGCGAAGCACAGGTCGTAGTCGACGACGACGCGGAGGAGACCCCGCGCGCGGCCGTCGAGGAGACATACGCTCCCGGTCTAACCAAGGGCGAGGACCCGGTCCGTCTGTACCTGAAGGAGATCGGCAAGGTTCCCCTGCTCACCGCCGCACAAGAGGTCCAGATCGGGCGGCGGATCGAGGTAGGCCAGATCGCCCTTCGTCGCACGCTCGTCGCGATCCCGATGGCCGTCGAGGGTCTCCTGGCGGTTGGGGATAAGTTGCGTCGAGGTGAAATTCCGGCCGACGACGTGATCGTCCTCCCCGAGGGGGGCGAGCTCGAAGCGAAGGCGATCCGTCCGGTTGTCCTGGCGTTCGAGCGCGTCCGCCGGCTGGAGCGGAAGATCGCGCGGCTGGAGGCCTCCCTCACGGCCAGGCGGCGGTCGGCAGCCTATCGCAAGAGCACCGCGACCGCGATCGCGGTTGCGCGCGAGGCGATCCAGGACGTGGTCGCTGGCATGACCCTGAAGCCGGCTCTGATCGACGATCTGGTCGCTCAGGTGCGTCGCCGCTGGGAGCAGATCAGTGAGCTCGACCGCGGAACCCGTCGGGGCCACAACCCCGCCGCCGCGAGAGAGATTCGCCAGCTGGAGAAGCGCACCGGGCTTTCCAGGAAGCAGCTCGGTCCGCTGCTCGAGCAGATCGAGCGGAGCGACCGCACGGTGCGCCAGGCGAAGCGAGAGCTGATGGAGGCGAACCTGCGGCTGGTCGTGTCGGTAGCGAAGCGTTACCTCGGCAGCGATCTGTCGCTCCTGGATCTCGTGCAGGAGGGCAACATCGGCCTCATGAAGGCCGTCGACCGGTTCCAGTACCGGCGAGGCTTCAAGTTCTCGACGTACGCGACGTGGTGGATTCGCCAGGCGATCACCCGGGCGATCGCCGACCACTCGCGCACGATCCGGATTCCCGTCCACATGGTCGAGACGCTGAACCGGATCTCGCGTGTGAACAGGAACCTGGTCAACGAGATCGGGCGCGAGCCGACGCCGGAAGAGCTCGCTCAGCGCACGGGGGTACCGGCCAAGAAGGTTCGGCTCATCCTCGAGTCGTCGCGCAAGCCGCTGTCCCTCGAGACGCCCATCGGCGAGGACTCCGAGCTCGGAGACTTCCTCGAGGACAAGTCGGCGGGGTCGCCCAACGAGTCGCTGCTCAACCAGGACCTCACCACGCAGGTCGAGCGGGCGCTGTCGATGCTCTCGCCCAAGGAGAAGGAGATTCTCCGGCTGCGGTTCGGGATCGGCGAAGAGGGCGAGCACACGCTCGAGGAAGTCGGCAAGCGGTTCGAGGTCACGCGCGAGCGGATTCGTCAGATCGAGGCCAAGGCGCTCAGGAAGCTGCGTCACCCGCTCCGCGGCCGCAACCTCCGCGCGTTCATCGAGAATTGAAGTAATGGGGGGCCTCGACGGGGGACAGATGACCGCTTGTGAGTTGACGGTGCCCTTCGAGGGCGTGTTCACCCGCCGAGCGTAGCACACGCGCTAACACGGTAACCCCGAGCGCCCCGGTGCAGTCCCGGCCGGGGCGTTCGTCTGTCCAGGCCGGTACGGACCAAGGTCTGATGGCGTATGGCCTTGGGTTGGCTGAGGATCACAGACGGCCAGCGCCGGTGAAGGCGTGGTCAACCGACGAGCAGACCTATCCGCCGCACCCTCAAGTCACTGCCGCCGGAAAAGGGGAAGAGCCATGCGGGGGAGGAATCCGATGAGGACCACACGAAGGGGACTGCTCGTTCTGGTCGCGCTGTTCACCGCCGTGGCACTCACGGCAGTGCCGGCAGCGGCGCAGCAGAAGAAACCCAACATCGTCATGCTGATGACAGACGACACCGGCTGGAACGATTTCGGGGCGTATACGGGCGGCGGAGCGGCCCTGGGGCATCCGACCCCGAACATCGATCGCATCGCCAAGGAAGGCGCGCTGTTCACGAGTTGGTATAACCTGACCATGGATCCGTACGAGAAATACGACATGACGTTCAACGGCGCGGTGTCCACGCGCTTGGGCACAAACTCGCCGGGCAGGTATGCCGGTCAGGACAACGGCTGGATCCTGTCGCTGGTTTATCCGGTCCTGATCGACTTCAACAAGTCGATCATCAAGTATCCGAGCATCGCGCGCTTCCCGGGCGGGGCCTCGGACGACCTGCGGCCGAATTTGCAGAATCCCAAGAACCCGGTGCCGGCGATGGATCCGACCAAGCCTCCGCGCATCGGCGGCGGAGGCGGCTAGTCGCGGCTGACGCGAGCGACTAGGGTGTTGACGCGAGCGTGATGTGACGATCTGCGATGTGACGACATCAACCCACTGTCGTCCAAATTGGCTGAAGGCGGATGAGCCTCTTACGGTACGCCGACGGGCCGCCGCCGAAGGGTGGCCCGATCTCCGCGGGGATCGGTTAGAGCAGGCTGTCCGCCGGCGGCCGACTGGTACGACACCCAAACCAATGGAGGAGGAACCAGATGACCACGAGAGTTCCGTCAGTGTGGAGCGCATTCCTCGTCGCTATCCTGATGGCCGTGATCCCGACGGTCTATGCGCAGGCCCCTAGCGATTTCGCGACGGAGCCCGACAAGAGCATGGCCAATGCCCACGAGTCGTTTGTTAAGGGTGACATGAACAAGGCGGCGGAGCACATCCAGAAGGCGGCAGCGTACGTGCACAAAGAGGGAGCCAAGGTCACCCAGGACTCCAAGGAAGGCGTGAAGAAGGCAGGCGACCAGCTGAGCAAGCTGGGAGGAGAGGTCAAGAAGGGCACGGTGAAGTCGGGTGACCAGCTGAAGAAGACCTTCGCCCAGGTGGACCACTCGCTCGCCAAGGCCTGGCACGCGACCGCGGACCAGACCCAGAAATCAGGTAAGGATGCGACCGACGCGCTCAAGAAGGCGGGGACCGGCCTGGAGGGCGCTGCCAAGTGGTCTGGCACCAAATTGCAGGACGGCACGCAGGCCTCCGTCGATGGTCTCAAGAAGGCCGGCAAGGTGAGTATCAACGAGACCGGGAAGTTCTTCAAGAGCCTCGGCGACGGCATCGCCGATGTGGGCCAAAAGCTGAGCAGCTGACGTCGTCCCGATTGGGGGAGGGGTCACAGCACTCCTCCCTCCAGACGGGCCTGCGGACTATCGAACGTCATCGTGGTCGCTCCCGAGCGTGCGCGCGGGCCGCGCCGATTGAGAATGTCCGGGTTTCGATACACCGCCCGGTGCTCGTCCAGGCCGGGGCGTTGGCCGAGTCCGGACCCGTCGTTAACGCTCGTGCCGTAGGTCGCCCGGGCGATCACGATTCACCGGGGCGTCGGCGTCTGCTCGAACAAGGCGGGTGTGCCGGTTGACGGGCTCGACTACGCGATCCGCGTCAAGCTGGCCGACATGCTCAACCGGGACTTCGACCGAGTGCTCGACCTGCGGAAGATCGGCGTTGACCGCATCATCGTGACACCAATGGGGCCGGACTCGTGGGAGTTCAGGGGCCAGGCCGACTTCTCAGGGACCCTTCACAGACGGTCACCTGACGGGCCCCCCAAGCCCCCCACGCTCGGAAGCGCCCCGGCGTAGCCGGGGCGCTCCTCGATGGCGCGACAGTCCTACTCCCGAACGCCCGTTCACCAGTCAGCAGTCAGCGCTGCTGGCTCGGCTTTGCCTGGAGGTAAGTGGCCAGGCCGGTGTCCGGGGGCGAGTCGTGGACCATGGTCAGCATCGTCGCGATCTCGCTCCGGTGGTGCGTGGCGTGGTTCGCGCCGTGGTGGAGCAGCGGTCCGAGCGGGGCCTTGAGGACTTTCCCTTCCGCGTTCTTGTACTCGATGATCCGCTCGAGGTCGGTCGTGGACAGCCCATCGAGGTAAGCGCGCTGCTCTCGCTCGAGGTCGTCCCACGGCGCTCGGATCGAGGCGAGCGTGGCGAACTCGGCTCCGGGGATCGTCGCCACGGTGAGGCCCGTCCAGCGCGCCAGCCAGATGCGGTCCGCCCCGTAGAGGTGGCCGAACATCCGTCTGATCGTCGTATAGCTGAACTGCTTGCCCACGTCGCGTGAGGCGATATCCTCGCCCAGCGCGGTCGTGACGTCGTAGAGTCGGCGGTTCGCCCAGCGATGATAGTCGTACAGCCCGCGGATCAGCTCGACGCTCATCGAACTCCCCTCACTCCAGCACGGCGACCACGTCGCCCTCCTGGACGGTCTGCCCCTCCTGGACCTTGATCTCCTTGACCGCGCCCGCCCTCGGCGCCTCCACGGGAATCTCCATCTTCATCGACTCGAGCACGATCACCGCGTCCCCGGCCGCCACGCGGTCGCCGGGCTTGGCGGCGATCTGAAACACGACCCCCGTGATGTGCGCCTTGATCTCCTCAGGCATTGAAGGCTCCTTGTTCGAGCATCTGCGTGTGCACCCGGCCGGCGCGGAACTCGGCGCTCGCGACGACCCGACGTAGGAACGGAATCGTCGTCCGGACACCCTCGACCACCGAGCGATCGAGCGCGTCGGTCATCCGCTCGATCGCCTGTGCCCGCGTGGCTCCGTGGGCGACCAGCTTGAGCAGCAGCGGGTCGTAGTGGACCGACACCGTGCTCCCTGCCTCGATCCCGGATTCTATCCGGATTCCTTCTCCCGACGGCAGCTCGAGCTTCTGGACCGTACCGGGCGATGGTAGGAAGCTCTTCGATGGGTCCTCGGCGTACACGCGGCACTCGATCGCCGCGCGACGCTGGACGATCTCCGTCTGATGCCAGGGTAGCGGCTCGCCGGCCGCCGCGCGCAGCTGCGCCACGACGAGATCGAGACCGGTCACCTCTTCCGTGACCGGGTGCTCGACCTGGAGCCGGGCATTCATCTCGAGAAAATAGAATCCCCCGCTCTCGTCCACGAGGAACTCCATCGTCCCGGCGTTCGAGTAGCCGATGGCACGGGCGCCGGCGACCGCCGCGGCCGTCAATCCCGCTTTCGTCGCCGGAGGCAACCCCGGAGCCGGCGACTCTTCGACGAGCTTCTGGTGACGTCGCTGGATCGAGCACTCGCGCTCGTGCATGTGCACGACCGTCCCCGCATCGTCGCCGAACACCTGGACTTCCACGTGGCGGGGCCGCTCCACGTAGCGCTCGACGTAGAGATCACCCGTGCCGAACGCGGCCTGGGCGCGGCGAGTGGCCGCGGCGAACGCGGCGCCCAGATCGGCGGGCTTGTCGACGTGCGCCATGCCGATGCCGCCGCCACCGGCGGCGGCCTTGAGGATCACGGGATAGCCGACCTCACGGGCCACGGCGTCGGCTCGGGCGGCGTCGCCCACCGCGTCGAAGCTGCCGGGCAACACGGAAACGCCGGCGGCGGACATCAGACGGCGCGCCTCGATCTTGTCGCCCATCTTGCGAATCGCTTCCGGCCGCGGACCGATGAAGACGATCCCCGCCCGCTGCACGGCCTCCGCGAATCGCCAGCTCTCGGAGAGAAAGCCGTAGCCGGGATGGATCGCATCGGCGCGCGCCTGCCGCGCCGCTTCCAGAATGCGGTCGGCGTTGAGGTAGCTGTCGCGGGCGGGCGCCGCGCCGATCTCCACCGCCTGGTCGGCGTCGCGCACGTGGGGCGCGCCGCGGTCGGCCTCCGAGTAGACCGCGACGGTCTTGAGCCCGAGCTGGCGACAGGCGCGGAACACTCGGCGGGCGATCTCCCCTCGATTGGCGACGAGCACCGTGCCGAACAACGAGGTTCAGGCCGGCCCGACGGCGTCTCGCCTGGCGACGTCGAGAGCGGCGATGCGCCAGCCATCCGGAGACGAGATCCAGCGGGCGAGCACCGTCGCCGAGCTCGAGGCGCCATCCAGCCGCGTCTTCACGAGCCGCTGATGGCCGAGCCGCGCGAACGCGACGGTCAGATGGCGAGCGTAACGGGTGCCGCGCAGCGGGGCCCACGCGGTGGCCTCGAGCTCGAGACCCGGCGCAAGCCAGCGCGCCACCGCGGCGTCGTCACCGGCTACGAGCGCGTCGGCGAACGAGCGCTGCGCCTCCTCGAGGTCCTCGGGGATCGGCCATGCGCCCGTGGTCTTCTCGAGTCGGATGAACTCCCGGGCGTCGTCGGAGAGCTCCACCTGGTGCGGCGGGCCGTCCGGCGCCTCGTGGGCCGGAAGTCCGTCGCCTGTCACGCCGCCGGCGGCGGCGAGCAGCCCTTCCAGCTGTCGACGCCGCGCGCTCACGCGCTCCCTCACCCGCGGGCCGGCCGCCAGATAGCGAAGGATCGTTTCGCCGGCGGCGATGTGCCGCTCTTCGTCGTCGATGCAGCGCGCGAGGATGCGGCGGGTCGGCGGCTCGTAGACCGGATTGGCGCGAGCCAGATGATCTCGATACGTCGCGAGCAGATGAGGCTTCAGCACGCCGTAGACGCCGACCAGACGCTCGATCGTCTGATCGGGCCCTTCGGCGTCCTCGAGCGAGTCCATGAACGTGGCGACCGCGGGGTTCGCGGCTTCGGAGACGTGGGCGCGCGCGCGGAGCTCGGGCAGACGCTGGCCGAAGGCGTCGCACTGCTGGGCCAGATCCCACACGTGGCGGCCCATCAGGAGCTTGGCCGAGAGCTCGGGCGTGAGGGCGATCCAGCCGCCGATCGCCCGCATCGTGCGCTCGACGACGTAGCGGTAGTTGCGGAGCAGACGAGCGGAGTGCTCGGCGCTGAAGGTTCCTTCCAGGGGCTCGGACACGAGGTCAGTAGACCTGAGACCGCTGGGTCGTCTTGATCAGACGCTCGATCTCTTCTTCGGTGAAGCCCGCCATCCGGCGCACGTCCGTCGCGATCGAGATCGACACCGCCTCATGGTCGCCTTCCCGGCGGACGCCGCCGAGATTGAAGCGCTCGTCGATGCTCTCCTGGAACTCGATCGCGCGACGCCGCCGTTCGGCATCGCCCTCCGTCAGCTTGGTCAGCCACTTCGAGCCCATGCGGACGTGGGTGATCTCGTCGGCCAGGACGAAGTCGACCGCGCGCTCCAGGATCGGGTCGCCGATCTTTCGGGCGATGTGCACGAGCTGGTTGAAGACGTCGCACGCCAGCCCCTCGAGACCGCGGTTGACCCCGGCGACGCGCGCGGCCGCGTCCTCGGCGCACGCGCAGCGCCAGAGGATGGTCGTCTCGGGAAACTCACCGGCGTAGCCGCCGAGGTGCTCGAGCAGCCTCAGGTAGATCTCGACGTGGCGCGACTCGTCCCAGGTCTGGCGCGCCATGTCCATCGTGAAGTCCCAGGGCGCGTCCGGAAAGTCGCACACGCTCCGGCCCGCGCCCTCCATCGCCTGGAGCTCGCCGACCATGATTCCGTGCACGCGCTCCTTGATCGACTCGCCGCTGGACAGGTCCGGAAACGGCGGAAGGCCCTGGGAAACCTTGATCTCGGCGACCTCGCGCGCGCGCATCCGCACGAACCGTTCTTCCCGCGCGAGCTTGTCGTAGGCGATCGGACGATCCATGGAGGGCCTCCCGAGAATGAACCGCTGTTCATCGAAGTGTAAACGACCCGCCGCCGCGAGGCAATCCCAGGGGCGCTGGCTTTGAGCGGAGCATTTCGGCTATAAACGGGGCATTTCGGTCGTAGCGCGGCGATGGCCGGGGCGCCGAGACCGAGCGAAGCCGAGGGAGGGTAGTCTGGAGACGATCCTGCAGCTCGTGCTGAACGGTCTGGCCGTCGGCTGCATCTACGGTCTGGTGGCGCTCGGCTTCGTCCTCATCTACAAGGCGACCGAGCTGGTGAACTTCGCCCAGGGCGATCTCCTGATGCTCGGCGCGTTCACCTGCTACATGTTCGTGGTGTGGTACGGCGTCGGCTACTGGGCCGCGCTCGCCCTGGCCGTGGCGCTGGTCGGACTTTTCGGCGCCGCGCTGGACGCGACGATCCTCCGGCGAGTCATCGGCCAACCCCAGTTCTCGGTGGTCATGCTCACGATCGGGCTCGGCGCGATCTTCCGCAGCTTCGCGTCGATCGCGTGGGGCTCGGAAATCTACACGCTGCCGACTCCGTTCAGCGCACGCGCCACTCGCGTCGCCGGGGTCGCGGTCAGCCACGAGTACCTGTCGATCATCGTGGGCACGGTCCTCCTCTGCGTCGTGCTCTACGCCTTCTTCACGTTCACGCGGGTCGGCCTGGCGATGCAGGCCGCTTCGCAGAATCAGCTCGCCGCCTACTACATGGGCATCCCCGTGAAGCTGATGTTCTCGCTGATCTGGGCCATCTCGGCCGGGGTCGCGGCCATCGCGGGTGTCCTGCTGGCGCCGGTGTCCTTGATCGACATCAACCTCGGATTCATCGGGCTCAAGGCGTTCGCGGCGGCGGTGCTGGGCGGCTTCGGCTCGATCCCCGGCGCCTTGGTCGGCGGGATCACCATCGGGCTCATCGAGCTGTTCTCCGGCGCGTATCTGCCGCAGGGATTCAAGGACGTCGCCGCGTACGTCGTCCTGCTCGTGGTGCTCGCGGTGCGGCCACAGGGAATGTTCGGCCGCATCACTCGGAAGAAGGTCTGAGCGGTGCGCTTCGTCTTCAAGACCTCCTACATTCAGGACCTCGGGATCTTCCGCGACGACGTCCAGCGCAACTGGTATCTGGCCCTGCTGGTCGGCTTGCTCATCCTGCCGCTGTTGATCCCGGCGTACCTGGTCGACGTGAGCCTCGTCTTCATCTACGGCCTCTGCGGCCTCTCGCTCATGGTGCTGGCGGGCTACACCGGCCTCGTCAGCCTGGGGCACGCCGCGTTTCTCGGGATCGGCGCCTACACGCACGTCTACGCCGTCCACGATCTCGGGCTGCCGTGGGTCGTCGGGGTCGCGCTCGCCTGCGTGGTGACGGCGGGGGCCGGCGTGCTCGTGGGCTTGCCCGCGCTGCGGATGACCGGCGTCTATCTCTCCATCGCGACCCTGGCCTTCGCGCTCATCATCCAGGAGGTATTGACGCGCTGGGAGCGAGTGACCGGCGGCCTCAAGGGCAAGCCGGTGGACAAGCCGGTCGTCTTCGGCGTCTACCTCGGCGGCGAGGCCGCGTTCTACTTCCTGTGCCTCGTGTTCCTGATCGCCGGTCTGTGGCTGACGGGCAATCTCTTGCGATCGCCGACCGGCCGCGCCTGGGTGGCGATTCGCGACAGCGAGATCGCGGCGCAATCGATGGGAGTCAACCTGGCGGTCTACAAGACCAGCGCCTTCGCCTATTCGGCCGCGCTGATGGGAGCCGCGGGCGCGCTCTTCGCGCACAAGATCGGCTTCCTGGCTCCAGACATCTTCAGCGTGCTGCTCTCGATCCAATTTCTCTTGATGGTGGTGGTCGGCGGTCTCGGCAGCCTGCACGGCGCGTTCTTCGGCGCGGTCTTCGTGGCCTTGCTCCCGGTGGTGATCTCCCAGGCCCGCGACTCGGTCCCCTCGTGGGCGAGCACCCTCGGCGCAGCATTTGGCAAGGACGCGGGCGCGGCTACCTTCCGCGCGGTCGATCAGTTCGTCAAGAAGCCGGGGCTCGAGCCCGGGCTCTTCGGGTTGATCCTCGTGCTCTTCATCCTCTTCGAGCCCCTCGGCATCTACGGCCGCTGGCGGAAGATCCAGCTTTACTTCTCGACCTTTCCCCTCTACAAGCGCGCCACCTTCCGCCGACAGAAGTCGTACATGCGATCGGAGCGGTTGCGGTGAGCCTCTTCGCGGCGGAGGGACTCGTCATGGACTTCGGCGGCCTGCGGGCCGTCGACGGCGTGAGCTTCCGGATCGAGCCGGGCGAGGTCTTCACGATCATCGGCCCCAACGGCGCCGGCAAGACGACGATCTTCAACCTGGTCTCGCGGATCTACGATCCGAGCGCCGGGCGCCTGATCTTCGACGGGGAGGACATCACGCGGGTGCCGCCGCACGAGGTGGCCCGGCGGGGCATCGCCCGGACGTTCCAGAACATCGAGCTGTTCGAGCACGCCACCGTGCTCCAGAACCTCTTGCTCGGCCGCCACGCCCACAAGCGGTCGCGCTTCGTGGAGGAGCTCCTGTTCCTGCCACGTGTGCGCGCCCTCGAGCTCGAGCATCGAGAAGCCGTCGAGAAGGTGATCGACTTCCTGGATCTTCAGCCACACCGCGACAGCCTCGTGGTCAATCTCGCCTACGGCGTCCGCAAGGTCGTCGAGATGGCGCGCGCGCTCTGCACCCGCCCGCGCCTCCTGCTGCTGGACGAGCCGTCGTCGGGGCTCAGCGTCGAGGAAACCGAGGACATGGCGTTCTGGATCCAGGACATCCGGACGATCCTGGGCGTCACCGTGCTGATGGTCGAGCACGACATGAGCCTGGTCAGCTCGGTGTCCGACCGGGTCCTCGCGGTGAACTACGGGCGGCCGATCGCGCTGGGCACCGCGCGCGAGGTGCAGGAGCATCCCGACGTCATCAAGGCTTACCTGGGCGGCTGACGGCATGGCCAATACGCTCCTCGCCGTCTCGAATCTCGAAACCTACTACGGCCCGATCATGGCCATCCGGGGCGTCAGCTTCGATGTTCCGGAGCGCACCGTGGTGACGATTCTCGGCGCCAACGGGGCCGGCAAGAGCACGATCCTCAAGACCGTCTCCGGTGTGATGGATCCGCAGAAGGGCACGGTGACCTTCGCGGGTCGGGAGATCCAGGGCATGGATCCCGACAAGGTCACGCGCCTGGGCATCAGCCACGTGCCGGAGGGGCGCGAGGTGTTCCCGTTCCTCTCGGTCCGTGAGAACTTGATGATGGGCGCGTTCTCGCGGAAGGACGCCGGCGGCGTCGCCGAGGATCTGGAGCTGGTCTACTCGTACTTCCCGATCCTCCGATCGCGGGCCGAGCAGCGCGCGGGCTCGCTCTCCGGGGGCGAGCAGCAGATGCTCGCGATCAGCCGAGCCCTGATGGCGCGCCCGCGGATGATGCTGCTGGACGAGCCGTCGCTCGGGCTCTCCCCGCGGCTGGTCAAGGAGATCTTCGAGATCATCGCGCGGATCAACCGGGAGCGCGGGGTCACGGTCCTGCTGGTCGAGCAGAACGCCAACATGGCCTTGCACATCGCCGACTACGGCTACGTGCTGGAGGTCGGCCGGATCGTGATGGAGGACACCTGCGCGCGGCTCCTCGAGAAAGAAGACATCAAGGAGTTCTACCTGGGCATGAAAGAATCGGGCGTGCGCGGGACCCGGCGCTGGAAGAGGAAAAAGACATGGCGGTGACGACCGGGACCTCGACTACCGTCTTCGGCCAGGACACGCTGCCGAAGCTGTTCCGCCACGTCGTCCGCTTGCGCGGGACCCGCGTGGCCATGCGTGAGAAGGACCTCGGCGTCTGGCGCGCCGTCACCTGGCGCGAGTACGGCGAGCGGGCGAAGCACGTCGGCCTCGGCCTGGTCGCGCTGGGCCTGCGACCGCGCGATGTGGTCTCGATCATGGCCGACAACTGCCCGGAGTGGCTCTACACCGATCTGGGGACGCTTTCGGTCGGCGCAGTCACCAACGGGATCTACACGACCGACTCCGCCAAGCAGGTCGAATACATCGTCAACGACAGCGGCACCCGGTTCTTCTTCGCCGCGGACGAAGAGCAGCTCGACAAGATCCTCGAGGTGCGCGCCGGCTGCCGGGAGCTCATGAAGATCGTCGTCTTCGATACGGAGGGCCTGCACGCCTTCAAGGACGAGCAGGTGCTGTCGTTCGAGGACCTTCTGGAGCTCGGGATCCGTTACGAGGCCGAGCACCCCGGCGACTTCGAGCGGATGGTCGAGATCGCCCGACCCGACGATCTGGCGATCCTGGTCTACACCTCGGGCACGACCGGGCCAGCCAAAGGGGCCATGCTGAGTCATCGCAACATCCTGTTCCAGATCGACTACTCCGACTATGTCGCCGAGCTGCGCGAGGGCGATCAGCAGCTCTCGTTCCTGCCGCTCTGCCACATCGCCGAGCGCACGGTCACCGTGTTCAACCCGCTGCGCACCGGCGCCACCGTCAACTTCGCGGAAAGTATCGACACCGTCCCCGAAAACATTCGTGAAGTCGCTCCCGCGCTCTTCTTCGCGGTGCCGCGGATCTGGGAGAAGTTCTACTCGGCGGTCGCGCTCCGGATGCGCGACGCGACCCGTCCGGGTCGGCTCGCCTACCTCTGGGCGCTCTCGGTCGGCGCGCGCGTCGCGGAGCGGCGCCTCGCGGGCCGGCGGCCGGGCCTGGGCCTCCGCCTGCTCTTTCGGGTGGCCGACTTCTTCGTGCTCGACAACGTCAAGCGCTCGATGGGCCTGCACCGCGCGCGGGGCGCCGCCACCGGCGCCGCGCCGATCGCGCCGGATCTCATCAAGTGGTACATGGCACTCGGCATCGACATGCGCGAGGTCTACGGCCAGACCGAGAACTGCGGCCTCGCCACCGCCATGCCGGCCGACCACATCAAGCTCGGCACCGTGGGCATCGCCCGTCCCGGCACGGAGGTCCGCATCTCGCCCGACGGCGAGATCTTGTTGAAGGGCCCCCACGTGTTCCTCGGCTACTACAACAACGCCGCGAAAACCGCGGAGACGGTGGTCGACGGCTGGCTCCACACCGGCGACGTCGGGGTCATGGACGAGGACGGGTTCGTGCGCATCACCGACCGGATGAAGGACATCATCATCACCGCGGGCGGCAAGAACGTCACCCCGTCGGAGATCGAGAACCAGCTCAAGTTCTCCCCGTACATCTCCGACGCCG
>Ga0137407_10000721_pt1 | contig 21816 bp, 19 predicted proteins | sample CZOMad2_2_16fung_FD_108410 | JGI IMG/M metagenome (GOLD analysis project Ga0137407, IMG submission 108410) | Vadose zone soil fungal communities from Angelo Coast Range Reserve, California, USA - CZOMad2_2_16fungal (Illumina Assembly) | ecosystem: Environmental > Terrestrial > Soil > Vadose... | reverse complement strand
TACCGTATCGCTGGTTTTTATTATTGGCAGTCTGGTAATTAACCGGCAATTAAAATATACCCGTGATAAAGACATGGGCTTTACTACTGATGCCATTGTAATAGTACCGGAAAATCGCAAAGACACTACCAACAAAGTAAAAGTATTGGCAGAGAAAATAAAACAACTGGCCGGTGTAAGCAGCGTTGCCCGGCAAATGTTTTCACCTATGGACGGCGCAGACAGAAACATTGCTCTAAAATTCAAAGCCACCAATGAAGCGGAAACACGCATACCTATGCTGGCAGGCAATGAAGATTTTATCCCTTTATACCAAATGAAATTATTGGCAGGCAGAAATCTTTTACCGGCAGATAGTTTGAAGGAATATGTAATTAACGAAGCCTTTTTGCGAATGCTTGGGTTTAAAGATCCCTGGCAGGTAATTGGAAAAATGCTGTATTACAAAAACAAACCTTACCCTGTTGTTGGTGTTGTCGCAGATTTTAATGAAAAATCTTTTCATGAAACCATTAAACCCATCTGTATTGTGAATATACCCAGGATGCAGAATACCCTTGCAGTTAAGCTTGCGACTAAAGGTAAACAGGTGAATACTGTAAAGACTACATTGGAGCAAATTAAAAAAATATGGAACGATGTATATCCGGGCGAAACATTTAACTACAGCTTTTTTGATGAATCCATTGCACTCTTTTACGAAAAAGATTATAAGACAGCAAAATTGATGAATACCGCGATGTTCATCACTATTTTCATTTCCTGCATTGGGCTTTTTGGGCTAGCTATGTTTACAGCGCAAAAAAGAACCAAAGAAATAGGCATTCGCAAAGTACTTGGTGCAAGTGTTGCTGATATTACAGCAATGCTTAGCAAAGATTTTGTAAAGCTCGTGGTAATTGCTATCGTGATCGCATCTCCCATTGCGTGGTATTTCATGAACCAATGGTTGCAGGATTTTGCTTACAGAATAAGCATCAGTTGGTGGGTATTTGCATTAGCAGGAGTGGGGGCGATATTAATTGCATTGGTCACTGTGAGTTTCCAGGCTGTTAAAGCTGCTATTGCAAACCCGGTGAAAAGCCTGAGAACAGAATAACTGAACTTCTGATTTTTTCTGATTGAACTGATTTTACTTCTGATTATTTTTAATTAAAATGTTTTACAAGTGTGTTTTGCGCAGAGCCAACAGAGAAAAGGAGAAAGTTTCCTCCTCCTTTTCTCTGTTGGCTCTGCGCAAAAAATCAGAAGCAAAATCAGTTCAATCAGAAAAAATCAGAAGTTCTTTTTCACCACCAAATTCATCACTACATCCTTATAACTATTGCCGATGGGAATGGTGGCGTTGCCTGTTTCGATACTGTTTCCATAAATACTACGGATATGCGAAATGGCAACAATAAAAGATTTGTGTACCCGTATGAATTTGTTTGCCGGTAATGTCTTCTCAAAATAACTCATGGTTTGATGGGTGATGAGTTTATACTCCGCAGTATGGATTTTCAGGTAATCACGCATGGATTGAACAAAAATAATCTCGGCAAAATTTACCTTGAAGTATTTGTTATTGCAGCGAATAAAAATATGATCGGCAGGCATCGGATCTTTTTCAACAGCAGCCTGCGTATATATCCTGTTATCTAAAATTTTATTTACTGTTTTACTGAACCGTTCAAATGAAATCGGTTTCAGCAGGTAATCGATCACATTGAACTCATAACTTTCCAGTGCATATTCGGCATAAGCTGTTGTCAGCACTACCAATGGGGGATTGACGAGGGAGCGTAAAAAATTCATTCCTGTTATTCCCGGCAATTGTATATCAAGAAATATCAGGTCAACTTCCTGGTATTTGAGAACCTCCATTGCTTCTGCGGCATTATTGCAGGTTGCAACCAATTCGAAACGGTCAATTTTCTGCAAATGATTTTGAATAACCTGCTGGGCGAGGAGTTCATCTTCTACGATGATGCATTTGATCATAGCGGGTGAGGTTTTACAATCAATGATACAGTGAACGCATTATGGCTCAACAATACATCGAGTGTATGTGAATCGGGATATAACATTTCCAGTCGCTGTCTTGCATTCTTAACCCTGACAATACTTTCACGTCCTTCCTGTTTATCGGTTTGAATGATATTGAGGGCATAGGTGTCAGGATATAAAATATCAAGCAGGTGTTTGCTATTGGTGATACCAGTGCCGAATATTCGTTTCGACTGTGTTTCGAGATCGATATTGGTATTGTTGATAACGGTTAGTTCAATTTTCTTTTCATGCACCCTCAATGTAATATAAATAAAAGGGTTACTGTAAGAGTCATTCAGTGCATGCTTGAAACCATTTTCAATAAATGATATAAACAGGAAGGGCTCGATCATAATACCATCAGTTTCCCCTTCAACAATAAATCTGATATCCGCTTTATGCCTGACCTTTTCGATCTCAATATAATTCCCGATAAATTCTATTTCTTTATTCAATAATACTTTTGGTTCGTTGCATTCATACACGAGATATCGCATCAGGTCGGCGAGTTTTATAACCATTTCGGGCGCCTGGTCTGATTTCTGCAGGCTTAGTGAATAAATACTGTTCAATGTATTGAACAAAAAATGAGGATTCAATTGCGACTGAAGGTATTTCAACCTGTAAAGCGTATTGTCTTTTTGCAGGCTTTCCAGGATTTCTTCTTCATCGAATGTTTTCTTTAAAAATGCAGCCACCACTGCCAAAAACATATTTATAAAGATCCAGACACTCTCACGGACAAACGCTTTTGGTTTATAAGAGAAATATGCCTGCTCGATCAGTAGCGGCTGTAAGTCCATAATGAAGGCATATATAGCCATCAGTAATGCATGAACGAAAATAAAAAAAACGATGCTTATAAGAATGAAGGGTATGGTACGCTGATGAAACAGGAACCTGGGTACGATGACCCTCGAGTATAAAAGATAAGCCGGCAATATAATTAAATTGATAAAAAATAGTGCGATCCAGATTCTTTTGTCGATCCAGAATATGGTGACCGAATTTACCAGTGGATTCAGCAGTCCGAGTAGTATCCAGCAGAATATCTCAATTTTGGTTGTAGGATTTATTTTCCTGTCATTATCGTATTCCATGATGATAATAATTAGACTATAAATTTATCTTATTAATGCAATGTTTTATAGTTAAACAGGAACTATATTTTCGTCATTCCCATACCTTGCTTTGTCGATGATTTATTGAATGATGTCGAATTTTATTTTTAGTTCCGGTTCCTTTGATTCGGACGTTTTTCTTGCTGCGAAATGAGGCTGGTCTCTCGCTTAACCGCGAAGACGCAAGGACGCGAGGGAACGCAAAGAATTTCCTCGCGTTCCCTCGCGTCCTTGCGTCTTCGCGGTTAAGCGAGAGACCAGCCGGTTAAAAAGCAGAAGAGACGAAACATGAGAATTCATTCCAGATTTTGTAACATTGCGCAGAGAAATCTACTACAATTCCGGCTTTAAAGAATTTAAACAATACGGCAATGAAATATTTCAGTTTTTTAATTTTAATTTTTGCTGCAGGCATTTCTTTCGCACAAAATAATCCGTCAAGGCCATCTTTTTTTTTACCTCCTGTTCCACCTGAAGTAAAAGCCGATGGCAAAATCATTTTTCATTTGCGCGCGCCGGCAGCATCACAGGTAATATTGATACTTGAAGGCGCTGCAATGCCGATGCAGAAAGATAATCATGGCGTATGGAATATAACGACTGCTGTTATGGAGCCGGATATTTACACGTATAATTTTATAGTGGATAGTCTTACCATTGTAGATCCTTCAAATCCATTGATAAAACCTGGGTATTCAGGTGGCGGGCAAAGCCTGGTATTGGTTCCTGCCACTATTCCGCTTAGCTGGGAAATACAGGATGTTCCGCATGGTGCAGTAACAAGGCATGTTTACAAATCTTCCATTATTGGTGATCAGCGTGATTATTATGTTTACACACCACCTGATTATGATCCTTCAAAAAAAGAAATGTATCCGGTGCTTTATTTGCTGCATGGCATCGGTGATGATGCGCGTGCATGGACGCAGGCCGGATATGCAAATATTATTTTGGATAATCTTATCGCACAGGGAAAGGCAAAGCCGATGATCATGGTAAACACATTGGGTTATGGTGATGCAAACAATATCGTGGCGGCCGGTGCATTCAGTAAGTTCACGGATGCATTACTGCGCGAAGTGATACCTGAAGTCGAAAAAAAATATCGTGTTTCCAAAGATCGTAGCCATCGGGCTATTGCAGGTCTCTCGATGGGAGGGGCGGAAGCTATTTTGGGGGGATTGAATCATACAGATATGTTTGCATGGGTGGGCGGATTTAGCAGTGCCTTCGTTATGTATGGTATCGGCAGCCACCCTTCGGGCAATAGTGGACAGCCTGGATCTGACGGAGGCATCTATGCGCAGAGTTTCCCGGCACTTGATTCAAAAGTGAATGACCAGCTTAGGTTATTATGGATATCCTGTGGCGAATCTGATTTTCTTTTACATTCTAACAAGGATTTCATGCAATGGCTTTCCGAAAAAAATATCCGGTTTAAAAATGTAGAAACTCCGGGCGCACATACATGGATGGTTTGGCGGCGTAACCTGGTAGCATTCGCGCCTTTATTGTTTCAATAGTAGTTCATGGTTCATGGTTGATAGTTCATAGTTAATATGTGATGGTTTGGGATTGGGCTTCGATGGTTCTGACTATAAACTATAAACTATGAACTATCAACCATGAACCATGAACCATGAACCAAAATATGGAACTATCAATAATCAAAACCGACTTATCAGAAATTCAACCCTTTCGTGTTTTATTTCTGCAGGAAAATAATTTCCAGTTCATCTATAACAAATGCTATAGCAATGGTTGGGCAGATAGTTATCTTTTCATTATAGATGGAATAAAGATCGGCTATGGATCGGTGTGGGGAAAAGATAAAAGAGAAGAACGCGACGCTATTTTTGAATTCTATCTCATTCAGTCCTATAGAAAATTTGCAAGTTTTATTTTCCCGAGATTCCAATTCGCGTCAGAAACAAAATTCATTGAATGTCAGAGCAACGATCTGTTATTATCTGCCATGCTTTATGAATATACACATGATATCAATGCGGAAGCCATACTTTTTGAAGATCATTATCAAACGAACCTGGACATTCCTGGTTTGGTATTTCACAAACAGTCAATTGTTGATAATAATCCCAACGACGATGGCGGATATGTATTGGAACAAAATGGTGAAATAGTTGCGAGCGGCGGACTCATGCTCAATTATAATATGCCATTCGCAGATATATATATGGAAGTGAAAGAAAATTTTCGTCAAAAAGGTTTTGGCAGTTTAATTGTCCAGGAATTAAAGAAAGAAGCATACCGGATAGGAAGAGTGCCGGCGGCACGTTGTAATATTAAAAATAAAATATCGAAAGCAACTTTATTGAAAGCGGGTTTTAGAGTTTGCGGGAACATATTGATTGGGAACTTCTGATTTTATCTGATTAATTCTGATTGGACTTCTGATTTTTTTATTATTTCGATAGAAAAAATAGAAACTCTTTCTGATCTAAAGAATCGTTTAAATTAAAAAAATCAGAAGTCCAATCAGAATTAATCAGATAAAATCAGAAGTTCTTAATTGGATCTATCCATTCCTTATATCCTTTAAAAATAAAGCCATGACTCAGGCCAGTATGGAGTGTGATCTCTTTAATGCTTGCAATATGCTTTCTGCGCCGGAATATGGCCGAACAGGTACCATGTGGATCAGATGATTCAATGATGGAAAGAAAATGTCCATATAATTCTATATCCAGATACTCTTTGTATGTATCCGGCCAACAAGCTCCCATCACTACATATTTCAGTTTATTATTTTTCAATTTTGCCGACACACGGAGCGCAATCGATGATCCCGCAGAAGCGCCGACAACCATTATATTCCTGGGCGATACTTCCGCTTTCAGTAAACTATCTATTTGTTTTGTTATTTTGTTTACATATACGCTATCGTCAATTTCCGGCTTCCTGTTTTCGCTGATAATATTAAATCCACGGCTTCTCAGGGAATCTAAAATATTCAGGTATTCATAAGGTCCCCACTCAGGCACAGATTCAACAATACCGTTATTCCCACGCTCTGTAACAACTCCTCCATGCAGGTAAAATAAAAATTTTTCAGTCTTTATTATTTTTTCAGGAAGGTAAGATGAAATGGATTGCGCATTTGCAGTTGCAATCAACGACAGGTTAAAGTATAGAACTAAGCGAATGACTGATTTCATAATTCTACCCGGAATGATATGAATTTCCCGTATAAAAAAATATTTTCCCGATCAACATCAATGTCAATAATTAAAATTACAAAAGAATCTTTGCATGAGATTTATCCAGGTATACTTTCAGTTCATCGTCCTTAATGATGGATTCGGGTAGTTTGACAGATAGATTGATATTCGTCAGTGGATTCCTTACTTCGTACGCAAGGGCGGCAGCAAACTCCCTGGGATCTTCTTTCAATATTTTCGGTATTATCCAGGGCATATAATGATTGGCTCTGTCAATGGCCGCAATTGAATATGAATCGGAATTTATAAATGGCTTGAAAATGACCCTTTTTTAGGAATTAACGAAATTGCAGGGGAGTCCATATAAAGGGATTTTTGTTTGAATTTTGAATTAAGCCTGATAACTTAAAGTTGAGAATATTTATACTGATAACTGTTATAGAGTTCTGGCAATTAGTTGCATAATTTACACATCATGAATAAGATTGCACCTCTCCAGCAGTTTTTGAACAGAATTAAGAATTATTCTAAATATTGATGTGTGAATTATGTAACATAATTCATGAATTCTATAATTCCGTTAGCATGCCGGCCACTTAACTTTACCTCGGTTTTCATAGGATATTGGACTTTGGCGGGCTGGATTTTTATCCGGCCCCTTTTTTTATTTAGTAGCAATTCTGCAAAACCCCATTGCTCTTTTCGAAATAAATCCGCGTTATAACACTGTTATATAATCTATTTTCTTAATTTTACGCGCATAATAACCCTTGTAGTTGTAATGCAAAATATACTGTGAAGCTTTACCTTAAATATATGGTCAGCATTCGTTGCAAAATGCTGGTGAAAGCAGAATTGGAAAAACTTGGGTTGCATTATAAAACGGTGGAGCTCGGCGAGGCTGTCATTGAAGAAGATCTTTCCCCGGAGCAATGGAACGAATTGAACCTTTCCTTGAAGAAATCAGGTATTGAGCTGATGGAGGATAAGAAAAGCATCCTGATTGAAAAAATAAAAAATATTATAGTTGAATCGGTTCATTATGCTGAAGAACCGCTTGAAATAAATTTTTCTGAATATTTAAGTCAAAAACTCAACCACGACTATACATACCTCGCCAACCTGTTTTCAGAAACGCAGGGCGTTACCATTGAACATTTCCATATTATACACAAAATTGAACGCATCAAGGAATTGCTGGTCTATGATGAACTAAACATCACTGAAATTGCCTGGAAAATGCATTATAGCAGCGTTGCGCATCTATCAAACCAGTTTAAGAAAATGACCGGTTTAACACCTTCCTTCTTTAAAAAAATTAAGCAGAAAAAGCTTGGCGCGCTAGAGGATTTATGAATGATGAAAGGCAATTTTATCATGTGTGAATTATGCAATTTATTCACAAAGTTGTGTAACAATTTCGGTAGGAATCAACCTATTTTTATCTGAACTGGTTCATAGATTTTCCATAGCCGATATTTTTGGTTAAGGCCCCGATTTTAACCGGGGCTATTTTCATTTGGGTGTTTCCTGAAACCGGGGTGAAAAATATTTAATTTCAACTGATATTATTCAGCCCATGGGTACAGGATTTAATATCACGATCATGTAACTTATTCTCAGAGTTATGTAATGCCTGAAGTGGCAGGAATCTTTTGCTTCAATCAGGACAAGGAATCATCATACCTGCCCATTCACCCAATTATATAAAACCAAACGGGCGGTTTAAAATGATTTTAACTGTTATTAAAAGCGGATATGAATAAGAAATGTGCGAATTTGCAGATGTGCAGATGTGCGAATTCTTTAGGGCTGACTGCATAAAAGAATTCGCACATCTGCACATTTGCAAATTCGCACATTATCTTTAGATCTTTCTCAAAAAAAACTAAGATGAAAATGGAACCTGTCAAAATATTAATCGTAGCAACATCGCATGGGCAAATAGAGAACAGCAATCGCAAGACGGGTTTGTGGCTTGAAGAACTCGCTGTTCCATATTATATTTTCAAAGAAGCCGGCGCAATGATTACACTTGCTTCGCCAAAAGGAGGTGAAGTGCCATTAGATCCGAAAAGTGAGTCCATCATTGTATCTACTTCAACCACAAAACGATTTCAGAAAGATCAGGAAGCAATGTTCTTATTAGAAAATTCCATTCCCATCGACACACAAAAAGCAGAAGATTTTGATTTGGTATTTCTTCTTGGAGGGCATGGCCCGATGTGGGACTTCCCCGCTAACGAGCCATTAAAACAATTATTAGAAGATTTTAACCTTCAGCATAAATTCATTGGAGCAGTTTGTCATGGTGCAGCAGCGCTGATACCTGTTATAAACAAGTTGGAGGAGCCTCTTATGAAAGGCAGGCAGGTAACTGCTTACAGTAACAGTGAAGAGCAGGTGTCCGGCATGGTTAGTTCCCTGCCTTTTTTACTTGAATCAAAACTCATTGATCTCGGTGCTGCATACAGTAAGGGACCGGATTTTTTAAGCAATATGGTAATAGATGGCAACATCATCACAGGGCAAAATTCTGCATCTGCAAAAATGGTGGCGAGAAAATTACTGTTGTGTTTTAAAGAATCGCCGAAAAAAGTTGATGCTGTTATTCATTGACGTCGTACTCAGGGATCACGGGGCATATTGCAACGGTTAATAAAAATATCGATTCTTCAACAGCGATCAATGTATGTTTCATGTCTTCATGAATGGTTAATAAACTTCCTTTTTTCAACATCACAGATTGTTTCTTCGTCTGGAAATTTACCTTGCCTTCGAGTAATTGCACACTTATCATGTTGCCTGATTGATGAAAATTAATTTCAGATTGTTCATGTAATGCAATCAACACGATTCTCATAAAATCGCTTTTCAAAAGAGTGATCGCATTTCGTTCGCCCCTTTTCCAGCTTTCTTCCTCTTTGAGCTTTTCGATGGCCTTTGGTAAATCGAAGCTAAGCAAAGGAGCATCTAATAACCTGTCCGGGGCATGGAGGGAAAGTTCACTTCTCATGGATTCATTTTTCATTTAGGAAAATAGTTTTTAATTGTAGTTAAAGATTATTTAAACCCTATCTGAGTCTTTTTTAATTTGTCCTTCATCGATATTTGATCGGATAAAATCATTCAATGATAATCTGACATTCAATTGATATCCTTTTCCTGGTTTTGAAACAATCATAACTTTTCCATAGAATAATTCAGCCCTGCTCCTGATATTTATCAGCCCAACTCCGCCATTTATATCTTTCAAAATATCGCAACCAATTCCATTATCGGTAATTACCAGGCTTATTTCTTCTTGCTCTTTCATTAAATGAATAGTGGCAAGGGTAGCTTTTGAATGCTTTAGAATATTGGTCGTTTGTTCCTGTATGATTCTGAAAATATTAAGTTGCAGCTTTTCACTCAGATCTTCCTCGGAAATACCGTCTGTATGAAATCTGATTTTAAATGGATGAATCATCATCAAATCATCCAACAGAATTCTTATACTATCGAAAAGCCCGAACACATGCATACCTGCAATGACCCAATTTTTTGAAATCTTCCTGATCTCGTTGATGACTTCCACAATGAAGTCGGAGGATTTCTCAAGACAAATTTCCCTGTTCTTTTCATCCGTTCTGGCCATTTCAATATATAGTTTGGCGGCGCCCAGGATCTGGTTCAGATTATCATGCAGCTCTTTCCCTATATCCGTTCTTTCATTTTCCTGTGCTGTAAGTATCGCATTGGTAATTTCTTTTTGTCTTGTATATCTTTCTTCGATCAATTTATTTTCCAGTATAATTTTTTCCGTAACATCTGTCTCAATAAAGAAAAACTGCTCACATTTTCCGGTATTGTCAAGCAATGCCTGGCCCTGAACATGTACCCAATATTTACGACCCGATTTACTGTAATTAATAATCTGGCAATCAAAAGGCTGGTTATCGGATATTTTTTGCTTTAAATATTTTGCAGTTAGAATATCTGTTTCTTTACCCTGAAGAAAATCTGCGGGATTTTTTCCTATCACTTCATCAGGCTCGTATTCAGTTATCCGGGTGAATGCATTGTTTACCCAGGTTATCTTTTCTTCGGCGTCGGTAATAATAACTGCATTGACAGTTTGCCTGGCAATCAGTGATAATTTTTTTTCACTTTCCAATAATTTTATTTCGGTTGATTTCCTGGCAGTGATATCACGTGTTGCACCGATCATTCTGCATCCTTTCCTTCCTTCATAAAGGATATGCCCGCGATCATGTACATAAGAATACTGGCCATCCAGTTTTTTAAATCTGTATTCAGCTTCCCATTCATGCTCCGTTCTTTGTGAAATCATTTCAGTAAGTCTTTCTAAAATGCGCGCTCTGTCTTCCGGGTGAATACAATTCTCCCAAAAATTCTGAGGTATAATGGCATTTTCAATCTGGTATCCGAAAACTTTTTTATGACCTCCATCAATCCAGAATATTTCCCTGGTCCGGAGATTCCATTCCCAAAGACAATCGTTTGTAATTTCAGTTACAAACCGGTAAACTTCATTCGAGATTTTCAGTTGCTGCTCTGAATGTGGTTGCCTCACAGGATGACTCCTGCTTTTAAATGAAACCGATAATGTATTATTGATGCAGTAGGTAGTTACATCAAACCATGCATTCATTTCTTCCCAGTACTCTTCAAAATGAATAGGGATATCCTGCAGAAATGCTTTGTGATAAATCTCGTAAAATTTCACCGGGACGGATCCCGCAAATTTTACCCACAGGTTATTGCCAACGATATCTTTGGATTTTATACCCAATATTTTTTCTGCCGCAGCATTCCAATATTGAACCGTCCATTCGCGATCCACTGTAAAGAACCCATTGAAAGTGGTTTCAGAGATAGATCTCAATGGGTAAACTTTATTACTGTTTGTATTCTCAACAACTTTTATATTTAGTAGACGTACATTAGACATATGAACGTTATAAGATTTAAAAATAAGGGTACGGGGGTGTTTCGCCTTTCATATAATTTAAATCATCTTGCTTTCAATGCTGGTAAGAATAATTAGCATTCACAAAATAAAACCGGAGAAGAGCGTAGGGATATTCTGCTTTGATCCGATAGACAAACACGTTATTTTTTAGCAAGCAATAATTTTGCTGCTTTCTTCAGGAGTTATGAATTTGACTTTTAGGATTTACGTTATGCTCTTTTCCTTGTAGCTGTATTTTGAGGTTAGGTTAGTTTAGTGCACCATAAAAATGAGAACTCTTTTCATAATTTTGTTACACAATTCAGGATAAAATTTACATGATTCACACATTTTGAATTAAATTTTATACGCAACTACGGGAAACTACTTTAGTTATATTTCAATGGATAAGTGTAAACGTATAGTAAAATTAATAATGAAGACTGCGTGGTAACTGCTTTAGATTAACCTCAATGAGTGAATAATTTTTTTTGTAAGAAGAATCATTTGAAATTATCCGAAAAATGTTTTGCGAATATTTTTTTAAGAATAACTGCTGTCAGAGGTTTGTTTTCAAATCCTGATATTTCAGGTATTTGTTTTGCCCTTAATTCATCGTCCGCGTTCGGAGAGGTAGTCAGCATAACCATCACTATTTTACCCTGCTGCTCTTTTTGCAATTTTCTATATTTTTCCAGGAACTCCCAACCATTCATTGCAGGCATGTTAATGTCTAAAAATATAAGATCAGGTCGGGGATAATTGATTTTGGAATTGAGCCCCGTATTATTGGTTAGATACGATAACGCCTGCTCGCCGGTTTGCGCCACTTCAACATGATCAGCGCACAAACTTTGTTCAATAACTATCCTGTTGATGAAGTTAGTTGGTTCATCATCGTCAATCAGCAGGATACAATTCAATTTCTTTTTCATTTTGATGTTATTTTCCCATTATTATTGTTTTCTAATTCAGCTATCGTGAAATAGAAATCACTCCCGACCTCCGGTATGGATTCGACCCAAATTTTACCCCCGTGTAGTTCCGCAATTTTTTTGCAATGTGCCAAACCGATTCCCGAGCCTTCATATTCTGTCCTCGTATGCAATCTTTGAAAAATAGTAAATATCCTTTCGTTAAATTCGTTTTCAATTCCAATTCCATTATCACGGACTGCAAACCGCCAGGATTTTGCTTCTTTCTGCGCAGATATTTTAATGACCAGAAAGATATCTTTTCGCCGGAATTTGATTGCATTACTGATTAAATTCTGAAATAACAATTTAAGTTCGGTGGGATAACATTCGATCATAGGCAATTTTTCTGATTCAATACTGGCATTGACTTCTTTGATTGATTTGTCCAGATCAGCAAGAACCTGTTCCAAAATTATATTGGAGTCGACCAGTATCAATACTTTTTCCCTGCCGATGCGTGAATAATCCAGTAAATCATTGATCAGAATTTTCATCCTGTCTGAAGCCTGAACGATAAATGTTATGTATTTATCAGCATGTTCGTCGATTTTCGATTCATATTGTTGTTTAAGCAATTCTACAAAACTGGAAATAGTTCTCAAAGGTTCCTGCAAATCGTGAGAGGCGACATAGGCAAATTGTTCAAGCTCTTTATTTTTTCCTTCTAATTCGGCGGTTCTGATCTGAACTTTTTTCTCAAGATTAATATTTATGTCCTTTATCTGTTTTTCAAGATGTTTTTTTTCTGAAATATCCCTGATTGCTGCGGAAATCAGCAGACCATCTTCTGTTTCAAGCGGACTCAGACTTATTTCGACCGGGAACTCTTCATTATTTTTTCTTCTGCCAAACAATTCTAATCCTTCACCCATTTGCCTCAACTTTGGATTTTTAAAGAACTCGGTTCGATGAACCTGGTGGGCATGCTCATACCTGACAGGCATGAGCAATTCAATTTTATTCCCGATTATTTCACTGCGCGCATAACCAAACATTTTTTCAGTTTGGGCATTGATTAATTCAATGATGCCAGTGTCGTTTACTATTACAATGGCATCTGGCGCAGATTCCAGGAGGTTCCTGAATTTCTCTTCTGCTTTCTTCCTTTGCTCAATTTCTTTCTCCAGGTCGCCCTGTGAACGAAGAGAAAAAGCTACGGGAATTATCCTGATCAAATGAAAGACAGTCACCCAACTCAATACTCCGGTCGCAAAACGTATCAGTGCATTCAGCCTGTAAACGGGTAACCAGAATGCAAGAGCATCCAGGAAATGAGTTGCACCACAAGCCAGTATGAATGCCGCGAATAAAAAATAAATTTTGAGAAACCGCGCATGCTGTTTCCTAGTGATATACCTGATGATAATAACCGGAATTGCAAAATAAGCTGACCATATCAACAGGTCACTTATAATATACAGCCATCCATGAAATTCGGACCATTTACCACAATGCCATCTGGGCGGCCAATCAGACGCGTCGAATAAGTTTTTAAAAAAATTTATGAATTGGCCCATAAAAACTGTTCAAAGTATCAGGCTGATTGAATATTCAACCAGCCATTTTTTTCCTTCGAATTTAATTCTACCAGGAGGGAGCAACCCTTTCCGATTTCTGACTCAATTTCAAATTTGCCGTTATACAATTCAACCCGACTCATAATATTTGAAATCCCTATTCCATACCGGCGGGCTTTCGTATCAAACCCTTTTCCATTATCAGTGATATTCAGAAAGAGACCTTCCTCTTTTGCCCTCACTAAAATATTTACTTCTGAAGCATGAGCATGTTTGATAATATTATTTAATTGCTCCTGTACAATGCGGTAAATGGTAATTTTTTTATCAAGATCAAGCGCCTTTTCGTCGAAACCGTTTGCATCCAACCTGATCTTAATTTTTGCAATCACACGGATATCCTGAACCAGCTCCTGGATTGTTTTTATTAATCCCAATTCCCTGAGGCCAGAGACGATCAGCGATTTAGAAAGCTTCCTGATTTCTTCAATTGCTATGGAAACATTTTTGATTCCTTTCCTGATCAATCCTTCAGATTTAATTTTATTGTTTAAACCTGCCTGGAAATACATTCTCGAGGCGGCAAGTATCTGGTTGATATTATCATGCAGTTCCTGCGCAATTTGTGATCTTTCCTTTTCCTGTGCATTCAATGAAATTTCTGTTATTTGCTGCAGCTTCAATTTTTGCTGTAAGGCAATTTCGTTTTCAAGACGGGTTTTATCTGTAATATCCTGCATCGAACCGATCATTCTGACAGGATTTCTATCGTTGTCATAAACGATATAGCCTCTGTTATGGACATGCGCATAGGTTCCATTCACCCTCCTCAACCGATACTCATCCTCCCATATTTCGGTCAGATCATTTTTGATAGTATCTCTGAGTTTTTTCAGGACCCTTTGCTTTTCTTCAGGGTGAAAGGAATCATACAGTAATTCCGAGGGCAAATTCCCACCAACGAAATCATAACCAAATAATTTTTTATAATTATCTCCTGCAAGGAAAATATTATTTTCCATAATATGCCAGTCCCAGATAACTTCATTAGAAGCTTTTGCGGCCATGTCGAACCGTTCGTTGCTCTCAAATAAGTTTTGCTGGTTACGTTTTCTTTCGAGACTATATTTGATGGATTTGCAAAGAAGGGCCTGATTGATCTCACCTTTGACCAGGTAATCCTGCGCACCTTCCCTGATTGCCTGCAATGCCAGTTCTGTATCAGACAGACCTGTTAGAATCATTACGGGAATTTTTTGGGCGACCTGCCTGATGGCATGAAATGTATTGATGCCAACACTATCCGGAAGAGAAAGATCGAGTAAAACAAGGTTTACAGAATTCGTTTTTAAAATTTTCCGGGCATCCCTGACACGGTCCGAAGAATAAAGATTTGACGATTTGAACCCGGAGGATATCAACATCTCTTCAACCATATAAAGATCGGCCGGATTGTCCTCGATAGTGAGGACAGTAAGTTCATGATTTAGATTGGGCATAGTGTTTTTTTAAAGATGACTACGAAAAACTTAAATTAAGATTATGACTAGTTTCTGTATCGAATATAAATCTTAACAAAAAAAATAATCCCTTCAAAATGAACAGAAATGTCCTGCAAAAAACCCTTTTATGATATCTCAAAAAAATTCATAGGGACGGGTACATAAAATTTTATCCATTACATTATCCCTGACGATATTCCGAATTGCACCTGATAATTTTCTCCCGCAGCATTTCAATATTAAACTGTCCATTAGCGATCCACTGCAAAGAACTTATTTATGGTGGTTTCAGAGATAGATTTCAATAGGTAGGCTTTGCTCTCGTTTGGTTCCTCAATAAGTTTATATATGGGTGTTTATGTCAAACATATTCCCGTTGTCAGATAAAAAATAAGGGTACGGGGATGTTTCGCCATTTATGTAGGAATTAAACAAGTTTGTTTTCAACACTGGTAAGAATAATTTTAATCCATTGGCAAAATAAAATAGGAGAAGTATGTAGGGATAATTAATCTTTTGCCAACAATAAATTTTAATTCGCCTTCTTCTTAAACCAGGTATCTATCTGGTTTGATATATAATCGCAACAAGAGGCTTTGAATTTGATCATTTCTTGTTCTGTGCAGTTCAGTTTTTTTATAGTTGGGCTTTAGGGTTCCTGTTAGTTTTGCTGTACTATAAAAATGAGAACTCTTTTTATAATTAGCGTTACATAATTCTTTAAAAAAATTGCATAATTCACACTTTAGTAAATTAAGTTTTACAACTAGCTACGGGAAACTACTTCTATTAATTTTTCGGCTTTTACTAACGGCTTCGGAGAACTACTATAATTATATTTTAACAGGTAAGTGTAAACGTATAGAAGAATTTGTTTCATCCAATGTAGTTCATATTTAAACAGGATGTACTTAAGACTGGGAAATGAAAAATTAAATAGCTACTTAAATTTTAATAGTTCTTGATCAGGATATGATTTAGCGATTAAGCAAAACCGTTATAAAAATATTATGGTTATCACATCATTTCAATCCGGGTTCACATTCTTGTTCGACTACGGTAACAAAAGCAAAACAATAAATCAAGGGCGGATCAATCGACCTGGATGTACAAATTTTATGGCTTTTTTGCTGAGATTGAAAACGGTTGTAAGTTTAGACATGCAACTTCCCGTTTCCCTCATACTATTTATTCTATTGAATTTATTATGAGTAATACTAAAACTAAAACGATCTCTGCTGATAGTATTATTTTCGATCTTGACGGCACATTATGGGATGCTTCGGCTTCCTGCACCATTGCCTGGAATGAAGCATTGAAACAATCAGGTTATGAAAATCATATTGTGAACCAGGAAATGGTCAGATCTTTTTCCGGGTTAAAAATTGAAAATATTTTTCGCCGGCATTTTGAGTTTATACCTGAAGAGAAGTATGAAGATCTGCTGGACGTTTACAAAAAGCGAGAAGCAATTATAATCAGAAGCAGGGGAGGGACACTTTATCCCAACGTTAAACCGACGCTCGTGCAACTTCAAACAAAATTTAAACTTTTTATTGTCAGCAATTGTCTCGCCGGGTATATTGAAAATTTCCTGCATTTTAATCAATTGCAAAATGTATTCAGCGATTTTGAATGTTCCGGAAATACCAATCTTTCCAAAGGAGAAAATATCAAACTGGTCATAGAAAGAAATCACCTGGGTTCGCCGGTTTATGTCGGCGATACTATTTGGGATTATGAAGCCAGCGCGAGCAACCGGGTTCCTTTTGTTTATGCCGAATATGGATTTGGCAAGGTATCAAACCCAAAGTTTTTGATGAACGATTTTGAAGAACTACAGTTTATAATTAATTCTATTGGTAGTTAAGTCTTTTGTATATCTCTAATGCAAGGTGAGCACCAAACGTTGCTATGGGACGTCGGATCTTGCATCGGACATTTTCTACCCACGAAATGTCCCTAAGGGCAATAGCATTAAGTTAAGAAAATCGATTTTGAAATTGCTCCGTAGGAGCAACATGTCGGTAGAAAATATACAAATACCTTCCGTGCGTGCCGTAGGTACGCCACTCTTTTGTGTTGCTCCTACGGAGCAAAAAAAATAATTGTGATATTTTCTACCGACCTGTAACGCCTATGGCGTTATAATCTCTTAACTTAATGACATTGCGCGGAAGGACTTTTAAATCATAGCTGGTTTTTTATGCGCTTATTCTACCTGATCCCAGGTAAGTTGTAAACTTACAGACCAGTAAAAGAGATCAATAAAAAACGAGCACTTATCCATAAAAATGGATTACCTTTTAATATCTATAGTTATCATAAACCCCGGGCCATGGTAATTTTGAATAAATGAAAATCAGGAAATCGCATATTATCAAACCTGATCTTATCAGCAAAAGAACTTCACGGGGATCCAGTAACGGCATAACAAGTACAAGTAAAAAATCAAAGAGCCTGGATGCTGAACATCTTCACCACCTGGCTTTTGATAATTCTTTATTGGCAAATTTAATTTCCATTGTTAATGATGGTACAATCATTTCAGTTAATCGGGCCGCCTGCAAATTATTGGGATATTCAAAAAAAATGCTGTTAACACGAAAGATGAAGGATATTTTTAATTTTTCTTATAGCAATTTTAAAAAGATTTTAGAAAAAAGAGAAACATCCGGTCATGCGATAGGCAATCTCATCATAATAAAAAAAGACGGCAAACTTTTGCCCTGCCAAATTACATCTGTTGTTTTTACAGGCGACCATCATATTAAAAAAGCCATTACAACACTGGTTGACAGGAGCGAAAGCATACGGTTGCAAAAAAATATTGACTTAAAAAAAGAGAAACAGGTGGCTGCAGATATTATTTTCGCAAAATCAAAGGCAGATGACGCTTTAATCAGGCTGGATGCGCTGGAACATGAGCTTGACAAAGAAATAACGGCAAAAGAAAAAATAAAATCATCCTCACATCTTCAGCAAATGGTTTTTGAAAAAGAAATGAAAGATGAAATCAAATTAAAAGGAATACAGATAGCAGATGCGATTAAGGAAGCAAAAGAATTGGAAAGATCGGACCTCGGTAAAGAATTGCATGATAATGTAAACCAGTTGCTCGCCACTTCAAGATTATATCTTGATATAGCAAGGAAGAACAACGCGCACCGGGAAGCATATTTAAACCGGTCTTCCGAATATACGATGAGTGCCATCGAAGAAATCAGGAAATTAACCAAAGGATTGATCAACGATGTACTTTCAAATCTTGGGCTTCGCAATGCTATTCACAACCTTATCACTGATATTATGGAAGCCTATCCTGTAAAAATATTCTGTGTCATGGATAGTGAAATTCATACCAGGGTGAACGCTAAATTCAACCTGAATGTTTTCAGGATCGTGCAGGAACAGTTGAATAATATTATCAAACATGCCAAGGCTTCGGTAGTCAGGATTGGATTTTCTCAAAATAAAACCGCTATCATTCTTTCCATTTCAGATAATGGTTCAGGTTTTGATCCTGCTAAAAAAGGGGAAGGAATTGGCATAGCTAACATTAACAGCCGGGCAGCGTATTATAAGGGAAGCGCCCATTTTAATTCCAAACCCGGTAAAGGTTGTGTTTTAACGGTAACATTTCCGGTTACAGAAGCGCTGCTGAACAAGATCGCATAGCAGCAATTGTTGTTCAGGATTTGATATTTATGTTTATCTTTTTAAAAGCTTCTAAATTTATTTTTTTGTTTCAGTTAATATGCTCAATGCTTTTTCAATATTTCTGTTTCTAGTCTCCTCTGTTTTAGCAGTAGCAATTGGCAACACATGAATCTTTTTCCGGCTATATGATAAACCTCCAAAAACTTTTTTTGCTTTTGCATTTTTATCCAATGCCTTTTTTAATCCAACTGGAATTTCCAATTCACGTGGTAGTGTATCCAATTCAATGGCTACATCAATTTTATCACCGCCGTTAACTTTTGCCCCTATACGGTTTTCTGCATTTACACCCACCATAAATGCCCCACCCATTACGGCTACTGTGCTTCGATAAGTGAACCCGTTAATGGTTACCTTGATGGCAGGTTTTTTGCCTGCATCCAATTTTTCAATTATTGCGGGTGGAATTTTAATTCCGGTTGCAGTTTTACCTGCTTGCAGCAGGGTAGTGCTGAATTTTAATTTTTGAGTCGTTGCCATTTTATTTATGTTTTATATGTTAATTGGTTGAAGATTTGAAGTTGCAGCTATTGGTGCCTATTGTGGTTTATCCAATTCAAGCAACCAGTTTTTGCCAAATTTATCCGTAAGGACTCCTATTAAACCAAAAAACATTGGGCTGAGTGGTTGATTAACTTTACCACCTGCAGATAATTTTTCAAATAGTGAATGAATTTCGTTTTCACTTTTGCAATTAAGGCACAGGTGTACTGTATTACCTTCATTAAATGGACCCGGAACCATATCTGTCGCCATAATTTCAAAATCATCGGTTTTTAAAGATGAGTGCAGTATAGAATTATGATACTTCGGTGGCATTTGGTTTGCTGCAGGTGATTCGCCTCCTGTCATCAGCGAAAGTTCGCCACCAAATATTTCTTTGTAAAAATTCATAGCTTCTTTGCAATTGCCATTGAATGTTAAATAGGGATTTAGCTTTGCCATAAAATTTGTTTTTAAGTGATTAATAATATTAAATTGACAACACAAAGATGATAAGCAAAAATCGAAAGGGTGCTGTATAGAAGCGACAAATAAGAGGCGTTTTGCGACACGAGTAATTATTAACTTGGCAATGTGAAAAACATATGCATCTTAATAGCATTGCCTTTTAATAATTGAAATGATTTAAAATTTCGAATTTGTATGCAATGCTTTCTTATATCTATGCATATTTAAAAGATGCACGAATATGTTTTAAAACCGGGCCGAATAAATTTTGCTTTTGCAATTTACTATTGGTGGATAGCGGAAATTTGTCGTTGATAAGCAGACAGGGACAGCCATTGACCAGTTTTTCAGCATGTAATCTTAAAATTTAAACCCATCGGGCATATTGTCTTTCCAGTAATCGTACTCAATGTGTTCTTTAATCCGCCAGCCATCCGTTGTATGAACAACAATGCTTTTGTACCAAAGCCCCTGATAGAAAACATGCGTTTTACCGCCTCCTACTTCAAGCACCATAGGGCAAAGGCATTTTGTCTTTACAATCGCCTCTTGATCATTTAGGAAACTTATCAGGCAAGGAGATATCTGATGCTGAGCTATTAAAATTTTTGTCAGCGCCTTTTTCATAAAACTCACATGTTCGTCTATGCCACTTTTGAAGCCGCCAGCAGCAGAATCATCGATAATGGCGTCCTTTGTAAAAATTTTCCGGTAGGTATCCCAGTCACGCTCATCTACCGCAAAACAGTAACTGGAAAGCAATTCCTGTATTTCTAAACGGTTTGATATTTCCTGTTGGGTCATTACATTTAATTTTATAGGGTTTGAAATATTTTTGCACCCCGTGATACAAAAGTTCAATACGATAATGGTTAAACTGAAAATTGCCATCACCCGGATTTTATTACATTTCATTTTGATATTCTTTACTATTTCAGGATCATCATTTGACATTTTCGGGCCGTCAACAAAATTATCGATAATCAAAGACATTTTTAAAAACCAATTTTCTCATCTCTTATTAACGGACCTATATACACCAATATACGATCTTCATTTGCCACCTCAGGACCGGTATCGTAATTACATAAGGAGGTACGGAACTAAATCAAATTGCATCAAATGATTTCGTTCTTCTTTTGAATACTTCAAATTTTTTTCTAAACAATGAACTCATACTGAAAGAGAGAACCCATAACCTTTAGTTTTCTGTAACGTTTCGTCGGTCGCAGTATCACTTATGGTATTGAAATTAAGACTGAGTAATAAATTTTCTTAAAATACTTTGAAATACAAAGAGACTTATTTAACTTTGAATCACAAAGTACTTTTAATTACAAAAACTCACTAGAATGAAGATTTCAAGAACAAAATTCCTTATTCTCTTCCTCGTTTCGGCGTTTGCATTTCAATTTATCTCTAATTCACTTTTGGGATCCGAAGTCCGGCTCTTTCCTGTAAACGGCGAGTGGTTCCCGGGAACCGGATCACCAATAGCCTGGAAGAGCACCGTATCCACAATTTTATACCCCATCAAAATTGTTTCGGTAGGGCCCTTGTCGCCTTTATTTAAAGATCCGGATCCGGCACCGCCAATTTTGGTTTTGGCGTTTGCTTTATACTGGACTGCCATCGCATTAGTTCTTTATTATCTCCTCAGTAAAATAATCATTCTTAAAAAAATATGATTTTTTGCGGGATCAGAATATTCCGCTATTGGTTATTTCGAAAGTTTGGAGTAAATCAAAGACCAAAATCAAAATACTAAATATTAAAACGAATTATTATGGCAACACAATATCAATTTCAAACCAACATGAAAACAATTAAAAAAATCAAAACCACGCTGGCAGTTTTATTCTGC
>Ga0137407_10000720_pt1 | contig 21821 bp, 19 predicted proteins | sample CZOMad2_2_16fung_FD_108410 | JGI IMG/M metagenome (GOLD analysis project Ga0137407, IMG submission 108410) | Vadose zone soil fungal communities from Angelo Coast Range Reserve, California, USA - CZOMad2_2_16fungal (Illumina Assembly) | ecosystem: Environmental > Terrestrial > Soil > Vadose... | reverse complement strand
TGCCGGCGTCGTGATGCCGCTTCTTCCGGTGCCGATAGCCATACTCCGGGGCCCCTGCGAAGGCATCGAGCCAGCGGTGAACCTCGACAGAGGGCTGACCGAACAACCGGATCGACTCCGCACAGTGGTCTTCAAATCTCGCCATGGCAGCTCCTCATAAGCGTGGGTCGACCGCTTCGCTCTCCAACGCCAGCACGCCGAAGACACACGCATGCACCCGCCGGAGCGGTTCCCGTCTGACAAAGCGTTCCAGGGCCTCTATTCCGAGGGCGAATTCGCGCAGCGCCAGGGCTCGCTTGGTGCCGAGGTGACGCTGACGCAGGCGCGCCAGGTGCTCCGGAGCCGTGTACTCGGGGCCGTAGATGAGCCGCAGGTACTCGCGCCCCCGGCATTTGATCGCCGGCTGCACGAGCCCGCGCCGGCCTCGTGCGATGAAGTCGAGGGGTTTGACGACGATCCCCTCGCCGCCCTGTGCGGTCAGCTCCTCCCACCATGCGAGCATGGCAGTCTCACCGGCGGTGTCGGTCAGATCGAGGACGCGGGCGGCCGTCCCCTGCAGGCACGGACTGGCTGACGCGGCGACGATCCGGCCGATGGTGTCCAGGTGCCACTGGTGGGTCTTGTCCGCGTGCACGGCCCCCTCCGTGGCCAAGATGTGAAAGGGCGCCAGTCGCAGATCCTCGACGCCCTGCACCGGCCAGCCGTAGCGCTGGTACACCTCCCCATACTGCGCCACCATTGCGGCGCGCTCCTGATATCGGGCCGACAAGGCCCCGACAGCTAAGCCGCGCTCGGCGGCCTGTTGTAAGACGGCTAACGCCTCGGTGAACGCCGCTCGCCCAGCTGCCCCTACTGGCGCGTATTGCTGTCGGAGGAGCCCTTGCGCCTTGAACGACCACGGCATGAGCTCGCCGTCCAGGCACACCCAGTCGGTCTCGAACGCCACCCAGAATCCCGCATCGGTGAGGGCCGAGTGGACGTGTGTGAGCAAGGCACCCTGCGTGGCGGGGTCGGCGAAGAAGGGGCGGCCGGTGCGCGTGTAGCAGATGCCGATGCCGCCATCGACCGTGCCGAAGCGCCGCCGGGCCGCAGCCTCGCCACGGCAGACGATGACGATCGCCCGCGACCCCATGTGCTTCTCCTCGCAGATGACGTGCGAGATCCCTTGCCGCCGGTAATAGCCCAAGACCTGGACCGGGTCTTCGAGGCGGTCGGGGCCGTCACTGGTGTCCGGCGGCGCTATCGTCGGCGGCAGATAGATCAGCCACCGCGGGTCGACGGCGAAGCGGCTCATCACCTCCAGGGCTGCCGCGCTCTGCTCCTCACGGATCACGACGGTGGGCCACAGACGCGTGTGGACCGCGTGTTTTCCTATGACATCACCGACATCGAGCAGGTCATCCGCCTCTTGCTGGGCGGTGCGGGGGTCGGCGGTCGTCGGCACGAACGGCCGGACGGGCTCGGTATAGATCCGGGCCGCCGGGACCGACACCAGTGCCAGCTCCGGATACCGCAAGGCGGTGAGCTTGCCGCCGAAGACGCAGCCGGTGTCGAGGTTGATGGTGCGATTGAGCCACTCGGCCTCCGGCACGGGCGTGTGCCCGTAGACGACGATCGCCTCCCCGCGGTACTCGGCGGCCCAGTGATAGCGGATCGGGAGGCCAAACGCGTCGGTCTCCCCGGTGGTCTCGCCATACAGGGCAAACTCGCGCACCTGCCGTGAGGCCCGGCCTTGGAGATCCGCCTTCATGCCGGCATGGGCGACTACGAGCTTGCCGTCGTCGAGGACGTAATGGCTGACCAGGCCGTCGAAGAAATCGGCCATCGCACGACAGTAGGGTTCCCGCCGGTCGGCCGGCAGGCGGTCGATCTCGGCGAGCGTCCGTTCCAGCCCGTGGGTGACGACCACGTCGCGGCCGCGGAGCTGGCGCACCAGCTTGGTCTCATGGTTGCCCGGCACGCACAAGGCGCTGCCGGCGTCCACCATGTGACGGACCAGCTGGTAGGTGTCCAGGATACGCGGCCCCCGGTCCACCAGATCGCCGAGGAAGACGGCCTTCCGCCCCTCGGGATGCCGGTAGACTCGCGCATAGAGCCCTGCGCCCTCGGGCGGTTGTTTGCTCCAGGTGTACCCGAGGGTCTCCAGCAGCCGCTCCAGTTCATCGCCGCAGCCGTGCACGTCGCCGATGATGTCGAAAGGGCCGTGCTCGTGCGTGCGGTTGCTCCACAGCGGTTGGCGCTCGACGGTGGCCGCGGCCACCTCCTCGGGCGACGAGAGCGTATAGAGATAGCGGAAGCCCTCCCGTTTCAGACCGTGCCGCGAGCGTGTGAGCTGCTGGATCTGCCGGCGGATCACCGACGGCGCGAAGTCTCGGCCCGGCCGGTGGCGGTTTTGCGCCTGGCAGACCTCCGCCGGCAGGTCGAACACGATCGCCACCGCCAGGCAGTGGTGGTCGCGGGCCAGCGCCAGCAGCGGCCGCCGCGCCTCGGGCTGCACGTTGGTGGCGTCGATCACCGTCAGCCGTGCCGCCGCCGACCGCTTGGCGGCGATGAAGTGGAGGACCTCGAAGGCCTCCGCTGTGGCCGCTTGGTCGGTTTCGGAGTCCGCCACCAACGCCCGGCAGGCGTCCGACGACAGCACCTCCGTCGGCCGGAAATGGTTCCGGGCGAAGGTGGATTTCCCCGCCCCGGAGGGGCCGATTAGGACCACGAGGGCGACTTCCGGAATCGTCAGGTGCATCGGGTGAAGACCCCCATCTGTGTCGGAGACCCCAGCACAGGGTCCTCCGGACCCACGGCTGTAAACTCCACGCGGTACCCGTACTGCCCGGCGACACGCGTGGCCCACGCCTGGAATTCCGCCCGCGTCCATTCAAAGCGGTGGTCGCGGTGCCGGAGCCGGCCGGCGGCCAGCCCCGGCCACGTCCGGTTGTACTCCCGGTTCGGCGTGGTCAGGATCACCGTCTGCGGGTGGGTGTCGCCGAAGAGGACGCGCGCGCACGTCTCCAGCCGTATGGGCTCCAGGTGCTCGATGACTTCGACGAGCACGGCCGCGTCATAGCCCACCAATCGGGGGTCGCGGTACACCAGCGAACCCTGGATGAGTTGCAGGCGCTGGCGCTGCGACGGAGGCAAGTCCTCCAGGTGCAAGCGCGCCGCCGCACGGTCGAGCTGGCGCCGGGACACGTCCATGCCGATGACCTCGGTAACGCGTGCGTCGTGCAGCAGCCTGCGGACGAGTGTGCCGGCGCCGCAGCCCAAGTCGAGGACGCGCGAGACGCCCCGGTCGTGCAAGGCGGCCAGCACCGCCTCCAGACGTGCATGCTGGAGTCCCATAGGCGTTTCCAGTTCGGCCTTCGTGTCGCCCGCCTGCACGTCGGTTGCGCCGCGATCGGCGTCATCGTCGGCGGCGAGCTGGGCCAGGGCGGCGTTGGTGAGGTCGCGCTGGTGTTTCAGATACCGACGGGCGATGAGCTCCCGCTCGGGATGCTGGGCCAGCCACCCGGTTCCGTGCCGGAGGAGTTTGGCCACTTCATCGTCGCCGATCCAGTAGTGCTTCGCGTCGTCCAGCACCGGGATCAGCACCGAGAGATGGCGCAGCAGGTCCCGCAGACGCAGCGTGCCGGTCAGGGTGACGGTATAGTACTCGCTGTCGCCCCAGGCGGGCGCGCGCTCGTCCAGGGGCTTCCGCGCCGCGCTCACGTGGTACCCCAGGGGCTCGAACAGCCCTCGCAGCACCGCTTCACCTCCCGCACAGGGCAGCACGGCAAGGCGGGCCTGCAAAGGCAGCGGCGTCTCGGCCAATTCCGGGCGCGCCTGGCACCGGCCGCTGAGCGCCGTGCCAAACACCGTGCCGATGGCCACGCTGAGGAACGAGGAGGCCACGTACGGGCGGTCGTTGACGTAAGGCTGCAGCACAAAATCGCGGCCGGCCGGCGTGTGCCGCGTCTGGGCGAGCTGCACCGGATCGATGTCGAGGAGCAGGGCGGCCGTGCAGCGGTCGGGACCGGCGTCGGGGTAGAAGACGTGCGCGCGGCCGAAGCTCAGGCCGAAGGTCTGCACCCGCGCCGGGTGTTTGTGCAACAGGTAGCCCCGGTCGGTGGCTGGGACATGGGTGGTGGTGAGCGTCAGCAGCATGGATCCTCTCTTCCGTTGCCTCTGGCACTGACCCGAGCTCTCCCCGGAGAGCCGCCGTATGTCTAGAGAGGCCGGTCATCGCTGGACAGAGTCTACGACACCCAGGCGACAGATCACGTCGTTTCCGGACCGGTCTGGCACTCCCACGTGCAGCGCGGCGAGCGGGCGGAACAGATGCACCAGTGATGGGGCCGTGTGACGTCCACCGCTGGCGGGTTGTGGCATGCGAGTCGCCGCATGGGAGGTGATGGGCCCGCTGACCGACGGCGGGGATACCCGAGCTCACCAGTATACCACGCCGTCAACCATCACCGGGGCGCGCCACCGCTCCCCTTCGCCGTGGGAGAGTCCGAGAGGTGCTCGGGATCCAAGACAAGCGGCACCCGCGCTTGTTGAAAAAGACTCGGCCGCTCGTCCGCCGGGGCTCATGGCCGGGCCCCGCCGCCGTGGGCAGGGGCGATCCGGTGATGGTCCATGCCGTCTCCTTACCCGACCCATGCAGGGGAGGAGAGGCGCGAGCCGTGGCCATCCGGTGAACCCTTGCCCCTACCTCCAGAGGCCGTCATACCGGATCGTCGATCCGAAAGGCATGGGTGCGCCGACGGCGATCAGGTGTGGGTGCGACGCGGGGCGGCACCGCACCGATCATCCCCAGGCCTGTGATGCCCCTCCATAGCCCACGCCCGGCCCATCCGCGAGGGTGGTCTGAACGATCGACGTACCCAAGCGCATGGGGCCGCACGGGTACACGGCACCACCCCCGAGTGTGTCCTCATGCCTCGGCTCGCCCGCAATCTCGACCCCAAGGTGACCGCCCGGCGAAATACCTCGGCGATCTGCGATCGGCACGCGCTCGGGTCGTGTCACGAACGACGACACCGCCCCTGGGCGTGGCGCCGGCCGCTGGGCCGCGGACGCCAGTGACGCCAGCACGACCATGCGGTGCACAATCGCTAATGACTGCCCCAGCCCGGCCGTGTGGGGCATTCGACGGGTCGCCGTCCACCAGGGGCAGGCCCAAGCATCGGGTCAGGGGACAGCCTCCGCGGGGACGCCTCGCGGCGGACCTTCTAGCCTCTGTTGGCCCACAAGCGTTGAGACCGCGCTTTTCCCGCAGGCGTTCGGGGGGAGGCCGATCATAGCTCCGCCAACCGGCGGCACCCGGCGTATGCCGGCAGGCGCCTGCCGAGAGACGCTAACCGTTGAATCCATCATCCGTTCCTTGAAGTACCGTGCATACGGTCCATGGTATCCAGATACCGTTCATATGTTTGCCTGTATCTTCATCCTGCTACATGGTCGTGTATGAAGGTACACTGACTTGCTTATAGATGTATTTAAATACATTTTATTCTTCAATAGTTAAATCACAAATCTTCTTGACAGATGTCATTATTCGCTTTATATTTGTCTCATTTGATCGAATCCTCTACTTGATTCGTTAAGGTTTTATTATTTCCTTAAAAACTGCTTAATGTACTCTCTACCTACGTTACTTACTTGAGAGCTTGTCCATCTCTCTCCGAATACAGCATCTAATATTTCATATAAGTCTCCTTACCACCCCTGGCAAGGAAACGTGGGTGGATAGCTGCCCTGCGCCTGCTCCCAGCACGCCTGCGTGTGCCCCCCACTGAGGGGTTGGGACACTCACGCGAGGTCAGAGCGCTCGGCGGCGACCCTCTCCCCTGCCGACCGTTGAGCCTCGCACGCCATGGTGCCAGTGGCCTGCCTACGTACGCTAGGCACGCCGATCACCTGGGTGCGGCATCGCCACGGCGCATAGTCCCGGACGCCGGCGCGGCAGGGTGGATGCAGTGGGTTACCAGGCCTGACGCGCCTCACGGCGGCCGATCCGTCACCCGTGCCGTCCACCGTGTGGCTGGACGCCATGGCTTCCGGGAAGACCGCTTGTCACAGGCAGTGCCAACGGACGATGACGCGAAACCATCGTCCTTGCGAGGTTGTATCCATTTACAGGAGGGTTACAGGATGTCGGTATTGACGGAGACCCGCGAGCACCTGCACGACTGGCTGATCGCCCGTGGGGAGCCACACTCGCCCCCCACGCCCAAAGCGCTGGCCGAGTTCTGCAGCTTGGTTTTCTTGGTCGCAAAGGACGCTGCCTCCCCACCGGGGCAGAGTATGTCGCCCGAGGAGGAAGGTACGGTCGAGACGATCAGGAGGGAGCTCTCCGAATCCGTGCGTCTGGTCCGGACAGAGTATGAGCGTCTCATCGCAGAGGCCCGTCAGCGCGGTCTCGGCGACCAGGACGCGAAGCTTGCGGCATTGAAGATCATCGAGCAAGAATTCTTGGGGCCGCACTACCAGGGTCTGACCGAAGCGGTTGACACGTTGTGCCGGCTGATGAACCTGCAAGACTTGCGTCGCGTGATCCTCCAGAGGCTGCGGAATGCGTGGCCCGGTCCGCCGGATGCGTTCGTGCGGATGCTCCTGTCCGACCTCGTCCAGCTCGCGGTCGATACGTCCGGGGGGAGGTTCCAGGTAGATCACTCTCGTCTCTCACCCTGCCGGTCCCCAAGCGAGCACTACCTCACGGGCTTATGGGAGCACTTCGAGCTGGAACTGGTCATCCTGCGCGAGACGTTGGCCCAGATGGCGGTGGAGGCGGACGCACGGGGGTTGTCCGGGCGGGCCGCGGCCCGCCTGCTCGGCCAGCGCGCCGCCGAGGAATTCGTGCGGGGGAAAGGGGCTACCCGCCCGCGGTAACGCCCCCAGGGACGGCGGGCGGTGCCGGCGGCGGCCCGCCCCTGACGCAGAGGCGTGTCAGGGTGCCGGGCCTCGGCTCCCGGCACCGCCCGTCGCGGCCGCGCGCGCTGTGATGCGTCGGTGGCCGTGCCAGCGGCGGGTCACCGGCGCCGCGTCGGGGCCCTGGCATCCCCGGGACGGCCCGTGCGACCGTCGGCGCGGGGTGAGCGGAGCAGCGGAGATGCTCAGGCGCTCCACGCGTCTCGGGCGCGGTGGATGCACGACGGGAGGGTAGGCCCTTGGGGTGGGTGCCCGAGCCCGCAGGTGACTGTGCCCACCTGGGCGCGGGGGGGGGGACCACCGGGGGCACAGAAAGGGGGGAGCGAAGGAACCACGGGGGGTCCTAAGGCATCTGACGGAGGAGTCAGCGAAGCGAGCGATTCCGTTGAGTCGAGGACGGGACCGCGGCGGTGACATTCTTCGTAATGTCGGCCCGCCACGCAACACCAGCAGGAGATACGGATGGTGATGAGGCTAGTAGGACCACAGACGCGAGAGCCGCTTGATTGTCCACCACCACCAGTGGAGGTGGACGAGAACGGCGCTAATTTCACCGGCAACGCCCTAGTGGCGTGACCGGATGGCTTTGCATGGTGGCGCAAACGGACGGAGGAGAGTGACGATGATTGATTGGCAGGGGTTTGCTGGGCAGACGGTGATCGTCGGACAATCGGGGAGTGACTATGAGGCCCCGGGAATCGATCTGCAGCGCTGTTACATCCTGGGCTTGTTGGAAGACCGGAACGATCTGCCGGAGGCCGTGAAGGCGATCATCGAAGATGATGCCGAGGAGGCATCAGAAAGTCTCTGGGTCGTCCACGTGGCCGACGATGCCACCTGTGGGCAGGTTCTGCCCCTCGTGGTCTTCGATGATCACCAGCGGCTCCGCTACGGGCAAGAGTTTGTGGCCGCTGCCCGAGACACGGGAATCACGACGACGGTGTGCGTCATACGTGGCGTCAGGTTTGATTGATGCGCCTTTGGCTCGTCCCCTGTTCACGGTTGAAAGAGTGGGACGTCCGGAATCTCCGAACGTCCCCGCTGACCGTCAAGACAGGTACGGCAGGAGTCAGGCGTCTGAATGCCATGTCTGACCATCACCGCCCTTCTCGCACGAGTCGCCTCATGGCCGGTGCTCCAGATGAGAAGCAACCGTGGACCACCCTCCCACCGGAAGCCGGCTGTGCAGTTGGGCCTCGACCATTCCATGCGTGCCGGCCCTACACGGGGGTGCAGACCTTCCAGCTCCACAGCGCCCCTTACGCGGCTGGTTGGCGACGCTGAAGGCGGCCAGAGACTGGGTGCCGGGCTTGCTGTGGCAGGGTCGCGCCGCCGTGGTCGCGGCATTCCTCCGCGGCCGCTCCGCCGCCGACGGCTGCGCCACGGATGATGCCACCGGCCGGGTATCGATCGCCTCGTTGCGGCCCCGCCTCATCGCCGAGTGGCAGGCGCTGGTCCTGGCGCTCGGCATCCCCGCCACGCGCCGGCAGCAGACGGGGGTCGGCCCCGGCCAGCGCCACACCGCGGCCACCCTGTCGGTGGTGGCGGCGGGGCTGCCGGCCTTCGCGCGCCAGATCGGCTTCACCGTGCCCCGGCGGCAGGCTGCGCTGGAGGGGCTGCTCCGCCGCTGGACCGGCAAGCAGGTGGTAGGCGGCCTGCCCCACCTGAGCGACAAGGTGCGCGCGCTCAGGCTGTCCGGCCGCGTGCGACAGCTGTTGAACAATACGAGCTCGCTGGGGCGGCCGCTTTCGCCCGCCCTGGCGGCCCAGGTGGCGGCCTTGGAGCCGTCGCTGGTGGCGCCGCTGGACTTGCACCGGATCCTGGCGTACGGGCAGCTGTTCCTGCGCGAGCAGGCCGTGACGCCGGCAGGGGCCTGCGAAACGCACGCCGTGGAGGTGCCGGGGGCGCAGACCTGCGTCAGCGGTGGGTTCCTCTCGGGGGCCCCGGCCTGCGGACAGCCCCGAGTGCCAGACGGATAAGGGCCTGAGCGCACCGACAATAGGCCCGAGGGGCACACCGGCCTCGATCTCTGTGATTCCGCCCCTCAGCACGCCGCGCCGTCGGGCGGGCTCCACGACGGACCGCTGCTCCCCAACACGGCGCCCGCGCCGTGGAAAATGGCGGCCGCCCGGCACACGTCTGGTACGCTCGGCTGGGGGTGCCCCCCACCGGCAACGTCCTGCTCGAATCGTGCCGCCTGACCGCCCCGGAGTTAGCCCCGGTCGTGCGCAAGGTCGCCTTCGCTGAGCCCTTGCCGGCGGCCGAGGTCCGGTTCATCACGCAGGAGCTGTCGCGTTATGTGCGCTTCCAAGCGCTGAAAACGGCGTTGCGGGACAGCGTCGAGCCCCTCGGGCGCGGCGACCTCGACGCCCTGGAGCGTGGCTTACAGACGGCCCTGCAGATGGGCCGCCGGTCGATGGACGGGGGTGAGCTGTGGTACGTCAGGCAAGTCGCGGAACGCTTGAGCTTTTCGGCGCAAGAGTCGTTCATGGCGATGCTGATTCCGCCGCTCGACGCCGTGGTGAAAGTGGGGCGGCAGGACCTGGTGGTGGGGTTGGCGGCGCCGAACACCGGCAAAACTTTTTTCTTATTGTGGATGATGTTGGCGGCGTACGTGCAGAAGAAAAAAGCCGTGTTCTACACCCTGGAGATGCCGGCCATCACCCTGGCGCGGCGTCTGGACAGCGTCGTTGCCAAGCTCAACACCGCCGACCTGCCACGCGCCCGTGGGCTCGTCCTGCAGCGGGTGCATAAGCTCGGGAAGGTGTACGGCGACAACCTGGTGTTCAAGAATTTTCCGATGCAAGGCACGGACGTCTTCGACCTCCGCCAGCACGTGCAGAGTCTGGTCGCCCGTGGCTTCACGCCGGACATCATCTTTATCGACTACGCCGACCTCTTGCGCGCCTCGGTCGACGAGGGCAGCCGGCGCTCGGACAACGGACGCTACTTCGAGATCGGCACCATCTACGGGGCGCTCAAAACGCTCAATCAAGAGTTCAACTGCACGACGTTCACCGTGTCGCAGGCGCGACGCGCCGGCTCCGGGGAGCGCCGAGTCCAAGAACCACCGGGCTTAAAAAAACCCCTGGAAGAGCGCGAGGTCTTAACCTTGGAAGACATCACGCTGTCGTATGAGAAGGCCATGATCGCCGACATCGTGCTCAGCTTCACGCAGACGCCGCAGGAAAAGCGCAATCAACGCCTGCGCGTCCACGTCGCCAAGCAGCGCAACGAGGCGGCGGGGCAGGTGGTGCCGATCCTCACCAATTTTGCCAAGGGGGCGTTCTTTCGATTCGTGGCCTAGCGCGCAGCGTCTTGGGGAAGCGGCCGGGGTGATCGTGGGGATGACCTGCAGCCGCGCCCGAGGCGCCGCGCGCCGGCGTCAGAGGGGTGTGGATACGGGGATGCTACGGGCGTTCTGCACGGCGATGTTGGGGCTGTTGGCGTCACTCGTTGGCGTCTTCGGCGGTACCTTCGCGCTGACCGCCATCGCCGACTGGTTGGCGCCGTACATCGCCACCGTCTTGAACGCGGTGGCGGAGGGCCTGGTCCGCGGCTACCGGCGGGTGCGCCGCGGGTATTACCAGGTCAAGCGCTGGTGGTGGCTCCGCCGGGCGCGGAAGTGGCGGGGCTGACGCATGAACCGAACCGAGCTGATGCGCCAACTGCGACGGCGGCGGGTCGACGTGCAGGAGCGCGGCGACGAGCTCAAGATGAACTGCCCCGTGTGCGGGGACCAGCGCGGCCGGCTCTTTTTCAATACGGTGCTGCAGAAGGGCTACTGCCAGAACGAGTGCGGCGGCTTCAGCCAGGCGAAATTCTATGAGACCTTCGGCCTCGTCGACCTCGACGCCGCGTCTCGCAGTGACGTGGCCGAGCTGCTGGAGCGCGAGCTGCAGGTCGAGGACGGCGCCGCTCAGAAAAAGGGGCCGATCGGCGCGCCGTTCCCGATCTCGTCGGCGGTCTTGGCCTGGCGCCACCCGGTGGGCTGGGGCTACTTGCAGCAACGGCCGACGCCGGTAACCAAGGAGCAGGCCATGCGGCATTTTCTGACCTACGTGCCGTCGTGCCGGCGGCACCGGAATAGTTTTGATCTGACCTGCGTGTCGTGCTACTGCCAGCGGCGCGTGGTGATCCCGATCGTCAAGGTCGGCTTCATCGCCAGGGACGTCACCAAGCAGTCGCCGTTGAAGGACAAGACGCTGCCGGGTGCCAAGATCCGCACGACATTGGACGGCATCGAGCGCCTGCAGGGGACACGCGCGGTGTTGGTGGAAGGCGTGTTTGACTATTACGCGCTGGAGGGGCATCTGCCGGTGCTGGCCACGTTCGGGACGTCATTGTCGGAGTCGCAATTGGTGCGGCTCTTGATGGCCGGCGTCGAGGACGTCACGCTCTTGTGGGACGGCGACGCGGCCGGGCGGGACGCGGCCGAGCGCACGGCCAAACGGATTCAACCCCAGGTGCGCGTGCGCATCGCCGAGCTGCCGGAAGGGAAAGACCCCGATCAGCTGCCGGTGGCGCAGGTGCAGGAGATTGTGCGGCGGGCGGTGCCCTACGGCGGGCTGTCACACCACTTGCAGCGGGCGGGATTGATGGAGCAGAGACGGAGGGCGACACGATGACGACCGTGTATAGCGGGCTGCCAGGAGCCTTCACGGCGTACAAGGTGGTGGCCTTCTACGAGGACAACGACAACCGCTGGTGCTCGTCGACGGTCGTCGGCGACGCCAGGGTGGTGTACGAGGTCGGCCAACCGGCACAGGCGCCGGGGTGGCTGGCGGTGTTGGGATATTTTGTGACAGCGTTCGACTCGTTAGCACACGCGGCTCAGTACTGGGACAAGCTGGGGTTGAAGGGCCACTGCGCCGTCTTTGCCTGCGAGGGGCTCTACGCTGAGCCCCTGCCCCCCAGGACGACGCCATGGTCTATCCGGCGTCGCACCGATACCTTGACTTCGTTGGAGGTGCCCTGGTTGGTCTGGCCCGAAGGCACGATCATGGTGCAGCGCCTGACCCTGTTGGAGCGCGTCCCGGAGGCCACCATCCGCGCGCTCGTGACGGTTTGATGACCTGCGGGCCGGTCAAATGGTCCGACAAGACGATGGGGACGACCTGCGGGCCGGTCGAATGGCCCGACCGAATAAGTGGTATGACCTGCGGACCGGTCTGATGGCCCGACGCCCAGTCGATGACGTACGGAGGCTCTCGCATGGACTATCACCTGTATATCGGCATGGGGCAGGGCGACATTCACCCGCAACACCGCGAGGTGATGGCGGCGTTGCCGGGCGAGTGGATCGTGATCGACCGCTACGTCGAGCACCCGGACACCTGGCGTATGGACGGCGCCGCCCTGGGCTTCAAGGACCAGAGCCTCGGCGCCGTGTACGCCAGCCACGTGCTGGAGCACTTCCCGATGCGGGAGACGCGGCGCGTACTGGCCGAATGGTACCGGGTGCTGCGGCCGGAGGGCCGCTTGATCATCAACGTGCCGGACCTTGACTGGGCCTGCCTGGCCTGGCGCCACCCGGCCCTGCGCACGGAGTATTTCCGCCACGACGAGAAGTTCTTGGAGATCTTCTACGGCGGCCAGGACGAACCGGGCGAGTGGCACTACACCGCCTTTTCGGCCAGCCGCCTGCGCGGGCTGTTGTACCAGATTGGCTTCTATCACGTCGACACCGAGCAGCGCATCGACGCGCATGACATGGGCGTGGTGATCGCCACAGCGGTCAAGTAGTGGTCAAATAACGGTCAAGAAAGGGCAGCATGCCCACGGTGGATGGCGCGTGGTTGGGACCGGTGAGGCTGTCCGTGGCGGACCCGTTGCAGACGTCCTCGGTGACGCTGGTGAGCGCGCTGCTGGTGCCGGGGAGCGTCGCGCGGGAGCGGTTGCGGGGCCCGCGCGACGAGCCCCTGCTGCTCGTGAACGGCCGGCCCCCGCGTTCAGGCCCAGGTCGCCGCGCGGAAACGGATCGGCAGCGCCTCCGGTCCGCTGATGCCCAGGGCTGGCCGCCAGGGCACGGCGCCCGCCAGCTCCGGTTCGCGCAGACGGGCGGCCAGGATCGGCAGCGCCTCCGCCAGCTCCGCTCGGGCCAGCGGCGCCCCGAGGCAGGCGTGGAGGCCGCCGCCGAAGGTGAGCTGGGCGGGGCGTTCCCGTGTGATGTCGAACCCCTCGGGGCCGAACACCCGGGGGTCGGTGTTCGCGCTGGCGACGAGCAGGGAGAGGAAGGTGTCGGCCGCAATCGGCAGCCCGTTGAACGCAAAGTCCTCGGTGGCGACCCGCCAGATGGACGGCACCGCGGGCCGCCCCCGCATGACCTCCTCGACCGCCCGGGCGACGAGGTCGGGTTCTTCGGCGAGCCGGCCCCACTGCGCCGGGTGCGCCAGGAAGGTGGCCAGCGCGCAGCCGAGCTGGTTGCGGGTGGTGTCCTGGCCGGCGAACACCAGCCCCGTCACCAGGTGCCGCAGCTCAACATCGCTCAGCTGGTCGCCGGCTTCTTCCGCGGCGATGAGGGCGGAGATCAGGTCGGGTCCGGGGGCGGCGCGTCGCGCGGCGAGCAGGTCGTCGACGCAGGCGGCCAGCCCCAGGAGCGCCGCCTCGATCCGGGGCCGGTGCTCGGCCACGGCGTAGCTGAAGAGGAGGCCTAGGTCGGTGGCCCACCCGTGGAAGTCCGGGTAGCGCTCGGGCGGGATGCCGAGCAGCGCGGCGATGAGGCGGGACGGGTACGGGTCGGCGAAGGCCGCCATGAACTCGCAGGCGCCGTGCGCGGCGAAGCCGTCGATCAGCGCGTGGGCGCTCGCCCGCATGGTCGGGCGCAGGGCGTCAACGGCGCGCGGTGTGAACGCCTGGTTCACGAGGCGGCGCCGCCGCCCGTGCGGCTCCCCCTCCAGGTTGAGCAGGCTCGTCCGCATCCAGTCGGCCAGGAGCACCGCCGTAATCCCTTGGGCCGCGAGGGACTCCACGCCGCCCTGCCGCAAGCGGCGGTCCCGCAAGAGCGCCGCCGCCTCGTCGTAGCGCAGCACCGCGTAGCCCAGCGACGTGCGCGCATACCAGCACGCCTCGCGGGCGGCGAGGACCTCCGGCGCGTCCGGCTGGAAGTTGGGGTCGAACAGGTCCAAAAAGGCCACCGCGGGGTCGGTGCTTCGGTTCGTCTGGGGGTCAGTCCCTGCCGACATGTCACGCCTCCCTCTCATGGTTTCCGGCGGCACCCCATCTGCCAGGCTTCCCATCGCTTCGCTGGGACTCTGCTCCGCTGGCGGATCCTCCTAGAAGATCGCGCGAGCGCCCTGCCCACCTGCTGACCGTAGTTCCGGGGTGTTAGCGGCTCGGCCCATGAATTTCCTGGGGGGGTGGCAACGGCGTGTCACCCGGGTCGGGATGGGGACGGAACGCGGCCATGGCCTGGGGCAGTTGCTGTGTGATCTGTTCGAGGCGCCCCTCGGGATCCGGGTGCGTGGAGAGAAACTCGGGCGGCCGCTGGCCTGGCAACTTCGCCATGCGCTCCCAGACGCCGACCGCCACCTGGGGATCGTACCCGGCTTGGGCGGCCAGCACCAGCCCGATGCGATCCGCCTCCGCCTCCTGCAGGCGGCTGTAGGGCAGCAGCACCCCGACCTGTGCCCCCACGCCAAAGGCTGCCATGATCATCTCACCGTAGGCACTGCCCTGGGTGCCGGCCGCCAGCGCGGTGCCGATGAGCTGGGCCCCGAGCTGCTGACTCAGCCGCTCCCCGGCATGGCGTGCGATCGCATGGCCCATCTCATGGCCGAGAATCATGGCCATGCCGGCCTCCGTCTGCGCGACGGGGAAAATCCCGGTGTACACGCCGATCTTGCCCCCGGGGAGCACAAGGCGTTGACCGTCTGGTCGTCTTTAATCGCGTTGACTTCCCACTGAAAATCCGACCTGCCGGCGGCCTGTTCCGCCGCAGGGGCCAAGCGCGCGACGATCCGCCGCAGGGGTGCCGTGGCCTTCGGGTCGTGGGTGATCGGCTCCCGGTGGAGGACCTCGCGGTAGGCCTGGAGCCCGAGCGCCACTTCCTCTTCCGGGCTGATGGCCATGAACTGACGGCGGCCTGTGACGGGTGCGGTCGCGCACCCGCCGCACAGGAGCGCGGTGCCCCCCAGCAGGAAGTCCCGGCGCGTCAGCCGAGGCCTGACGCGACCATCCAGGGGCTCGTCCGGTCGTGGGCTGCCGGTGTAGTGCGGTCGTGACATCGTGTGCGCCCTTATGCATGGGGTGGGTGTCGTCGTACGTGCCTATGATCCACTCTACTGAGGGTGTCCCGCAACCGCAAGGGTGGCCAGACTGTTGACGGCACTGATCAATGCGTCTCAAGACTCCCCCCAGGTCGTTCGGCCATTCCTCGCCGCTATGGTCACAGGTGACGGTCATCATTACCCCCACCGCCGTACGTGGCCCAGTGAGAACCAGGCGGTCACCGGCGGCAATGGCATACTCAAACGCTCATTGTCACAAGAGTTTCCCTGACCTGCTGCTGCAGAGCGCCATCATCGAGGCCGAGCGCGTCGGCTTCTACATCGACCGCGGCCGCGCCGAGCGGGTCAACGCCAGGCTCTCCGCCGAGTGCCGGCGGCTGGCCGCCGAGCTCCGCGAGCTCGCCGACGACCCCGCCTTCAACGTGCGCTCGCTGCCGGCCCTGCAGGCGCTGCTCTTCGACCGCTGGGGCCTGCCCCAGGTTGAGGGCCGCTCGACGGCGGAGGCGGTGTTGCAGACGTGGCTCGGCGACGAGCTGCTCGGCACCGACCAACGGCGTTTCTTGAAGACGCTCCTGGAATACCGCGGCGTCGACAAGCTGCGGGGCACGTACTGCCAGGGCATCCTCGACAAGCTGTCGGACGACTCGCGGCTGCGGCCCAACTGGAACATCGCCGGCACGGTGACCGGGCGGTTCTCGTGCGAGGCGCCGGCGATCAACACGCTGCCGCACGAGGTTACCCGCAAGCCGCTGACCTTGTCGAACAGGGGGTGTCCCGGGCCGCCACCGCTCCCGCTCGCACCCGGGCCGAGGCCGCACGCGGCGGCCTCGGGATTGACGTCGAGGTCGACGGGTACACTCCCGGCAGGACGCCCTGCGGCTGGATGCCTGGCTGGCGCGTGCCGGTGCGTGCGCCGCGCGTCCGTGTGGTGTGATCCACGGCACGGACGGCGTGCGGCTCCTCGACACGCACACGGGCGGGCGCGTGGGCGGAACGTGTCGAGGAGCTGGAGCCGTGGTTCGGCATGGAGACGCGTACCAGGGGCGCGCTCGATACGCGCGCGTACGCGGTGCCACGGGAGACCCGCGCGGGAGAGATCGGGGCTGACCCCGGCGAGTGCGAGGCCGACGCGCCCGCGTCGGGGTCCGCGCGGCGGCGCCCCATCCCCTGGGTGTCGACGTCGACATGACGCTCGGCGGGGGGCGCGCCAGACGGGCGGCGGCCCGTGCCGGACTGGCGGCGGTGACGGGCGTGGAGCCGGAGCGCCGCCTGTCGCAGCGGGAAGCTCAGCGCGACGGCGACACGCCACGGACATCGCCCAGCGGGCGGGTCATGCCCCTCTGGACTCAGGCCCTGGGCGTCAAAGGCATCTACCGCCGATCGGTCAGCCGCTGACCGCCGACGTCGTCACAGTGACGAAGCCTCGGGTTCGCCGCGGTCCTGGCGTCGGTCCTCGCCTGCGGCGCTCGACTGCGCCCGCGCGCCTCCCCTCTGCCTGCGTCGACAGACCTGTAGCCATCGGGGCCTGCTGCACAGGCCTGGCGGCTCACGTGTCTTCCACCTTACCCTCGCCGTCAACGTGATAATGATCAGTTTATATCTGTATTAATCATCACTCTCATGCTATGCTGGCATACAGCGTAGGGCAGTGTATGTCGGATTCACCACGCCGTGGCTCACACTGGAGCAGCATTTCCGTGGCGGAGCCCCTCGAACGGCGAGGGGCGGCAGGCGCTCGGGAGCGGGCTGGGCCGCGGCGCCTTGTGGGTGGCCCCGAGGAGGGAGAGGGATGGGCGTGGAAGCGCACCGGAGGAGGGGCTTGACGTGCCGGGTGTCCGCGTCACTGGATGCGAAGCTCGACGAACTGGCCGGCATGACCGGTAAGACCCGGTCAGACGTCGTCCGCTGGCTCATTCGCAAGGCCGGGCGGGAGGATTTCCCGGCGGCCTGGTTGGACGCGGCGGCACAGGAGCAGGCGCTGCTGGCCCGGCCGGAGGGAACGTCGCTGGTGAGCCGTGGATAGACGACCGTCATCGGTGGAAGGGGATGTGCCATGGAAGCAAGCGCGGGAAATGGGGAGCGTGGGGTGCCTGAACAGCGCGAGACGCGACCGCCCTTACCGGGCGTGCGCACCGCACCGCGGTATACCGAATGGATTCCCTGCCCGGTGTGCCGCGGGTATGATGCGCTGCCACGGCAGCAGGGCGAACGCTGTTTTGGGTATGTCAGCCTGGATGGCCGGTTCGCCTTCTGCACGCGGGAAGACTTCGCCGGACCGCTCCCGATCAACGAGGGGAATCAGGCCTACCATCACAGGCTGGAGGGGGAATGTCGGTGCGGGACGCGGCACGACGAGGCGTCACCGGAAGCGTTTCGCGCGCCGGCGCCGCGGCGCGCCGAACGGACCGGGCGCCGGGACGCGGTGTACCGCTATTATGACGCCGTCAACACCCTCCGCTACGAGGTCGAGCGCTGGCCGGGCAAGCGCTTCAGCGTACGACGCCCGGACGGCCAGGGCGGGTGGGTGCCGAACCTGGAAGGCGTGCGGCGCATCCTCTATCGGCTGCCGCAGCTGCTCGCCGCCGACGCCGAGCGGCCCGTCTTCATTGTCGAAGGCGAGAAAGATGTCAGGCGCCTTCAACGCGAGGGGCTCGTTGCCACGACGAACCCGTTCGGGGCCGGCACATGGCGCGAGGAGTATAGTCCGTACCTCGAAGGCCGCCGGGTGGTCATCCTCCATGACAACGATGACAAAGGGCGCCGGCATGCGCTACGGGTAGCTGGTTCGGTCCTCCCGGTCGCGGCCTGGGTCAAGTGGGTCGAGCTGCCGGGCGTGGGGCCGAAGGAGGATGTCTCGGACTGGCTCGCGTCGGGCAACACGGCGGAGACACTGCTGCAACTGGTGGAGTAGACGCCGCCCCTCCAACCGGCGGATCTTGCCCGGTTCGGCGCCCCCGCGGCGCGGGACAACCCCTGGGACAAGGCGCTCGCCGCCCCGGACTTTGTGCGCCAGACGCCGGACGCGGTCGAGTGGATCGTGCCGGATGTGCTCGCCCGCGGGGCCATCACGTCGTTCGCCGCGCCCCGCGGGCTGGGCAAATCAGTCACGGCGATGCATCTGGCCGTCGAGCTCGCCCGCGGGGGCACGTTCCGTGGCCAACGGCTCGCGCCCGCCCGCGTCCTGTACCTCGATCGCGACAACCCGCCCGTGGTCACAAAGATCCACCTCGTCGCCTGGGGAGGAGCGACGGAGCGCAATCTCAAGGTGCTCACGCGTGAGGAGGCGCCCGATCTCTTGCAGAAACAGGCGTGGGCGCAATTTCCGGCCGAGGCCTTCGACGTCGTCGTCATCGACGCCGTCGGCTCGTCCACGGAGGGCGTGACCGAGAAGGAGGGGCGGGAGACGAGCCTCATCCTGGCGCGGCTGCGCGACCTCGCAGCCAAGGGGGTCGCGGTCCTGCTGCTGCACAACACCACCAAGGGCGGTGAGCACTACAAAGGCCGCGGGGAGTGGGCCGACCGCCTGGACCTCCTCTTTGAGGTCCGTGACGCCACGGGCCTCCAGCCCTCGGGCCAGAAGCCCTGGTGGCAGGAGCTCCCGAGCGCCGCGGAGGGCGACTGGGGTGCGCGCGCCGCGCGCCGGCAGCAACGCACCACCTTCCGGACCGCCTTCATCCCCAGCAAGTTCCGGCTGGGCCGGGAGCCGGCCCCGTTCTGCCTCGAAACCGTGCTAGCGGACGGTCAGCCGTGGGTGCTGCGGGAGGTGACGGACCTCCTGGCCACGACGGTGGAGCGGCAGCAGTCCAAAGCCGAGTTCGACAGCCTGGCGCAGCGCACGAGGGCCCTGTTCGCGTTGACGCGTGAAATCGAGGCGCGCTACGCGGAAGGCACGCCGCTCTCCAAGACCGAGGCGGTGACGCTGCTGTACGACGGCGGGTTCACGCGGCAGGCGGCGCGGACGTTCGTCGACAAAGGGGACGGGAAGCGGTGGCGCCTCGAACTCACCCGCCGCGGCACGGGCAGGCAGCGCGCCTACGCCGTCCTCCCCCTGTCCGCCTCTGACACGGTCGCTTCCTAACCGGGGTGCGGCGGGGGGATCGTCAACCGGCCGCGCCGTTGGCCACGGCAACACCGGCGGAAAAGGAAGGGAGACAAGGCTTCCCCATCAGCTCGTCGTGGCCGCCGCACTGGGAGCGGGCGGCAACGACCTCCAAGACCACAGATCAGTGGCATTTCCATGCGACGATCTGGCGCCTGTCCGGGCTGCCACACGCGGGAGAGGATGCGTTTCAGAGAAGCTTTGCTTCATCATCCGCCCGTTGTGCCCCTGGCAGCGCCGGGCGGCGGTGGTGTCGTGGCCACGGCCGTGAACAGGGGCGGCGACGACAGGCCTGCCGGTGATCCGCACCTGGAGCTGGCTGCAGGGCCGGGCCGGTCGTGGCCGTCGATCGGGATTTTTCCATCCGCCGCAGTCGGGAAGTTTGTCGGTCAACATCACGCCTCAGGCCAGCCGCTGGGGTTTCCCGTGTACCGCGGTGGTGGCGCACATGCGCGCGCACCACGCGTGAATCCGCCGCAATCGCCATCCGGAGATACGCACACCGCGTCGAGAGACGCGGCAGGTCGTGGCATACCCGAGCAGGCAGCCCTTTGTCACCCTGAAGGGCTGACGTGACGCCGCCGCGCCAGTCTCCACCGCGAGCCGGCCGTGCAGGAGACGCATCGGCCCGTGCGCGACAGCGTGGCGGACGATGGGCGCCATGAGGGGCGTCTCGTGCCTGGCCCGGCGATGTGCGCGGCGGAGCTCTCATCCAGGGCGGTCGGCCTACACCATCGCCGCGTGTATGCTGAGGACTCCTCGCGTCTTGTGACCAACCGGACGCCGCTCTCCCCGTGTGATGTGTCCGCGAATCACCTCCACGGATGTGCACGAGTTCATTGGCACCATCGTCCTCGCACTCGCCACGACTCGACCCTTACCAACAGGTTCTTGGGGCATCTGCTAAGTTGAGGCTTGCGGTCGGGCATCCAGGCCAAAGTCTCGGGCAATATGCTGGTACCAGGCGTCGTCATCGCGCGTTGCATGGTAGTCGACCCACGCCTCATCCGACATACCGGCGCGCCAGGCGAGAAACGGCCCGGCATCAGGCCCCACCGGGTAGCGCAGTTGCCCGCTGTCACTCTCGATAATGTGCCGGATCTGCTCGCCCACCACCGCGGGGGAGACCGGCTGCTTCAGGGAGGCTGCAAACAAGGCCTGGAGGCGCGGCTCGTGTGGATACCGGGGGTCGGCGGGTACGTCACGCATTTTGTCGAAAATGGGCGTCTGGATCACGCCGGGCTCGACGATCGCCACGCGGATGTTGAAGGCTTGCACTTCCTGGGCGAGGATCTCACTGAGAGCTTCCAGCGCGTACTTGGACGCCGTATAGGCCGCTGTAGCGGCCAGCGCGATCCGGCCGGCGACGGAGGTCACGTTGATGATGCAGCCCTGGCGGTGGGTGCGCATCGTGGGCAAGACGGCCTCGATGCAGCGCACAGCCCCGAAGTAATTGGTCTCCATGGCGCGGCGGAACTCCGCCAACGGGAGCTCTTCGATGGCGCCCATGGGCGCCATCCCGGCATTGTTCACCAGGACGTCGAGGCGCCCCCGCGCCGTCAAGAGCTGCTCGACGGCGCCACGCACGGACGCATCGTCGTCGACATCGAGGGGGAGCACGCTGATGGGTAACCCTCCCTGCCGGGCGAGCGTCTGGAGCTGGGGCGCCCGCGCCGGGTCGCGCATTGTGGCATAAACCTCATGGCCACCGCGGGCGCAGGCGACGGCGGTGGCGAAACCGATGCCGGTACTGGTTCCCGTAATCAGGACGATAGCCATACATCCTCCGTGGTATGGTGGGGAGGCGGCGGTGACAAGCACTGCTGCCAGCGTACTCGATGAGGGACACGGACACGAGGATTATTTTGCCGACGAAGTCGTTCACATCCGGGGAGGTGATTCGCGGACACGCCATCCCAGTGGGAGGGCCATGGCGCCAAGCGACGTGCCCCGTGTCCGGGGCGTCACCCTGCTCTGGTGCCTGAGCACCCCGTGGAACGGACTCTATACGTCAACGTTGGCGCCGGTGGCACACACCGTGCGCCGCGGCACCGCCACCGATCCTCGGCCGGTGGGAGTGGAATGGGATCAAGGGGGGAGCGCGCGAGATGTCAGCGGGACGCCAGAGCCGTGATGTCCGAGGGCCAATGCGCTCCGCAGCTCTTCGGTGTTCGCCTCAGGTCCGCCATACCTCCGAGGAACGGGCGCAGCCGGCCTGAAGGATGACCACCGCACGGCGTTGCCAGGCGAACAGGCGGCACCCCGTGGGGTCGCAGGAATGTTGCGGCGAAGGTGACCGCGTGGGCGCCGAAGCTTCGACCGACGGAGGACCTGCCGCGCGTGCCGTGGGAGCGGTGTGGCGCGTCGCCGCCGCCAATCTCGGGCGGTCGGACGCGGGCCGGAGACCCTTGGGCTCGCGCGGGGCAGGGGCGGGACGAGGGGTAGTCCGATCGCCGGGGCGTGTCATCTCACATCCGATGACCACCGTCGACTACGGCGGGGTCCCCGGTGCACCGGGCGGCCATTCGCGTTTCGACCGGCTGAGGTCGGCACGGCCGTCTTGGCCGCCGCGGCGGCTCGTGCGGGCG
>Ga0137407_10000718_pt1 | contig 21867 bp, 17 predicted proteins | sample CZOMad2_2_16fung_FD_108410 | JGI IMG/M metagenome (GOLD analysis project Ga0137407, IMG submission 108410) | Vadose zone soil fungal communities from Angelo Coast Range Reserve, California, USA - CZOMad2_2_16fungal (Illumina Assembly) | ecosystem: Environmental > Terrestrial > Soil > Vadose... | reverse complement strand
GCCGACCACCACGGCGTCCGAAATGTAGGGCGAGAATTTGAGCTGGTTCTCGATCTCCGACGGCGTGATGTTCTTGCCACCCGAAGTGATGATGATGTCCTTCATCCGGTCGGTGATCTTCACGAACCCTTCATTGTCGATCGAGCCGACGTCCCCGGTATGCAGCCATCCTTTTGTGTCGATGGTCTCAGCGGTCTTTTCGGGCTGGTTGAGGTAACCCATGAACAGGAAGTCGCCTTTGATCAGGATTTCGCCTTCGGGCGAGATCTTGACCTCGCCCCAGGGTACGGCCTTTCCGACCGAGCCGAGCTGGACGCGGTCCGCCGGCATCACGGTGGCGACGCCGCAATTTTCGGTCTGGCCGTAGACTTCGCGCATGTCGATGCCTAGCGCGAGGTACCAGCGGATCAAGTCCGGTGCGATCGGTGCGGCACCGGTAAAGGCCAGACGGCAGCGGTCGAGCCCAAGCATGCGACGGATGTTGCGGAACACCAGCCAATAGGCGGCCTGGTTGGCGAGACGCAATCCCAGCGAAGGCATCTCGCCGTCCAGTCTGCGATCGGTCATGCGATAGCCGATTCCGAGCGCGTGGCGGTACATCCAGTTCTGGAACGGGGTCGCATCCTTCAGCGCGATCGTGATGCCCGAATAGAATTTCTCCCAGATCCGCGGCACGGCCAGAAACGCGGTCGGCTGCACCTCGCGCAGATTGTCGGGTACCGTCTCCGGGCTTTCGGCGAAATTCATCACCGATCCCAGAGCCAGTGAGGTGTAGTAGCCGCCGATCCGCTCGGCGACATGGCAGAGCGGCAGGAACACCAGGCGCTCTTCGTCATCGGTAGAGGGAAACAGATCGTTGGCGTGGCGCATCTGGTGGGTGACGCCGCGGTTGGAATGCATCGCGCCCTTTGGTGGCCCCGTGGTGCCGGAGGTGTAGACCAGGATGGCGAGATCATCGGTGCCACGGCTTGCGATCATCGCCTCCCACAGCGCCTCGCGACCGTTGATGTGGTTGCGTCCGAGCGTGGTGAATTCGGCCAGCGACATCACCATCGGATCGGAAAAGCCGCTCAACCCCTCCATATCGAAAACGACGATTTTCCGCAGGGTCGGACAGCGCGCGCGGCACGACAGGATCTTGTCGAGCTGCTCCTCGTCTTCGGCGAAGATCACGCAGGTTGCGGAGTCATTGACGAGATATTCGACCTGGGCCGCGGAATCGGTCGGATAGATGCCGGATGAAACGCCGCCAGCGCACAGGATGCCCGTATCGGCGAACACCCATTCCGGCACCGCGTTTGCAATGATCGATGCGACGTCCCCGGACCGAAAGCCGATCGCGTGCAGGCCGTAGGCAATTTCCTTCGAGATCTGCAGCCATTGCCGCCAGCTGGTCGGCTGCCAGATGCCGAGCCGCTTCTCACGAATCGCCGGCCGATCGCCGCGCGTCTCCACCGCTAGCACAAAGCTCTTCGCGATCGTGTCGGCGACCGTCAGCACTGCCGGTCCGGCCATGCTCATACCTCCCTCACCTGCCCCACCCCGGATGCCGGCTTTGACGGCCAGCCCTTTTTCCAAGGCAGACCCCTATTCAACGCCAAGTTTTCTTCTTTTTCCAGCGCCGTTCGCCTCGCGCGCCCGCTTCCTTGGCCCCGAGATAGAATTCCTGGATGTCCTTGGAGTGCATCAGCCGCTCGCAACTGTCATTCATGACGACCCGGCCGATCTCCAGAACATAACCATAATGCGCCGTCTCCAGTGCAACCTTGGCATTTTGCTCGACCAGCAGGATCGACATGCCATGCTCTTCATTGACACGCCGGATGATGGTGAAAATCTCCTTCACCAGGATCGGCGACAGCCCCAGCGACGGCTCATCGAGCAGCAGCAATGTCGGCCGGTTCATCAATGCACGCCCGATCGCCAGCATCTGCTGCTCACCGCCCGAGAGTTGCCCGGCCGGCTGGTTGAGCCGCTCCTTCAGCCGCGGAAAATATCCGCAGACCCGCTCCAGGTCCTCAGCCACCGCCTCGCGATCGCTGCGCGGATAAGCCCCCATCATCAGGTTCTCGCGCACGGAGAGGAACGGAAACACCTCGCGTCCTTCCGGCACGTGGCTCAAGCCCAGTCGCACGATCTTGTCGGCTTCCATGCGCTGGATCGGCTTTCCGAGAAATTCGATCGTACCCTTCTGCGGATCGAGAATGCCGGAAATTGTCTTGAGCACCGTGGTCTTGCCGGCACCGTTGGCGCCCAGCAAAGTCACGATCCGGCCGCGCGGAACCTCGAGGCTGATGCCTCGGATCGCCATGATCGGCCCGTAATAGCTCTCGATGTTGCTGAGCTTCAGGATGATGTTGGGCGCGCTCATGCCATCGTCCCCTTTAGGTGCCGAGATAGGCAGCGACGACGTCGGGATGACGCTGCACTTCGGCTGGCGTTCCCATCGCCAGCACCCGGCCGTAGTTCAGCGCGATCACGCGGTCGGACACGCGGTTGACCAACGTCATGTCATGCTCGACCATCAGCACGGTGACGCCGAGTTCGGTCTTCATGTCGCGGATCCAGAACGACATGTCGTCGGTCTCCTCGACATTCAATCCGGACGATGGCTCGTCGAGCATGATCAGTTTTGGTTCGGTGCACAGCGCGCGAGCCAGTTCAATCACCTTTCGTACGCCGTAGGGTAATCCCGAGATCATCTTGTCGCGATAGGCGGCAAGATCGAGAAAATCGATCACCTGCTCGACGCGGCGGCGATGGTCTCTTTCGGTGCTTCGCACGCTCGGCAGAAACAGCAATTCCTGCCAAAGTTGCGTGGTGGAATGGCGGTGCCGTCCGACCAGCAGATTAGCGAGCACGGTGGCATTCTCGAATAGTTCGATGTTCTGGAACGTGCGGGCGATCCCGCGTTTGGCGATGCCGAACGCCGGCTCGCGGGTTATGTCCTCATCCTCGAAATAAATCCGGCCCGAGGTCGGCCTGTAGATTCGCGAGATCAGGTTGAAGATCGAACTTTTTCCGGCCCCGTTAGGGCCGATGATCGACAATATCTCGCCCTTCTCGACGGCGAAGCTGACGGCATCGACCGCCTTCAGGCCGCCGAAATGCAGCGAGAGATTTTCGGCGCGGAAATAGCTCATCGGTTCCGCTCCGATTTCACGTAGATCTTCTGCCGCTTGAAGGTGGCGCGCTTGTAGAGCGGGAACAGCTGGAAGAAGAGCTTCATCTTGAGCCACCGTCCGTACAGGCCAAGCGGCTCGAACTGCACGAACAGCACAATAATGATTCCATAGATCGCACCTTTCAGGCCGTTCGCGGAGGCGAACGCGGCAACGTCACCCTGGATGTGCGCCGCGCGTTCACTTCCGGCGCCGAATGCCGCGGCGACGCCGGCGACCATTCCGGGAACGTCGTCCTTGAGGTAGGTCAGGAACGGATCGATCATGACGATGAAAATCGCCCCCAGGACGGCGCCATGCAGACTGAACGCGCCGCCGATCAGGATCACGATGATGAACTCGATCGAAAGCTGCAGCGTGAACATTTCCGGGCTGATAAAAGACAGCTTGTGGGCGAACAGAACCCCTGCGAAGCCGGTGATGGCGGCGCTGATCGCAAACGACTTGACCTTGTAGAGCGATACATTGACGCCCATGCTTCTGGCTGCGGTCTCGCTGTCGCGGATCGCGACAAAGGCGCGCCCCGTGGGCGAACGCAACAGATTGAGCGTGCCGACAATGGTCAGGATCAGCACGCCGAGGCAGAGGAAATAAAAGGCCGGGCTGTCGCGCGGCACCGACGTGCCGAGCAGCTGAATGGTTTTGACGCGCATGCCCTCATTGCCATGGGTCACGCTCTCCCAGCGCGCCAGAATTTCCTCGACAATGAAGGCAAAGGAGATCGTTGCGATGACGAGATAGATGCCCTGCAGCCGCAGCGCCGGGAACCCGACCAGCGCACCGATGATTCCGGTCAATAGCCCGGCGGCCAGGAAATAGACCGGAAACGGCACGCTGAATTGCTGCAAATAGGCGGCGGTATAGGCGCCGATGGCGAGAAAGGCGGCGTGGCCCAACGACGCCTGCCCAGTGAAGCCGGTGAGAATCATTAATCCCACGCCGACGGTGGCGTAGATGCAAACGAACACCAGCTGACTAACCAGGTAACTTGAGAGAACGAACGGCGCGAGCGCCAGAACAGCAAGCAGGACACCGTAGGAAACGACGTAGCCGGAGTGCGGAAACAGCCGGATATCGTCCTTATAATCGGTCTTGAACATGAAGCGCATGGCGTTAAACTTTCTTGCGCATGTGCAGGCCGAACAGGCCGTCGGGCTTGAGCAGCAACACCACGAGCAGAACGATGTAGGGCGCGACGTCCTTCCATCCCTCCGCCAGATAGAAGCCGGCCATGCTCTCGATCATGCCGATCAGTACGCCGCCGACGACGGCGCCGGGGATCGAGCCGAAGCCGCCCAGCACCGCTGCCGGAAACGCCTTCAGCCCCAGCACCAGGCCGACATTGGAATGAATGAAGGTGATCGGCGCCAGCAAGACACCGGCGCAGGTCGCCACCGCGGCACTGATCGCCCATACGATCGACACCACGCGCTTGACCGGAATGCCCATGTAATAGGCCGCCAGCATGTTCTCCGAACTCGCGCGCATCGCGGTGCCGAGCGTGGTGCGGTTGAAGAACAGATAGAGCAGCGCGCAAAGGATGATGGTCGCCGCGATCACCGAGAGTTTGTCATAGGCCAGCACGAGAGAGCCGATCCGCATCACACCCTGGCTGAACGGGGTCTCGATCTTGAAGTCGTCGGTACCCCAGATCATGCCGACGACGGAGCGCAAGAAATAGCCGAGCCCGATCGTCGCCATGATGATGGAAAACTGCGGATAGCCGAGGATCGGACGCACCACCAACCGTTCCGCCAGCATGCCGAACAGCGCCATCGCCGCGACCGCCGCGGCAAACCCGATCCAGTAATTGAACCCGAGCAGGCCAATGAAGGTGAAGGCGAAGAACCCGCCGAGCATCATCAGATCGCCCTGCGCGAAGTTCACGACCTCGGTCGCCTTGTAGACCAGGACGAAACCGAGCGCGATCAGGCCGTAGACGCAGCCGAGCGCAATGCCACTCACCAACTGCTGAACGAAGTCCAGCATTTGCTACCCTCCCGATGCACTGCGATTCTTTTGATCGCCTCGCCGCATCCTGCCTTCGCGCTCCGCCATATCGGGAACGATGAAGGCCGCACATTGTCCGAGGCTCATTGAGCCCAAAGCGCCGATCCCTGTCAACAAAGCGCTGGTTACCGCAGCGCGCTCGGAGTGAGGCTGTGCCGCTGAGCACCTGGCGAATGCTTTCGCCAAAGAGGCAAAGGCACGAGCCGAAGACGACACGTTCGGTAGCATTGGAGACGTCCGTTTTCGGCGCGCATAACGGACTCCAAGCAGACATCGCGTCATGTCCGCTTTGTGCCGATTTTGTTGCAAAAGTCGGCTGCGGCGGATCGGCTGTCGGCCATTTCGTTAAGAGCGGCCGGCTGCCGCTCGTCGGGAATACGGCCAACCTTGTCGTAGAGACCGCGGATTTTTTCTCCTGGCAGACAAACAATCGCAGACGCTTTACCGCCGCTGCTGGGGTTCGATGATGCAGGAACGCCGCATTCGACGATCAAGCTACGGCGGCGCACGCCCGGCGCGCGATTTTCCGTTGCTTGTCGATTCTTACCTAAATGGGAGTCTGATGCTTGATGAGGTGATTACACAACGTATTGGCCTCAATGAGATAAATGATGGGTTTTCGGCGATGCGATCGGGCGCGTCAATTCGCAGTGTAATCGTCTTTAATTGAAATGCGACTATGGCCGCTCGGCAGTCAATGGTCGTGTTGGGGCAAACTCGTTGGCCTCCGTCGCATTGACGCTCCACCAAACCGTGTGAAAAGCCGGGGAAAACGAGCATACTGTCGCGTCAAAATGACCCTTTAACCTATTCCACCGGCAACAGTTTCCTGTTCTAATCATCCCAAAGATTTTCAGACCGAACCTGGCGTGCTCTGAGCCTTGGTGGACGTAACGCGACAGCACCCCGACAAAAACCCCAAGATGGCGAAATCACGAGCCCGTAAAGCAAGATTGACAAAGCGGCGCGACGCGTCGAACACCGTGCGCCATCGCAGATCAGGAGTGACCTCGGAAACAAAGCTCGCAAAGTATAAACGTGAGCGCGACGAGGCCCAAGAGCATCAGGCTGCCACCGCTGAAATCCTCAAGATTATCAGCCGCTCAACATTCGACCTGCAGACCGTTCTCGACTTGCTTACAAAGCGGGTTGTCGAGCTTTGCGCGGCGGACGGTGGTGTCATTTCAATGCAGGACGGAGACCTCTATTGGATCCGCTCGGTTTTTGGCTTTTCGCGAGAAGCGCAGCAGTACGCATCACGAAACCCGTTGCGGCGTGACCGCGGTGGCGTTACGGGCCGTGTGGCTCTGGAAGGTAAAGCGGTTCAAATTCCGGATGTGCTGGCTGATCCTGAATATACCGCGTTCGGATATCAAAGGTTGCTCCATCAACGGACCAATCTTGGTGTACCGCTGATGCGCGGAGGTAATGTGATTGGTGTCTTCTCGCTTACACGCATAAAAGTGGATCCATTCACCGACAAGCAGATCGAACTGATTTCAACATTCGCCGACCAGGCGGTCATCGCTATCGAGAATGCGCGTCTCCTCAACGAGCTGCACCAGCTCCTTGACAATCATCGGCGGGCCGAAGCCGCGCTTGCTGACAGCGCGCGCCAGCTTCGCAAGGCTCATGACGAACTTGCAATGAAGGTCGCGGAACGAACTGCCGAATTGCGAGAAAGCGAGTTTAAGCTCCTCGAAATCATCGAAACAATGCCGTCCATGTTGTGGTCGACAGCACCGGATGGCGAACCTACCCATATCAATCAAAAAGTACTCGACTATAGCGGATTGCGCCTTGAGAATTTTCTCAATCTTGGTTGGAAAGAATTCGTCCACCCGGAAGACTTTCCGGAAACCGCGAGAGCGTTTTCCCACGCAATTCAAACCGGAGACCCTTACGAAGCCGTGCACCGCTTGCGTCGGGCAGACGGTCAATATCGCTGGCACCACGCCCGCGGAGAGCCATTGCGGGATGAGCAGCAACGCATCGTCCAGTGGTACGGTTTGTCGGTTGATATCGATGAGGGCAGGAAGACAGAGAACGAGCTGCGAGCTACGCAAACCCAGCTTGCCCGAGCATCTCAAGCCGCAACTGTTGCCGAACTCTCGGCGTCCATTGCCCATGAAATCAACCAGCCGCTGGCTGGAATTGTTGCGAGCGCACAGACCTGCCAAACTTGGTTGTCCGGCGATAACCCTAACCTCCCGCGGGCGCGTGCGGCGATAGAACGTATTAACAGGGATGGCAACGCAGCAGCAGATATCGTCCGGCGCATCCGCGCTCTTTTCAGACAGGCGGCACCAGCGAAGAGTTCGTTACGCATCAATGAGGTAATCGACGAGGTCAGGCGCTTGGTCCAAGACGAGTTCAATCGCAGGGGCGTTTCCATAGAACTGGAGCTGACTCGGGCCTTGCCTTCGGTGCTAGCCGACCGAATCCAGATTCAGCAGGTGCTGATGAACCTTCTTCGCAATGGCGCAGAAGCGATGGAGGGTGCGAACAAGCACGCCAAGCGGCTAATCGTTCGCTCGCAGTTTACGAATGAATGTATAGTAGTCGAAGTTCGCGATTTTGGTCCCGGAGTGGCGCATCCCGAGAAGGTATTTGAGCCGTTTTTCAGCACCAAGCAAAACGGCCTGGGAGTTGGCCTTGCCATCAGTCGCTCCATCGTTCAGGCTCACGGCGGAGCCCTTCAGGTGCGTGATAACCAGCCACAAGGAACGGTATTTTCTCTCACGCTACCGTTGCGGTCGGAAGCTCAGGATGACGCAGAAATCTGAGTTGGTCATCATTGTGGACGATGACTTCAGAGTGCGGGAGGCGATTTGCGATTTGCTCGCTTCGCGCGATCTGGAGTCCGTCGCGTTCGAATCTGCGGCCGAATACCTTCGCTTCGACAATCCAAACGTACCTAGCTGTCTTGTTCTGGATGTCTCGCTGCCGGACATCGACGGGCTCGAACTCCAAAAGACGATCGCGCCAATGCAGCATCCACCGATCGTGTTTATCAGCGGTCACGGAGACATCCCATCATCGGTCCGCGCAATGAAAGGCGGCGCAATCGACTTCTTAACGAAGCCGGTCAATGAAGAACACCTTTTGCAGGCCATAAATATCGCCCTGAACCTCGATCGCGAGTCACGGCATGATCGGGCCGAACTGGCGACGCTTGAAGCCCGGTACGCTTCGCTTACTCCACGCGAGCGTGACGTACTGCCGCTCGTGGTCAGCGGATTGCTGAACAAACAAGCTGCTGCGGAGTTGGGAATTAGCGAGATTACGTTCCAGATTCATCGCAGCAAGGTCATGCACAAGACGAAGGCCCGTTCTCTCGCGGATTTGGTGCGCATCGCGGGAAGGCTGAACATACCCGCGCCCCATCCACATAACGCAAAAATATAATGGTCCTCGGATGCTTAGCGAGCTATGCCACGGCAAGAGGAAGAAAAAATGGTCGTGTCTTCGCCCATAAAGCCAGTCGTGGCCGTGGTTGACGATGACTACCGCGTTCTCGAATCGCTTGATGATTTGCTGGTGTCCGCCGGCTACGGGGTTCGACTGTTCGCTTCGGCGAAGCAATTCCTGGATACGGCAATTGCCGAAGTTGACTGCGTCATATCGGACATTGGCATGTCGGGCGTTGACGGATTTGCGCTTCAGGAGATCATCAGGAGTTTCCGACCAACTCTGCCAGTTATCCTGATTACCGGCCGTCATGAATTAGCAACTGCAGAGCACGCGGCGGCTCGGGGCGGGCGGCTTCTTTTTGAAAAGCCATTCGACACACGGGAATTGCTCGCGGCTATTGGCTCCGAATTGCAAACATCGCGCGGCAGGTCGTGACGACAGCACACCGACCGACCTAATTGAAAGACATTATATACACGCGCATCAACCCTGCCGTACCGTTCGTCGCCAGTGAAAATAATTTCCCGCGCAACCTGCGACTGGCCTTCGAAGAGTCAGGACGTTTCGCCAAGCAGAGTATCGACAATGAATGGCAGCAACATTGTCCGCAACACTGCGCCCGCGCGCAATTGGATCAACGGCGAATGGGTTGCCTCGTCCAAGGTAGAAAATTCAATAAACCCCTCATCCGGCGAAGTGCTCGGACAGTACTCAGCAGGTGGCCGCGCGGAAGCGACAGCGGCCATCGCCGCCGCACGAAGAGCATTCGACAGCGGGACTTGGGCTCATGACCCACAACTTCGAATGCAGGCGCTTCTTGAAATCGCCGACAGGTTAGACGAGCGAGCGGAAGCGATAGGGCTGATGATCAGTCGCGAGATGGGCAAGCCATTGAGGGATGCGACGCTCGAAGCCACTTGGAGCCCAGCAACACTTCGCTACAATGCAGGGACCGCGCTCTCGCAGACAGGCACAGCGGCCGAGATTGCGCCAGGTGTGTTCGCGACCGCCATGCGTGAGCCGATTGGCGTCGCTGGAATCATCGTTCCCTGGAATTCGCCACTGGCGCTGCTCGTCCGTGCCTTGGGGCCAGCCCTGGCGGCCGGCTGCACCACGATCGTAAAACTCCCCGGTCAGACAGCGTTGGTAAATTCTCTGGTCATGGAAGCGGTAGCGGCAGCCCAGAGTTTGCCGAAGGGAGTGCTCAATATCTTCACGGAATCCGGCAACGAGGGCGCGCCGCTAATGGTTGAATCGTCCGATGTCGACGCCATCAATTACACCGGCAGCACCAAGGTCGGTCGTCAGGTCGCCGAGAAAGGCGCGCAGACACTGAAAAGAATCAGCTTGGAGTTGGGCGGAAAAACTCCGCTAATCGTTTTTGAGGATGCCGACATCGAGACCATCGCCCCACTCGTCGTTACCGCGCTGACAAAGTTCAACGGCGAGTTTTGCATGACGGGGTCGCGCGTTCTCGTGCACCGAAGAGTTGCCGATGCGTGGCGAAGCCGCATCGCGTCTCTCTTAGAGAAGATCGTGGTCGGACGTGCTGACGATCCGAAGAGTGAAATGGGGCCTCTGATTGATCGCGCCAATGTCACTCGCATCGACCGTTTCGTCGAAGATGCAAAGCGATATGCCCGGATCATTGTTCGCGGGGGTCCCATCCTGGATGGGCCCTTGGCTGCCGGTGCATTCTATCGTCCTTCCATGCTCGAAACAAAAGCGTTGGACGTTCCGCTGATCCAAGAGGAGATATTCGGCCCAGTACTAAGCTTCGAGACGTTCGGGACAGAGGAAGAAGCCATCACCCGCGCGAATGCCACCGTTTTCGGCCTGGCTGCTGCGATCTTCACCAAAGATATCGACCGCGCTCAGAGAGTTGCGCGCGCCATCAAGGCAGGCACCGTATGGACCAACACTTGGGCAGTTCTTCATGACGCTTTCGAAGAGGGCGGCTTTAAACACAGCGGCATCGGACGCGCCCGGGGGCTACGCGCTATGGAAGAGTTTCAAGAGGTGAAAACGCAAATCCGTCTCGTAGCGCCCGAGTCAACAAGTCGTCCCGACACCTAAACATCAAGGCCTCACAGAAGCGACCTTGAAGTGATCCTTGATCGCCTCTGACTAAAGTTCAATCACCAGCAAGGAGCCGTATCATGAGCAATGACAATGTGTCCGCTGTTCGTAACGCCTATGCGGTTGCCGAACGGAAGGATCTGGAAGGCTGGATTAGCCTGTTCACGCCCGATGGGGTGTTCACGGACAATTCGGTGGGCGCGACCTACCGTGGTCGCACCCTCGCCGACCCGGTCCGCAACTACGGCACGGCGTTTTCCAAGATGCACCGCGAACTATATCGCGTCTATGCCGATGGGAATGTCGTCGTGGTGCAACTGGCCCTGCAGGGCACTCACGATGGCTCGCTGCAGACTCCCTTCGGCGAGCTGCCGGCCACGGGTAAGAAAATGGATGCCCCGTGCTGCGACGTGTTCGAACTCGAAGACGGCAAGATTAAGCGTTTCGATTGCTACCCAGAGGGGTCGGTCATCTTTGCTCAGCTCGGGGTCTTGAACAACCTCGATGCTGCTTTGAGCCCGCGCCGGTAGTTCATTCCTTCACGCAAGCACCACAAACGCCACAAACTCTTGCGGGAGAAATCTGATGCCCGTTCCCAGTCTACCCAAACTTGGCGAACCGCCTGCGCCGGTACCCTTACGAAAAATCGCGCTTGAGGAACACTTTGGCCATCCGATTGTGTTCATGCGGGACAGCGAGGGCCGGTTTGAGACCCGTAAGGAGGCCGGTGTTGGCCATCTTGGGCCTGAGTATTTTGCGCTGGTGCAGGAGCGCCTTCTAGACTTTGACACGACGCGTCTCAAAGCCATGGACGAGGCTGGCGTTGACAAAGTGCTGCTCTCCTTCGGTGCCGGGTTTCGCACCTTCGGCGTGCAGGGAATCCTCGACCGGGCTGAAGCGCAAAACACCGCTCGCACCGTAAACGACTTTCTCGCTGAACAGGTGCGCGCGCATCCGAGTCGATACGTTGGTATGGCGACCCTCGCGCTCCAGGATCCCAACCAGGCCGTGCGCGAGCTTGAGCGATGCATTACCAAGCTCGGCTTCAAAGGGGTCATGATAAACGGGTACACCCAAGTCGAGAGCCCAGACAATTTGATCTATCTTGACGATGCGCGGATGACCACATTCTGGGAAGCGCTGACAGCGCTCGACGTGCCGCTTTACCTGCACCCGCGCGCGTCGCACAAAGCTGTCATGTACGAGAACCACCCGGAGCTTACCGGCGCGAACTGGGGATTCGCCCCGGAGACGGCGACTCATGCGCTGCGCATCGTCTATAGCGGGATCTTCGATCGATTTCCAACTGCCAAGCTAGTGCTCGGTCATCTCGGTGAGTCCCTGCCGTTTCTCGCCTGGCGCATCCAGCACGGCGTCAACTTCAGTCCGAATGGCCGCTTTACGAAGAAGCGCTTGGTCGACTATCTCGCGGAGAACATCTGGGTCACCACGAGCGGAAACTTCAACACCCAGGCGCTTCATTGCACGATGTTGACCATGGGTGCCGATCGCATCCTCTTTTCGAACGACTACCCATATGAGGATTACGCGGAGGGCGGAGAGTTTATCGACACAGTCCCCATCAGCGAGAGCGACCGACGTAAGATCGCTTACGAGAATGCCATGGCACTTTACAAACTGTAGATGCGCGCCGAAGCCCATGGATACTTAACCTTCCGACCTGCATAATGGAGTCCGATATGAAGACGCCGCTTGAACTGATGCAAACACTTCTCTCGAACCCGACGAACCTGGAACATGTGCGCGGGCTCACCACCGCGGACGTCGTCTATGTCTCGCTGAACTTCGACAATCCTGAATTGCACAAGGTGCTGCCTTGGACCGGTACAAACCATGGCCCGCAAAGCATTGTTGACGTCTTCAGCGGCGTCGCCAGAGTTTGGGATACAAAGGCGTTCGAGGTCCGAGACGTGATCGCAAATGACAGCGCGGTCGCCATGTTCGGAAGCTTTACTTACAAGACGCGCACGCTTGGCAAGGAGATTACCTCGCCCTTCGCGCTACTCGCCAAGGTGACGGCCGACAAGATCAGCTACATGCAGTTCATGGAAGACACGTTCGGCACTGCTAGCACCTTCCGTGCAGCCGGGACATGGCACTTCCGTGGCGTCGCCACCGGCGGCGAAGTCAGCGTGGGATCTTGATAGCCAAGCGATGGCCCGAGCCGAACCCCAAGAATTCTTCGCGGGAGAATGCGATGCCACGAGGGCGACACACCCCTTCTCTACATTTTACGCAACGATAAGAAACGGCCGGCCGGAGACCGGGAAACACTACGACGTCTTTCACGCAGTGGAATTATTCTTTGGTCTCCAAGGCGAGTCTTCAGAAAACGGGAGTTTTCTTGGATTCGGCTGGAGACTTTTGGGAATTCTCGGCCCAAAAAGTTCGAACATCGGTCTCTAGAGACTATTGGCGATGAGAAAAGCCCGCGTTCAGCGGGCTTTTCTCATCCAAAGAAGGAAATTCTCTAAAACGCGGAACGCCTGGCTGGGGCGGGAGGATTCGAACCTCCGTATGGTGGAATCAAAATCCACTGCCTTACCACTTGGCGACGCCCCAATAGCTCCTACGGGAATGCGGCAGGACACCCTTGCCGCGGATTCCCTCCGGCCACGCCGGTCTATAGAGGGAGTTGAGCCATTTCAACAGGCTGGAACCTGAAATCAGGTTGAATCTGAGGCGGGTTTTGTCAGTCGCCGGCAGCGCAACTCTTTTGAAAGGATCCAGGCCTTTCCGAGCCGGAAAATATACAGCCGCGAGCTTGATGGCGGCTCAATTTCACCCATCAGTATGTTGAGAGACCGGCGGTTTCGTGGGAAGACGGTGGGCAGCCGTTAGCCAAAGCGAGACCCAAAAGCGAGAACTTGGTCATGACCTATCGCGCCCCGATCAACGACATGCTGTTGGCCCTCCATCATGGCGCCGGCCTCCAAGCAGCCGTGAACGCCGGCCATTACGGCGATTTCGATCATGAGATCGCGGCCGCGGTGCTGGAAGAAGCCGGCCGATTTGCCTCCGACGTGCTGGCGCCGCTCAACGCGATCGGCGACCAACACGGCATCAAGCTCGACGCCGGCAAGGTGACCACAGCCCCCGGCTGGCCCGATGCGTACAAGCGCTGGACGGAAGCCGGCTGGAACGCGGTGTCCGGACCGGAAGCCTTTGGCGGCCAAGGCCTGCCGCTCGCCATCAACGCGGCCTGCACCGAAATCTGGAGCGCATCCAACATCGCCTTCGGCCTCTGCCCGCTCTTGACGCTGAGCGCGATCGAGGCGCTCGACGCCCATGGCAGCGACGAACTGAAGAAAATCTATCTCGAAAAGCTGGTGTCGGGTGAATGGACCGGCACCATGCAGTTGACCGAGCCGCAGGCGGGATCGGATGTCGGTGCGCTGCGCACCCGCGCCGAGCGGGCGGGCGACGGCAGCTATCGCATCAAGGGCACCAAGATCTTCATCACCTATGGCGACCACGACATGACCGACAATATCGTGCATTTCGTGCTGGCGCGATTGCCCGACGCGCCGGCGGGCACCAAAGGCATTTCGCTGTTTCTGATTCCGAAATTTCTCGTCAACCCCGACGGCTCGCTGGGCGCGCGCAACGACATCTACGCCAGCGGCGTCGAGCACAAGCTCGGCATGCACGCTTCGCCGACCTGCACCATGACCATGGGCGATCGCGGCGGTGCGATCGGCTATTTGATCGGCGAAGAAAACCGCGGCATGCAATGCATGTTCACGATGATGAACCAGGCCCGGCTCGCGGTCGGGCTCGAAGGCGTCGGCATCGCCGACCGCGCCTACCAACAGGCGCTCGCCTTTGCCCAGGAGCGCCGCCAGGGCCGCGCGGTGGATAAGGTGGGCGACGGTTCGGACCCCATCATCGTGCATCCCGACGTCAAGCGGATGTTGATGCAGATGCGCGCGCTCACCGCAGCGGCGCGCACGATTTGCTATGCGACAGCGGTGGCGCTCGATGTTTCCGTGCGCGCCACGGATGCCAAAACGCGCGAGGCTGCGGCGGCGCGCGGCGCGCTGCTGACCCCGATCGCGAAAGCGTTCTCCACCGACATCGGCAACGAGGTCGCCTCGCTCGGCGTGCAAATCCATGGCGGCATGGGCTTCATCGAGGAAACCGGCGCCGCGCAGCATTATCGCGATGCGCGCATCACGCCGATCTATGAGGGCACCAACGGCATCCAGTCGATCGATCTGGTGACGCGCAAGCTCGCCGCCAATGGCGGCGAACAGGTTTGGGCCTTGCTCGACGAACTCAAGGGCACCGTCAACCAGGTCGAGGCGTCGAACGATCCGGCATTCGGCACCACGGGCGCAAAGCTGCGCGACGCATTGGCCTCGCTCGAGCGCACCAGCCGCTGGTTGCTCGAGCGCGTCACCTCGGCCCCGAACGACGCGCTCGCGGGTGCAACGCCGTATCTGCGGCTGTTCGGATCGACGCTCGGCGGATGCATGCTGGCCGCCGAGGCGCTCGCCGCGCGCAGCCTTGGTGAGGGCGATTCGCAGCGCTATGTGACGCTGGCGCGGTTCTTCGCCGAAAACATTTCGGTGCAGGCGCCCTCGCTGGAGCGGACCGTGATGGACAGCGCGGAAGCCGTGAATGGCGCGGACGTGGTGCTGCTGGGATAGGAATACCGGTCAGAGGACTGGCCTGTTTCGATCCCCTCCTGGCCTGGTTAAAGGCAGCAGTGGCTTGATTTGAATCATTCCGCGTCCTGCCGATTTAAGGAAGGATTAAATTATACCCTGTATTTCGAGAATCCAAATAATTGCAGCGGATATTTCGCCGGCCACCTGCCTCGGATGATTCGGGCGGAAGAGGCAAGTTTTGGTTTCCACTAGGCAGCATTAGATGGTCGAAACTCGGATTGCGCCTCGTTACCGCGTCACGAAAGCCGCCACGATCGAATTCATTGGCGGTCCTGTTAATTGCGTGGTGCGCGATATCTCGCTTACGGGGGCCGCGCTGGAAGTGCCCAACCAATTCGGTATCCCTGCGCAATTCACATTGGTTATCCCGGAAGATGAATTGCAGCTGCCCTGCCATGTCGTTTGGCGTAGAGAATTCCGGATCGGCGTGACTTTCGAGTAGACGTAGCGCGCCTTTCGGACCTCGCACCATGCCCGACTTAAGTCCGGGAGCAGCGGACGTCCGCCAACGCCGCTCTATTTATGGATTCACGCCCTGCCGCACCGGCATCGGTGGCCGCGGCGCCGATTCAAAGCCCGGCTCGAGCTGCTGCTGACCCGTGGTCGGCGATGGAGGTGAAGGTTCAGGCTGCCGCGGCACATAAGCCTGCGGCACGTAAGGTGCAGCGGCTTGCGCAGGCGGATATGGCACCGGCGCCGGCTTGTGCGCTCGCGCGACGACCGGCCGCGGCGGAGCCAACATCCTGGCCCGCGCGTTCTGCTCCGAAACCCTGTTCTCTGGAGCCCTGTTCTCAGAAGCCTTGCTCTCAGAAGCTTTGCTCTCAGAAGCTTTGGCCGCGTCGCGGGACATTTGCAGCTGGCTCGTCTTGAGCTGCTCGATGCTGGCCTTGAGTTGCTCGACCTCTTGCGAGACGCTCGCGAGGTCGCGAGCCATCGACTGCAGCAACCGCGCCGAGTCGGGAGACTGGGAGGCGGCGTTCGCCGCGACGGCTTCCGGTTCGGACGCTGCAAGCGCTGCGGGCTGCGACGCATCCGACGCGGACGCCTCGATCGAAGGCGAACTCGACGGCGCAGACAGACCCCATTTATCCATCGACAGCGACGTCAGGACGAACTGCGGCGTCCACTTCACGATCAGTTTTTTGCCCGCATAGCCAAAGGCCTGCCAACCAACGGCCATGGCACCGATGCACGCTGCCAGCAGCAACGCGGCGAAGGCGCGACCCATCCGCCTTCCGATCGACGGCCCGCCGCCCGAGCCGAGGACATCGTTGACGGCCGAGGGGCGAAACGTCGTGTCGACAGGTGGCACCGGTGGCGCAGCAGCGGAGCCCGACTCGGCGTGGATTTGCGGGTCAGCCTGTTGGCGCGCGGCCGCGCGCAGCAGATCGGAGAGTTCTTCCTCCCCTGGCACGACCCGAACGGCATCGGGCGGGACCACGAGGAAATCGTGCGGATCGTCGGTCGGTTTCGGCTTCACCGTGGACTGCATTGGCGCTCCGTACTTTGTCCAATGTCACCGGCGCCAGATGGCCGGGCTTACGCATATGTCCTGCCCCAGACTTCATCCGGGTTTGACCAAACCAAGGCGATACGATGGAGAGGTTGGGGCCGCTGGTGGCTGGTAGTTTCGGGGAACTGGATGTTTCAACCTCGTGAGACGTCGATGGATTGCGGTCTGCGGTGAAGCACGTCATGCCCGGGCTTAGCCGTCCGAAGGACGGCGTCGCTTCCGCTCGCCTATCCCCGGCCATCCACGTCTTGGCTGCATTTGGACAAGAAAGACGTGGATGGCCGGGACGAAGCCCGGCCATGACGAAAAGCGGCGATGACGTCTGGAGCCGTTATCGCGTTCGCGAGGATTCCACGCCGATAGTTCACCCGATCGGCTTGAGCCCAGCTTCGATCGCCGCGCGGCGCGGCTCCAGGAACGGCGGCAGCGCGAGTTTCTCGCCAAGCGTTTCCATCGGCTCGTCGGTGGCAAAGCCGGGGCCGTCGGTGGCAATCTCGAACAGGATGCCGTTCGGCTCGCGAAAATACAGGCTGCGGAAATAAAACCGGTCGACCTCGCCGCTGTTGGGAATGCCGAGTTCGCTCAGGCGCCGCGTCCAGCCGTGGTATTGCGCCTCGTCGGGCGTTCGAAACGCCACGTGATGAACCCCGCCGGCGCCCTGCCGCGCCATCGGCGAATTCTTTTGCTCGACGACGTGCAACTCTGCCGCCGGGCCGCCCTCACCCATCGCAAACACCCGAACCTCGGCCTGTGCATCGGGGGCAGCATAGTCGCGCACGTGCCGCATATTCATCACCCCGGTCAGAACCATCGAAGTGCGCGAAAGATCGTACACATTGAGCACAATCGGACCAAGCCCGCGAATTTGGTGCTCGGCCGGCACAGGACTCTTCTCCCATGGCGAAGCCGGACCTGCCCCGCCGTCATCGACCAGCACCAGACGTTGGCCTTCGCCATCCTCGAACGGCAACGTCAAGCGGCCATCGACTTCGGTGACCTCGCCGGTATGGCCGCCCGCCTTGCGCAGGCGATCCCGCCAGTATCCAAGGCTCGTTTCGCCCGCGACGCGCAAGCTCGTGCGCGAAATGCTGTTGGTGCCGCGCCGCTCTGGTGCTGCCGGAAAATCGAAGAAGGTGAGATCGGTGCCGGGATTGGCCTTTCCGTCGGCATAAAACAGGTGATAGGCGCTGACGTCGTCCTGATTGACGGTCTTCTTGACCAGCCGCATCCCCAGCAAACCGTTATAAAATGCGAGATTTTCGCGCGGTTTCGCGGAAATCGCGGTCAAATGGTGAATTCCGGTCAGCTGCATCGTTGGGCTCCTCGCGCCTCGTTGCGCCACGTCAAACCCGGCATCCCAGGTTTTGGACGCCGTGGGCGATGATGTAGGATATTTTCGAAAGACTAGCTACCCGCGCTTGCCGCTTGTCTTAGGACCGCACCATGACCGGACACCTCACAGTCACCGACGAAGACGCCGTGCGGGTGATCACGCTGCGGCGAGTGGAGAAGAAGAACGCGATCACGCAAGACATGTATCGCGGCATGAGGGACGCGATCGACGCCGCGCAGGCGAGCCCCACGATCCGTTGCATCATGATCACTGGCGGAGCGGGCGCCTTTACCGCCGGCAACGATCTTGAGGATTTCCTGAAGGACGGCACGTCGAACACCGACGCGCCTCGCGCATCCGAGGCCACGAAATTTCTTTATTCGCTGGCCGACAACGCCAAGCCGATCGTAGCTGCGGTCGACGGCATCGCCATCGGCATCGGCACCACCATGTTGTTCCATTGCGACTACGTCGTCGCCTCCACGAGTGCGACATTCTCGACGCCGTTCATCCATCTCGGCCTGGTTCCGGAAGCCGCGTCCAGCCTGCTGGCACCCCGCGCCATGGGACATCAGCGGGCATTTGCGATGCTGGTGATGGGGCGCCCGCTCAGCGCCGAGGAGGCCCGCCTCGCCGGCTTCGTCAACGCGGTGGTTGAGCCCGGGCACGTTGAAGCCGAGGCACGCAAAGTCGCGCGCGAGATCTCCGCGCTGCCGGCGGAAGCGGTCGCGATCTCGCGGAAGCTTCTGAGACCCTCGCCCGAAGATTTGACCCGCAGGATCGATCAGGAAGGCCACCTGTTCGGTGAACGGTTGCGTTCTGTGGAGGCGGTGACCGCCTTCAAGGCGTTCTTGTCGCGCAAGAAGGCTTGAACGCCCTCGTGAAATCGTGTGCTGGCCCTTTGTTGTAAAGCCATGAGATATCCGTTTTCGTTTGCCATTGCCGCCGTGACGCTGATGGTTGCGCCTGAGCCAGCCTCGCGCGCCATGGCGCAAGCTGCGTCCGTTGACCTGAGAATTTTGGCGATCAACGATTTCCACGGGTACCTTCGTCCCTCCCCCGGCGGCATCAGGATTGCCGATCCCGACGACAAGACCAAGAAGATCGCGGTGCCGGCCGGCGGCGCCGAGCACATGGCGACGCTGGTCAAGCAACTGCGCGAGGACCACAAGAACACGATCTTTGTCGCGGCCGGAGACCTGATCGGCGCCAGCCCATTTCTGTCGGCGATGTTCCACGATGAACCGACGATCGAATCGCTGTCGATGATGGGGCTCGACGTTGCCGCGGTCGGCAACCACGAATTCGATGAGGGCAGAGACGAACTGAAGCGGATGCAGAATGGCGGCTGTCATCCCGTGGACAAGTGTCAGGGGCCGCATCCCTTCCTCGGCGCGAAGTTCCGTTACCTTGCGGCCTCCACCATCGAGAAGAATACCGGCAAGACGATATTTCCACCTTACGCAATCAGGGAATTCGATGGGATTGCCGTTGCCTTCATCGGCCTGACATTGAAGAGCACGCCCGACATCATTTCGCCCGTGAGTGCTGCGGGCCTTGAATTCAAGGACGAAGCAGACACCGTGAATGCGCTGGTCCCGGAGCTGAAAGCACGCGGCGCAGAGGCCATCGTCGTGCTGATTCACGAAGGCGGCTATCCGACCGGCGACTACGATGAATGCCCTGAAATATCGGGGCCGATCGTGGAGATCGTCAAGAAATTCGACCGCGCCGTCGATGTCGTGATTACCGGCCATACCCATCAGGCCTATGTCTGCAAGATCGACGGACGGCTCGTCACCAGTGGCGACAAATACGGCACCCTCGTCACCGCGATCGACTTGAAGCTCGATCCCAACAGCCGCGACGTGATCAGCGCCAAGGCTGACAACATCATCGTCCGCACTGGCGCCTTGGCCAAGGATCCGGATCAGACCGCGTTGCTTGAGGCCTACGATCAATTCGCCGCCCCGATCGCCAACCGCAGGGCGGGATCGATCACCGAAACACTATCACGCGCACCCAACGAAGCCGGCGAGAGCGCGCTCGGCGACATCATTGCGGATGCCCAATTGGCCGCGACCCGCGCCGACAAGGACGGCGGAGCGGCCATCGCCTTCACCAATCCGGGCGGCCTCCGCGCCGACATCACGAAAAAGTCCGATGGTACGGTGAGCTATGCGGACGTGTTCGCGAGCCAGCCGTTCCGCAACCAGCTGGTGACGGTGACGCTGACGGGCAGCCAGATCAAGAACATGCTCGAGCAACAATGGCTCGATCCGAGGCGGCCGCGGATCCTTCAAATCTCGAAGGGGTTCAGCTACGCTTGGGATAATGCAAAGCCGAACGGCGAGCGCGTGATCGCCGCTTCGATGTCACTGAACGGAGAGCGCATCGATCCCGCGAAGAGCTATCGCGTGACGGTGAACAACTATCTCTCGGTGGGCGGTGACGGCTTTACCGTGCTGAAGGAAGCAACCGCGCCGCAAATCGGCGTCTATGATGCCGATGCCCTCTACATTTATTTCCAGGCCAACAGCCCGATCGCACCCAAGGCGGCCGACCGCATCACGCGATTGAATTAGGCCCTTCGTCATTCCGGGATGGTGCGTTAGCACCAGGCCCGGAATCTCGAGATTCCGGGCTCGATGCTTCGCATCGCCCCGGAATGACGGTCTCAACTCCTTGCCTTTGATCTTTCGCCCGGCTCGCTCTTTCCGAATGGCCGATGACCCCCTAGATTACCTCGTTCTCCTCGAAAAGCGCGTCGAACGCGCTCGGATACTGCATGACGCTTCTCCTGACACATCCCTCAAGCCTCGACCATTTGACGCCGCCCGGCCATCCTGAACGGCCCGACCGGATTCGCGCGGTCAACGAGATTCTCGGCGAAAGCCGTTTTGATCCGCTTGTGCGCGAATTGGCTCCCGAGGGCTCGCTCGATCTGGTCACGCTGTGTCACGACGAGCATTATGTGAGTGAACTGAGGCGTGTCGCGCCCTCAACTGGCCTGATCTATCTCGACGGCGACACCTCGATGTCGCCAGGCACCTGGGAAGCGGTGATGCGCGGGGTCGGCGGCGCGGTTGCCGCCGCTGACGCTGTGATGTCGGGCGCCCACAACAACGCGTTCGTGGCGGTCCGCCCGCCGGGCCATCACGCGGAAACCGACAAGCCGATGGGTTTTTGCTTTTTCGACAACGCCGCCATCGCCGCGCGCCATGCCCAGCGCAAGTACGGCATTGGCCGCGCCGCCGTGGTCGACTTCGACGTTCACCACGGCAACGGCACCCAGGACATCTTCTGGGCTGACAAGAGCGTGATGTATTGCTCGACGCACCAGATGCCGCTGTTTCCCGGCACCGGCGCCAAAGGTGAACGCGGCGAACACGACAATATCGTTAACGCGCCCTTGGCGCCTGAGGATGGCGGCGCGAAATTTCGCGCCGCGTTCGAAAATTTGATCCTGCCGCAGCTCGCCAAGTTCAGTCCCGAGCTGATCATCATCTCGGCCGGTTTCGACGCGCATTATCGCGATCCGCTGGCCTCGCTCAATCTCAAGGCCGAAGACTTCGGCTGGGTCACGCGCAAGTTGATGGATGCCGCCGAAGCTACCGCGGGAGGACGAATTGTCTCGGTGCT
>Ga0137407_10000717_pt1 | contig 21897 bp, 7 predicted proteins | sample CZOMad2_2_16fung_FD_108410 | JGI IMG/M metagenome (GOLD analysis project Ga0137407, IMG submission 108410) | Vadose zone soil fungal communities from Angelo Coast Range Reserve, California, USA - CZOMad2_2_16fungal (Illumina Assembly) | ecosystem: Environmental > Terrestrial > Soil > Vadose zone... | reverse complement strand
CGAGGGGCTGACGATCAGCTCGAAGTTGCCGGTGTCCCGGCCATCCGCGAACCAGGACGCCGACTCGAGAGGCCGGTGCTCGACCTCGATGCCGATCTTGCGCCACTCCTGGATCACGAACACGCCGAAGTCGACGTACGGGACCCGGACGTTGCGGTTTTTCAAAACCGCTTTGAATCCGTTGGGGTAACCTGCCTCGGCCAGGAGGCGTTTGGCCTCCGCGCGATTCTCCTCCATGTCCTTCCCGAAGCCCGGAAACTTTTGAAGCTCGGCGTTCGACATCGCCCACTCCGTCCCAGGACGCATAAGCCCGCCCACGTCCTTGAGGCTCGCCATGGGGTAGAGCACGCGACTCGCGGTGTACCGATCGAGACCGAGCGTCAGGGCCTTGACAAGCCGGGGTCGCGGCGCTACTGGTATGCCGCTTGGGAGGAATCCGGGTTGCGAAGCGGAGGGATCTTGCGGTTGTCGGCACCGCACAACGGGGCTCGAGCCAGCGGGGGCCCAGCCGTTTCCGGCGGCCTCTGCGGTCGCTCGCGTGGTGCCGGGGAAGCGGGACGCTTCCGAGAAACGGCCGCGGCTAGCAACACATAGGTATCGCGACTACGGAGCTGTGAGTCCGGCTCGAACGCCGTGTCTCAGCCGAGCGCCTCCGCCCGGCGCACGTCGGCGACAAAGGCGTCGACGGAGCGCAAGTCGAACCGGTTCAGTCTGAAGCGCGGGACGGGCATGCGCGCGATGGTCGCGTGGGCGATCGAGGAGTCAATGGGCCCGGCGCCTGCTCGCGAAGCGCGTGACATCCTCCTCGAATTGACATGGTGTCGCGGGTAACGTGGGCTCCGGCGCCGAAGCGAACGCGCGGATATCGGAGAGCGGACAGTGGCACTGGTCCAAATCAAGTGGGCGCCGGGCTTCGACTTCGATCGCCATCTGATCCGCAACGTGCCCACTTGGCTCGACCTCGACAATTTCTTCCTCGCTGACGACGACGACCCAGCCGTCGGTACGAACGGTACGTACAGTCTGGCCAGCCGCCCCGCCGGATCGGATATCACGTCCGTGACCTTCCGGCCACGCTTTGCGGGCGCCCCCGCCAACCACGGCGTAACAGTCGACACCAGCACCGGGGCCGTCACACTGGCCTCGGCGGCCACGAGCCCCCCGCTGCAGAACTTCATGCTCGAGATCGAGGTCGCGCACACGAGCCCGAACCTGCCGACCCCGTGGCGCAACGGGGTCAGGATCCACGTCCACGACACCATCACCGGACTCTTGCTCACCCCCGACCCGCTCGTCGGACGGAAGGACGTGTCGAACGTCCGCTTCACGATCCTCGGACGGTTCTCTGACGGCGTGATCGGCGAGATCACCGACTGGGTCTTTCTGCCAATCGGTACGAACCCGGCGACCGGCGCGACGGTGCAGCTCGTCGAGCTTCACTCCAACACCCCCGATATCGGCATCGAGCCAGACACGCGGGCCATCCTCTTCAACACTGCGGGGGCGACCGCAACGATCAGCATCGACCTGCTGGGCAGCGCGATTCCGATCACCGCGGTGGCGAAGTGTGATCCGCCGTGGTCCACCCCGTTCGAGGCCACGCTGGTGGACGGGGCCGGAGAAGGCATGCGCGACGACGTCCCTAATATTCTGTTCCTTCCCGAGGGCTTCGACGCGACCGAGAAGACGACGTTCGAGCAGCTCGTCCAGGACATCGTCCGGAACGGGCTCGCCAAGAACACGTTCCTGGCGCCCTACAATCACCTGAGCCGGTCCATCAATTACTGGTCGTGCTTCGTCGCCTCCCCTCAGAAGGGCGTGAGCGTGCTCTCCGAGGTGGCTCGACTGCGCGCCGTGGGCACGAGCCTGCGGGGCGAACCTATCGACAATCCCTCGCGGCCGAGCGCCACCGCGACGGACTGGGGGCTGCAGGAGCTCATCTACGAGGTCGGCCTGCCCGTGAGCTCTCAGGCGAGCACCGGCCGTACGGCCCTCGTCGACAGCTGGAAAACGCTCTATGACCCCAGTATTACGGCGGCCAAGGTCAGCCGTAAGGTCGAAACCGTGGGCGGAGTGAAGCTGGAGGCCTGGGAGCTCTGGCGTCAGCTCTCGGACCGGGTCCTGCTGCGAGAAGTCAGCACGGCGTTTGGTCTGGCCGTCGGCGGCCGGCAGAGCGCCGATTGTGTGGGGACGTTGGAACGCCAACTCGTCCCGAACGGCAAGCGGCTCGACAAAAACGACTTCGACACCTTCTTGAGCAACCTCCAGTTCCGGGATCCCGCCAGCGGGACCATGGTCACGTTCGGCGATCGCTGGGCCGCCGGTGGCAAGGACCGGGGGCTCGTCTGCTTCCTCGCACGCACAGCGCACTGGTCCGGCGCGAATGTGGGGTGGATATATAGCTGCGGTCTAGGGACTGAGAGCGAGCATCGCATCACGACGGCCGCCGGAGCGTTCGACGTCCTCCCCCACACCGTTAGCACTCGCGCGATCCCCCACACCCTCGTCGTCGTCGCCCACGAGAGCGCGCACTCCTTCCACTGCGGCGATGAGTACGCCGGCGACTGCTCCGAAGGGCAGCCTCGCGATACGGCAATATTTGGAAACGTGCAGCTCGCGAGCGAGAACGGCCTGTTTCAACTCTCGCCCCCGGCGATCGACGGCGACAGGATCAAGTGGCTATGGCCGCGCATCGCCAAGGCTGGCGTGCTGAAGGCGGCGCCCAGCACGCCCGATCCCCTGCACCCCGAGACCTTGACGCTCCCGCTGCGACCCGGCGGCTCGATCTTCGCCGTCAACGACGTCGTGCGCCTCCGCGCGCGTCCCCTCGTGGAGAATCTCCAGGCCAGCTTCCGCTTGAAGGTCACGGCGGTGGCGCCGGACGCGATGTTGGGAGACATCCTCACCGTCGAGCAGATCGAGGGTCTGCCCTTGACGATCACTCCCCTGTTCTTCGCGGAGGGCAGCGTCGTGCTCCAGCCCCGCGTCGCTTCCGCTCCGCCCGGCGACGACATCCTGCTGGTCCACGCCGACATCGTGGCGCACCTCACCAGCTCGGATGGGCCGCTGAACGCTCCTCTCGGCACGCCCACGCGGGCCTGTCAGGCCGACTTCGTGAGCGATCCCAAGCCGGCACTCGACGTGATGCAGATGGCGACCAACCTCCCCCCATCGCTGCAACCGCCGCCGAGCGGGCCGAGAAAGCAGCCCACGTGGGGGTCCTGGATCGTCGGGCTTTACGAGGGCGGGTCCGGGTTCCCGTGCGGCATTTTCCATCCCGCCGGCGTCTGTCTCATGCGGGCGGAACACGTCCCCCGCAAGACCCTGACCGGCAAACCCATCGTCGCGGGCTTCGATACGCAAGGCCGGCGCATCCCTCCGCCCGGAACGCTCTACAAGTTCTGTCCTGTGTGCCGGTACATCCTCGTCGACGTCATCGACCCTCACAAGCACCCAGCCATCGACGCCGAGTACGATCGCATTTATCCGCAATGAGCGACAAGGGCACGCTGCACGTCGTGGCCGAGGAGCTGGCGCTGGCGCTGGCCCCGCTGCGCGAGGCGACGCGCGACGTCGCCCACTTCCGGATGTTCATGCGCCGCCTGGGTTGGCTGGCCACGAGCCTTCCGCCCAGTTATGTAGACCTCGGCGATCGTGCATTCCAGGCGCTGGGGGCAGCGGAAGCGCTGGCCGACGATCCCACGCTGCTCGAGATCCTCGCCGCCATCGAGAAGGTCGGTGAGGTCTACCGGGCGGCCAAGGCGATCAACGACGCTCCCGTCGGCGTCGACGCCGAAGCCATCCTTGCCGACCTCGCGGAAGCGCTGTTCGAGTTCCTCCTCGTCGAGTACCTAGCGGCGGCGCACCCCGGCCTGTACCGCGGCTTGGAGATGCTTGGCGTCATCGTCCACGAGCACCATGAGCCCACGCCGACCCAACCTGGCTTCGTTCGCACCCGTCTCCTCTACGACCAGATCCCCCAGATCCTGGCCGATCCGCTGTCCATCCCCGGCCGCGTCTACGACTGGGGCTCCCCAGATCTGAAGTTCGATCTGGTGGCCGAGCACCTGCTCTATCTGTCCCACGCCCTCGGGCTCAACGCGTCCCTCAGTCAGATGTCGCGGTTGCTCGGCGAGGCGTTTCAGGAGGGCCCCCGCGAGCAGATCGCGAAGAGCATCGACACGCAGGTGACGATCTCCCTCTTCGAGGTCGAGCTCGCCGGGAATCTGATCCAGGCGGGCCTGGCCATCCTCGAGCTGCCCTGCGAGGGCACGCACCCCGCGGGTCTCATCGTGCAGCCCGATATCCCCAGCGGCATCGCCACGCGCGTGCCCATCAGTCCCGGATGGGCGTTCAAGCTGCGCGCCAACACCGATCTCGCCTCCCTGTTCGGCATCGTGCTGCGACCGGACCAGATTGCGGTGCGTTATCCCTTTGCGCCGGGCACGCCGTTGCCGAGCGCCGGCTTCGGCATCGCGGTGGAGTACGCGCCGGACACGCCCACGGCGTTGCTCGGCAAAGCCGGCAAGAGCCGTCTGGAGATCGCGGGCGGCGAGATCGGGCTGAATCTCGATTATCAGAACGGTCAGCTCGAGCTCCGCATCGACGGCGCGCCCCGCGGCCTGGCCCTGGTCGTGTCGCCGGCGGATCTCGACGGGTTCCTCAGCGGCCTGTCCCGCGGCTCCGAGCTGGCGGTCCCGATCACCCTGGGCGTCGCGTGGTCGAACCGCACCGGCTTCAGCTTCACGGGCGGCGCCGGCCTCGTCGTGTCCGTGTACCCTCACTTCGCGCTCGGTCCGATCACCATCGATCGCGTCGACCTCGCGATCGGCGCCGCCTTCGGCCAGGGTCAACCGCCGGCGCTGCGCACCAGCGGGGCGCTGACGTTCACCGGGGCTGTCGGCCCCGTGAGCGTCGCCGTCGAAGGGATCGGCCTGGCCCTGGACTTCGTCTTCAAGGACGGCAACGCCGGGCCGTTCGAGGCGCAGTTCGATTTCGTGCCGCCGACCGGGCTCGGCCTCGCCATCGACGCGGGGCCGGTGGCTGGGGGCGGCTTCATCAGCTTCGACAAGCCGAACGCTCGCTACACGGGCATCGTGCACCTCGAAGTCTTCACGGTGACCGTCACCGCGATCGGGCTGCTCACCACCAAGGACACCAGCGGCCAGGCTCTACCACCGCCGGGATTCTCGTTCCTCATCATCATCTCGGCCGAGTTTCCGCCGATCCAGCTCGGCTACGGCTTCACGCTGAACGGCGTTGGCGGCCTGGCCGGCCTGCATCGCACGATCGTCACCGAGGCGTTGCAGGCGGGGCTGCGCGAGGGCTCGGTCGATCACATCCTCTTCCCGGAGGATCCCATCCGGAACGCGCCGCAGATCATCAACGATCTGCAGCTGATCTTTCCACCCCAGGCCAACCGCTACGTGTTCGGACCGATGGCGCTCATCGGCTGGGGTACGCCGACGTTGGTCCGCATCGAGCTCGGCATCATCATCGAGCTTCCGTCGCCGATCCGGATCGTGCTGCTCGGACAGATCAGCACCGATCTGCCGACCGAAGACGTTCCCATCGTCAGCCTGCACATCGACGTCCTCGGCCTGATCGAGTTTGACAAACAGCTCATCTCGATCGACTCGACGCTGCGCAACTCGTTCGTGGCCGGCTACACGGTGACCGGCGATATGGCCCTGCGGCTGAAGTGGGGCGATCACGCGAACTTCGCGCTGGCCATCGGCGGTTTCAACCCGCACTTCCAGCCGCCCCCCGGCTTCCCCACCCTGCGTCGCCTCACCATTGCGCTCGGCACGCAGGACAATCCCCGCATCTCGCTCCAGGCGTATCTGGCCCTCACCTCGAACTCGCTCCAGGTCGGCGCGCTGGCCGAGATCTACGCGGCGGCTGGCAGCTTCAATATTTACGGCTGGGCCGGGTTCGACGCGCTCGTGATCTTCGTTCCGTTCTCGTTCCGTGCCGAGATCAGCGCGGGGTTCGCGCTGCGCAAGGGGACAAATCGGATCGCTGGCGTTCACGTCTCGGCCACCCTCACGGGCCCCTCGCCGTACCACGCCTGGGGCGAGGGCTGCCTGTCACTGCTCTTCTTCGACATCTGCGTCGGCTTCGACGCGACGTTCGGCGAGCCGCAGGCAGTCGAGCTGCCGAAGAAGGATCCGTGGCCCGAGCTCCAGGCCGGGCTCGAGGACCCGCGCAACTGGAGCGGACGCCTGCCGCCCATGGTGGTTCCCGCCGTCAACCTCGCGCCGTTGCCGGCCGGCTCTGACGGCATCGTGCTGATCCATCCCGCCGGCACAGCGGTGGTGCGCCAGCGGGTGCTGCCGCTCAACAAGACGCTGGAGCGCTTCGGCGAATTCGAGCTCACCGGCCCGAACCGCTACGACATCGGCACGGTGAGTATCGGCGGCGCCAGCACGTCCGCGTCGTCGCCCGTGTACGACGTCCTGCCGCCATCGCTCTCCGAGAACTTGAGCGACTCGGATAAGCTCTCCCGCGACTCCTATGAACAGGAAGTCGTCGGCGTCGAAGCTGGTGTGCCCGACGCTGCCCATGGCGCGGCCAAGGCGATGGACGTCGAGTACGAAACCCGGATCGTCGACTCGACGTGGGAGAGCCGCAGCCAGGGGACGTACACGCTGTCCCGGGGGCAGCAACTCTTCCTCATCGGGGCCGGTGCCAAGGCCTACTCGCCGCTGTGGAACACGGGCGCACGGAAGTTCTCGCCGGCGCCCGGCGCTCCCAGGGGCGTCTCGCTGGACGACGATATCTACGTGATCGCGACCACCGACGACCTCGCCCAGCGGCCCGAGCTAGGCCGGTACCGCAGCAAGGGCGCCGCGCTGCAGGCGCTCAAGGCCCACCTCGCCGCCCAGCCTCTGGATCACGGACGGCTGCAGGTGGTCTCGACGTTCGAGCTCGAGGCCGCGGCGTGAGCAACGGCCCCGTCGCCAGCTACACCTTCCTGCCGTGGCTGCGCCGCGGGCTAGCCGCCCGCATCGCGCGCCAGGACGTCGACGGCGGTGTGGCGGCGCCGCGGGTACAGATGCCGCTGTCGCTGACGCTCGACACGAGTGAAGGCCCAAAGGTCACGACGGCCCAGCTGGCGCTGATCGGGCCCGGAGAGGTGAAGAGCCTCGATCCCCGCGTCATCATCCGCCGCTTTCCCCGTTACGGCGAGACCGACGCCCAGACCAATTACTTCGCGCACGTCGAATTCGACCAGCCGGATTTTCCCTGGCGCCACACGGCGGCGCGCGCGAACGACGGCGACCGGTTGCGGCCCTGGATCGTTTTGCTCGTGCTCAGCGAGGACGAGATCGAATCGCGCGAGCCACCCACCGCGGACGGGCAGTTGCCGGCGATCAACGTCCGATCGAGCGCGAACCTTCCCGACCTCGCGCAGTCGTGGGCCTGGGCCCACACTCAGGTGAGCGCGCTCGGCCCCGCCGACCAGGCGAGCCTGTTGACGATCCTCGACACCGAGCCTCACCGAGCGATCGCGCGGCTCTTGTGTCCGCGCCAACTCCTGCCGCGAACGCCCTACGGCGCCTTTCTGGTGCCCGGCTTCGAGCGCGGACGCCGCGCCGCGCTGAACGAGCCGCTCGACGACACGGTGGACGCGCTGCAACCTGCGTGGGGCGCCGGGGGCGGCACGGTCCGGCTGCCGGTGTACGAAGAATGGCGTTTCACGACGGCCGCGGCCGGCGACTTCGAGTTTCTCGTGCGGAAGCTCAAGCCCTGGCCGGCGCCGGCCACGCTCGGCGTGCGCGACATGGACGTCAGCGATCCTGGGATGGAGCTGCCGCCAGCCGCGCCCCAGCCACTGCAGATGGAGGGGGCGCTCATCTCGCTGCTCGCGCGCGCGGCCCGCGTGGAGGGTATTGCCGCGAGCGGCAACTTCCTCGACGAGCTGCGTGACCTCGTCAACGCGCCCGCCGATCTCCTCCAGAGCGGCGGCGATCCGGTGGTGGCGCCGCCGCTCTATGGCCGCTGGTACGCCGCCCGCGATCGGCTGGCGCCGGGGGCGGCGCCGTTCTGGTTCAACGACATGAACGCCGACCCGCGCTTTCGCGCCGGTGGCGGGCTCGGCACGACGGTTATTCAGGCCGAGCAGCAGCAGTTGATGGCGAGCGCCTGGGAACAGGTGGAAGGCATTCTCGAGCTGAACGAGAAGTACCGCCAGGCGCAGCTCGCCCGCGAGCTGGCCGAGCGCGTGCGCCAGCGCCACTTCGCACCGCTGGACGCCGAGACCGCGCTGCTCGTAGCGACGCCGCTGCACGCTCGCGTGCGGACGTCACCCGACACCGTGGCCGCCGTGCTCAGACGCAGCCCAGTCGCGGGCGGCGTGGGTGAGGGCCAGCTCCGACGGCTGCTTCGGCCGCTCGGGCCCGTCGGCAAGCGCCAGCGCCGGCCACTGCGGGCGGGGGCGCTCACGCTGCTGCAACGCATGAACCGCGGTGAAATCAACCCGGCGCCGCGGCCGACGACGCCGCCGGAGATCGCCACCGACGGCTGGCTGGGGCGCGACGCCGCGCCCGGCCCGCTCACGCCCGAGCGCGTGCGAATGCTGGGAGCGTTGCCGGTGCTGCTGGCGCTGCTGGCAATCGTGCTCCTCGTCGTCGCCGTGCTCGCGTTGCCTGTCTGGAGCGCGATGCAAGTGCTGATGCTGGGCCTGGCTGGCGTGGCCGGCGGCGGGGCGGTTTGGGTGTCTCGCGCGCTGCCGAGGCTCCGGCTGCGGGCGACGGTCCGCACCGGCGTCCTCGATCCCGACACCATTCGACGCGTACCGGCCGCGACCGGCTTCGTGCCGGCGGAAGCGCCACCCGGCGCGGCGGCGCGACCGACCGTTCCGCCCGAGCGCGCGGCCACGCCGATGGCTCGGCAGGCGGCGGAGAATTTCCGCACGGCGCTGGCGGAGCTGCACGCCCGGCTCGGCGTGCCGCCGGAGACGCCGCCACCTCTGGTGCCGGCACGCCTCCCACAGCTCCGCGAGAGAATGCTGGCGGCCGTCGACCCGCACCTGACCATCGCGCTGCCGCTACGGGCCCGGACCAAGCTGGCGCCCTGGATGGTCTGGGAGTATCAGGTGGATCCCATCGAGCCGCCGATGCTGGCGCCGCAGTTCGATCAGCCGATGTACGAGTCGCTGCGAAGCCTGTCGCAGGACTGGATCCTGCCTGGCGCCGGCGACATGCCGGCCAACACCGCCTCGCTGCTGGAGACCAACCAGCGCTTCATCGAGGCCTATATGGCCGGCTGCAATCACGAGATGACGCGCGAGCTCCGCTACCACGAGTACCCGATCGACCAGCGCGGCACCTACTTCCGTCAGTTCTGGGACGTGCGCGGCTACGTGCCGGACGAGGGCGAGACGCTCGACGCCGAAGCGCTCCGCGACATCAAGCCGATTCACCTCTGGCCACCCGAGGGGCGCCTGGGCACCCACAGCGCGCGGCGCCCGCCTCCCGGCGGCGAGCATCTGGTCCTCGTGGTCAAGAGCGAGTTGTTCCGCCGCTACCCGAACACGATCGTGTACGCGTGCAAGGCGCGCATCGGCACGGCCACGGACGGCGCCAACCAGGGGCAACGCATCCTCAGCGACGAGCAGAAGCATCCGGTGTTCCGTGGCCGACTCGATCCGGACATCAGATTCTTCGGCTTCGAGCTCACCGCCGCGCAGGTCCGTGGCAGCGGCAGTGCCGACCCCGGCGCCGACCAGGGCTGGTTCTTCGTGCTCCAGGAGCAGGTGAGCGAGCCGCTGTTCGGCCTCGACATCGCAGACGGCTATGGGCGGCAGATCGCGTCGTGGGACGATCTGTCCTGGGGCGATCTCGTCACCGGCCCCGACGAGCTGGCCCCCTTCACGTACATCGATCTCGATGCTGATCTTCCCGACACGACGCTGGTGCCGCTGGCGTTGGGCGCCGTATGGCACGCCGACAGCGGGCGCGGAGCCAAGGGCGCGACGGCGGCCGATCTCGCCTACATCACGCTGCAAAAGCCGTTTCGCGTGGGAATCCACGGCACCGATTTGCTGCCGCCGGCTGGCGGGTGAGCCCGATGGCCGACCCCGCCGACGACATCCGTCACCGCCAGGTCGAAGCCGCGCGCGAAGCCCTCGCGCGGGTGCAACGGCAGCGCGCGGATCGGGTCGCCGCGCTGGCCCGGGCTCGCCGGGCGCTCGCCGCCTTACGCGCCCGCTACGGCGACAGGGACGAGCGCACGCGCGCCGCGCAGAAGGAGTACGACGCCACTCTTGGGCAGCTGCGCACGGCGCGCGGCGCTGTCGGCGCGGCCAAGGCAGACCTCGGCGAGCGCCTGAACGCGGCGCTGGCCCCGAGCGTCGCCGACGAGATCGCGCGCCTCACGGCCGACGTCCCGATCGTGATGTTCCCGGTGCGTCTGGAGACGCGCTTCGTGCGCGGCCAAGCGGACGCGCCCTATGCCGGCACGCTGAAGCTGCGGATCTATCCCGACGCCGTGGCCGCGGACAATCACGAGCCGCTCTTGACGGAGAAGGAGCGGGATGCCGGCCGAGACTACTGGCGCCGGGCCTGGACGGACGCCGACGAGCGCGACGCCTGGACGGCGCTCCTGAAGCAAACCACGCCGACGCGCGCGGCCTGGATCGTGCAGGTCACGCCGCCGACCAATCTCGCGGAGTTTCCGACGGAGCCGGCAAGCGCGGGCGCGCCCGTCGGCCCGGAGCCTCAGTTCCCCGACGTGCCGCTGCGCGCCGACAACTGGACGTCGACGACCGACGCCAGGCTGCTGCCGGATCGCTGGCTCGTGCTCGCCTATCGTCGGTTCCCGGCTCAGGGCCCGGCCGATCTCCTGCGCGTCGAGAGCGGCGCGATCACCGAGCCGCTGGCGCTCACCCTGCGCTTGAGCACCGACGGCGAGGAGGAAGGCCTCGACGACAGCACCCCGCTGTCCGACGACGGGCTCACCGTGGATCCGGAGATCCTGTGGTCGTTCGACTTCGATCGCGCCGTGCAGGCCGGCATGGCGGTGGAGCTCGCGCTCACGCCAGCCGATTTGGAGGGTGGGTTCGCCCGCATTCTCGTTCTCGGCGTCAAGTCCTCGATCACCGCGGCGCAGGCCGCCGACGGCCTCGGCGCGTTGATCGACAGCCATCATTACGCCAAGGGATTCGCGCTGGTCCCCCAGGGCACGCCCACCAACAACACGAGCGCGGCTCCCGCCGGCTATCCGCCGCCCGACCCGAACGGCGAGATCAGCTTCGCCGTGGAACGCGATCGCGCCCGCACGATCGCCGGGCGCGACGGCGAGCGAGTCGCCCGGGCGCTAGGCGTGGGGAACGAGCGTCTGCTCCACATCGCGGGCGCCGAGCGCGACGAGCAGGTCGCCGCTCGCGCCATGGCCGATGCGCTGTGGCCCTCGACCATCGGATATTTCCTCGAGCAGCTCATGGCCCCGCGCTTCGACGCCGACGCCGTGCAATCGGCGCGCGACTATTTCGTCGCCTACGTGCGCGGGCGCGGCCCGCTGCCGGCGTTTCGCGTGGGCGACGTGCCCTACGGCCTGCTGCCGGTGACCTCCCTCGCCCACTGGCAGGTCGCCCGGGAGGCCGCCGGGCCAGCGCGACACCTGGCCGCATTACTGCGACGGCTGCGCGACACCTGGCTCGCCGCCTCCGCGCAAGCGCCGCGGATCAATCGCACCGGCGACGCCGACGGAGACCTCATCGACGCGCTGGCGCTCGACGCCAGCGCGCGCGAGGCCTTCGTGCGCACGTGCCTGGGCCCGCGAACCCGGGCCAACACGCTGTCGTTTCTCGGCCTCGAATTCTCCAACCTCGAGGCGATCCAGGAGCAGATCGAGGCGGCGCTGCTCGGCGCCGCAGGCTTGGGCCCGGAATGGGCGGCCCGGGTGGCGCGACTAACCTACGCCGATCGTTCCGAGCGCTTCAAGTTCGGCTTCGTGCTGAACGATCCCGAAGCGCGGCTGTCGGAGACTGCCGGGCTGGCGTTCGACTACGTCAACTGGATCCGGAACGCCGACCCCGACACCTTACGGTCGGAAAGCTTCCCCGACGGCGCGGACAAGCCCGCGGCGTTGCTCTATGTGATGCTGCGTCACGCCTTCCTGATCGAGTATGCCCGCCAGGGGCGGCAAATCCTGGCGCGGCAAAAGATGCTCGCCGATGACGAGCGGTGGGAGCCCGAGCTGGTCGGCGTCGTGCCCCGGGAATTCGCCCAGGCGGCGGAGCGACCGGCGAACATGGGGTTTGCTCCCCTTGCTGGAGCGCCCCCGGCACCTTCCGGGCTCACGGCGCCGGTGCCGGATGCGCCCGCGACGGCGGCGAGGGCCACGTACCGGCCCACGATCTGGGATCGGCTGAATCAGCCGGTGGCAGGTGTCACCAGGGGCGAGCGCCTCGGCCGGTTTCTCGGCAAATCGCCCAGCACGCCGCGTGTGCCCGAGGACGCCAGGCTCAACGCGTATCGCGCCTCGCTGGCCGCGCTCGAAGGCCTGCCGACCGCTGAGCTCGAGCGCTTGTTCAGCGAAACGCTCGACACCTGCTCGCACCGCCTCGATGCCTGGATCACCGCCCTGGCCTGGCAACGGCTGGACGGCATGCGCGCGCAGAATCCGCAGGGTTGTCACCTCGGCGCGTTCGGCTGGGTCGAGAACCTCAAGGCCGATCCGCCGCCGTCGCGGCGCATCACCCGGCTCGGCGAGCGGCGCGAGATATCGGCCATGACCGCTGACGGCGGCGGGCACATCTACGCGCCCTCCATGAATCACGCGGCTGCCGCGGCCGTCTTGAGGTCAGGCTATCTCACCCGCTCGGGCGAGCAGGCGCGGCCCTACGCCGTTGATCTCTCGTCGGCGCGGGTGCGCACGGCGCTCTGGTTCATGGATACGGTGCGCGACGGCCAACCCCTGGGGGCCGCGCTCGGGTATCAGTTCGAGCGCGGCCTGCACGAGCGGCACGCACCGCTCGAGCTCGACAAGTTCATCGACGATTTCCGCAACCACTATCCGCTCGTGGCCAACAAGACGACCAACAGCGGCGAGCCGGCGGAATCCGTCGCCGCACGCAACGTGGTGGATGGGCTGGCCTTGCGGCGAGCGTGGCAGAACACCCAGCGCGGCCAGCCCAATGGCGTTCCCTGGGATCAACTGCAACCCGTACCGACCGGCGACGAGCGCTCCGCGATCGAGGCGGAGCTGCGCGGGCTCGACGACATCGTGGACGCAATCGCCGATCTGCTGATGGCGGAGTCGGTGTTCCAGACCGTGCGCGGCAGCATCGAGGGATCGGCGGCCAGCCTCGACACGATGGCCAAGGGGGTTCGCGCGCCCGAGCCCGAAATCGTGCGGACGCCGCGAGGCGGCACCGATCTCTATCATCGCGTGGCGCTGATCGTGGCCGGCGAGCCCCCGGCGGCGGCCCCCTGGCCGGTCGCCACGCGCACGCCGCGCGCGCTCGTCGAGCCGTATCTGAACGCGTGGGTGGCCGGACTGCTGCCGGCGCCCGACACCGTCGTCTGCGCCGCGACCTACCCCGACCCGGCGAATCCGACGGCGACCCTGCAGCAGCTCGTGACGCCGGCCGACCTCGGCCTGGAACCCATCGATGTGCTCGCCCTCGCGCTCTCGATGGACACCGATCCGGGCGGATCGGATTTCGGCCGGCGCATCGCGCGCGAATCGGAGCTGTATCGCCGCATCGCCTCCACGATCGCCGCCGCCCGCCCCGAGGATCCCATCGAGATCGACTTCGACGCGGCCGATCCGGCTCTTGGCCAGCATACCTTCCATGAGCTGCTCGAGATCGCGCACGCCATCAAAACCGTGCTCGGCAGCGCCCGGGCGCTGGCGCCGGCGGACCTCCTGCCGCCTGAGCAGTCGGCGAAAGCCGAGTCCGCCGACGTGATGACCGCCGAGCTCGCCGGCCGCGCCACGCTCGCGCGCCAGCGACTGGGCGACGCGCGTGATGGCCTCGACACGGCGCTCACGGCGATTCGTAACGCGCCGGAGGGCCCGAACCCCTCGTTGACGCCGTTGCGCGATGCACTCCGCGACGCCGCGCTCCTCGGTGTCGCCGCCGCGTTTCCCCTGAGCCGGGCGGGCGACGCGCCGCCTGAGCGGGCCCGGCTCGTGGAGCAGGCCGACAGCGTCTTGAAGGAGCTCCGAAGCCGCGACGCGGCGGCGCTGGCCGAGCCGGATCCCGTGGCGGCCATCCAGCGGGTCTTCGGCCGGCGCTTCCTAGTGATTTCGCGCTTCGTCCCGGCCAACGCCGACGGCGCTGCCGCTCAGCTCGGCCAGGCGCTCGCCCAAGGCCCGGACCTGGGCGCGGAACCGACGCAGGTCGTTGGACGGTGGTTCGCGCAGTGCGCTCGCGTCCGCAAGCCGCTGCGCGAGTGGCGAATGCTGGACCTCTACGCCGGGCTGGTCGCGCAGAGCCTCACGGACTTCGACGTCGTCCAGTTGCCCCACGTTCCGGGCGCGGCGTGGGTCGGGCTCCCGTTTGCCAGTGAGGCGAACCGCCCGAGCTCCGGGCGCCTCTCGCTGTTGCTCCAGCGGGCCGCGGACCCGACGGCCACCCAGGCCTGGGGTGGCCTGGTCGTCGATGAGTGGGCCGAGCGGATTCCGAATCGTGAGGAGGACGCGGCGGTTGCCTTTCACTACGACAGTCCCAACGCCGAGACCCCGCAAGCGGTCCTCGTCGCCGTGCCGCCCGTTCACGCGCCGGCGCGCGACCGCGAGATGCCGCGCTGGAACGTGGATCACCTGGTCGCCACGCTCAACGACACGCTCGATCTGGCCAAGGTCCGAGCGGTGGAAGCGGAGAAGCTCGGGATCCTGGCCCAGGCGCTGCCCATGACCTATCTCGCGGCCAACGCGGCCGACGATACGATCTCGACGTCCTTCGCCGGTATGCTCGTCGCCCAGGCGGTGATCGCCCCCGGGGAGACCTAGGGCATGCCGTCGATCACGTACTGGAACCGCGTCGAGCCCCGACCGCGCAGCCGCTTCCTCACCCGCTCGCTTAGCGCCCAGGTGCGGGATGCGCTGTGGTTTCTCACACGCCAGTGGCAGTTCGGAGAGTTCCAGGGCGAGGACGCCGGCTCGCCCGCCTACGTGCAGTTGTCCTCGACCTGCTCGCGGATGCAGAGCTGGCAGATCCCCGGCGGCGCCCCGCAGCCAATCGGCTCGCCGCCGAGCGTGCCGATGGAGACGCTGGTGGAACGCGAGCCCTTCACGCCCGACCTGGCCACGGCGGTGGAGCTCGGGCAGCGCTTCGAGGCGTTCCTCGCCGAGACGGGGCTCGCGGGCGCGGCCTTTCAGAGCGTCGTCGACGATTTCAGGACGGCGTATCGCGTTCCATCGCCGACCGATCCCGCCAGCGGCGCCGCCCACGATCCCGTGCTCGCGCGCTTTCTGCGCGTCTGTGCCGGGCGGGCGATTCACGGCGTGACGCTCTATCAGGCCTATCTGGCCACGCGGCCCGCGCTGCCGCCGGCGCCGGCCGTCGATCCGACGCGTCAAGCCGCGGTGGGGTCCGCGCTCGAGCGGCTGGTCGAGTGGGTGCGGGCCGTCTACGGCGAGCTCGGCACGGCCGACCCGCCGGCCTGGCGCCCGGAGCGGCTCGAGTACGACGTGCGCGTCAGGGCGATGACGCCGGCAGGATCAGCGGTCACGCTCGCCGCCTATCCGGGACGCTTCGGCGACTTCGATTGGTACGCCTTCGATCAGCTCGGTCCGGGCGAGCGCGACGGCCGGTCAGAACCCGAGACGACGACGCGCAGCCTCCTGCCGATCCACGTGCGGTTCCGAGGCATGCCCAACACCCGCTGGTGGCACTTCGAGCGTGGCTCGATGAACCTGGCCGACGTGAAGGCCGACCGGTCGGAGTTGTCCAAGCTGATCCTCATCGACTTCATGCTCGTGCACGGCAACGACTGGTTCGTCGTGCCCTTCACGCAAGAGGTAGGGACGCTCTGTCGGGTGGACGCGGTGCTGGTCCACGACGTGTTCGGCGACACCACGCTGATCCCGCCGGCGAACGCCCAGACCGGCGCGCCGGCCGAGCGGTGGTCGCTCTTCGCCCTGACCGTGCCGGGGACAGCGGCCACCGCGGACTACTTCGTGCTGCCTCCCAGCGCTCCCAGCGCGACGCTCGGCGGCGAGGCGCTCGAGGAAGTGCGCTTTCTCCGAGACGAGATGTTCAACAGCGCCTGGGGGCTCGAGCACACGATCGAGAACGGCCTGGGACAGCCGTGGTCCGGCCACGAGCGCGCCCAGCAGATCGCGCCGCTGCACGAGCCGCTCGTCAACGACACCGAGTCGCCGTTGAAGTACGTGATCGAAACCGACGTGCCCCTGAACTGGATCCCTTTCCTGCCCGTCGCAGAAGCCAACGGCCGCGCCATCACGTTTCAGCGCGCGGCCATGCTCCGCCCGAACGAGGCCGGGACTATCCAACGCGTGGAGCCGGTCGGGCGCATCCTGCGGCCGCAGCGCGTCGACACACCAGGTGTCTACAAGATCCGCGAGGAGGAGATTCCCAGGACCGGCGTCCGCGTCTCGCGGCTCGTGCGCCGCACCCGCTGGATCGACGGCTCGACCCATATATGGATCGCCCGGGCGAAGACGGCGGGCGCGGGCGAAGGCAGCAGCGGTTTGCGCTTCGACCTGGCGATCTCACAACCGTAGCTGAAGGACTCACAGCTGCGGTACCTGGACATCTTCGCCCGGACGGTTCAAGAGTATGAGGGCTGGGTTCGAGGCCTCTTTCCGCTGCTGACCGAGTACAGTAAGGAAGTCCACTGAGAGATTCACTCTGAGACTGTCGATGAACTGAGAGCCTACAACTGGGAGGACAGATCTTCAGGGATGTCTGCGCGAGACTCCCGTTACGCCGTGGTCCACGTATTCGTGGATTCCACACCCTCTGGCCAATACGTCCGGAGTTGCTCCAACTGGGCGGTCGCATCCTGATCGGGAGTCGACACACGGGCGTAGCCCGCGACGGCCGTCATCAGCTGAGCCCCGTTGGTTGGAGGGACGCGAGATCGTGCGGATGACGGCCTCCCACTGTATCAGTTCTGTCTTCGACTTGTCTGTGGCACGGTGTGTGGCCATGGGCGACCGCATACTCGAACGGCCTCGAAACTACGCGAAAACTAGGAGAAGGGTGTGCGCCTGGCAGGAGTCGAACCTGCGACCCTCGGATTAGAAGTCCGATGCTCTATCCTACTGAGCTACAGGCGCGTCCAATCAGCCTAGTATGTTACGCGTTTTCGCGGAGCGTCATTTTTCGGGCCGCGCCGAATTTGCGCTGAGCGAGGACCATCGCCCAGCGTCCTCGTCCCGATCGTGACTACGGGCATTTGCCCGCCGATCCCACGGATACAGCGAATGCGATCCGACGGCGGCCAGGCCGGACGGCGACAGCTCAAACGACCAGACGCGTCACGGCGCGCGATCGCCAGCGCAGGCACGCCATCGCCTGAACCCGATCGAAGGCTCAATGGCCGAGGGCGCGCACCACGTTCTCCCAGAGGACCACCGTCTCTCTGTTACCGGGATCGCCGGACTCCTGCTTGCGAACGGCCGTGTGGACCATCACCAGCCGGTTCTTCGGGTCGACGAAAATCCGCTGGCCCCGCACGCCGAGGAACGCGAACCTCCGCTCCTCACCCGGAAAGATCCAGGTCTGGTAGCCGTAGCCGAAACCTGGCGTCGCGCGGCCCGGCCACAGGCGGTCCTGGTTCGGATGCTTGCTGGTGGCGTCCGCGATCCACGCGGCGGGGATGATCTGACGGCCCCGCCAGTTGCCATCGTGGGCGAGCAGGAGACCGAGCCGCGCGTAGTCGCGCAGCACCGCGTTGAGGCAGCAATAGGTCGACTCCTGGCCGGAGCGGTCGACCAGCCACGTCGCATCGGCCTCGGCGCCCATCGGCTGCCAGATCTTCTGCTCCAGGTACTCGGCCACCGGCCGGCCGAGCGCGCCCGTCAGCACCAGCCCGAGCACCTGGGTCTCGACCGAGGCGTAATAGAAGCGCGTGCCGCTCGGCCTGACGCGCTCATTGAACTTTCTCACCGCATCCACGCCGCCGGTCCCGACCCGGGCGAACGTGTCCCGCGCAAGCTGCATGACGTCGTCCCGTCCCGAGTACTCCTCGAGAAAGCGCACGCCCGAGGACATCTGGAGGAGGTGCCTGAGCGAAGTGCTACCGTATTCGGTTCCGGCCAGGTCCGGCACGTAGGCGTCCGCGCGGTCGTCCACGGACCGGATGCTGCCCTCGGCGATCGCTATCCCGATCAGCATCGCGGTGACGGTCTTGGCCATCGACCACGAGGTCAAACGGTGCTGATCGTTCCGCGCGTATTGATAGCGCTCGACCAGGATCGTATCGTCCCGCGCGATGAGGAACCCGGTCACGGGATGGCGCGCCAGGTAATCGTCGACGGTGAAGCTCTTGCCCTCGTAATCGTAACGAAGGGTGGGCTCGGACGCCGCGCGAGCGAGTCGCGAGGGCGTCGTTGCGCGACGCACGAACCGCCCTGCGAAGATCTGGTCCAGGTGGCTGTGCGAGCCCACGAGGAAGGGAGGCCTCAAGAACGTCCCGCGGGCGCCGATCGGATAGCCGTTGCTCGCTCCATATTCCTCGGCGTCCGGGCCACCCGCGTCGAACCGCGCCGCGGACACAACCGGGGGGCCGGGACCGCCAGCATCGCGCGGGCCGGGCGACGGCGGCGAGGCGCAACCGGCTAACGCGGCGGCGAACAGGCAGGCCAAAAGGAGCCCCGCGGCGACGGACGACTGATCACCCGGCGTCAATTGATTCGCCGCAGCTTCGTGACGTTCCATCGGTCGATCGGGTGGAGCTCGAAGGTCTCTCCGTCGCGATACAGTCGGTAGCACCGTGGGCGCCCGCGGTCCAACACGTTCCAGGTTCGGCAATACTGCCCATCGTCAGTGATGTGCCACCGGCCGATGTCGAAATCGCTCTTCGAGTCGAACGATACGATGCCGCTCCGGTCGATGATCAGCCGCGCGAAGTCCGAGTCGAACGTGCGGCCGACGACCTCGGCGCGCAGCTCGGCGGCGGTCAACGGTACTCGGGGCGTCGCCATCGCCGCCGTGACAGCCGGCGTGCAGAAGGGTCGAACGGCCTCGCCGGCAAGAATCATTCTCTCGGGGTCATAGCTCATCGCATCGGCGAAGCGGAACACGGAAACGCGATTGGGAAGAAGCACGATCAGATTCCCGCCGAAGCCGGACATGTATGGGATCTGGAAGAAGCAGCCGGTAGTCGTGCGATACGGCACTGACCAGAACGACAGGTGATAGCGGGCCTCGCCGGCCCGGTAGCTCGATCCGAGCGGCAGGCCGCTGTCCACGCTCGTGCGATACAGCGCCTCGGCGAGCTTCGTAGCGCTCAGAAGCTGCCGACCCTCGTGTCGACCATCGGACTGGAGGAGGGTGGTGAGCTTCGCGATATCGTCGATCGTCGGATAGAGCCCGTACGCCAGGAGCGGAATGCCGCGGCTGCCCTCCGTCTCGAGAGTGTGCATCATCGGCGCGTGGAAGACTCCGATGGGCTCGAGCACCTCGCGCACGACCATGTCCCAGAGCTCCGCGTTCGGACCCGCGTGACGCTTGAGGTAGGCGTCCATCGCCGCGGCCAGCACGAACGTGTGGACCGAGTTGTAGCGGACGACCTCGCCGTGCGCCCAGGGGTACTTCGGATAGGCGAAGCCGGCGTCGAGCTTCTCCTTCGCTGAGCGCTTGGCCATCCATGCGAACATCCGCGGCTTGTTCTCGTCGGCCGCCGGATCGTTCGGCTGGCGTTGAGGCGACAGTTCCCCGATGCCCGTGGCCATGTTGAGGGCGTCGGCGAACGTGACGTGCTCCCATCCGTCGTGGGACGACGTGACGGTCACGTAATCCTTGATCTTCGCATCGAAAACGGCGTCGCCGTACTTCTGGGCGAGCCGCAGCAGCGCGACCGCGCCGCCGAGTGACTTGGTGACGGAGAACACGCCGTGCCGCATCTCCCGGCAATACGGGTAAGCGCCGTAGCGGGTATTGCAGCCGCGGACGTAGGCGACACCGTCCACGACGAGGCCGCTGGCGCTGACATCGTCGGCCGCGACCTCGCCGTCGATGCCGTCGAGCAGCGGTCCCCGGGCTGTCGGCAGTGCCGACCAAGGCCGGATCGGGGCCTGGCGGCGCAATTCCTCGGCGAACCGGGCGCGTACCGCGGCCTCGTCGGTGAGGGTGCGGGGCGTATAAGTCATCGGCGCCTGGCCCCAGTAGTCGTACCTTTCCCACGCCATCGTCTCCTGGACGATCTGAAACCGCAGCGCCGACACGCGCGTATCGTCGAAGAGGAAGGTGGCAAGGCCATTCTTGGCGCCGTTGTTGAACTCGTTCACAAGAATGAACGGGAACGACGCGCGCGACATGCCCTGGTCGCCGGGCTCGGACCACACTCGGCCGGGCGATACAATCAGGGGGCTCGGCGAGCCGACGATACCGCGGACCACCGGCACCAGGTGCTCGCCGTGGGTGAAGAAGTCGATCGTGCCCGCCGGCGTCGGGATGGAGAGGCCCGGGCATCCCTGGTAAGCACTCGCCATCGACGAGGCCGCGATGACGAGGGTGCCGCGCAGTGAGTGTCGCGCCGGTGCCGTAGGGCCCACCGGCATGAAGTAGTCGTTGTGGATCGGCCCGTCGCCAGTAGCGCCGGACGCGAGTTCGGCGGCCGTCAGCCGGTCGCGCGGCCCGGACGCAGTCGGTGGCGACGCGACGCGGGCCACCTGCGTGCGGCAGCCGATGCCGCTCACGTCCGCCGCTCGCGTCACGGCGTGGTTCCCGCCACCCTTCAATGTCCCCGACAGAGAGCCATCGGGAGCGAATTTGTAGGCGAACGGGGGACGATCGGGCAGCGGCAGCATGAAATGGAGCACGTCGTTGACGATGCGGCCAGTCGCCCGAAAGAACCTCGGCTGACGGATCCGCAGAGGCTCCCAGGCGCCGTGGCTGTAGATCACCCGCGCGTGCCCTGTCGACAGAAGCTCCTCGACGACCAACGTGGCGCAGACGGTATCGACGCTGTTCTCCCTCCACGCCCCGACCCAAGTACCGGCAAAGCGCGCGGCAGTCGTCGACACGTCCGGGCCAGGCGGAACAAGCTTCACGTCCGCCGGAAGCGGCGTCTCGTCGCGACAGTCCCTGGCATCCACGACGCCTACGCCCAGAAACACGAACAGCACAAAAGTCATGGCGATGACGGGCGCGCACATCGTGTGCAACCTCCCGGTCGACGACGTAGCCCGTCGTTCGGCGCTGATCGGTCTACTCAGCGGCAGGCGAGACCCGCACTCGCCGCAGAAGCGGCTCTCCGCATGGCACCGGGGACACTGCATTCCGTCGCCTCCGATAGTTCAGCCGGCCAGCAGGGACGTGGCGGCGCGAGCGTAGCTCCGGGGCACAGACGGGTCAAGGCGACTGTGAATCCCCTCAGCACGCTCGGGGCCCAGAGGACCTGCGCTGAGTTTGCGCTGACGCGCGCCGGGAAACGCGGGTAAGAGCGGGTACGAGCGGGCACGGGAGGGTGGACCGATACGATCGGAAATCGGCAACGGTTCTGGAGTTTCGCGAGGGATCTACGCTTTAACGGGTACTTAGAAAACCCACCTCTCGCCGCTTAGAAGTCCGATGCTCTAGTCGTCCTCCCCACTGAGCCTAAGGAGGACGCGGGACCGATGACAGATGCGGTACTGGACGTCACCGTTGGAGAACGTGAGCACCTCAACGTCCGGCACCTCGGAAGCGAGCGTCAGGCTCTTCTTGCCCTGCGCGATCCGACCTACGAGCGGAGGGACAGTGTTCGT
>Ga0137407_10000716_pt1 | contig 21902 bp, 20 predicted proteins | sample CZOMad2_2_16fung_FD_108410 | JGI IMG/M metagenome (GOLD analysis project Ga0137407, IMG submission 108410) | Vadose zone soil fungal communities from Angelo Coast Range Reserve, California, USA - CZOMad2_2_16fungal (Illumina Assembly) | ecosystem: Environmental > Terrestrial > Soil > Vadose... | reverse complement strand
GTGCGATCTAGACATAGCTTGATCGAAGGGGGCGAGGGAATGAAACGCAAAGCGACTGCGGTTTGGCGAGGCGATGTGAAAACGGGAAAAGGATCGCTATCGACAGAGAGCACCGTCTTGGAAAACGCTCAGTATTCGTTCAGTACGCGATTTGAAAATGGCATCGGTACCAACCCCGAAGAACTGCTGGCCGCTGCGCACGCGGGATGTTTCGCTATGGCACTTTCCGCGCAGCTGGGGATGGCGAACTTGACTGCGCGAAAGCTCGATGTGACGGCGACGATCACACTCGAAAGGGTGGGCGAGCATCATGCAGTCACGAAAAGTCACCTTGATCTGTCGGCTCAAGTGCCGGGTGCGACGCAGCAAGCGTTTGACGCCGCGGTCAAAGCCGCGGAAATCGGGTGTCCCGTTTCAAAACTCTTTCGCGCCGCGATTTCGGTGGAGGCGCACCTTGACGCAGCGTCCTCGGCGACGTGAGGAAAGCGAAGCGGAAGCGGGTTCGCGGGCTGGGCTCTGAGAGTCGGCGATGAACTCGGGAATGATCGCCGCCTCCGCGGCAATATTCGGATCGATCGTGGGCGCGCTTGGTTCGGTCGTCGGCACTTGGATCACACAACGGCACCAGGATATCCGCGACCTGCTAGCGAAGACGATCGTACGCCGCGAGTCGCTTTATTCGGATTTCATCGCGGAAAGTGCGCGACTGCTTGTTGATGCCATGGTGCAGAACAACAGCGACGCTCAGAAATTGATCCCACTCTATGCGTTGCTGAGCCGCATCCGCCTGAGTTCGTCCGCGCCGGTTCTGGAAACAGGTGAAGCCGTCATACGGATCATCGTGGCCACCTATCCGAAACCAAATCTGACGCCGGAGCAGATCGAGTCCCGCGCCGTCAGCGGCGACGATCCACTGCGTCAGTTCAGCGATGCTTGTCGCAAGGAACTCGACTCCCTACAGCGGCAATTGTGACGAACGAAGAAATGGCGGACGCAGCGAAATGATTCGCAAAATCCTTTTTCCGGTGGATTTTTCCCCTTCGTGTACGGCCATGGCTGCGTATGTTCAGCGAGCCGCGGCGCGCTGCGGCGCGACGGTCAGTCTGGTTCATGTGTGTGATCTCCCCAGTCACAGTGGATTCGAGCTCTATGCGAGACCCGGCAATGAAATAGCCGAGGAGTACTGGAACGTCGCCAGAGAGAAGTTGGAGCAGTTTCTTGTCGCGGAATTTCCCCGGGCAACGTCTGAAAGAATTCTTTTGGCGGGCGACGCTGCAAGTGTGATTGCGGAGACGGCAAAGAAAAACGAATTCGATTTGATCGTGATGCCTACGCACGCCGGCAGGTTTCGGCGAATGCTGCTCGGTTCCACCGTTGCGAAGGTTCTGGATGACGCGGAGTGCCCTGTCCTCACGACGCAGCATGCCGAGACTGTGGCTCCCCGGTCGCTTGAGCACCGAACGTGGTTGTGTGCCGTCGATTTGTCTTCGGATTCACTAAGAGTTCTTCGCGCTGCGAAGAGCGCCGCCGCGGAAGTCGGGGCAACGCTGTCCCTGGTGCACGTGATTCCGGCAGGGGGTGTCTCGGCGGCAGCGGACTTGACGTCTGGGGAACAAGCAGCTGCGGAGCAGCGACTTTGCTATCTTGCGCCCGCGGCAGGCTTCGACGGCAAGGCGAAGATCGTGGCGGGACCGGTCAAGGAGACGTTACTGCATGCGGCTGCTGAGTCACACGCGGATGTTCTCGTGGTTGGAAGGAGTGCGCGTTCAGGTGCGCTCGGGCGCATGCGGGATCTCGCTTATGCACTCGTCCGAGACTCCGTCTGCCCCGTTGTGAGCGTATGATGGACATCCTCTGTCCGCTGTTTGTTGGAAATTGGAAGATGCATAAAGACGCGGTCGCGACCGCGTCCTTCTTCGAAGCTTTCCGCCAATTAATCGGTTCGCCGGCACGCTGCGACGTCGTGATCTGTCCGACGTTTCTGGGTCTCGAAACGGCGGTAAGCGCGACACGCGGAACCGGAATACGGATCGGTGCTCAGAACTTGCACTGGGCGAAAGAAGGAGCCTACACCGGTGAGATCTCCGGCGCGATGATCAGGGCGTTGGGCTGTTCGCACGTGATCGTGGGACACAGCGAGCGACGCAAGTATTTTGGCGAAACCAACGAGAGTGTGTTGGAGAAAACCGTAGCGGCCATCGACGCGGGGCTCACCCCGATCGTCTGCGTTGGAGAGCGTGAAAAGAAGAACGCGGGAAAAGCGCTGATGGAGCAGTTTCGGTATGCCATTGCCGCCTTGTCGGACGAGCAGTTCGCAAAAATCGTAATCGCATACGAACCGGTCTGGGCGATCGGCACTGGCGAGACCGCCACGCCCGAGACCGCCGCCGCCGCTCACCGCCTCATTCGCGGTCAAGCGAAGGGCAGTTTCGGAAAGGAGGCTGCGAACAACGTGCGCATCCTATACGGCGGCAGCGTGAAGCCAGACAATGCGAAGAATCTTGTGGCGCAGGCCGGTATTGACGGCTTGCTAGTAGGCGGGGCTAGCCTCGACCCGGTCAGCTTCGGAGCGATCGTGAATCTTAGTACTTGCCAGGCGTCTCGAACGAGTTCCGTGAGCTACGCGAAATCCAGCGTGATCGAGAGTGGGTAATGGTCGGAAGCGGACACTGAGCGGCCGACCTGGGGTTGGCTGGCGCGAATAGGTCCCCGCGTAAAGATCCAATCGATGGTTCGTCCGGGCTCCAGGAAAGAGCCGGGCGTTGTTGGCACGTGGTGATTCGCAAATGCGTCCAGAAACTGCGTCTGAGTGATCGCGGTGGAAGCAGGTTCGCGGGAGACATCGAGATTGAGGTCGCCAGCGAGCACGATCGGCGTGCTTATGTCGTATCTCCGGGAATCCTCCAGGGTCTCCTCAATCTGGGAGCAGCGCAAAGCATTATCGCCCTTACTCTCCAGGTGCAGGTTATAAGTGACAAGCCTTTTCCCCGCGATGGCCGTTTCGCACACCAGCGCCAGGCGTCCACCGATTCGTTCCTGAAACGGTTGGACCTCGGGCAGGAACCAGCGTGGACGCCAGAAATTCGATTGCTTCTGAAATCGCAAGATCCGCGAATTCGATAGCGGCCAGCGCGAGAGCGTCGCTTGGCCGTGATAGGCGGGCGACACGCGCGAACCCTGCGTTAATTCCTGGAACTCCCGGCCGAACACATAGTTCATCTGTAGCTTCTGCGCGATTTCCTTCGCAACATTGAGGTGATGCGTCCGCCGGGCATTCAGGTCGGATTCCTGCAAGAGAAAAACGTCGGCCTTCGCGCTAGCCAGGAACTCGATGACCTTCTGCAGTCGCAGCCCCCGATTGATATTCCAATTCACAACACGTATGGAATCCGGTGGAATGAGGACCAACCGAGGAGGTGAAAAATTGCCTGTTTCGATCTCCTGCATCGAAATTACCGCCTGCCGCTCCTTTTCAGTGTACACACCTGGATGGTCTCCAACCGCGAATCAGATGGCCCATCACAAGAAGATCAAAGCAAACCAGCGGCGTATTCACGCGATGGTTCTGCATTCTGAGAGAAATCTGCGCGATTGTTCACCACCTGGCGCTTGGGCTTGGCAAAAGTGAGAGAGGAGTACAGCGCGATAGGCCAAACCAGATTTGCTCCAATCACGCTCAAAACGAACGCGACGCTCATGAGATTAGAGAGCGCAAAGACGAGCAGCGCATAAGGGAAAAAGCAGCGCCGAACGATGAACTCCGTATGTCGGCCGAAATACAAGAAAGGATTCGACGGCCGGCTCTCTGCGTGGCCCTGCCAGATTTTCAATAGCTGCTCTGGACGTCCGGCGGCAAGGCGGCGCCGCTCCCACCCGGTGGCGAGGAAGCTTGCTAAGGCTCCAAAAAGGAGCAGGCTGCCATATACCAGGTATGTTCTTGTTCCCGAGCTTCGCCACTGTCCTATGGTCATGCCCACTAGAAGAAACAGGTAGAACGCGTAGTCGCAGATTGTCTCCAGCCAGCAGCCGAAATCGGATTCCAGTAGTTTCAAGCGAGCGACCTCTCCATCGCACCCGTCCATAATGCTGGCGAAGAGGCATAAAAACGCGCCGAGCAATGTGCTCCAGTAACCGCCGTAAGCGAAGAATGCGGCAGAAGCAATGCCGACGCCGAGCGTGAAAATACTGACCATGTTTGCTGAGATCGGAAGCTTGATGAGCTGCCGGCTGATGGGAATGGAGATCCGGCGATTCAACCGCGCATAGAAGCCGTCGGTAGGTTTGACCAGCCAGCGGTCCAGTTTTCGTTCGGCAACCTCGCGGTCCTCTGGAGTATTGACGCGCTGCCATTGGTCTTCCGCGACTGGCGTGAAAACGACCGAGTGCATCTCGGTGAGTGACGCCTGCAGTTCCTTGAGCGTTCCAGCTTGCGTCGGACAACGCTCCGCGAAATCACGAATCATCTCAACGGGGAGCGCAACAATTCCGGCAAATTCGTCTTCACTCGCCAGCGCCAGCGCCAACGCCGACCTTTCATTGTTCCACTCGGCAGCCTTGCGAAGTAATGACGGATGATACGTTCTGTTTCCTTCGATCAAGACCAATCGTTCGCTCGGCGCCTTATTGACAATGAGCAGTAATCGTTGGGAACGAGAGGCGCCAGCGGCTGCCTCTATCCACTCAACAGATTCGGGAAGCCGCCCGGTAAAGAATAATGCACGCTTCACTTTTCTCCTGGTGGTAGGATCGGCCACCACCATGATGCGTGTTGCCCCGGCCTTTTGCGCCGCAAATATCGTTCGGAGAAGGATCGGTAGCGTGCCGACTCGAGAGAGTGAAGCGCTGAATTGGCTGCCCGTGGCCTCTCCTTCGGCGAGGAAAATGGCGAACACGATTTCGTTTTCCGGTGAACAGTTGCTTGAAGAATTCGCGCGCGCACCGGGAAATGTCGCGACCGTTGCGGTGGTGCTCGCAAGGATTTTGGATCCGTAGTGCTTTCTTGAGCGCGTGAGCAACGCGAAACAAATGACGCCAACGGCGGCCCAGAAAAAGGACCGCAATCGCCGTGACAGCCCCAAAGCCAATCCGGTCGCGCTGCTCAGCCCAAACAACTTGCCAATGAGCATGGTTCCACCTTCGTAGGTCCCAATGTTGCCTGGATTGAAATTGCCCAGGACGTTCACAAGCTTGGTCAATGCTTCGATGACCAGGGCGCCGAAGAAACCCATCTTCACACCCATCAGCCAGAGGATTAGACACACCTCCGATACAGCCAGGCACTGAGCGGCCAGATTTAGAGAAAAACTCGCCCAAAATGCTCCGGGGGTCTTGTGATGGAAATCGAAAAGCGCACTCTCAACGGACTGGACTAGCAAGTATCTCTTTTCCATCCAATTCTTGAGGAAGGGAACACGGCTTATGATGCGGGCGCTCCACGAAAGCACCGGCCAACGCTTTCGCACCGCGAACAACGTCACCATCAGAAAGGCGATCAATGTAAAAGCAAACAGACTCGCGTACAGGCGCAGAGCATGGGAAAGCGCTACGAGAGGTAGAGCGGCCAAAATCCCCGCGATAGTGGTCAGAATCCCCGTTACGACATAGAGGCCGCGATCGAGAGTCACGGATGCGAGACCAGTGGCAACGGGTATTTCTGCACTCATCTGCGAGACTCGCACCGAATCTCCAAGGGTTTGCCCCAGGATACCGAGTTGTCCGGCGGCTTCTGCCCCAAGTCGAAGCCCCACCAAGCGCGAGAATGAGATTTTATGCTGGTCGTCACCCAGAGTAAGCCGCCAACCCCATGTCCTCGCAAGGTGCGAAACTCCGGCGAGGGCAAGTACTAAAATGATCCCCCAACTGAGTTCAGAGAGGCTTTTCCACAGCTTGCTGGGACCAGTTCGCCAGATAAGGTAGAAAAAGAAGCCTGCGCTCATGGCGATCGCGATGAGACGAAGCAGAAGTTGTGCTTTTGATGGGATTCTAAGCATCAACCAAACTCTCCGCAAACGGGTTTTCAGAGAAGTCCACATCAAAGATGCTTTCGGCGTGAGCCAATGCTTCGGGGCTGTCGACGTCCTGCCAGTGTGCGTCGCCGATATCAAAGGCTCTCAGTTTCTGCTCACGAGCAAGTTGGCGCATACCATCCGAGAGCGAACAGTTTCCGTCTTCCTTTGCTGATTCAAGCCTGTGGAAGAGTGCCGGGCTGCACAAAAACATCCCTGTGTCGAGGGCGTCATAACGGGCAAGATCTTTGCCGATATCGACGATATGATCCGCTTCGCATTTGACCTTCGTTGCGTCGTCGAGGTCAAAAACACGATCCACATTGTGGTCGACTGCAAGAATCACCTCGCCATCCGCCAGTGGTTGCTGCGCTAGGCCCTTGGCTGTTTTCGGCTCGAAAATGTGGTCTGACATGAGAAGTAAGAATGGATTGTGAAGTTCATCTTTGGCCGCCAGGGCGGAGACCCCGTTGGCTTTGTCGTGTTCCGGATTTTCTATCAAGGTGACAGAAATGCCGTCAAACGACCGCTCAGCAAACCAGCGGCGGATCAAGTCGGCGCGGTACCCGACAACAATCACAAATTTCGTAATTCCGGCTTCCTGACACGAGGTCATGACGTGCTCGAGAAGTGGTATGCCGCGCAGGGGCACAAGAGGCTTGGGGACGCCGCCGGACACCGATGCAATTCGGCTCCCGTTGCCCGCAGCGAGAATCAGACATTCAGTAACAGTCGTCATGGCTTGCCTACCTTAGTGAATCGGTGTTTTTCGCAAAGAAGCTCTGCTGCGGACCAAGGAAGGCCATTGTGTGATTCATGGCTTCAACATCTCCTTTGCGGACATTACGGAGTTGTCGGGGGCGTGCGCCGTCTCGGGCGCGTAATCGAAATACTCGATGTTCACATCCGTCGTGCCAAAAATATGGGCTTCGGTGACGCTTTGCGTCGAACGGGGAAACCAGAGAGGACCATTTTTCTGGTAGATCTGGACAAAGTGCGTGCTCTTCGTCCAGAACGAAGGGTTCTTTGCAGGCTGGCCCTCTGCGCGGGCCAGCGCGTAATCCTCCGCGTCCACCCAGATGCGGCCGCGAAATAGGTATTTCTCTTTGCGTTTGGGGCTGACTTCTAAAACATAAGCTGTGCGGCCGTCAATTTCTTCGGTTCCAGCAAATTTGAAGTCGTAGTTTTCGGGATTGATTCTAGCTTTGGCGCGAGCTTCGGGATGTGACGTCTCCGATTCCGATTCCAGCATCTTTCGCAAAACGTGCTTGTGCGCTGCTTTCCAGCCTTCTTCCGACACGACTTCGAAATGTTTTGTACCGTCCGGGTCGCCTTGTACCTGCACGAGCATCTCCGCGCGTTTGTGGAAATGCCGGTTATCGAGGACATACCGCCGCATTCCGGCGTATCCCTCAGTGGAAAGCTGCCTTTGGAGATCGCGCGATCCCATCCGCGTAACGATTTCCGTAGCAGTCGGGAGCGACGGGGATTCATCCGCGGCAGCGGCAGAAGCTGGAAGCAGAATCAAAGCAACAATCAAGAGGTGATTTTTCATCGTTAAAACTCCAAAACAAATTTTCCGCGGTATTCACGCCAAGATGAGTTGAAGAACCCTCCGAACCTGGCGCTGGTCAGGTTGTTCTGTACGTCTCGTGGATCGAAGTGGTTGAAAAGATTGAAAACAGCGCCTCCGACGCGTGCGTGAATGCGCTTTTCTTCAAAGCGGAGTGTGATCGGTCGCGTAACCTGCAGGTCAAACGAAGAGAAACGCGGGAAGCGACGCGCGTTTCGCGGTCCAACATATTCGCGGAGTTCGTTCTCGACGGAGTAAGGAAATCCGGTGTGCAGGTCGTAAACGGGAACGATTGTTAGCTTTAAGGGGCCGGCGAACGTGCCCCAGAACAGGAAACGGTTGGGCGCGTCAAACGGCAGTCTCCCTCGGGCATCCGGCTGGATGACCGGTTGCGCGAGATTCCCGAAGAACTGATTGAGATCGTTGAGGTCGCCAAAAGCACGGGAGTGGACGTACGAAGCGTTCAGCAAATGGTGAGCCAGCTGGTAGCGGGCCGTCACTTGGAACTCTCGGTAGGAATCGCTGCCACGGTTTGAGAGTTCAAGGACTCCTGTCGTCCCGGAGGAGATCGGCGAAACGACAAAGTCGTTGGTGGTGTTGCGTTGTTCGTAGGCAATTCGCAGCAACAAGCCCGCAAGAATCTGACGATCGAGTTCCAGATTCCACGATGTGCTGCGCGGACTTCGGAGCTCGCCAATTATTTTGTTCTGATAGAACACAGAACTAAGCGCCGCGCCGTTCTGGTCGAGCACAGTGACAGTGCGATCCGGAAGATCAGTGAACGTGGGAGCCATGAGCGGGACGCGGTCATAAAACCGGCCAACGCCGCCCTTCAGCAGCGTCTTTCCATCCCCGGTCAGTGACAGGAGAAATCCGGCGCGAGGAGCGGCATGGGTGGAGCTCGTGATCGTGTCGTTGTCGAAGCGCAAGCCGAAGCTCAAGGTCAAACGTGGGTTGATGGCCCACTGATCGCCGGCGAACCAGGCCGTCTCGTTTTGGCTAATGCGGAATGAGGTTGGGGAAGTGAAGGAGATGCGTTCCACAGGTTCGTTCGACACCCCATCAATCTCCACGGGAAGGAACGTCTGGCGGCCTTGGTATGCGGAGTGTTCATAGCTCAGGCCCACTGTGAATTGGTGGGAACCTGCGAACTGCCAGGGCGCTAACTGATAAGTTTCCTGCAAGCTGGTGCGGGAAGTTCGACGCGCCTGCCGATTGAAGAAACCGCCTTCGGTGGTCTCCAGCAGCAGACGGTACGGATCGTTGCTCTGCGCGGTGACGTCGGCATCAAAGCGCTTGTAGCTGAACTGCGAATTGAGCAGGCCCGCCTGGCCGATGACGTAATGATGCTGCGCGTTGATTTGCTCCCCGCGCTGATGAAAATCGGGCGTCGAGGGCTGAGGCGTAAAGGTGCTAAGCCCGAGGTAGTCCAGCTTTTGCGGATACACCGCAAACGAAACCGCAGCTGTCTGCTTCGGACTGAGAATAAAGTCGATTTGCGTATAGGAATCGAAACTTTCGAGTTTCGTATCTCTTTTTGAAGGTGGAAGGCTATTTACTGGCGTGCGAACATAGCGATATTCGAAGGACTGCGTGATGGCGACGCGATCTTTCCACACTGGGCCGGTGATGGTGGTTCGTGGGGTCGTGGCGCCAATGCCCATAATGCTGCCGTCGCGATCCCGCAGCCGGGGTAAGAAGTTCTGGATGGAGAAATGAACCTTTTCATAATCGCTTGTCTTTGTAGAGACGGTGGAAACTGCTCCTGTGAACTTGCCGTATTGGGGATCATAGGGATTCGAAATGACTTGAACGGACGCCACTACATCAATCGGAAGATTGAGCGCTGGTCCGCCAGTCACGGGGTCGGTAACATTTGCGCTGTTCACCAGCGCACCACTCTGGGTACTGCGTGTGCCTTTGAGATTGACGTGTCCATCAGGGCCGCGAACAACTCCAGGAATGAGCGGCAGTGAGCTTTCAAACCGCTCGTTGACATTGGGTGCATCGCGCAGTGTTTTCTCGGAAATTGTTTCCGCGCGAGCAGGGTCCTTGGTATCAGCCTGATCAGGTTTTACCTCCACAGACGCGGTGACTTCGGTGGGTTTTAATTCGAGAGAGACGTGGACTTCATTCCCTTCGACATGTACTTCCCGTATAGCCTTCAAACCTGGAAAGATTGCTTCGACGGAGTAGGTCCCACTGGGCACAGCTGCAATCACGTACCTGCCATTTTCGTCGGATTCAGTTTCGAATGTGGCCGGCCCGCTGAATTTCACCGAGGCGCCAGCCACAAAGGACTGGTTCCCGGCAGCATCTTGAACAAACACTGATCCTTCGACTTTAGCGCTGTCGGGGTTAGGCTGTTTCCCCCAAGACGCTTGCGCGAACAAGCAGATGGCAAGGAACGGGAAAAGCAGCAGGAAGGCGACTCTTCCAGTCCCCGAGGGTCCTTTCCTTTGCCGATGTCGAATGGGGACCTCTTTTGCTTTGCGCGCGATTTGCGCCCGAAGTATCAATGTCTCTCCCCGCCTCAATTGAGATTGCAAGGGGCAGCGTGCGACTGAGACACGCAAAACCGGAGCGCACCATCTCCCAGATGTTCGTAGTTTCCGCACTCGATTCCATCCCCGCATGAGACTGCATGGAGCAGGCACAATTCCAATGAGTCGATGGCTCGCAGCACCTTGTATCCCCTTGCTTATCAATGATTTGAGAGTGGGAGGAAGTTCCACAGCGGCTTGGCCGCCGCGAACCGTTGACGACGCTTCGACTGTTTGGGCGAGTTCTTGACAACTTGCTACAGGTGACAATGAGTTTTCAGCAGATTCAGCCCAGAGACTGATGCCACCTCAAACGAGACTTCCGCATGTCGTTTCAAAGCTTGCAAAAATCGTGGTTTTTAGAGGAACGAGTATCTAGACAGGCGAGGCTTTGACAAGACCGTCAAGCCTATGACGGTAGCTTTGCTCCATGCCCAGTTTCGTAGCCTCCCAACCTGCCGGAAGCGCCTCCAATTAAAGAAGATAAAGGATGTTGCAAGCAAAACATCGATTGGAAAGCAAGGTGCACCATCGGGAATGCTGTCGGTGGCGAGATGTGGCTAGTGCGCGACAACTCGCAGAATTTCAAACGGCCATGATTGTCCAGCGGCTTGCATGTGACGGCGCGGAGCGGGGAAAACTTACACGATAATGACGAACAAGCGCAAGACGGAATGGAAAGCTGTCGCTGCCCGAGTCACTGGAATTCTCGTCATCCTGACGGGCGTCCTTCTTGCTGCGCGGTTGTGCGTCGCGAGCCCGCCGGGTGACCATCCGATTCCGAGCATCTTTGATCCGCGCTCAACACCAGCGGAGTCGATCCGTCATCTATCTTATTTCGTACTCGGGATCACTGGGGTGATTTTTCTGGTCGTCTTCAGTTTATTGAGCTATGTCGTGATGAGATTCCGAAACAGAGTCGCGGACTCCAATCGTGAGCCGGCCCAAGTGTATGGAAGCACGCAGATTGAGCTTGCCTGGACGATCATTCCGATTCTGATCGTTGTTGTCCTTTTTCTGGCGACTGCGCGAGTGATTCACGCGATCCAGGACGCGCCGAAGCCTGAAGAGGCCGTGGAGGTGACCGCAATCGGGCACCAGTTTTGGTGGGAATTTCGGTATCCCAGGCTCGGCATCGTCACTGCGAACGAACTCCATGTCCCCGTCAGTGACCCCGCACACCCCACGCCCACATTCTTGAAATTGCTTTCCGCTGATACCGACCACAGTTTCTGGATTCCTCAGCTTGCAGGAAAGACAGACCTGATTCCGAATCACCCAAACGGGACTTGGCTCGATCCCCATGAGACGGGCCTATTTCTCGGTCAATGCGCACAGTACTGCGGGACACAGCACGCGAAGATGCTCTTGCGCGTATACGTGGATAGCCCGGAGGACTTCAACGCTTGGGTACGCGGGCAACAAGACCCAGCGAATCGGGATGAAAAGGAAGCCGCGGGAAGACACGTGTTCGAGAGTACGGCGTGCTTAAACTGCCATGCTATTACCGGGACAAATGGCACTGGGCGTTTTGGTCCTGACCTGACTCACCTGATGAGCCGCCACACTCTCGCATCCGGTGCCGCGGAGAATACCCATGACAACCTGCGCCTTTGGATCCAGAACCCGGACGCCATTAAGCCCGGCTCGCTCATGCCGGCCATGAAATTGAGCGACGCTGATCTCGGCGCTCTCGTGCGTTATCTAGAGACGCTCCGGTAGACGAGGAATTTGGAGACGAATATGTCATCGGATGTGATGGCCATTCAGAGCGCGGACGCAGCAGGGCGGTCCTGGACCGAGGTGCTGCACGAGTGGGTGACCACGGTCGATCACAAGCGCTTGGGCGTTCTGTACATCCTCTACGCCCTCTTCTTTCTTGTCGTCGGCGGTATCGAAGCCACCATCATACGCATCCAGCTGATGCACCCGCACAACGATTTTGTTTCTCCGCAGGTATTCAATCGCATGTTCACGATGCATGGTACGACCATGATTTTCTTCGTGGCCATGCCCATTATGTTCGGCTTTGCCAACTACCTCGTGCCACTGATGATTGGCGCGCGAGACATGGCGTTTCCGCGCCTGAATGCCTTCAGTTTTTGGCTGATGGCGTTCGGCGGAATTCTGCTTTATTTCAGCCTTCTCGGTGCGAACGGATTGTACGGCGCTGGAAACGCACCGGACGTGGGTTGGTGGGCATACGCTCCTTTGACCTCGCGGGCGTTCTCGCCTGGCCACAGCACGGACTACTGGACGATCGCCTTGTTGGTTTCTGGATTTGGCAGCATCGGCACCGCGGTCAACATCATCGCCACCATTCTTTGCATGCGATGCCCAGGTATGACTCTCGGGCGGATGCCTCTACTTGCGTGGCTCAATCTGATTATGGCCGGGATGGTCATCCTGGCCATGTCGCCTCTTACTGCGGCTCAGGTCATGCTGTCCATCGATCGCTATCTCGGCGGGCACTTCTTTGACACTCAAGCCGGAGGCTCTGCAACACTTTGGATGCACTTCTTCTGGATTTTCGGACATCCGGAAGTCTATGTCCTGGTGATCCCCGCCTTCGCGTTTGCATCGGAAATCATCCCGGTATTTTCCCGGAAGCCAATTTTTGGATACCCCGTCATGGTAGGCGCCACGGCGTGCATTGGCTTCGTGAGCATGAGCGTGTGGGCGCACCACATGTTCACCATCGGGATGAACTCCTACGCCAACAGCTTTTTCGCGATCACCACGATGGCCGTGGGCGTTCCGACGGGAATCAAAATCTTCAACTGGCTTGGTACGATGTGGGGTGGGAAGATCCAGTTCAAGACACCGATGCTGTTCTGCACGGGATTCCTGTTCCAATTTCTAATTGCCGGCCTCACCGGCATAATGCTTGGCGCGGCACCCTTCAATTGGCAGCTAAGCGGCTCGTATTTTGTCGTCGCGCACTTTCACTATGTGATCGTAGGCGGAATCTTGTTCGCCCTCTTCGGCGCAATTTATTACTGGTATCCAAAAATCACCGGAAGAATACTCAACGAAAGCCTCGGCAAGCTGCATTTCTGGCTTTTCTTGATCGGCTTTCACCTGACGTTTGACGTGATGCATATTCCCGGCGTGCTCGGAATGCCGCGGCGAATCTACACCTACGAGCCCGGCCGGGGTTGGGACACGATGAACTTTCTCGTGAGTATCGGGGCATTCGTTCAAGGAATTGCCACTCTCGTGTTTGTGGCGAACCTTATTATTTCTTACTTCAAGGGAGCGAAAGCAGGGAACGACCCCTGGGATGCGTGGACTCTCGAGTGGTCCGTGAGTTCGCCTCCACCGGCATACAACTTTGCTTCCGTTCCGACCGTCGCCAGCCGCCGCCCGTTGTGGGATTTGAAGCATCCGGAGGACCCAGACAGCCGCTATGAGTAAAGGAATCGATCAATGAGCGCGATTGCGAGTCCGCTCCCGAAAACGCCTGTCGCTTGGAAGCTTCCCCATCGTGGGAAGATCGGCATGGCGTCTCTCATATTCGCCGAGTCGGCCATCTTTACGATTTTCGTTGTGGCGTATCTCTTCTACGTGGGAAAGAGCCTCACCGGACCAACTCCCCGTGAAGTGCTGGAGACTCCCATCTTCTACACGATCTGTCTGCTGTCCAGCAGCCTCACAATCCACTTTGCGGGAAAGTTCCTTGAACGCGGTAGGCGAGGCGCATTCCTAAGCTTGTGGTTGCTCACGATTGTTTTAGGCGGCCTTTTTATGTATGGCACCGGCCAGGAATGGCACCGGCTCATCTACGAACACGGACTAACGATCTCCACGAACCTTTTTGGCACGACCTACTACTCGCTCGTCGGCCTACACGCTTTTCACGTTACGGCAGGGCTGGTGATGCTAAGCATCGTACTCCTTTTCGGTCTGGCAAATCGTGTCGGGACAGAACAGTCCGCCCGCGTAGAAGTGCTTTCGCTGTATTGGCACTTTGTGGATGCCGTGTGGGTCATTGTTTTTACCGTCGTTTACGTTCTCGGGCGCTGAGGAGAAGAAATGGCAACACCGCTATCCGAAGAGCAATTCGAACAAAGCGCGCGTGGCCCGGGCGAGCTCGACACTCCCGCGCCAACGGCTTGGCCTCTTGTCTTGGCCTTTGGATTCACCTTAATGTCTGCGGGCCTGCTGACGCACGTGTCGGTCAGCGTCCTCGGTGTCGTGCTGGCTGTGGCCGGTTGCGTCGGCTGGTTCAGGGAAGTCTTTCCTCATGAGCATGAAGTAGCTGTGCCCGTCATTTTCGAGGATGTTCGCGTCACGACCGCGCGCCCGGTTGTAGAACGGCACCCTGACGCGCTGCATCTTGTGCGCGCATGGCTTCCTCTCGAGACCTATCCGATATCGGCGGGGGTCAAGGGAGGATTGGCAGGAAGCATAGCCATGGCCGTGTTGGCCTGCGCCTACGGATTGCTAAAGGCCGGGAGCATCTGGTATCCCATCAACCTTCTTGCCGCGACGGTCTACGCGCAATCGATGAAATTCGGCTCTGCACAACTGAATTCATTTCATGCGGACAGCTTCGCGATTGCTCTGGTCTTACATGGCCTCGGGTCCATACTCGTGGGGTTGCTCTATGGCGCGATGCTGCCGATGTTCGCGCGGCGGCCGATCGTTCTGGGGGGGCTCATTGGTCCGGTGCTTTGGTCGGGACTGCTCTACTCGACTCTGACCCTTCTCAATCCGTTGCTCGCGAGTCACATCGACTGGTGGTGGTTCATAGCTTCGCAGATCGCCTTCGGTGTCGTCGCGGGCCTCGTCGTCGTGCGCCAGGAGCGTATTTCGACGCGCGAAAACATGCCCTTCGCTATGCGCGCGGGAATTGAAGCTCCAGGAATAGTTCCACCGCGAGAAAACGGGGAGAAACGCCCGTGAACCCAGTTCGATATTTATGCGCATCCGCGGTGATAGGCCTGATTTTGTTCTCGGGTTGCAGCTCACCCCACGGCCAGCCGCGACCAGGCTCCGAAACTTCAGCGCCGAATGAGGTTTTGGAATTTCGAACTCTGTACTCGGAAAACTGCGCAGGCTGTCACGGTGCGGAAGGGCGGGGAGGAGCCGCCATCGCGCTTGCCGATCCAGTTTATCTGGCCATCGTGGATGACGCAGTGATTCGTAAAGTCATTGCGAATGGCGTGCGAGGAACGGCAATGCCAGCGTTCGCCGAAAGCGCCGGCGGAATGCTGGCCGACAAACAGATTGACGTCATTACCAGCGAAATGCGGTCGCGCTGGAGCCGTCAGGGAATTCTCCACGGAGTCAATCCGCCTTCCTATGCACCGAAATCAGCGGGCGATGCCCAGCGAGGTGAGGTAGCGTACAAAACCTACTGCGCATCCTGCCATGGGCCCGGCGGCCACGGAGGACAAAAGGGTAGCTCCGTCGCCGACGATTCTTTTCTCGCGCTGGTCAGCGATCAGGGCCTGCGCACGATTGTGATTGCCGGGCGCCCCGAATTGGGAGCTCCCGACTGGCGCGGAAATGTGTCTGGCAAGCCTATGTCGGACCAGGAAGTGACCGACGTGGTTGCGTGGCTCGGCTCGCGGCGCTCTCAAAATCCCGGGCAACCCTATTCCGTTTGGAATTACCCGCAGCATTAGGAGCTTGACGATGTCGAATGAAAACTTGATATCCCGTCGAGGATTTTTCATGAAGATGGGAATTCTCTTCAACGGCTTGGTGGCGACTGCGCTGACTGTGCCGATTGTCGGATATCTTCTGTCTTGTATCACGCGAGGGCGCGCGAACGCCTACCTTTCCTGGGTGCCACTCGGGCCGGTGAGCGAATTCCCAGAAGGCGAGACGCGTCTGGCTACCTTCCGGAATCCCTACGTTACGCCCACCGACGGCAAGACGGCGGACACGGCATGCTGGGTGCGGCGCATCGAAGGCGAGCAGTTCCAGGTTTTTGCGGTCAACTGCGCGCACCTTGGTTGTCCCGTTCGATGGTTTCAGCAGTCCAACCTGTTTATGTGCCCTTGTCATGGTGGGGCTTATTACCAGGATGGATCGCGCGCCTCGGGGCCTCCGGAGCGCGGCCTGTTTGAATATCCGTACAAAGTGGAGAACGGTCTTGTTACGATCCAGGCGGGTGAACTGCCTACGCCGGGAGCGAGCGCCTCTCTCGTCGGAAAGAAACCCACATGCGCCTGATAGCGCAGATCGGGGAATGGTTCGACCGGCGCTTGCAGCTTGCGGCTCCTATCCGCGAGGTTTCCGAGCATGCCGTTCCACGCAACACGGCAAGTTGGTGGTACGTATTCGGCAGCGCCGCCCTCGTCGTGTTCCTTCTCCAGATCGTCACCGGCATTCTGCTTGCTTTGATTTACGTTCCCTCGGGAGGCGAGGCCTGGAGCAGCCTTCAGGCTCTCAACCATGACGTGACTCTTGGCTGGTTCATCCGCGCGTTGCACGGGTGGGGCTCGAACTTCATGGTGGCGATTGTTCTCATTCATATGGTGCAGGTCTTCCTTTTTGGGGCCTACAAGTTTCCCCGAGAGCTCACCTGGATCGTCGGCGTTTTTCTTTTGCTGATGACTCTTGGCATGGCGTTCAGCGGGCAAGTGCTGCGCTTTGATCAAGACGCCTATTGGGGGCTTGGGATCGGAGCCTCGATCGCCAGCCGCGTCCCGATTGCAGGTCCAGCGATTGTCAAATTGATGCTGGGTGGGCCGATCATCGCCGGCGCGACGCTGTCCCGATTTTTTGCGCTGCACGTCTTCGTGATTCCCGGGATGCTCATCGGGTTCGTGTGCCTTCATCTCCTGATGGTGCTGAAGCTCGGAATCAACGAATGGCCGACGCCCGGCCGCCTCGTGAAAAAAGCCACCTACACCGCTGAGTATCACGAATTGACGAAGAAAGATGGGGCGCCGTTTGTTCCCTATGCGGTCTGGAAGGATCTGTTCTTTGCCGCCTTCATCCTCCTGGCAGTCGCTGCATGCGCGGTGTACTTCGGTCCATTCGGTCCAACAGGCCGCCCGGACCCGACCATCATCCAGACGGCGCCGAAGCCCGATTACTTCTTCCTGTGGCTCTACGCATTGCTCTCGCTCTTGCCACCTTCGCTGGAGACGCCCGCGCTTCTCATCGGCCCGGTAATCGTAATCACTGCTCTGCTTCTTCTTCCATTTCTGTCAGGTGAAGGCGAAAAAAGTTGGCGACGACGGCCAATCGCAGTCCTCACGATCCTGCTGATCGCGATATCGCTGGGGACACTGACGCACCTATCCGGATTCACACCTTGGAGTCCGCACATGAACGCCTGGAGCGGTGATCCGGTGCCGGAGCGATTTCTTCATGGCACAACGGCCCTGGAGCGGCAAGGCGCGCTTGTTTTTCAGGTCAAGCAGTGCCGCAACTGCCATTCCCTCGGGGAGTTGGGCGGGCAAAGAGGCCCGTCTCTGGATAGCGTCGCCGTGCGGCTCACGCAGGACCAACTCATCCGCCAGGTGATCCAAGGAGGCGGCAACATGCCGGCGTACGGGAAGAACTTGAGTCCGGCAGAGACCACGGCGCTCGTCGCATTTCTCGAAACCTTGCATCCGGCTGGGCAAGCTCCCGCGCGCGATGCGTCGCGCGATGTGGTGCTCAGTGACGCCCAGGAAAAACCCCCTGGCGGGAAACCATAGCTACTGATCCATGGGCCCTCACGTTCATGCCGCATCGGGATCCGGGTGGTTTCCGATTTCGCTACTCCTAGCCCTGCTCCTCACGGAATTGCTTTACTTGCGTGGATGGCTTCGTCTTCGTTCAGCCTCCGTGAAGCTCATTCCAGCCTGGCGCGTCATTAGTTTCTCCCTCGGCCTGTGCTTAATCTGGATGGCTGTCGGCTCACCCCTGGCCGCGCTCGACAAGCAGATGCTGACGGTCCACATGATTCAGCATCTGCTGCTCATGGCCTTTGCTGCTCCATTGATGCTGCTTGGTTTGCCCGTGACGCCTTTCTTGCAGGGTCTCCCCCATCAATTTGCGCAGGCAGTTGTTGGTCCACTGTTCCGGTGGCCGCCGGTGCAAAGGTTAGGGAGGATGCTCGTGCGACCTACATTTTCCTGGCTGGCGGCAACTGCGACCTTGGTGGGTTGGCATGTCCCGGCAATCTTTACGCTCGCGTTGCGATCGGGTGCGTGGCATCTGTTCGAGCAAGCAACTTTCCTTGTGGCCGGCCTTCTGTTTTGGTGGCCCGTCGTTCAGCCCTGGCCAAATGCCCCAGCGGAGCCGCGATGGTCGATTCTCTTATATCTCTTTCTGGCCACGTTGCCCTGCGACATTCTTTCGGCATTTCTTGTCTTCTCCGAGCGTGTGGCCTATCCGGTGTACCTCTCGGCCTCGCGGCAGTCTGGCCTTTCTGTTCTCGCGGATCAGCAGTGTGCAGGTGCATTGATGTGGACCTGCATCACCATCATATATCTCGTTCCGGCGGCTATTCTCTCTACGCGGCTGCTCGCGCCGCGGAACTCCCGAGCCGACTTAGCGCAATCGAAATTTCTCGGCATCGCGATTCCGCAAAGTAATCCGAAAAGGGTGGAGGTTCTCTGAGGATGGCAACTGAGCCCGTTCTCGCCGCTTTCCAACTGACTGCCCTTCAGCGCCGTCATTCGGTGCGTTCGCGCGCTCTGTCCGACTACTGGGAGCTAACGAAGCCCGAAGTGAACTTTTTAATTGCCATGACCACCGTGGCCGCCTTTTGCCTGGGTTCTCCTAAGCCTTTCGTGCATTTCCCATGGTTCCTTCTTCTACACACGCTGCTCGGCACAGTCCTGGTTGCCAGCGGCGCCGGTGCTCTGAATCAGTTGATCGAGCGGAAATTCGATGCGCAAATGCGGCGCACATCTCGCCGTCCGATCGCGGCCGGCCGAGTCGAACCAGTCCACGCCCTGGTTTTCGGAACCCTATTGTCGCTTACGGGTATCCTCTACCTGGCCTTGGCCGTGCGTCCCACTGCGAGCCTGCTTGCCCTGCTTACGCTCTCTGCCTATTTGTTTTTCTATACTCCTATTAAACGTCGAACACCCTGGTGCACGCTGGTCGGCGCATTTCCGGGCGCCATGCCTGTATTGATTGGGTATGTCGCAGCGACCGGGAGGCTCGACTCTGAAGCATGGCAGCTTTACGCGATTCTCTTTCTCTGGCAATTCCCGCATTTCATGGCGATTGCATGGATGTATCGCGAAGACTACGCGCGCGCGGGATACGAGGTTCTTCCACCGGGAACAGGGAAAGCACGATTCATGGGATGGCAGAGCGTGCTTCCGGCGCTCGCTTTAGTGTCGGTCGCATTTGCGCCGATGGTTTTTCGGCACGCCAATCCGGTGTTCGTGACCGGAACACTGCTGCTCAGTTTAGGCTTCCTTTATTTTGCCGCGCGACTCGCCTTAATTCGCTCAAGCCAATCTGCGCGCCGTCTGCTTCTGGTCTCGATCCTCTATCTCCCATTGGTGTTCTTGCTCGTAGTACTGGCAAAAACTTGAGGAAATGAATGCTCCACCTCCCACGGATGTTCCGTTCGATCGAGAACCGTAACTACCGGCTCTATTTTTTCGGACAACTGGTTTCCTTACTGGGGAGCTGGCTTCAGTCAGTTGCGCAAGCCTGGCTGGTGTACCGCCTCACCGGTTCCTCGTTCCAGTTGGGGCTCGTCCTTTTCGTCGGGCAAGCGCCGCTGCTATTCCTCTCTCCGATCGGCGGACTTATCGCGGATCGGTACCCGCGACGATGGGTCGTGGTGGCAACCCAGACGACCTCGATGCTGCTGGCGTTCGTGCTGGCTGCTCTCGCGCTGAGGGGACACGTCCACTTATGGCAGATCCTGGCGGTGGCTGGTCTACAGGGCATCATCAACGCCATTGACGTCCCCACGAGGCTGGCCCTGGTGTCCGAGATCGTGGATACTGACAATCTTCTGAATGCAGTCGCGCTCAACTCTTCGATCTTTAGTAACGCGAGTTCCGTGGCACCACTTATCGCCGGTTTTCTCGTAGCAACCGTAGGCGAAGGGTGGTGCTTCGCGATCAATGGAGCGACGTATTTGGCGGTTATCGCCGGGCTCTTGATGATGCGCCTCGAGGAACAAAGGAAGGACGGGGGAATGCAATCGGCCCTATCGAGCGTTCGCGAAGGATTTCACTTTGTTCACGACACCGCCCCAATTCGACGAATTCTCATTGCCTTGGCTGTGGTGAGCCTGCTTGGCGCTCCATTCACGGTGCTCATGCCCATTTTTGCCGACAAAATCTTGCATGCCGGCCCGCGGGGCTTGGGTCTGCTGATGAGCGCAAATGGCGTAGGCTCGCTGATCGGATCGGTCTTGCTGGCGTCGAGACGCGGCTTGACGGGTCTCGGTCGCTGGATCGTCTTCGGCTCCGCGGGCTTCGGTGCCGCACTCATTCTATTCTCACTGTCACGTTCTTTCGCTGTATCCTTGACCATCCTGTCTGCCGCCGGTTTCTGCATGTTCTATGAGATTACGGCTTCCAATACTTTGATCCAGGCGATGTCCCCGAACGCTTTGCGCGGCCGAGTCATTGCCATTCTATCCATGCTGATTCTCGGAGTGGCTCCTTTCGGTGCGCTCATGGCTGGTTTCTTGGCTGAACATTTCGGCGCGCCATTGACGGTTGCAGTAGGCGGACTCGCCTGCGTCGCTGGGGCGGTCCTATGTTCGGTGAATCTGCCGACGTTGACGGTACAGGCCAGACAACTCATTTCTGCTAACTTCATGGTTACGGGAATTCACACGTGAGTTCGGAGAATTTGTTGCCGGCCGCGGCCTGGGGAATCCTCGAAGAGGCTTACACTCGCAAGGCAGTTGAAAGGCGAGTTTTGCCCTCACAGCTGACCGGACGTGCGCAATGAGCGAAACAACGCCGCACTGCACAAGGCGGAGATCGCTGTCCCAAGCCACAAAGCCGCTGAGATCGAGTAATGTATGATGACCGCACCCAACGCCGCACCCAAAAACATTGCAACGACCGACGCAACCCTTCTCGCCAATCTCGGGTTGTTGCCGTTCGCGATCGAAGAGTCCGCGGCGATGCCCGTGATCGTTAGCGTCAGGACCGTTGTCGTCAGATCGGGGATTGCGAGCTTCCGGACAGCGGCATTCCGTGTGCCCATCGCGAGCGCTGTCAAGGCGATCAGAGCAAACGGCTGAAAAGAGTATTCGAGCACATCGCCTCGGTATCCGATGCTGCATAATGACGCAGCAAACAGAAAGGCCACCTCCAGCAGGAATGCTTGTGCCGCAAATCGAATCTGTGAATCGGGATTCGCCCTCGCCATGGCCCGTCCGCCCAGTATCGCCCCTACAAGAAAAGCCAAGAGTGCCGTTAACGAGCGTGCGATGGACAGTCCGGATACGTGCGCCGTTGCAAACGCGAGAAGCACGATATTCCCCGTCATGTTCGCAGTGAAGACACGCCCGAGCGACAGAAAACTGACGGCGTCCACCAAGCCAGTGACCGCCGTCATTACGAGCAGGGCGTAAGCTATGACCTTTTCAGTGTTTGGACTGCTCGCCATGGGCAACCAGCCGACCGAGTATATTGCTATTGTTCATTGTCGGCACTCCTTTCAAAACATGCCATTTGCGTGGGCGGGTCATGCTCACTAGCAGATCACGACTCGGGTAGGCGTCGAGCCGCCACCGAAGCGATCAATGATCATCTTCGGTGCAACGACGCCGAAGCTCATGGCGAGAATAATTGCAATCGCCGTCATGGCGTCGGCGATGGTTGCACGCAGGAGGTC
>Ga0137407_10000713_pt1 | contig 21932 bp, 19 predicted proteins | sample CZOMad2_2_16fung_FD_108410 | JGI IMG/M metagenome (GOLD analysis project Ga0137407, IMG submission 108410) | Vadose zone soil fungal communities from Angelo Coast Range Reserve, California, USA - CZOMad2_2_16fungal (Illumina Assembly) | ecosystem: Environmental > Terrestrial > Soil > Vadose... | reverse complement strand
TGTCCGGACTTGAGTTGCTCAAAAGTTGCTGCCATCTGGATTGGAGGGTAGTTATTTTGCGCCATGGCGCGCAGGCCATAACTATCTGCGTCCCGCTCCAGTTCACGACTGTAGCCATATATTGTGACCACCATCACGCCTGGAATTGCCCTGCTGAGAACACCCGCAATCACGACACCTGACCAACCGCTAACGTTCCCGGCTAGACCGCCCATGGCCGATAAAATATTGATGGTCGCTGTCTTCTTGCGATTCGAACGGTTCTCCAGGTAAACGTGACGCTTGATTACGTGAGTCACTTCGTGACCCAGAACGGAGGCCAACTGGGCCTCGCTGCGCAGCATGGCAAGAAGTCCAGTGTTCAGGTAAATCGATCCGTTGGGAAGGGCGAAGGCATTAGGCTCGGGGTCCCGCAGCACGCGAAAACGCCATGCGACATTTTCAAAAGGGCCTTCAGGAACCATTTTCATCCCGACCTCGCCGATATACGCTATTGTGTCAGGATCATTGAATACCAGGCCCCTACGCTCAAACTCACGATCTACCTGATTTACCTTCTCCAACAGTTCCAGATCGATTTTAGTGAACTTGAAGGTCTCTGGCGTCTCGCCAACCATCGTCCTGCCTGCACATAAACAGAAGCTGGCCAGCATCAACGCAGCCAAGTGAAACCGCATTACACCAGATAGGGTTATTCGCATCGCACACACTCCAGAATCGTATTTTTGATGAACCATCCCCGACCACAAATCTTCAGGGGGAAAGAACCCGCTCAATTTGGATCGATATAGGATTCGGCTGGGAACGCGGACTGAAGAGGCCGCGTTCCCTAACCGAACTGCGCCTATTGCGACGTCGTTACCTGCAAACTGACCGAAGAATAGCTATCAAACCCATTGATAGCTATGTAGTAGTCACCTGCAGGCGGATTTAACGCCCTGATTCCTTCGTTGCTGCCGACAAAAAATGGGCGCGCATCCCATATTGAGGGTGTCGGGAGGGCCCCATAGCGAACATATAAGTCAGCGTCGCCAGTGGTTGGGCCAGCCATGACGATATCTAAAGCTGATTTGCCAGCAGGCACTGTAAGTTTGAAGAACTGCCAGTTGCCCGCTGCACCAGCTAGATCGTTCACCACCACTCCATCCGTGAGCGGTTGGACTGCGATACCTTCAGGAAGGTAGCGTTGGGCGTAGACATCGGATTGATCAGTGGTATTGTCCAACATCGTCCAAGTAATCAGGAAGTAACCGGTACGATCCATGGAAATCTGAGAATTGGAATGCACACTTGCGGTCACTGTGCTGACCATGAACTGATCGCCGCGCGGGACACCATCGCGATCAAAGCTGCGAGCGTAAACCAAGAGTGGAGCTGATGGCTCGTTGACCCTATTGTAATCGAGCCAGGTAACCGTAAAGCTGCCGTCATCTGCCATGGCGACAGAGGGGGCCCTCTGATCTCCGCTTGTGAGAACATTAATATGGAGTTCACTCCCCAACCGACGGCCAGTAGAGTCAAAAAGTTGGCCGTAAATTCCAAGATCATTTCCTTCCTGTGAGTAGCTCGTCCAAGTAATGACGAAGTTGCCCAACTCATTCATGGCAACAGAGGCAGCTTCCTGTGTACTGTTCGTAAAGGTATTGACCAGGAACGAGCTACCGAGGAGACGCCCATCGCTGCCGAAGCGCTGGGCCCAAATGTCGATGATACCCGTCCTAGGAACCTGACTAGTCCAAGCAACGACGAAGTTGCCCCTCCCATCAATAGCGATGTGAGGGTAGAAATTGTTATTACCCGGATTACCGACACGCACTTCCGGACCGATGGGCGAGCCGTTGGCCCGGAATCGCTTGACGAAGACTTGCGGGTTGTTGGTGGTGTAACTTTCCCATGTAACGGCGATTTCGCCCGCGGTACTGACTGCCAGGGCAGAAATCACCTGGTCACCGGCCGTCGTATCATTGACGCGAAACTCAGGAACCACAATATTTCCTGCCCGGCTGAAAAGAGTTATGAAAACCCCCCTGCCCGAACCATCAGGTGCTGCACGTCCGGTTACGAAATTACCAGCGCCATCGATTGCGATGGTCTCTGCCGTCTGCAGAAACCAATCATCACTTTGCAAAGCTCTGCCGGCTTGGTCATAGCGTTGCATGAAGCTGAATCCGCCCCTGGCCGCGTCGCCATAAAGCACGATCGTTTCGCCATTTGCATTCATCACCGTCTTGAGCGGGTATTGGTTACCTGGAGTGTACTTGTTGACTCGAAACGGCGTGCCTGCAGTTTCAGCATGCACCGCAGCAGATAGTGCCATAACCGCAAATATGGCCCATGCGAATTGGATTAGCCTGTGTTTCATCGCTTTTCTCCTTCTTCGATAATTAGAAGTGAACTTAATTAAGATCGTAGGGACCTGGTTTTGTAGTGAAGACAATCTGAAAATGATGCAGCAAAGCTAAAGGTTTTGACACGGCGATCCGGTAGATCGTGCAGCCTTCCGCAGACAGTTGGCCATGCATGTCATCGCTTTGCCTCCAGGGTTTTCAACACGGCTCTCAATTTCGCCTGCACATCGCCGATCGGGCCGGAATTCTCAACCCACTGCCAAAACCTTCATCGCTCCGGGCAAACGCGATATAGGCCCCTCTTCGTCGAAACCTATCGCGATCACAGAGGAATCTCGTGCCTGACCGATCTCGCGGCTTTTGCCTTCCAGATCCTGTGGGAGTTCGACGACTACCGTCTTTTGCGGATCGTCTAAGGTCCAGTACGACCCAGCCGCGCGGCCCTTCCCCCGCTGACCGCGCGACTTCAAAGGCGGTAACAGCTTGACGAGCGTTTTTCTTGTTCAAGTGGAAGATCGCATACTGTCCCTGCGCCGCTCTCATCGGTGTATTGAATGGTTAGGAAATGCTTTTAGAAGGCGCGAACAAAAAGAGAGAAAAAAACATCAGCCTGTATAGACTTCCGTGAGTTCATGTAAGACCCCGTCATGTCTGGATGCAACCACGAGTGGTCCGCCGATGCTCATTCGCACGAGAGTCAGGCGCACTCCGCTCGCCCGCCCCGGCTCTAGCCAAAGGATGTGATGCGACGAGGCCTATCTATTGAGCATTCCCGTCGTCCTTCTTCTTGTCTTCTTTTTTCTTCGCGTGGTCCCCGCCATCCTTGGGGAACTCCACTTCTTTGCCGGTGTGGATCTTGACCGCTTCGCAAACGGGCTTGTACTGGTTCTTGTCCATGCGCAGGACTAAGTTCTTTGAAACGTTCTGCTCGTGAAAATCAATATAGAGCCAGTGGCTCTTGGATTTTGTCATCATGACGATAGCGCCGGCGCCCAGCGAAGCCACCATCACCATAGCGCCCTGGGCCACGCGATGTTTCTTGGTGTACTCATAGGAGACCTTGTCAAGCTGGTCGTAGGGAATGGCCTCGAAGTCCTGATCGGCTACACGCACTACCAGCTTCTTGCTGTTGTCGCTGAAAGTCAGCGTGGCATTCGTTTGTTTTCCTTTCGCGTCCGTTACTTTCACGCCGTGAAAGGTCGTGTCGGCAGGCGCTGGCGGGGTTAAATTGCCAGCCGGGCTGGCGGTTGCTTGTTGCGCCGGCGTAGCACACTCCGCCAGCCTTCCCGGCCCGAGAACGCCTGCAAAACTGAGCAGGCAAAGCATGGATACGAACTTGCGCAGAGATTTCATGGGTTTTCTCCATTCGATAGTTATCTTTTTATGCCGAGTTGTGTTGGTAATACGTGGTCCATTCCTGTCGTATGACTTTAGAGACCTATTTGATTTAACGTACAGCGCTCCCGCTGGAATTCCTCTTCTGCTGGTTTTTGCCGCCTTCGGCATAGGTCGGGGCATGTCATCTTCGCCAGCATTGTCCGCTAATTTGTCTATGAAGTAACTTTGGGTTGCGTTACGCAAAAATTTTCCCAAAAAGTTCGTGACAATTTAACCGCCAGAACTCATAGGTCGCCGGTAACCCACGTGGTGGCCGGACGGCTGCCATCCTGACCAGCACCTGTCGCCGCCATGACATTGACCCGCAGCGATTTTTCCCTCCTCTGGTGGGCAGCCGAATCACGATTCAGAAGCGAATCCACCATCCGCAGATGTTTCGTGTCGTTTTTGGTGAGTTGAGGCCAGTACAAGCGGAGGTAACAGCCGATGATCGAATGGATCATGTCTTTTGTCTTGTTGCTTGGCGCAGCACCAACAAATAACTCGAACGTGAACATAGACCAGCCGATTGTTCAGCAAGGCTCAGATGTGGGCGGGTAGAAACCGAGTTCATCAGAAGGGGGGAAGGGGTGCTGGGCTAATGCTATGGCGCCGCCCCGGCCCTTGCCGGTTATACGCGGTGCAAGACAGGAATAGCCCAGCGCCGAAGAAGCAGCATGTCTCCTTTTCCCTCTTTCTGATGTAGAATGCCGACGCCACACCCTCGATTTCTTCTCCATATGATTATCAGGAAAGATGGGGCGTGGCGATTTGTCTGTCCCCCGATGATTCCACTTCTGATCGTTGCCGCGGTTGTCGCGCAAGGCACGGCGACCAGACTCCCCTCTCGTGACTGCCCGGAGCTGGTTGCCGGGAAACCGTTTTCTGTTAGCAGCTCGCTGACGCAGCCAGCTTGCGTTACTGTTGTCGTCCACTCAGGGGAGGCTGTACAGGTCATAGCTGAGGATCCGGACGATGTGGTCCTGCACATAAGTGCCGAGGAAAGCGCAATTCTCACCGATGCGTTCGAATTTGGCCAGGAAACCGTTACCTTCAATGCAGCCGGCCATTATCGAATCGAGATAAGTGTCACGAAGCCGGAAAATGCCGGTCTTGCTGTGCACATGTCGCGAAAGGCCCTCCCGCTGCAAGCGGCAGCGGACTGGCAGGCGGCTGAGGCATTGGCAACGAATTCAAAGCACTCGCCTACGATTCCTAATATCTTGGCCTCTCTGGAACGCTGGCAGGCACTGCAGGATGCATCGTCTATTGCCCGGACGTGGCTGAAGCTCGGCGATGCGGAATTGTTGTCGGGGGATTTAAGCCGCGCTCATGATGCCTATGAGCGCGCCCTCGAGGTTTGCCGCTCCCTAAGGGATACACGCTGTGCGGCAGAGGCTGCGAACAACAGCGGCCTTACTGCCCAGCAGCTAGGGGACCTTGCCAATGCCTTCACTCGTTATGACGAAGCCGCCACGGGCTGGCGGGAGCTTTCGTTGCCACTCAATCAAGGCAGGACATTGTCGAATCTTGGAATAGTATATTTGCGTGCCGGCGACTTTCAGCGGGCCATCAGCACCTATGATCGCGCCGGTACCATCCTCCAGCCTCTCGATTCACTAGCATACGCGCGCGTCCTCAATAACCTGGGTCTCTGTTATCTCTCGTTGGCGCAGTACGACCAGGCAAGGATCTATTTCCGGAAGGCAATTGCAGCCGAGACGAAACTGGAGGGCGCAAAAGGCGATTGGCTCAAGGCCCGGCTGAATTTCGGCCGGACGCTCCTGTTGCAAGGCCACCTTCTGCAGGCCCGAGCCTTGATTGAAGAGACTGTAGCCGATACGGAGAAGTGGCCTGACCGGTCCATTCGTGCTTTTGCCCTGAACAACCTGGGCCAAACCTTATTCCGGCTTGGCTTGACAGATGCCGCAGAATCCCACCTCAGAGATGCGCTTGATCTTCATCGAATCTTGGGTGATAAACGTGGACAGGCAATTGCCGGGCACTATCTAGGATTGATCGCGCGCAAACGAGGTGATGTAGCTACTGCACGTCAGTGGCTGAAGCAGGCGCTCGATATCCGGCGCGCCTGCGGACTGACTGACGACGCCGCGGATTCATTATTTGCGCTGGCAGAACTCGAATTCTCTGCAGGAGATTCAGCCCGGGCGCAGCGTCTGACCGAAGAAGCCATTCCTCTGCTGGAATCCATCCGAGGTCGCGTTCCCGGCGCAGTGCTGCGTGCTTCATTTTATGCCCGGCGGCGCAACCTGCTGGACCTCCTGGTTACGATTGCCATGCGTCCCGATAACAAGAATGGTGTGACTGATGGCTTAATTGCCGCCGAACTTGGGCGGAGCCGCTCCTTGCTAGATATCGTCGGCGAACGCGAGCTGTCTTCTCCCAGACCGCCCGACCTAATGAACCGGCAAGCCAAGATTCGCCGCGAGATTAACTTCTTCTCTCTGATGGCTGCTGACGGCTCCAAAGACCATGACGACGTTAAGCAACGACTTGAGGCTTTGATCGCGGAGGACCAGCAAGTCGAATCCCGCATTCGCGAGTCAATTGAGGACCGCGATCCAGGCGCCCGCCCGCTAATGTCGGTGCGTTCGTTGCAAGAAGAGATACTCACGCCGCACAGCGCGATTCTTGAATTCCACTTGGGTGAGCTATGCAGCTACGTCTGGCTGGTTCTCGATCAGAAAATTGAAGCCTTCGCTTTGCCTCCAAGAACAGTGATTGAACGCCAGATCTCCGCTGCCGTAAGCTTATTCGGCAAACTTCAAGAGCGACGCAGAAACCCGGCCCTGCAGGATGAGTACGTGAAGGCCATGGGACGGCTGTCAGTGACTTTATTGGGAAAGCTACGGCCTTTGACTCTGCCCCGTCTGCTGATCTTGGTTTTAGATGGTGATCTGCATCGAGTTCCTTTTGCCGCATTGCGGCTTCCGAACGGCGAGTACCTGGGCTTGCGCAATGATTTGGTGCGCGCACCTTCTGCCGCATTCCTCCAGCAAGGCAGCCGGCAAGACACTGTGGCCAAATTCCCCAAATCGATTCTTGCTCTCTATGACCCGGTCTTCTCGGCCGACGATCCACGAGTTCCTCCGGCCGTCAGCAAAGGAAGGGACACCAGAGCAACACCTCTGACGCGGCTTCCATTCGACGACGAGTTGAGAATGATTACCCGTCTTGTGCCCCGATCACGCCGTGATTTCCTAAAGGGCTTTGACGCGAATGTGCCAGCCCTAGAGAATCTGCCCCTGGATCAATATGCCATTTTGCATCTTTCGACCCATGCCATTATCAATGACGAAATCCCCGAACTCTCCCGCATTGCGTTGTCGGTAATTGACCGTAGCGGACGGCCTCGTGACGGTTTCCTATTTCCATATCAACTGGCAAATCTTCACCTACGCCACTCCGCCGTCGTGCTCTCCGCGTGTGAAACTGCTCTTGGCAAGAAAGTTCCCGGTGAGGGGTTAGCCGGTTTTGCCAGCAGTCTTTTTTCCGCTGGCGCATCGCAGTTGGTCCTGACAATTTCAAAAGTTGACGCACAGGCGTCGTCAATCTTCCTAAGTAAGACATACCGCCGGGTCCTTGGGCATCCTCCTGAAAGCATGGAGCACGCATTGACCTTGACACGACGATCATTCTTGCACTCCGACCGATGGTCCGATCCTTATTATTGGGCTCCGTTCGTAGTGGTTGGCATGCCAACTCTGCGCACCCCTGAACCAGGCGCGCGCCTCATTAAGAACTTCTAAGTATGGTCAACAGCCGTTCCATTCCGATTGAACTCTGGATCGAGGCCCGTAAGAGCCTGATTTTCTTTTTCTCGCGGCGGCTCGGTCTTCAGAACGCAGAAGACCTCGCGCAGCACACCCTCATGGTCATTTTGAGCAGGGAAGACTATGAGTTTGCGAGGGAAGAGGATTTTCCAAAAGTTTGCTATGGCTTTGCGAAAAAGATTCTCCGGGAAGTGTATCGGGATACGAAGGACCGCGAGTGCGTTGCATTGGATCCCGAGATTGAAGAAAGGGTTCTAGGCGTACAGGGCCTCAAGGGGGCGGAAGCGGCGGCGTTTCTGGAAGAAGTCAAGCGGTACGGACAAGAAATGTTGGACACGGAAGAATGGGCACTGATTGAAGCCGTGGCGAACCGTGACGAAGACGATGCGCCTGTCACGGGCAAGATTCGAACCCAGGTGCACCGAATAAGAAAGAGACTGGCCAAAATAACCGGATGGAAGAAGTCTGAGGTGTAACGGCAGATGAATTCCAAGCATATACAAAATGGAAGGAATCTGAGGGGTAACAACGGATGAATTCCGAGTCTATACAAAATGGGATATTGAGACAGTATTTGCTAAGAATGCTGTCTGACAAAGATGCCGAGGCGATTGAAGAACGCTACTTCAATGACGCCACGTTCTTCAAAGAACTGCGTGCAGCGGAGATGAAATTGATCTGTGACCATCTGGAGGGCCGGCTGAATGAGCACGAACGCAGACAGTTCGAAAGCCGTTATCTCCATGTAGATACGTTGCGCAAGCTGGTTGAAGGTGTTCGCGCGCGGCGCTTGGCTGTCCGTCACGCGGCTCGACGCCGTCTGCTACATTTGGCCCTGGCGGGAGCTGTGGGATGCGCAGCGATTCTGGGCGTCGCAATCTTCGGGTACAACCGCACCAAAACCGCATCAACGCCGGTACAGAGTGCTTCTGTTGCATCGCCTCCGGCAGCCATTCGCCTGGCCCTTGCCCCCGGTATAATCAAGGGTCCCGGATCGACACTTCCCGAATTTACTCTTCCTGACCCGCCGCAGCTTGTATCTCTGGCGGCGGAACTACCAGGCCAGATGTCTTCAGCTGCCTACACAGCACGGCTCTTGAATGTAGATCTTGAGGGAATCCACAAAAACGTGTGGACAGCTAGAGCCATTCAATCGACGCCGCGAACAGGAGGTCAGCAGGTAATCGTGGAGCTGCCATCGGCGTCTATTTCACCAGGAGACTATATTCTCGAATTAGAAATGGAGAGTGGCCGCATCCGGGAAACCTATTTATTCAGGGTAAAACCCTCTCTAAAGGAAAAAGAGAATAGACAGTGAGCGCTGCTGAACCTGCGCAGATGGCTTATCTGGACACGGAAAAGGCGTATGAATGAATGGGTTCCACTTGACCATTCGTTCGCCGGCCGAAGAGTGTCACCACATAGTCATCTCTCTTGAGCAGTTGCGCTGGCATGCTCAATGCAACGGCCTTCTGGTTGTCTTGAACTCGCTGGCTCTTCAAACCCTTGATGCGCTTGATAGGCTTCCCTCCCGCGGTCTTAACAACAGCATCATACCCGGCATACTGGTCCTGGTCCAAATCCAATAGCAGTACGATGGAGGACCGCACGCCAGTCAGCGGCAGCTTGGGACTCTGATTTTTGCTGTTTCTCAGAACACCAGGCGACAACATGATGGAGATGGTCGGGATTTCGTGGGACAGCAACTGCGAAAGTGGTGTTTCCAGCTTCGCCCCATGAGTATCTGTACCGCGATTGGCCGCCTGTTGTCGCGCAATATCGACTTGGTGTTGAAGTTCTGTTTGCGCATATTGCATCCGCTGTAGTTCATTGCGCAACCGCCCATTCTGTACCGCCACGGCCACGATCATACTGGCCATCACTAGAGCCACCGCGGCCACGGCAAATCTTGTTGGAGCGCGCTGGAACCAGGGGCGTGCTGGAGGCGGACCCGCCCGCCACTTCTCCTCCTTGCGACCCTCTATCCTGCCGGCTCCGGCCTGCTCCCTCACGGCGGAATTCATCAGCGTCTTGGCAAATTCAACGCGCTCCCGCCTCCTTGGAGAATTCATGAAATTCGCCGTAAACTTCTGCTGTAGTTCCGGCGACAAGTCTCCGCATATGTAGGCGTCGATCAAATCGCTTTCAATAGCACCGAGCGCTTCCCACGCTTCATCGCGGACAAAGTACTCTTCTGCCAGACGTTCCAGGTCCTCCTCAGGAAGATCGCCCAGAAGGTATCGGACCAGCGTGTCTTTGTTTTCATGTTCCATATTGCTCACTTAGTCGCCGCTGACTACTCTGCAAGCTATGTCCAAAAATGGCATTATGTGCTCTCTCTTCCACGTAATATACTGTCCTCCGGATGTGAAAACCGACCGGCAATTTTCACCCGGCATTTAATTTGCCTGCCCGTAGCATGTCGCGCAACAACTCTCAACTTTGGCTCTGAGCCGGGCGATTCTCTTGGCTAGGGTGCCCGTACTGATTCCCAATTCCTGCGCAAGTCCGGTTCTGAGTTGTTCAAGATTGCGATTCTCATTCGGATAATATTTGAAAAACATCAGACGCTCATTGACTATTAAACCCTGCATGCACTTTAGAAAACACTCTATCCTGCGCTTTCCATCAATTTTGTTGATGATACTGTCTTCCGGGCTTGGATCTTTCACGGGCCAGCCATCCTGCGTTATCGGGTGTAGAGTTTTGGCGGCTGCTCTTGAAATTTCCTTCCTCATGTTTCGGGCGAAGCCCAGGGCAAGGATTGGGAGATCGTCAATCTTATAAGCCTCCGGCTTTTTCGAAATTCGATCCAGGGCCTCATCCGCGAGATCTTCGGCTTCCACATAGTGACCGAAACTTTCGAAATAAGTCACAAGTTTTAGCCGCAGCTTGCCATATTGTTGCCACGCCGATTCAGGATTGGCGTCTAAGCGGGCTAGGAGCCGCTTGAAATCGTCTGAGTTGGCATCACGTTTCCGGATTCCCATCAGCTCGTACATTCCTCTTCTCTGAAATCGAAGGACTGCACACCATTCAGGATGGGATGCCGTGAGCGTTAGCCAGCAAGTTTGCCCTTGAATGTTCTAAGAGTCAAGGGAACTGCTGCCAAACTCATATATGCCAACGCCCATCAACTTTGGATTTCTCTACAGATGAGGAGGCGTAGAATTAACTCCCTTGCCGGCTCCGGCGCAAGCAATCGGCAGAGATCTGGAAGCGATCAATGATCGGCCATTTGTAAACAAAGTTGTGGAAGTCGCCCCGTCGCGATCCACAGGACTTGGAGGAAAGATGAAACTTCGAAGTCTATGGAATTGGCCGCCGGTGGCGGTCATGATCCCCTTGCTGCTGGTCTGCCCGGCGGTGGCCCAGAGTGCCGGTGGTGCTGCTTCGCAAGGACTTCTCGCACAGGCCCCTGATCTAATCCAATCCGGCATAGTTGTTGAAACAGTGGCCAAGAATTCGGAGGCTGAAAAAGCGGGGCTTCGGATGGGAGATGTGCTCCTGCGCTGGACACGTGGTGCAACCAAGGGTGCTTTGGAAACGCCCTTCGAGTTGTCCCAGACAGAAACCGAACAAGCACCGGTTGGAACCGTTCTGCTTGAGGGCCTGCGTGGTGCGGAGAGACAAGTCTGGTCTTTGGGGCCAGCCGAATGGGGGCTGACGGCACGGCCGAATTTTACCGGCACTTTTCTGGCTTTGTACCAAGAAGGGCAGGAACTCGCCGCCGCAGGTAAGGTGATCGAATGCGCGGAGCGCTGGCGGGTGCTGGCTGCGCGGCTTTCCGCTCCTTCCGCTCCGTGGCTATCGGCCTGGTTATTCCTCCATGCCGCTGACCGGCTGGTGGCGGCGCGGCAATGGAAAGAAGCAGACGACGCCTATCAGTCCGCTACGCAACAGGCCATGGGCGCTGGCCCAATGATTGAGGGGCAATTGCTGCAAGCCTGGGCTAGGGCCTACGTGCGCCGGAGCGATTGGGCCAACGCGGAAAAGTACTTTCAACAATCCATAATGCAGAGCCGCAGACTGGGCGGCGGAGAACTCGGAGTGGCGTCGAACTTATCTGCTCTGGCGGAGATGTTCCGGCAGCGTGGAGATATGGACAAGGCGGAGGAATACGGCCGCCAGGCCTTGGATATCAGACAAAAACTGGCGCCTGGGAGCCTTGAGGTTGCCGCAAGCCTCAACAATCTGGGGATTGTAGCCTCGCAACGAGGAAATCTGGCGAAGGCGGAGGAGTACCACCGTCAAGCCCTGGAGATCAAACAGAAACTGGTACCAGGAAGCCTTACTGTTGCAAGCACTCTCAACAATCTGGGGATTGTAGCCTCGCAACGAGGAGATCTGACAAAGGCAGAGGAGTACTACCGTCAAGCCCTGGAGATCAAACAGAAACTGGTACCAGGAAGCCTTACTGTTGCAAACACTCTCAACAATCTGGGGAGTGAAACCTGGAAACATGGAGAGTTGGCAAAGGCGGAGGAGTACTATCGCCAAGCTCTCGATATCCAACAGAAACTCGCGCCGGGAAGCCTTGATGTTGCCAGTAGTCTCGGTAATCTTGGGGCTGTAGCCCTTCAGCGGGGAGAATTGACGAAGGTGGAAGAGTACTTGCGCCAGGCCCTGAATCTCCAACAGAAACTGGCTCCAGGGAGCCTGGATGTTGCCACAAGCTTCAACAATCTGGGGACTGTAGCCAGGAGCCGAGGTGAATTAGCGAAGGCAGAGCAGTATTACGGCCAAGCGCTGGACATTCAAAAGAAACTGGCGCCGGGAAGCCTTGATGTTGCCACAACCTGGCAAAATCTGGGGACTGTAGCCAAGATCCGGGAAGATCTCGCGAAAGCGGAGGAGTACTTTCACCAAGCCTTGGGTATTCAACAAAAACTGGCCCCCGGAAGCCTTGAGGTTGCAGAAGGTTTCGCCAGTCTTGGGAATGTAGCGTTAGAGCAAGGAGAGTTTGTGAAGGCGGAGAAGTACGACCGCCAAGCACTGGACATAGAACAGAAACTGGCCCCGGGGGGGATTGCCGTTGCAACAAGTTTCACCAATCTCGGGATTGTCGCATCGCAACGAGGAGCGTTGGCAAAGGCGGAGGAGTATTACCGCGAAGCGCTGGACATCCAACAGAAACTGGCGCCGGGGAGCCTGGTCATGGCGTCGATCGTTGAAGGCTTGGGTGACTTCGCGCGTAAATCCGGCGATCTGGAAAAGGCTGAACAGTACCAACGGCAAGCGCTGGTAATCCGAGAGAAACTGGCGCCCGGGAGCCTAATACATGCCGAATCACTGGCGGAGATTGCCTCGATTCTGCGTGAGAGGCAGCAGATGGAGATGGCCGCTCAATTGTACGCGCAGGCGATCAACGCTCTGGAAGAACAAACCTTGCGTCTGGGTGGATCGGAAGAAATTCGTTCCGGTTTTCGCGCCAGGCATTCTGCCATCTACGGAGAGTATATCGATCTCCTGCTGACGCAAAAGCAGCCCGAGCTTGCCTTTCAGGTGCTGGAGAGGTCGCGGGCCCAGGGGTTGATTGAGATGCTGAACACAGCCCGCATCGACGTTCATAACGGCGTGGATGCTGCCTTGCTGGCACGGAAGCGGTCGCTCTCAGCCGATCTTCAGGCAAAATCAGATCGGCGCATCCAGTTGCTCAGTGGCACACATGCCGAAGAGCAGGTAGCCGCTGTGGAGAAAGAGATGGCGAAGCTGCGAGAGCAACTTCAGGAGGCGGAAGAGCATATCCGCGCCACCAGTCCCGGCTATGCGGCGTTAACGCACCCGCTGTCGTTAAGCATCAAAGAACTGCGGCAGTTGCTGGATCCGGAAACAGTTCTGTTCGAGTACTTCCTGGGTGAGGAGCGGGGTCATGTATTTGTCCTGACCTCGGAATCCCTGAACGTCTATGAACTTGCTAAAGGTGTGGAGATCGAGAAGGCAGCGCGGCGCTTCCATGATTTGCTCACGGCGCGGGTTCGCAAGGTCAAGGGAGAAACGGAGCCGGAGAGGGCCAAGCGCCGGAAGAAGGAGGACGCCATGTATCCGCAGGCAGCGCTCGATCTGAGCAGGAGCGTGTTGGCCCCGGTGGCGATGCCGCCGGGCAAGAAGCACATTGTGATCGTCGCGGACGGGGCCTTGCAGTACATTCCATTTGCGGTGTTGCCCGCGCCGGCATCGTGGAATACGCAGAAGCAAAACGGTTTCTCAGGACCGCAACCGTTGGTTGCCACCTATGACATAGTCGCATTGCCCTCGGCTCAGACCGTGGCGGTGCTCCGGCAGCAAGTACGCGGGAGGGCCGAAGCCCCCAAGGCAGTGGCCGTGCTGGCGGATCCGGTCTTCGATGCGCGCGATGTGCGGATAAGGGCCCCAAGGATCTCCAGCCACGTGGAAAGCGGAACGACACCTGGTCTGAAAGACCAAGGCATGCAAGAAGAAAAGGTTTCATCGCCTGATTCACGGTCGGCGGAGCGGCTGACGCGTTCCTTGAGGGATGTCGGTCGCTCATCGGAAGGCCAATTTCACCTGCCACGACTTTCTTTCAGCCGGCAAGAGGCCAAAACTATTGTGGCCACCGTCCCGGCAGGGGAAGCGCTGGAGGCCCTGGATTTCAAGGCCAGCCGGCAAACGGCCATGAGTCCGGAATTAGCGCAGTATCGAATCGTTCACTTCGCGACCCACGGTGTGCTGGACAGCGTGCATCCCGAACTCTCAGGATTGGTGTTGTCAATGGTGGATGAGCATGGCCAGCGGCAGAATGGCTATCTGGATCTGGACGACATTTTCAACTTGAATCTACCAGCGGATTTGGTGGTGCTGAGCGCGTGCGAGACGGGATTGGGAAAAGAGATTCATGGAGAAGGGCTCGTCGGTCTAACGCGAGGGTTCATGTATGCGGGAGCGGCGCGGGTGGTAGCCAGCCTGTGGGAGGTAGACGACATAGCTGCAAGCGAGCTGATGGGGCGCTTTTACCAAGCCATGGAGAAGCAAGGAATGAGACCAGCGGCGGCTTTGCGGCAGGCACAGCTCCAAATGTGGAAGCAGAAGCAATGGAGCTCGCCTTACTACTGGGGTGCATTCCAGATGCACGGGGAGTGGAAATGACAACCAAGTTAGAAATGCATGATTCGTCACAAACTTTCGTTCTTTCCGGCATCATCTCAATTCCATACTCTGTGATTGAACTTATTTAGATCATGGGAATCTGGTGTTGTAGTGAAAGACATTCTGAAAAATAACGCGGCGAAGATAATGTGACACGGTGAGCCGTTAGATCGTGCGGCCGTCGGCAGCGAGTTGGCAATGCATGTCTTCACTTTCCGTCTAGTGCTTTCAGCACGGCTCTCAGTTTTGCCTGCACATCGCCGATGCTGGCGGCCGGAATTCTCAACCCGCTGCTAAAAGCTTCACCGCTCCAGGCAAAAGCCATGAGACCCTCTTCGTCGAAAGTGAGCGTGATCACAAAGGAATCTCGTGCCCGATATGTCAGTTCCTGACGGGGATCAGGTTTCTTCTTGGCCCACTCCGAGGCCGTAGTGGAGAAATACGAGAGCGCGGTATCGAAGTCGTGCGCCTCAGTCTCGTCCAGGTAAGACATGTGCCGGCGCTGCTCCCCTTTTTTGCCTTCGAATGCATAGTTCATGCTCGTGATGTCCACTCGGACACCTCTGTTCTTCTTGGATTCTCTTCCTGTTTCCTTAAACGGCTCGACCACAGTGACGCCCTCAAAGCGGATCTCTCCCGGAATCCAGCTTGTCTTGAAACGGTATGGGCCCACAATCTTGGCTGGCGGCACCGGTGGCGCAAAGGATTCCGCACCATAATAAGTCTCCAACATAACTCTGTTGGTTGGGGCCTTGAGCTTGGATCCACCCCTGTTCTGCTGTTCCCCAGCGGAAGTCGCGCGTTTGAGGTAGGCGCACCCACTGACGGTCAGCAGCAGTGCAACAAGGGCGCTAACAGCATGTTTCATCATGATCTCCCGAAATTAATGTGCAGGCCCAAGTGTTGCTTCGCTAGTCCGCCCTACGCACCCACTAAGGGCAGAATTCCTTCATTAGCGGGGCATGTCATCTTCGCCGAGCTTCGTCCGCTAACTTATCTATGGCACTCTTTTACGTTGTGTTACACGAAAATGTTTTCTAAGGAATTGGCAACAATTTATCTAGAACCGCCGCTATCAGGGTGCAGTTATTTGCGCCCCAGAAAGCGGGGAATCGATCCGATCCGATGCAGAAGGCTTCAATTGATAACGGAATGATTAGCTTATGTCGAATATCGCGAAGCTGATTACGCCGAGACCGCACAATAACAACATCAACAACATCGCGAAGTCATGTTTATCTGGTGGCTCTGTCTGCGGAATAGACCGCAATACCAATTAATTTGACGCGCAGCTTCGCCGTGAAATGCGGCGGTTCGACTCGAGAAAATCAGGCTCGCGCTACAATTTCGCATGCGGGCCCAGTCCAACTAAATGAAATACTGCATTTCCAAAATCAATACCGATCATGTGTAGCTCCATGAAATGATTCCTCCATTTATCCCCTCCATCCCATCCGCTTCGGACTAACGACGGCGAATCAGCCAGTTAAATGAACATTCAATGCCGCTCACCCATTTTCCGTAGGTTCAGTAGCGCCGGACTGCGCTTTCCCAGCCTGACTTTGTCCAATAAGCAATTGTTACTCCTATGATGTGCAGCCGAATCGCGCTCAGAAGCGAATATACCGTCCGTAGATTTGTCGTGTCGTTGTTCGTGAGTTGAAACGAGTACGAGTGCCGTTTCGCGTTTCGTGGGATTTAGATGGTCATCCCTTGGGCCTTCGATTTTCCAGATCCAACACAGTCGGAACTCTTTGCGATTCCAGGCAATGACAGTGTCAGTTTTCATCATCCGAACTCGGGAGCGCCAGCCATACCAAAGACGAGACAACCATACGCATAAGATACGATCTTTCGTCCGACACTATACTCGCCGGCCTTGAGTAGAACGCTGCAGTGTGATGACTCAAGGCTAAAGTCTCAGCTTGGAGGGCAGTACGGGAGCGCAGTGAGTTCCGAAGTCAGGAAAATATACGCGAGAAAATGCTGAGCATGGGAGCGTGACAGCTGCAAGGTCAGGGGAGCTGAAGTCAATCATTTCAAATGGCCGGGGTTTCCGATAGAGACAGGGACAACTTCACTCGGGCTAAGCACAAGCTAATCGACACAACAAGCTTTGACATGTTGCACCCTTATCATGTCATAACGCCCGTCCATCTGCGGTTTCTTTATTGACACAGTGGATTACGAAAATCGTCGCACATCATATCGGTGATTCTGCATAAATCGTTGCCGTCTTTTTTTAACAACTTTTTCTGTAACACGATGCCGAAATATCTCATGGACAGGCTGAGCCGCTTTTGTGTGGGCGTCAGAGTCCTTTACAAATTCGGACCGTGAGTTAATAACGAACAAAGGGGAACTGAATGTCAAAAATGATGTTGGCTATTGTTGTCCTAGCATTGTCAATTAGTGCGCTGGCCCAAAAAGAAACCCTAGCACCGCGAGTGGAAATCTTTGGCGGGTACTCCGTATTGGTAAGCAGTGACACATTTGGCAGTAATACTGGCGCAAACGGCTGGGAAAGCGCATTGACTATGAAGGTAAACAGATGGTTCGGCATAAAAGCAGACTTCAGCGGTCACTATGTGAGCCAGACCATCACGGTTCCCACTGACCTAGGGACGATTTCCGCTACGGCGCATGCCCATCAGTATGACTATCTCTTTGGATCCCAGGTGTCCAATCATTTCCATAAATTCAACGTTTTTGCACACGGTCTGATCGGTGGAACGCGCTTGGGTGTCGAAGTTGACAGCATCACATTGCCTGGCTTGCCAAGTATTCCCGTGCCAGGCCAACACGTCCTCGGACTAGGCTGGGTGGCAGGCGGCGGGGTCGATTATGAACTGAGTTCCAGAGTGGGCCTTCGTTTAGCTCAAGTGGATTATCACGGTTCGCGCCTAGAGGGAGGTCGGCAAAATGGCTTCCGCTATTCTGCGGGCATGGTATTCAACTTTAGATAGGCTGCCGACTTTGGTGAGGGTCTCAATATATACATCATTTTGCAACTTAAATGAACCAAAAGGAGATGAGTGTGCAATCAAGTATTAGAGTTGTAGCTGTAGTTTTACTTGCTTGTTTATGTACCATCGGACAAGGCATTTACACTCACGACCCGTCAATGATCCTTCGATAGTATCAGTGCCAAATCAAATCGGGAACTTGTCTTGTACCTAGCTGACATATTGGATGCCGCGGGGCAGAAACGCACATTGTCACAGACAATGTCCAGGGTGTCGAAAAGCTCTCACTGCTCGCGATTCGTGGACCACTCGGTGCTGAGGGCTTTTGCCTCTCAGGTCACACGGATGTCGTTCCTTTTGAAGGACAAGCTGGGTGGAAATCTAACCCGCTAGAACTGAAGTTCGACAGTGGACAGGCGACCGGCCGTGGAATTACAGACATGAAAGGGTTTTTAGCGCAATGCGCTGCGTTGTTTGAGATAGAAAACATACATCGTGGGTTCGACATTCTCCAACGCTTGGCTATCGATTACTGTTGTTGATTAAAGTGAGGCTCTTTCCACCGACCACAAAAGTGGGCTGTTGACAAAAACGGAATGACGAATTGGATACTACCTTAAGGAGACGATATGAACGCGAGCAAATTCATCTCCCTCTTGGCGCTGTTTACGCTGGTTGCCTTTGCGATGGCTGGGCCCAGAGACCCGAATGCCGCGCCAATCGCTGAAGAGACCAAAGGCGCTATTCAGCCAAGATACCTTGAGCTACTTAAGAAGATTGTCGAAATTAACTCCAAGACCGAGAACCTTGAGGGGCAGGATAAGGTTCGCCAAGCGTTGATCCCCGAATTCAGGAAGTTGGGGTTCGAGAGCAAGCTAATTGCCCTAAAGGAGGGACACAAACTCTTATACTTTGAATTCCCTAACTCGCAACCCGATCTCCTCTTGGTCGGACACTCTGACACAGTATTTACCGAGAAGGAGGGCTTCGGAAATCTCACTATTGGACCAGGTATGGTGAAAGGTCCTGGAGTTATCGACATGAAGGGAGGGCTGGTGCTGCTGCTCAACGCCCTCACCGACCTTAAGGATCCCCAGCTTCTCAAACGCATACGCATCATGATCAACGACGATGAAGAAGTGGGGTCCACGTATTCCCGAGCCCGGATGGATGAGCTTGCCCAAAGCATGAATGTAGCCTTGATCTTTGAGCCAGGGTTGGATGATGGGGCTTTGGTGACCGAGGAATCTGGTCTCCATTGGCTGACGCTCAGAGTTGACGGAAAAGAAGCCCATTCGGGCAAGGAACCTGAAAACGGAATTAACGCCTACATAGAATTAGCCCACAAGCTAATCCAAGTATACGAGCTAAACAATTTTAAACAGCACCTGACAGTGAGTGTTGGGCAACTCTCTGGAGGCTCAGCCACGAACAAAGTGTGTGGCCACGCCAAAGCCGAAATCGATATACGTTACAAGGACCCGAAGGATCTTGACCAGACCTTGCAGCGAATTGACAGCATAGATCACGACTCTTGGGTTAAGAATATCAAGACGGGAAAGCGAGAACCGACCACGGCGGAGAGGCCGGCAACGAATGAGGTTCCGCCTTTGGAAAAGCAGTCAAGCAGCGGGCTCTTTGAGTCCGCGAAAGCCGCAGGCAGTGCAATCGGTCAGGATGTAACTGGTCGGTGGGTCGGATATGGCAGTGATGGCAACCATCTGGCCAAAACCGGAATAAAGGTTCTGGTGGGCCTTGGTCCTTATGGCAGTGGGATGCACACTCATGAAGAGCAAATGATTGAGCACTCCTACAGTGAACGACTCAAACTAGCTACAGTTCTTATAGGCAAAATCTTGATCGATTCCCAGCATCAGTGACTCGAGGAAACTCACGACGCTGACTGAGAATCAACTGCGAGATCTGATCACGGCCAAGGGATCAGGTGGTGGGCACGGATGAGATTTGGTTGAAATATTACAGTAGCTGACTTCTTATACAGGGGGATGAAAACATGAAGAGATGCCTGGTTTTGAATGCTGGTCTAGTTCTGCTGGTATTTTCTTGCGTTGCCTCGGCACAGGACGAGCCATCCGATGATTGGGTCAAGGTAAGATTTAGCAAAAGCGCCACCGACCGCCGTTTGATGGACAAGGACGCCACCCTGGTTTTTGATGACAGCGCCCGGAAACTAATTGTAAAGAACAAGGAGCGTCCGCTGGACATTGGTTATGATGACGTGCAAAAGGTGGTGTTCGATATGAGCACCCGTATGCGCGGCGGCATGAGCCAGATGGCTGGAGGACCTGGCGGGAGCCGCGATTGCCAGCACGCACGTTAGCCACTACTGGTGCTACCTCGAATACAAATCGCCGGAGGGCACAATGCGTCCTTATATGCTGGAGATTCCGAAGGAATCATCGGCGAAGGACATAGAGAAGATCAAAGCCATCTTCGGCGCCAAGGTAACGATGTCCGAGTTCCCTGAACACGAAGAAAAGATCGAAAAAAATACCCTTAAGGACCTGCAATCGAAACACAATCTTACAGTTGACGATTAAGAACCATCCGCTTCCGGAGATGAAAGCTGACAAAGCGCTGGTAGTCGTCGTCTGTCCTCCGCTAGCGGCACGTTTTCAGGGCAAGGGCGGTATCCAGTACAAGTTGCATGCGAATGACCGGGTGGTGGCCGTCAATACGATGGGTACTTACAGCTTTGCCTATCTTGATCCGGGTGATTACCTGCTGGTCTCACAAACCGAGACCGCCAATGGGTTTCACATCAACCTTGAGGCGGGCAAAGACTATTACTTCTTGCAGGACACGTTTATGGGTCTGGAAGACTCGCTCAACCCTTACCAGACATTCGAGGGAATTGGTGATGTACGAACTAGAAGGTGCTTATCATGCCGAATGGAAAAGCAAATGAGAGGTGTCCGCTAACAGGGCCGACGCAGGGACGCCTTTTGCGCGTGGCCGACTCCGGGTTCGACTTTGCGCTCAGTGAAATGCTGCCATCTGTTCGCGACGGCAGCCGTCCTGGCGTTTTATTTTTTCCCTGCATCGTTGGATGGAAGCCGGGGCCGCATCGCGATGACCTCGATCTCCACGAGAACTCCGGGCGCTGCCAGCGCGGCTACCTGAACGGTGCTTCGCCGGTTTGTTGGGTTGGGTTTTGGTGCCGAAAAACTGGGAGTAGCCAGCGTTGAAACCCGTAAAGTCCATCTTACCCTCCTTCGTGGGATCGCCTACCAAGTAAACGTGCATCATTACTACGTCTGACATGGAGAGCTTTTGCGCCGTCAAGGTCTGTTCAATTCGCGCTAGAACGGCTGCCGTCTGGGCTTGAGTGTCTCCATAGGACTCAATGCTTCCCTTTGGCGCAGCCGCGTTCGCCACAGGCGGTATAGTCCCGCTCAGATAGAGCGTGTCGTATCCCGCTGGTACCCAGACACCTTGCGCAATCGGCGAGGCCGGATTGGCGCTGGGGATGCGTTCGACCTGTGCGACGGGTTGCGTCTGCGCGTGCAACTGGCTTATGGCGACATGAGCACCCGCAAGCAATACAGCTGACATGACAATTCTTGTCGCCCAGGTTTTTGAAATAAGGCCCCTTGAATTCATTCTGCTCCTCGTGTTCTCGGATTATGTACAGGGATTTCCTACTGCCGCGTGATTCATCTATCCGCCGAAAAGCGCAAGCACTGCCTCTTGCTCCTCCTAATCACGCGAGATCACGGCGATTCCACCGCTCTCACCCAGCGCTCGTTGTCCGTGCGACCGCAGCCCGGTCAATTCGCAGGACAGCGCGATGTGCCGAGAGAGCCGCTCCCTCCTGCCATCCGACCATATGAGTTACATGATCACCCGCAATATGGATCGGGCCATCGGGTTCCGTCAGACGGTCATAGCCAGCGTAGCTATGGGAGTGGCGAAATCCGCCACTCACCCACGAACCCAGGTTGTAAGGAACATGCCCCCAGGAGACATAGACTGGCTTATGCAATTCCTTCGAGTGTCCGGGATGCAGGTGCTCGATGGCCTGGCGCGATGCCTCCAGTTTGGCCGTCACCGTGTCCAGCTTGCCGAAATCACTTCGGTTTTCAACCCCATAGCCGGCCACAATGACGCCGGTCTTGGAAAACAATCTTGCGCTCGGGTACCAGACCACACCTACAGTCTGTTGAGGAAAGGAAATCCCTCCATATATGTTGTACTCCCGCTCCCAGAAGCGCCTTGACTCCCAGGCAATCTTGTAAGCCGAATCATAGGTGGCGGAATTGATTGCTTGTTTAAAGTCCGGAGAGAAATCGGCATCCAGGTCTTTGAGGATGGAAAGC
>Ga0137407_10000712_pt1 | contig 21938 bp, 18 predicted proteins | sample CZOMad2_2_16fung_FD_108410 | JGI IMG/M metagenome (GOLD analysis project Ga0137407, IMG submission 108410) | Vadose zone soil fungal communities from Angelo Coast Range Reserve, California, USA - CZOMad2_2_16fungal (Illumina Assembly) | ecosystem: Environmental > Terrestrial > Soil > Vadose... | reverse complement strand
TTGACCTTGGAAGTATCCCAGCCGAGGTCCTTGTTGACCGCGCAGGCCTGCGCCGCAAAGGCTTCGTTGGCCTCGATCAGGTCGAGATCGCCGATGCTCCAGCCGGCCTTCTTCAGCGCGGCGCGCGAGGCCGGGATCGGCCCGGTGCCCATGATCTTCGGATCGACACCGGCCTGTCCCCAGGAGACGATGCGCCCCAGCACCTTTTTGCCTTCCTTGGCCGCCTGTTTGGCGGTCATCAATACCACCGCCGCCGCGCCATCGTTGATACCCGAAGCGCTGCCGGCGGTGACCGTGCCGTCCTTCTCGAAGGCCGGCCTGAGCTTGGCCATCGCGTCGAGCGTTGCGCCGTGACGCGGATATTCGTCGGTATCCACGACGATGTCACCCTTGCGGGACTTGATGGTGACCTGGACGATCTCGTCCTTGAACTTGCCGGCCTTTTGCGCGGCCTCGGCCTTGTTCTGCGAGGCCACCGCGAATTCGTCCTGCTGGCCGCGCGTGATCTGATATTGGCGAGCGACGTTCTCGGCGGTGTTGCCCATGTGGTAGCCGTTGAAAGCGTCCCACAGCCCGTCCTTGATCATGGTGTCGACGAGTTCGAGCCCACCCATCTTGACGCCGCCGCGCAGATATTGCGCGTGCGGAGCCATGCTCATCGATTCCTGGCCGCCCGCGACGACGATTTCGGAATCGCCGTTGAGCAGGGCCTGATAGCCGAGCGCCACGGTGCGCAGGCCCGAACCGCATAGTTGATTGACGCCCCAGGCCGGGCTTTCCACCGGGATACCGGCCGCGATCGACGCCTGGCGCGCCGGATTCTGGCCTTGGGCCGCGGTCAGGATCTGACCCATGATCACCTCGGAGACGCGGCCCGGCTCGATGCCTGCCCGCTCCAGCGCGGCCTTGATGGCGACGGCGCCGAGATCGTGGGCCGGGGTAGTGGCGAAAACGCCGTTGAAACTTCCGACCGGGGTGCGGGCGGCGCTGACGATGACGACATCGTCTGACATGGACATCTCCTGAGTTTGAGTTCTTGGGCTTGAAGCCTTGGACGGCCGGCGGCCGGATGGCGGGCCAGTCTCTCCGTCATCCTGTTAACGTCATTGAGGCATGTCAATCGGTCGGAGACCGAAATTTCGCCGCGGCGCATTCAAAAAGAGGTTCTTGGCACTTTCCTGAGCAGTGCCTATGCTTTGGAATTAACCGTGCCGCACAAAACGGTAGCCGAACCGCATTGAAAATGCTTACCTTTGCTGCGATGCGTTGCTCGTAGCCCCTCGGCCATGCCGTCGGGTTCCCATCCTCGGTGTGCATATGTGAGCCCATGGCGAAAACAGACCAACCCACCACGATCAAAAAATACGCAAATCGACGGCTCTATAATACCGGCACCAGCACCTACGTGACGCTCGAGGATCTCGCGGCGATGGTGAAGGACGGCGAGGATTTCCTTGTCTACGACGCCAAGACCGGTGACGATATCACCCGTTCGGTGCTGGCGCAGATCATCTTCGAGCAGGAAAACAAGGCGGGCCAGAATCTGTTGCCCACCACGTTCCTGCGGCAGCTGATCCGATTTTACGGCGACAGCATGCAGATGGTAGTGCCGAAATATCTCGAACAGTCCATCGACACGCTGACGCGCGAGCAAGAGAAATTCCGCAAGCAGCTTACCAACACATTCAGCGGGACGCCTTTCGCTCCGCTCGAAGAGCATGTTCGCCGCAACATGGAATTGTTTCAGCAAACCTTCTCGATGTTCAAGCCGTTCGTGCCGCCGCGCATGGGAGCCGCTGCCGCGAGCGAACCCGAAAAGGTCCCGGAACCAGCGGCCGAAGATGACAACATCGATGATCTGCGCCGTCAGATGAAAGACATGCAGGACCGCCTCGATCGGATGTCGAAAGAGCCGAAAAAGGAAGAGTGAATATCGCGCGAAGCGGCACGGTTCTTGCTTATTTTCTCGAAACCACAGGTAGGGGAGAGAAAGCATGTGTGCTGGCGATGACAAGAACTGTCCAGAATTCGAATTGCACCATCGCAAGTTCAAGGAAACGCTCGATCAGGAACGCCGGTCGTTTTTAAGATCGAGCTTCGCGGCGGCAGGCGGCGCGGCTGCGATGACCGCAGGCGGCATTTCTCTGGTGACGCCACAGATGGCGGCTGCCGCCGAGAAGAACCAGCCGGCCACACGGTCCTATCACCATTTGCCCGCCAATGCCGACACCGTGCATTGGGGCTATTTCAGCAAGAAGCTGAAACCGCAGGTCGAGATCGATTCCGGTGACTTCATCACCATCGAGGCGTTGACCCACCATGCCAATGACGACGCCGAGCGCATGGTGAAGGGTGATCCAGGCGCCGAAAGCGTGTTTCTCTGGACCAAGGAAAAGAAGGGCGTCAACCGGCGCGGCGCCGGACCCATGGATGCTTCGCTGTTCGGGCGTGGCGCCGGCGAGGGCCTTGGCGTGCACATCTGCACCGGCCCGGTCTATGTGCGCGGCGCCCAGGAAGGCGACGTGATCGAGCTGCGCATCATCGACGTCACGCCCCGGCCCTGCGCCAATCCGCAATATCCCGGAAAGGCCTTCGGCAGCAACGCGGCTGCGTGGTGGGGCTTTCACTACAAGGACCTGCTCACCGAGCCCAAGCCGCGCGAAGTGATCACGATCTACGAAGTCGACGCCACCGGCGCGCGCAACTGGGCAAAGGCCGTGTACAATTTCAGATGGACTCCGCAGACCGACCCTTCCGGTGTTGTGCACAAGACCATCGACTATCCCGGCGTTCCGGTCGATCACGCCACGATCAAGGAGAACCATGGGATCCTGAAGAATGTGCGCATTCCGATCCGTCCGCATTTCGGCGTCATCGGCCTCGCACCCAAGGAAGCCGATATCGTCGACTCGATTCCGCCGAGCTACACCGGCGGCAACATCGATAATTGGCGGATCGGCAAGGGCGCCACCATGTACTACCCGGTTGCGGTCGAAGGCGGCCTGTTATCGGTTGGCGACTCGCACGCTTCGCAGGGAGATTCCGAGCTGTGCGGCACGGCAATCGAATGCTCGCTGAACGGCACGTTCCAGATCATCCTGCACAAGAAGGCCGATCTCGTCGGCACCGCTCTCGAAGCCCTCGACTATCCGATGTTGGAAACCAAGGACGAGTGGTTGGTGCACGGCTTCAGCTTCGCCAATTATCTCACCGAACTTGGCGACAAGGCGCAGTCGGACATCTACTCGAAATCGTCCGTGGACCTGGCGTTGCGCGATGCGTTCCGCAAGATGCGCAAATTCCTGATGACGACCAAAAAGCTAACCGAAGACGAGGCGATCTCGCTGATTACGATTGGCGTCGACTTCGGCATCACCCAGGTGGTTGACGGAAATTGGGGTGTCCACGCGGTCATCAAGAAGGATATCTTCGCCGGCGGCGAGACCTGATCCGCAGCACCGATCCGGCCAGGGCCCCTCAGGAGTCCTGGCCGTGTCGATCGCTCATCGCTCCAACGCGAAGACGCACTGACGACGACGAGAAATGCTAGCTCGCCGCCGGCAATGCCGGTTCGACCGCCGCGCCCCAGCGCCGCTCGGAAGACGCAAGCCCAATCAGGCGCCCCTGGATATAGTCGCAGCCCCAGTCGCGAAGCATCACCGCGGACACCTCATCCTGAACCCATTCGGCGACGGTCTTGATGTCCAGCCGGCGCGCCAGATCGATCAGCGTCTGTACAAAGGCGCGGTCGTCGGCCGAGCGCGCGATATTCTGCACGAAGGCGCCGTCGATCTTCACGATGTCGACGCCAAGCTTTCGTAAGTTCCGGAACGAGGTGTAGCCAGCGCCGAAATCGTCGATCGCGATCCGGCTGCCGAAGTTCTTCAGCCGCGTGACGAAGCCGCGGACGTCATCGATGTTCTGGATCGCCACCGTTTCGGTGATCTCAACGATCAGCCGCTCGGCGACGCCGGGATGCGCGCGCATCAGCGATTCGATGGAAGCCCACCAGTCCGGATCCATCGTGGTGTCGGGCGAAATGTTGAGGCTGAGTTGCACCTTCGGCGAGGCCGCGAGTTCAGCCACCACGAGTTCGAGCACGCGGTGGTCAACCAGGCGTATCAGGCCAAGCTTCTCGGCCACGGGGACGATATCCGGCGCCAGCAGAATCTGCCCGTCATGCTGCTCCATGCGAACCAGACACTCGTAGAACGATGGCTTGCGCGAGTGGGTCTCCACCACCGGCTCAAACGCCATGGCGATGCGGCGCTCATTGAGCGCCGTGACGATTTCGTCGGTGACGCGAATATTGACGCGGCGCTGGGCGTCGCGCTCGACATTCGGACGCCACAGCGAAAACGATCCGGCACGGCGGCGCTTCGACATATCGAGCGTTTCCTGGGCGCGGTTGATCGCCTCGTCGGCGTTGCGCGCATAGCGCGGCACGCTGACAGCGCCAATCGATGCCGTCACCGAGACCGGGCCGGATTTGGTCGGCACCACTTCGTCACGAATGCCGGCGAGAAACCGCTCGGCGGCGACGTGCATGTCGTCGACAGTGCAGTGCTTCAGGATCAACCCGAATTTATTGCCGGAGAAGCGGCCGAGGATGTCGCCGCCGCGCAGGCGGATGCGAATGCGCTTCGCCACTTCCGATATCACTGCGTCCGCCACATCGAAGCCGAAGGCGTCGTTGATGCGCGCCAGATGATCGATGCCGATCAGCATGAACGCGCAGGAAGCGCGGAAGCGGGAGGCTTCCTCGATGGCTTCGGCCAGCGATGCAACAAGGTGCGTGCGATTAAGTTCGCCGGTCAGCGGGTCGTGCCGCGACAACCTCACGAGCTGTTCGTCACGGGCGTGGGCTTCGTTGTTGACGCGGACTATGCCCTGTACGTGCGCCGGTTTGCCGTCGGCGCCGGCAGACCAACAGCCGGTTTCCTCGACCCATTGCACGGGGGCAGAGGTGTTGGCGCGGACACCATATTCAATGCGGTACGACGCGCCCTCTCCGCCGTACGCCGGCTGGGAGTGGCCAAGTGCATCAGTCCGAACCGAGCGCAAGGGCTCGATCAGATTCGAAAACCCCGCCCCGCTCGCGAGCTGCTCGATCGGAATGTCCGGAAAGACCGAGATCACATGGTCGCTCCAGACAATCTCGTCTGTTGCGACGTCCCACACGAAGGCCGCCTGGCCGAGCGAAGCGAGGATGGCGGAAGCCGGGGGAGGAACGGATGTCAAGTTCGCCTCGTTTCGGGACAAAGTCTTGCGTGATTCTCAGACCTCAAACATAGGGCCACTTTCGGCCTGAGCTTATGAAAAGTTCATAAATATTTTGGAAACCACGTCGCGCGATGACGCGGAACAAGCTGGCACAATCGGCATAGTCCTTGCGAGGATGAACCTAGCAAGGGGCGGAATGTCCCAAAATGCGACAGTTCAGCCCCAGATCGTGACTTCCGATGTCAAGTATTGATCGACCAGAGCCTGCGATAGATGACGGCGTCGTTTTGGAGGCACATCCGGCCTGTGTCGCGCTGGTGCCGGTGATCCCCTCGACGCAGTGGTCGCACGGTCCCGGTTTGCGGTGGTCGTCAAACTCGATTTTTATCACGCAATTGATCGCCACCGCCGAGCAGGTACCGCAGACACGCGGCCTGCGGCGAGCAACACTTGCCGATGCTGAGACCGCCTACCATGCAAGCCAAGGACCGGTCCGCGGCGCCAGCCGGACACGGCAAATCATCTGAGACTAGCTAGCGCCGCGGCGCCTCGGGCGGCCGCGGCAAACCGTTGCCGGGTTGCAGCTCTGGAGAGGGCACCTCCGGCGACAGCCATGCTGCCGCGGGGTGGTCGGCTTGCGGCTGGGGGTGGTCGAGCAGTACCGAGTCGGCGGTCGAGGCCGCTGCCGGCACCGACGGCGCGGGTGGGGGATCGACGAATGTGGGTTCGGGTTTGGACTCGGGCGTGACCGAGGCGGGTCGCCTTGCACCCCGCGAAGCGGCGGACGCCAGCTGTCTCCCACGGCCCGCGCGCAACGCAATCCCCGACAGGAAATCCACCAGCGAGAGCAGCGCGAGCAGGAAATAGGTCGAGCTGGCGAACCGCGGCCACAGCAGAAACTCGGCCGCGGCGCCGCCGAATATGATCAACGACAGCAGATGATCGGTGAGATATTTCGCACCGGGGCGTGCGCCTCTGATCACTTCAAACAGCAACAGGAGAATGCCCAGCGCCAGCAGCATATCGCTGAGCGTCAGTGTCCATTCGGCGCCTGAGATCAGCGTCAGCTTCAGAAGCGGCTCGGCAAGGGAAACGCCGGGCATCAGGAAGGCGAGGATGTTGTAGATCGCGAGCGGAATCAGAAGAAGCGGAAAACCGACCATGGACATCGGCGAGGCCTTGCTAAGGAAAACCGGAACATTCCCGGGCGAAGCGCCACTCGCTTCACCGTCGGTAACCGTCTTACCCCACTCGTTGGCCGAATTCAGGCATGGCCGGAAGCCGCCCTGCCCGATGCCCGATCAGGATTCCTTCTTGGCCTTGAGAACCTGCCGGCCCTTGTACATGCCGGTCTTCAGGTCGAGGTGATGCGGGCGGCGAAGCTCGCCGGAATCCTTGTCCTCGGCATAGGTCGGCTTCTTCAGCGCGTCCGCCGAACGGCGCATGCCACGCCGCGAGGGCGATGTTTTTCTACGGGGAACGGCCATGTCGGTGTCCTCTAGGGATGTTGTCGCAAGGCATCGTCCCAAGCGGACGGCCGGCTTTTGGCACGAGCTGAATGCCGATAAGGCCGCGCTTATAGTGGATGGAATGGCCGAAGGCTAGGTTCAAAATAAGCCAAAATGGCTCAAAACCCGCGATTTTCGCTCCAGCATCGCTGCAATTCCGCCGCCTGCCCCCGGGCGACATAGATCCCGGCCAGACGGCGTACGCCGGGGCCGGGGTTGCGGGCGCTGCGCCGGATAGGATTGGGCAGGATCGCCGCCAAAAGCGCCGCCTCGCGCGGCGACAGGGACGAAGCCGGATGGCCGAAGGCATAGATGGCGCCACTTTGCGCGCCGAACTGGCCTGACGGGCCTAGCTCGGCGATGTTGAGGTAGATTTCGAGAATCCTGGGCTTCGGCAGTACCAGGTCGATCCACAGCGCGAGCGGAAACTCCAGCGCCTTGCGGACCACGCTGCGGCCCGGCCACAGGAACAGGTTCTTTACCACCTGCTGGGTGATGGTCGAGCCGCCGCGGGCTACCTCGCCGTCTTCGGCGTCGTCGATCACCTCGCGCAGCGCGGTCCAGTCGATGCCATGGTGGCTGCAAAATTTCGCGTCCTCCGAGGCGACCACCGAACGCGGCAGCGCTGGCGACATCGCATTCAGATCGATCCACTGCCGCGACATCGGTGCGCCGGTCAAATAGCGCCAGGCCATCAGCGTCGAGACCGGATGGCCGGCGCGATAAAGTATTGCCAGCAGATACGGCAGCAACAGCACGACCAGCACGATCAGCAGCAAATTTCGGGCAATGCGCAAATTCTGGGGTTTTCTGGCTCAAAGCATGATCCGGACCCGAAAGGCCGCGTTAGCGCAAAGTGGATATCGGTTTTTCCGAAAAAGATCATGCTCAAACAAAGGGATAAAGCGGAAGACGATTCGAAGAAAAGTCATCCCGCTTTTGGCTGCGGGCTCGACCGATATCTCACTGATAGTTCCCGCATTTTTCAACCGTTTCAAGACACCCTGAATGGCTGCAAGCGGAATTGACGAAGCCTGCGCCATAACCGATTGTCCGGCCAACTTGATCAGGAGCTGTTTTTGATGATGATCGGCACAGCACACCCAGACTTTGCGAAGCGCCTGGACCAGACCGCGGAGGATACCGAAGCGCTGCTTGCGAAGCTTTTGTCCGATACGCTTTTGCCTGACGAGATCGCGCGGCCGAAGCGGCTGATGGACGCCATGCGTTATTCGAGCCTGGGCGGCGGAAAGCGCTTAAGGCCGTTTCTGGTGGTGGAAAGTTCGGCCGTGTTCGGCGTCGCGCGCGAGGCCGCGCTTTTGGCCGGGGCCGCGCTCGAATGCATCCACTGCTACTCGCTGGTGCATGACGATCTGCCCGCGATGGACAACAGCGATCTGCGCCGCGGCCGGCCTACGCTGCACAAGAAGACCGACGACGCCACAGCCATCCTTGCCGGTGACGGGCTTTTGACGCTCGCCTTCGACATCGTCACCCGCGACGAGATCCACAAGGACCCCACTGTGCGGCTGTTGCTGACCCGCGCGCTGGCGCGCGCCTCTGGGATCGGCGGCATGGTCGGCGGCCAGATGCTCGACCTCGCCGGCGAAGGCCGGTTCGGCGACCGAGAGCCGGTCGATGTCGCGCGCCTGCAGCAGATGAAGACCGGCGCGCTGTTGCGCTATGGCTGCATTGCCGGCGCCATCCTCGGTCAGTCCTCGCCCAAGGAATATCAGGCGCTCGACGATTACGGCCGCGCACTCGGCGAAGCCTTCCAGATCGCCGACGATCTGCTCGACGTCGAAGGTGACGCGGCGGCGCTCGGCAAGCAGACCGGACAGGACGCGGCCTTGGGCAAAACCACCTTCGTCACCCAGCTCGGAATCGATGGCGCCAAGAAGCGCGTTCGCGACCTGTTGGCGCGCGCCGATTCGGCATTGTCGATTTTCGGCGCCAGGGGCGACGTGCTGCGCGCGGCCGCGCGTTTCGTCGCCGAGCGCAAGAATTAGATCGTGATGCGATTAGGCTTTGTTCAGCATATCTGTATCAAATCCCTCATCCTGAGGTGCGAGCGAAGCGAGCCTCGAACGATGAACGGCCACAGATCGGCCGTCGTCCTTCGAGACGCGCGTTCCGCGCTCCTCAGGATGACGGGGATAGTTTGAGGACGCCGTTTCAACCCAAACTCATCGCACTCAAGCTAGCACCGCGCAGGAGGGTCTGGCATGGTTGGCGAGGAATTCGAGCAACACCTTGTTCGATTCAGGAAAATGCCGAAGGCGGTCCGCGTGGTCTACGCGCGCCCGCGCACTTTCTTTTCGATTCTGATCGGAATCGTCGCGTTCTTTTTGTTGCCGGGATCGCTGCGACTGGTGACACGCGTGTTGATCGGCTGGGACATCTTCGTCGCGATATATCTTGTTCTCGCCTACATCATGATGTTCCGCTGCGGCTTGGCGCATATCAAGCGCAACGCAGTGCTGCAGGACGATGGCCGCTTTCTGATTCTGCTGGTCACCGGGCTCGGCGCCTTCGCCAGCATCGCCGCGATTGTGCTCGAACTCGGCGCCGAACACCGGGGCGCCGCGCAACTGACGCTGGCGACGGTGACGATCGCGCTGTCCTGGGCGGCGGTGCACACCACCTTCGCGCTGCATTACGCCCATGATTATTACCGCGGCGCCAAACCCGGCGGCCTGCAGTTTCCAAGCGGCGACCAGCACGATCACGCCGACTACTGGGACTTTGTGTATTTCTCGTTCGTGATCGGCATGACCGCGCAGGTCTCCGATGTCGGCATCACCGATAAGACCATCCGCCGCACCGTGACCGCGCACGGCATCGTGTCCTTCATATTCAACACCGCCCTGCTCGCGCTGATGGTCAATATCGCCGCGAGTGCGATTTGAGTCATTGCCGTAGGGCGGATTAGCCAACGGGTCGCGCGAATGCGTGCCCGATTATAAACTCCGCGTAATCCGCCGTTACGTCCGCCGCGGCGGTGGGTTACGCCTTCGGCTCACCCACCCTACGAAAATCTGCCATAGATTTCAGATGATGTTATTCCAATCGTGGACCCTGTTGTTTCTGATCAACCAATAGGAGATATCGCGGTCGGGCAGCGGCACGGTTCCGGAATAGAAACGGATGATCGCGGCGGTGATCACAGAGCCACCAAGCAACGCCAGCGACACCAGGGAGAACAAAATCGCAAGGCCCGCGTCCTTGCCATCGTCCTCGGCATCGCTGGTGAACTTGAAAGGGTCGCCGGCAGAGCTGAGCGCGCCTCCCATGTTCTCGACCGCGCTGGCCGTGTTGCGGACCTGCGCGAAGGTATTCCACGCTGCATTGCTCAACCTGAGCAGGCTGGCGTCCCGATAGACGGCAACCCAGCTTTCGATGGTGACCGAAAGGCCTGCCCCAATGATGGGGAAGATGATTGTCAGATGCCAGAGATTCAGCGCACCCTTGAAATAAACGTCGGTGAAGTAAGCGGGGACGTAATCATGGGCGAGGTAAATCGGGAACAGGAGGACGACCGAACTAAATCCGAGGGCGCTTTGTATGGCCGTACACCACACCACAAGCCAGAGGATGCCGCCGACCGCTTTGCTCTCCTCCCACGATCTGCCGCAGACGTAGGCATTAAAAAACGAGATGCCAACGTTCAGGACGAGGATCAGAATCATCATGCCGCTCCCCGAATTGTGGATGTGGGGCAGCACTAGTCCGCTAAGGACCGCGGATAAATTGTCCATGATCTCTAAATCCCAGCATAGCAATTCGGCCATCACGAGATGCTCGTCATCTCGATGGCCGATTGTATTGGAGTGCCAAACAACCTTAAATTATACAGACTAACGGATATTGAATTGCATCGGCTCAATGCGAAACACTATTCGCGACACAACGGGACGCTTAACGATTTGCAAGAGCGTTAAATCTTGGTTGACATTTGAGTCATTGCTGCAGCGACCGCTGCCGCTGGCGCCGTTGCTCAACCGGCAAATGGAGCGGGACGGCTGCGTTGTGGTCCAAGGTTGACGGCAAGGGCTTGCTTATGATGTAGGCTTAAGCCGTCACGCAACGGGAGCAACACCATGAGTCACGACCGTTCCACCGTCGAAGCCGTCGTCCAGCATTATTTCGACGCGCTGTACGAAGGCGATGCCGACAAGCTGGGCGCGATCTTCCACCCGTCCGCGGATTTGCGCTGGCTGGAAAAGGGCGAACTGCAGGTCCTCACCGTGCCGGACTGGCTCGGTCGCGTCAGGAAGCGGCCTTCCGCCAAGGCCGCTGGCAAGCTGCGCGAGGATTTCATCGTCACCATCGACCGCTCCGACGATTCCACCGCCTTCGTCAAGGTGCGCTGCCAGTTGCCGCCGCGCTATTTCACCGACTATCTGGTGGCGATGAAGCTTGGCGATGGCTGGCAGATCGTCTCCAAATCCTACCGCTACGATTTAAGGGAGTGAGAAGGCGTAGCCCTGACCGAGATCGCGCTCCGAAAGGGTCTGAGAGACCGTGGAAGCCAAATTCCAGATATTTCTAATTCTGCTCGCGGTGCTCGCGGGCACCGCGCTGTTGGCGCGGCGGGTCAACGTCGCCCCGGCGATCCTGCTGCTCCTCGCCGGCGTCGCGCTCGCCTTCGTGCCCGGCATGCCTGCGCTGGAATTGCCGCCGGAGTTGGTGCTGCTCCTGGTATTGCCGCCGCTGATCTATTCGGCCAGCGTCGCCATGAGCTGGCGCGAGTTCCGCTACAATCTGCGCCCGATCATTCTGCTGGCGGTCGGCTGCGTGATTTTCACGGCCTTCGCGGTCGCCGCGGCGACGCATTACCTGATAGGCCTGCCTTGGAATATCGGTTTTCTGTTGGGGGCGATTGTCGCGCCGCCCGACGTGGTGGCGCCGCTTGCGATCGCCCGCAAGCTCGGCATACCCCGCCGCATCCTGGTGGTGCTTGAGGGCGAGGGACTGGCGAACGACGCCACGGCGCTGATCCTGTATCGCTTTGCGGTGGCGGCGATTTCGACCGGCATATTTTCACTGCCGACGGCGATGGGCGAGTTCGCCGCGATCGTCGCCGGCGAGATGCTGTTTGGCGTGGCGGTGGGCTGGCTCTCCTTGCGGGCACGGCACCGCACGCGCGATCCGCAGATCGAGATCACACTGTCGCTGATCACGCCCTACGTGGCCTACTGGGTGCCCGCGCATTTCGGCGGCTCCGGCGTGATCGCAACCGTGGCCTGCGGGCTCTATATCAGCTGGAACGGGCCGCTCTTGATCTCCGCGGCGACCCGGCTGCAGGGCATCTTTTTCTGGGACCTCGTGATTTTCCTGATCGAAGGCCTGTTGTTCCTGCTGACCGGATTCCAGCTGCGGCTGTTGTTCGAAAAGTCGAAGGCGTTTCCGCTCGACGACATCCTGATCGCGACCGCGCTGGTCACCGTCATGATCATCGTCGCGCGTTTTGCCTGGGTCTTTCCCGCGACCTACCTGCCGCGGCTGATCGAGCGCGTGCGCATACGCGATCCCTCACCGCCGTGGCAATGGGTGTTCGTGCTGTCGTTCACCGGCGTCCGCGGCGCGGTTTCGCTGGCGGCGGCGCTGGCGCTACCCTTCGCGCTTCCCGGCGGCGACGCCTTTCCTTATCGCGACCTGATCCTGTTCGTCTCCTTCGGCGTCATTTTCATCACGCTGGTCGGGTTCGGGCTGGGATTGCCGCCGGTGGTGAAGTGGCTCGGCGTCGCGCAGGCCGGCCGCGCCGAGCGCACCGCCGAGCTTGAATCTGAAATCGCGGCCCGACGCGAGGCGATCGGCGCGGCGCTAAAATCGCTCGAGGCCATCACCGACGACCGCGAACTATCCGACGAAGTGGTCCGCCTGTTACGCGCGCGGCATGAGACCCGCACCAACCAGCTGCCGGATTCCCTTGATCCCGAGCAAGATCATGTCTCCGCGGCAGGAACCGCACTGACGCGGGAATTGATTTCAAGCGAGCGGAAATTCATTCACGCGCTGCTGCGCGATGGCAAGATCACCGACGAGACGCGGCGGCGGATCGAACGCGACCTCGATCTGGAAGAGGCAAGCCTCGCCAATCGCGAATACCGCAGGAATTCGCCTTAGAGATTGACTGCAAATCCCCGCCATGCCCGGCCTCGTGCCCACCTTCGCTAAAGCTTCGGCGGACTGGCATCGAGCCCGTCGAAGTCTCGGCGTAGACGGCTGCCGGGCATCCACGGCTTATGACGCCTTGCGCTCCCCGCAACGGGGTGCAAACAATCCCGAGCCTTTCCGAAGGCCGAGAACGGGGAAAACTGATGACAGCTCCCGCCACAACCAGTGTCGCGCCTTCTCAAACGAACGTCCCCGTCATCGAAACCGAGCGTCTTATTTTGCGAGGATGGCGCGAAGGCGACATCGAGCCCAACACCGCAATGCTTGCTGACCCGGCTTCGGGGAGGTTTATCACGTCAGACGGCAAGCCCGTCACCGACGCGTCCGTCGGTTGCCGGAACGCGGCCATCATGGCCGGGCATTGGGCGTTGCATGGCTTCGGGTTGTTCGTGGTCGAGGAAAGGCAGAGCGGCCGCTACGTCGGACGGGTGGGACCGTGGTTGCCGCCTGGTTGGCCGGGCTTTGAGATCGGCTGGGGGATCGCCAGCGGCTTTCGCGGCAAGGGCTACGCGGTCGAGGCCGCGAGTGCCTCAATCGATTGGGCCTTCGCGCGTTTCGAGCGCGACCGGATCATACACTGTATCGACCGTGAAAACGTCGCGTCACAAAAGGTGGCCCGGCGGCTCGGCGCAATCATTGAAGGCGAGTTCGACCTGTTCGGCCACGTCGCCGACGTCTGGGTGACACATCGTGAAGCCTGGATGGCACGACCAAAGCCGTAACGAGGCGCCCTACTGCCGCCCCAGAAGGGTCGCTTTCTCGATCCGATCGAATCGCTCCAGCGACAGGATCGCATCGGCGAGCTGATCGGCACGGCCGTTGAGCACCGGACGTGCAAGGGTCAGGAATTTCTGCGCCATCGCCTGCGCGTCCGGGAACGAGTTCGGCTCGCCGGACGGATCGTCATGGATCCGCTCATGCACGCCGTCGTCGGTGGTGATGCTGACGCGCGCGCCAAAAGGATGGTTGCGGCCGATTTCGAGACGATCGTCCCGCACGACGTCGAACTTCTCCGCGAGCGCATCGACTGCGGCATCGCCGAGCCGCCCGTAATCGTCCCAGCCGAACCGGCCCTGATCGAGCGCGACCGCGCCGGTGAAGAACATCGAGAACTGCCCGCCGACAATCGACGTCGGATGCCGCTTGGTGGCGGCGTCGCCGGTGAGCGTGATGCCGTTGCGATGCAGCCCGATCTCGACCCGCCTGATCTGGTCCGGCGTCAGATTGTGCTCGCGGCGCATCGCGATCAACGCATCGAGGGCGGCGTGGGTGTAGCGGCAACTCGGATAGGGTTTCACGCCGATCTTCATGGTCTCGTAGATCTTGCCGAGATCGGCGACCGCCTTTTCCGGGTGGGCGTTGTCGCTGTAGCCGACCAGGAGGCCATGCTTGCCCTCGATCGATTCCGTGGCGCCGACAAAATTATTGCGCGCCAAAGTCGCGGCGATGACCCCGTTCATCGCGGCGGCGCCAACCTGATAACGCTTGTTCCAGGCGCCATTGACCAAGAACTGCAACGAGCCCGCGGCCTGACTGCCCGCGACGCCGAAGGCAGCTATGATCTGCGCTTTCGACAGACCGAACAGTTTTGCAGCCGCGGCCGCGGCGCCGTAGGTACCCGCCGTTGCGGTAGGGTGAAAGCCGCGCGCATAATGCGAGGTGGGGTCGAGCGCGTTGCCGAGCCGGCAGCAAACCTCGTAGCCGGCGACGATCGCCGTCAAGACGTCGCGGCCCGATGCGCCGACCAGCTCGCCGATCGCGAACGCGGCCGGCACCACCGGCGCGCTCGGATGCAGCGAGGAGTCCGCGTGGGTATCGTCGAAATCAAGCGAATGGCCGAGCGCGCCGTTGAGCAGCGCCGCAACCGCTGGCGTCCAGGTCTTGGCATCGCCGAACACGGTGGATTCGCCGCTGCCGTCGAGCGCCAGCGCTTCGAGCATTTTCAAGAGCGAGGGCGTCGATTCCGCGTCACGCCGCGCCCGGATCGCGCTGCCCAGGAAATCCAGCGCGAGAGCCTTGGCGCGCTCGCGCACTTCGCGCGGAATATCCTCAAATTTCAGATCGGCGACATAACCGGCAAGCGTCGCGGTTTCATCGGCCATGGCGTTGCCTCGGTTTCGTTGCCCGTTGGTCCTTACCTGACGGATTTGGTACGGCCGCAGCAGTGCGCCGTCAACATCCGCTCTCGCGCACGAGCCTTGCGAGGGAAAGATGATCCGCGAGCCATCGGAACCGCAGGATCAAAAGCAGAGCATAAACCGCGGTCCCGCAGGATAGCCCGATCCAGACGCCGATCGCACCAAGTTCTGCCCAGAAGGCGAGCCCGTAGGCAGCAGTGAATCCGATCAGCCAATAACTGATCGCGGCAAGCATTAATGGCACCCGGGTGTCATTCATGCCGCGCAGCGCGCCCGCCACGACGGTCTGGATGCCGTCGGCGACAAAGAAGGTTGCGCCGACCATCAAAAGCGCGGCGGTGAGTTCGATGACGATTCCGGCGCTCTCGGCGGCTTCGCCGAAGAAGAATCGCCCGATCGCAAACCGCCCGAGGATTACGGCGAGCGTCATGGCTGACATAAAGACAACGCCGAGGCCAGCCGCGACCAGCCCGGCGCGTTTCGCCGCCGGCGCATTGCCGCCTCCGACGGCGTGTCCGACGCGCACCGTCGCTGCCATCCCAATCCCGAAGGGCACCACGAACAAGATAGCCGCAATCTGGAGTGCGATCTGGTGTGCCGCCAGCGCTGTGGTGCTGATCAGGCCCATCAAAAGCCCCGCGGCGCCGAACAGGCCATACTCCAGCAGGAATGACACGGAGATCGGAGCACCGATAACAATCAGGCGCCGCATCAAGACCCAGTCGATGCGCCAGATCCGACCCAGCACGTGATATTTCTTGAAAGGCCGACGACGGGTAACGAACCAAAGCCCCGCGAGAAACATCCCGAAATTGATGGCCGTGGTGGCGATGCCGGCACCGAACAGCTCAAGCCGCGGCATTCCCAATTCACCGTGGATCAGGAGATAGACCAGCACCGCATTGGCAGGGATAGCGGCAAGCGTGATCCACAATCCCGGCTCCGGACGGTTGACCGCGCCCATGAAACCGCGGATCGCGAGAAACCCCAGCGCCGGTGCAACGCCCCATGCGAGACCCAATAGATACCGTTGCGCGAGATGCGCGGTCACTGGGGCCTGGCCCAACGCCAACAGGATCGGCTCACCGTACAATGAAAGCGCCATCATCGGCAGGGACATCCCCAGTGCGGCCCACAACCCGACGCGAAGCGCGCGCCGAACCAGCCGCGGATTACGGGCGCCGAACGCCTGCGCGGCCAGCGGCGCTACTGCGGACACCAAGCCCATGCCAAACGTGAAGCTGAAGAAGAAGATCGTATGCGCCAACGCTGCTGCCGCCACGGCAGCATCCCCGAGGCGCCCGATCAAAGCAAGATCGGTCGTCATCATGGCGATCTGCCCGAGTTGCGTCAGCGCGATGGGCACCGCCAGCTTGAGCGTCTCGGTCAACTCGACGGCGAGATGCTTGCCGGACATTTCCACGATGTCAGCTTCGGCGATCGGCCCTCGCTCGATTTCATCAAGAAATATCATCGCGGCAGATTGGCACCGTCGCCGGTCAAAATGGTGGCAAGCGGTCTTCCTCTATCAGGAACGGACGGAAAAAAGAATTCACGCCCCATTTGCCCGCGCCGGCACGCGGGTGATTTTGGCGCCGAGCGTGTTGAGCCGTTCGTCGATGCGCTCATAGCCGCGTTCGATCTGGTCGGCGTTGTTGATGGTAGAGACGCCCTCGGCGCATACCGCCGCCAACAGCATCGCCATCCCGGCGCGAATGTCGGGAGAACTCATCAGCGCGCCCGACGGCTTGATCGTGCCCGTCAGCCGATGGCCGCCCTCAACGATGTACTGGATCGGCGGCACGCGCTGATCGTGCCTCACACATCCACATTCGCGCTGAGTGAATTGTCCTGGATAAATTCACGGCGCGGCTCGACCACGTCGCCCATCAGCTTGGTGAAGATGTCGTCGGCCTCGTCGACCTCCTTGATCTTTACCTGCAACAGCGAGCGCTCGTTGGTGTCGAGCGTGGTTTCCCAGAGCTGACCCGGGTTCATCTCACCGAGGCCTTTGTAGCGCTGCAGCTTGACGCCCTCGCGCCCGGCGTCGGTCACCGCTTCAAACAGGCTGACCGGACCGTGAATCACGGTTTCAGTGTCCTTGCGGCGCAACAGGCCGGGGCGCGGATAGGCTTCCTGGAGCCTTGCCGCGTATTCGTCGAGCTTGCGCGCGTCGGCGGAGCCGAGCAGTGCGTCGTCGATAATGGCGACGTCCTTGACGCCGCGCACGGTGCGCTCGAACAGGAAACCCTGGCCCTCGGTGAAACGTCCGGTCCAGCCGCGCTCGACCTCATCGGCCAGCGCATCGAGCCGTCGCGCAATATAACCGGCGGCGGCGTTAGCGGTCTCCACATTGCCGATGATGCCCGGGCTCAGCACGCCGGCGATCGCCGCCTGCTCGACCACCTTGCGGTTATAGCGGCTGTGCAGATTGTGCAATGTACCGCGGATGATCCGGGCGTCTTCCACCAGCGCCAGCAAGTCGCGGCCGCCGCGGTCCTCGCCGGACGCCAGCTTGAAGACACAGTCGTCGAGGCCGGTATTGATCAGGTAGTCTTCCAGCGCGCGCTCGTCTTTCAGGTATTGCTCGGACTTTCCGCGCGTGACTTTGTAGAGCGGCGGCTGGGCGATATAGAGGTGGCCGCGGTCGATCAACTCGCGCATCTGCCGGTAGAAGAAGGTCAGCAGCAAGGTGCGGATATGGGCGCCGTCGACGTCGGCGTCGGTCATCAGAATGATCTTGTGATAGCGCAGCTTGTCGACGCTGAAGTCAGTGCTGATGCCGGTTCCGAGCGCGGTGATCAAGGTGCCGATCTGTTCGCTCGACAGCATCTTGTCGGTGCGCACGCGCTCGACGTTCAGTATCTTGCCCCGCAGCGGCAGCACCGCCTGGAATTCGCGGTTGCGGCCCTGCTTGGCGCTGCCGCCGGCGCTGTCGCCCTCGACGATAAAAAGCTCGGATTTCGCGGGATCGCGCTCCTGGCAGTCGGCGAGCTTGCCGGGCAACGAGGAAACGCTCAGTGGATTTTTGCGGGTCAGCTCGCGCGCCTTGCGGGCGGCCTCGCGAGCGGCCGCGGCTTGGATCACCTTGCCGACGATTTCCTTGGCCTCCGACGGATGTTCTTCGAACCAGGCCGCCAGGGCCTCGTTGAGGACATTCTCGACCACCGGGCGCACTTCCGAGGACACCAGCTTGTCCTTGGTCTGCGAGGAAAATTTCGGATCGGGCACCTTCACCGAAAGCACCGCCGTCAGGCCCTCGCGGCAGTCGTCACCGGTCAGCGCGATCTTTTCACGCTTGGCCATGGCATCGGCATAACCGTTGACCTGGCGCGTCAGCGCGCCGCGAAAGCCTGCGAGATGAGTGCCGCCGTCGCGCTGCGGAATGTTGTTGGTGAAGCACAATACATTTTCATGGTAGCTGTCGTTCCACCACAGCGCCGCTTCGACGCCGATACCGTTCATCTCGGCGTCGATCATGATCGGCGCGGGCACCATCGCCTTCTTGTTGCGGTCGAGATATTTCACGAACTCCTCGACGCCGCCGTCGTAATGCATCTCCTCGCGCTTTTCGACCGCGTGGCGCATGTCGGACAACACGATATTGACGCCGGAATTCAGGAACGCGAGCTCGCGCAGGCGATGTTCGAGGGTTGCGAAGTCGTATTCGACGTTAGTGAAAGTTTCCTTGGAGGCGAGGAAAGTCACTTCGGTGCCGCGCTTGCCGTTGGCCTCGCCGACCACCTTCAGCGGCGCCACCGCGTCGCCATGGGCGAATTCAATGAAATGTTCCTTGCCGTCGCGCCAGACCTTGAGCTGCAATTTGCTCGACAGCGCGTTGACGACGGAAACGCCGACGCCATGCAACCCGCCGGACACCTTGTAGGAATTCTGGTCGAATTTTCCACCCGCATGCAGCTGGGTCATGATGACCTCGGCCGCCGAGATGCCCTCGCCCTTGTGGATGTCGACGGGAATGCCGCGGCCATCATCGCGCACGGTGACGGAGCCGTCGGCGTTGAGCACGACCTCGACCCGGGTGGCGTGGCCGGCGAGCGCTTCGTCGATCGCATTGTCGACGACCTCGTAGACCATATGATGCAGGCCCGAGCCGTCATCGGTATCGCCGATATACATGCCTGGCCGCTTGCGGACGGCGTCGAGCCCCTTCAAAACCCTGATCGATTCAGCACCGTATTCGATAGGAATGGAATGCTCGGTGTCGGCGATCGATTGCCGTGCAGGTTCTGTCATGTGAGGCCTTCGAGGATGTCGTCGAATCAGCTGCGCAAAATCAGGCGCTGATTGGTCTATTTCTGCCATGAAAGGCGCACTGCGCCTAGCGCAAAGTAAGTGTTGGCAACCTATTGAATAGATAGGGATTTTCAGCGGTTTTTCAAGGTGGCCAAAAGCCATTTCGACGGCCTTGCAAAAGCGTGATTCGCGCTTCTTTTTTCCGCCGCTGAAGCCCGCCTTTTCATGTTGAATCCGGCGAGGAGCTGCCGCCGCTGGGCATCGCGAAAATCCGGCCGGAGTCGACGCCGAAAATCTCGCTTGTACCGATGCCGGCGAACGCCGCGGGATCGGCGCCGGTCATCCAGACCTGCGCGCCAAGTTTTGCGAGTTCATCGAACAAAGCCTTGCGCCTTGAGGGATCGAGATGGGCGACCACCTCGTCGAGCAGCAATATCGGGGTGATGCCGGTCATTTCCGCGACCAGGCTGGCGTGTGCCAGCACGAGGCCGATCAAGAGCGCCTTCTGCTCGCCGGTCGAGGCGTCGCGGGCGGGCATGTTCTTCGGTGCGTAGATCACCTCCAGGTCGGTGAGATGCGGGCCGTCGAGCGTTCTGCCGGCGATCGCGTCGCGGGCGCGGCTGTTGCGCAGGATCTCCCGGTAGCGGTCCTCCACTGACGTTGCGGGCTCCGACATCAGCGCGTTCTCCATCCAGCCGTCGAGCATGATCTGCGCGGAAGGAAACGGGGATGTTTCGCCGCGAGCGCGCAGCATGGCCGCCAGTTTTGTCACGGTCTGGCCGCGCATCGCGGCGACGGCGACAGCAAGTTCTGCGGTTTCGCGTTCGATCGCGTCGCACCAATGGTCGTCGTAGTTGCGTACTTCCAGGAGGCGGTTGCGCGAGCGCAGGGAGCGATCGAGCGCCGACACCCGCGCCGAATGCTGGCTGTCGATCGCCAGCACCAGCCGGTCGAAGAAGCGCCGCCGCTCAGACGCCGGACCCAAAAATAGCCCGTCCATCGAGGGCGTCAGCCACACCATGCGCAAATGATCGCCGAAGGCCGCCGCGGAAGTCACGGGCTCGCGGTCGATGCGGGAGCGCCGGCTTGTGGCGGAAACCTCTAAGCCCGGCGCATCGATGCCGGTGCCGAGCGTGGCGAGCCCAAGGGCGCCCTCGACCTCAGCCGACACCGCCCATGAGCCATCGCCCTGATTGTCGGCAACGTCCTCGAGCGTGGCACGGCGCAAGCCGCGCCCCGGCGACAAAAACGAGATCGCCTCGATGCAGTTGGTCTTTCCGGCACCATTCGGCCCCACCAGCACGACCACATCTCCGCGCGTCTGAAGGCTCGCCGCACGATAATTGCGGAAATGCGTGAGCGTGAGGCGCTGAATGCGGGAGGTGGTCATGGCCGGCCGTCATTGCCGGGCTTGACCCGGCAATCCATCGTCCGCGTTAGCGGACAATCTCTTCGTATAGATCTCGCCATTCGGGATTGTTCGCGACGATCAGGTCGATTTTCCACTCGCGCGACCAATGCTTGATGTTCTTTTCCCGCTGGAGCGCGGCGGCAATTGTTTGGTGAGCCTCAAAATAGACCAGCGTCTTGATGTCGTACCGCTTGGTGAAGCCATCCGCCAAGCCTTCTCGATGCTCGTAAACGCGCCGCACAAGATTGTTCGTCACGCCGACGTATAACATTCCGCCAGGCCTACTTGCGAGAATGTACACCCAATAGGTCATTTGGTTGGATGGATTGCCGGGTCAAGCCCGGCAATGACGATTGTTGGCCACTACACCCGCATCGGCATCAGCACGTAGAGCGCGCCCTTGGAATCCTTGTCCTGCACCAGTGTCGGCGAACCGGGATCGGCCAGCTTCAAGACCGCGACCTCGCCCTCGATCTGGGCCGCGATATCCAGCAGATAGCGCGAGTTGAATCCGATATCGAGCGGATCGGAGGCGTATTCGACTTCAAGCTCCTCGGTCGCGCTGCCGGAATCGGGGTTGGTGACCGACAGCACCAGCTTGCCCGGCGAGAGCGCCAGTTTCACCGCGCGGCCGCGCTCGCTCGAGATCGTCGAGACGCGGTCGACGGCAGCCTCGAAATCCTTCTTGTCGACAACGAGTTCCTTGTCGTTGTTCTGCGGGATGACACGGCCATAATCCGGAAAGGTGCCGTCGATCAGTTTCGAGGTCAGCACCACATTGCCGATGGTGAAGCGGATCTTGCCCTGCGACAATTCGATTCCGACCTCGGCCTCGTTGTCCTCGATCAGGCGCTGCACTTCGCCGACGGTCTTGCGCGGCACGATCACGCCGGGCATGCCGACGGCGCCCTTGGGCAAGGTGAGATCGATCTGGGCGAGGCGATGCCCGTCGGTCGCCACCGCGCGCAGGGTTGCGGCCTTGGCGGTGCCGGCGGAATGTAGATAGATGCCGTTGAGATAATAGCGGGTTTCCTCGGTCGAGATCGCAAATTGCGTCCGGTCGATCAGCCGCTTCATGTCGGCGGCGGCGAGCGTGAAGGAATGCGTCATCTCGCCGGCGGCAAGATCGGGGAAATCGTTTTCGGGCAGCGTCTGCAGCGTGAAGCGCGAGCGGCCGGCGCGGATCGCCAACACCGAGCGGTCGCCGTCGCCTTCCAGCACGAT
>Ga0137407_10000711_pt1 | contig 21949 bp, 23 predicted proteins | sample CZOMad2_2_16fung_FD_108410 | JGI IMG/M metagenome (GOLD analysis project Ga0137407, IMG submission 108410) | Vadose zone soil fungal communities from Angelo Coast Range Reserve, California, USA - CZOMad2_2_16fungal (Illumina Assembly) | ecosystem: Environmental > Terrestrial > Soil > Vadose... | reverse complement strand
CTGCAAGATCTTGCAGCGCAAGTCATCGGAGTATGCTTTTGCCATTCTCAGTGTTGTCGCGGAATCTCGCCAGCCCCAACCTACCACACTCCTTCCGAGAATACTATTTACTAAAAAGGTATAGTGGATTGATTCGCCATTCCCATCGTTCGCTCCGAATTCTTTTTCAATGTCCACACCTTGACGGCCCCAATCTACAATCTCAAACTGGTCGGCCCTAAACGGAGGCGGGTCCGGTACAGCCGGTGGGAAATAAGAGAATTCCTGGAAGCTACTGAAATTCGCGGTCGGCCTGGCGGTCACTTATTTCCGTGAAGATGAGGCATTCAAATGAAGCGTTCAGCGAACCACAACGGCAATCATCATTCCCTCGAAGTGCAGGAGTCCTCGATTGTCCCTGAGGACGGGTTTGAGCCACTGCTCGATAGTGAGGAGGCCGCTGCACTCCTGAAAATTCATCCGAAGACATTGCAGAAGCTCGCTCGCAACGGCGAAGTCTCTGCAATTCACATCGGGAAGCTCTGGCGGTTTCGGGCCTCCGCACTCGATGAATGGGTGAAGAAAATAGCGAGCTAGATTTTTCGATGCGTGTGCAGAAACAACTCGAACTTAGCTTGAAACAGAGTTATTCTCAACGTGGCTGTCAGTGTCGCCTTAACAAAGGAGGAACTTTGTTTAGGCGCACTCGATATCAAGAAGGAAGTCTCAAGTTAGAAGAGCGAAAGAGAGGCCCAGCAGTATGGGTCTACCGATGGTGGGAAAAGGACATCAACGGGAAAGCGGTTCGCCGGAAGGAGCAGCTCGGCACGTTGGAGGAGTACCCCAACGAATCGAAGGCTCAGGCGGCGACGGATGCTCTTCGTTTAACCGTCAACAACCAATCCAAACGCAGGGACCTGCGCAGGACATCGATCAACACTCTTTGGGAGCACTATTCTACGGAAGAACTGCCACTCAAGGAACTGTCCACGCAGGATGCATATATCCACTACACGAAGAACTGGATTCTCCCGCGATGGGGGAATCTGCTGCTGGACGAGGTCAAAACCGTAGAAGTGGAGCGGTGGTTGCGCGCCACGGATCTAGCGGATGGAACCAAGGCGAAGATCAAATGCGTTATGTCGGCCTTGTTTTCACACGCGGTCCGCTGGGAATTTTGCGGCCACAATCCAATTTCGTCGGGGATGCCAGTCGGCGGCGGGGGGCAAGCGCGGGCCGAGTACGGGCGCGCGCGTAAGTGCAAAACGGCAACATGCGCCGCTGGTGTTGCTGGCCGAGCAAGTCAAGTTGGGTCTTGCGAACCTGGAGTTCCGCGACCAGCTCCTGGTGTTCCTGATTGGAGCACTGGGGACACGTCGAGGAGAGGTGGGAGCGTTACGCTGGATGGACTGCGACTTCGAAAATGCAGCCTTCTACGTTCGACACTCCTACTACTGGCACAGGGGTGGCCATCTCAAGGCGACCAAGACGGAGGCGTCTGCAAAGCCCTTGCCGATGCATCCGGCGCTGAAGAATGCCCTGGCGGAGTGGAAGGAGCAAAGCCCTTACAACACGGCTTCAGATTTTGTATTTCCGTCCCTTCACCAGAAGGGACAGAAACCACTGGACCTGAGCTCCGTGTTGAAGCGGAAGATCAAACCTGCGTTTGCGAAGCTCGGAATCGCCGGCGTGGGCTGGCACACGTTCCGTCATACCGTTGGGACGTTGCTGGCCGACATGGGAGAACATCAGCTTACGATTCGCGACTACCTGCGTCACAGCAATCTCAGCGTGACCAACAAGTATTTGCAAGCGACGTCGAAGACCAAGCGTCTCGCCCAGGAGAAATTGGTCGACGCGATCCTGCCCACGGGATCATTGTCCGCGAGCAAATCAAACCTGATCCAGTAATCCTTCACACCAGAAACCGGCGTTCCTGCGGTTCAAGCCGCAGATTGCAGGGAAATTTGCCGGTCTGGAGGGCTGGATTTCTTATTGGACCCAAATGGACCCAAATTGCTGATTGGGTCTTGGTGGAATGCTTGTATCTTGTTGAAAAAGCTGGCGGGGACGACGAGACTCGAACTCGCGACCTCTGCCGTGACAGGGCAGCGTTCTAACCAACTGAACTACGTCCCCAGCTTGTTTTCATCGGGCTAGTGGGAAACCCTCTGATTATTTATCTTGATTTCTTACCCTCAACAGCATCGCCTGCTCCAACCTCATTCAATTCAAGTTCAGAGGATTATGAAGACAATAGACACTTGGCATTCACTGTCCACTGCCCCGAGGCAAACCATGACCAGAACATCTGTCCATGCTCTGTGAGATAAATTGTAACAGACTGACCTTAAACCCGTCAGCATCTGCTTCTGCGTAGCGTCGTAGCCCGATTGGTCAGCGGTTCGTGGTGGGTTTTTGTGGCTGCGTCCAGCCGCTGCTGTGCTTTCTTCACTGCCAGCCTGCACATAAATCTTTCTTCCAGGTAAGTGGGATGCGGTAAGTTCTCGATCCAGGCTATATCTTTGCTCAGGCGCTGCAACTCCAGACTTGGCAATATCCATCGACCATTTGAACAAACGAAGTTAAGCATGGGATTTACCGAATTATCGCAATTGATTCCCCTCCCTCTTCCGACCGAAAACAGCGCTACGATAGAGGCAAGTAAGCTCTATTGACCGATGTTGCCCCGTTCCATTTACTAGCGCACAGTTTGCAACAAGTAAGTGCGGAATAAAAATAATTTCGTGCTGGCTTGCAGCCCAATGTTATAAATCGTCATCCCACACCCAAGGAGTGTGTGCTTTATGGAGTGTCTGACATGCGGCAGGGAGAACAAATCGGGAAACCGGTTCTGTAGCTTGTGCGGCGTCATGTTGGCTGGACGCCGTAAAGTGGAAGACCAATTTGTAGCAACGACATGCGCTTCTTGCGGAAATATCAATGAGCCCGCCGACAAGTTTTGCGGGGCATGCGGCGCGAAGATTGATGGCCGAACGCCAGAGGTTAGCGCAAAAGATCGTGCCGCAAATGGGCTGGCGCATGAGCAACTCCGTGTGGCAAAGGCAGCTCATTCCGGCCATGAAGACTCGCCAAAGTTGAGCGAACCACCCTTGGTACCCTCTCCACTTGGCGGGCCTTCAGCATCAGCGCAGGAGGCCGCATTGCATGACCGCAACCAGAATCGATCCGTGTCTTCTATGCCGACTGCAAAGAAGAACTCTGCTCCAGCGACCATTAGCGGCCCCTCGTTTCTAGGGCTGAACTCCGAGCCACAAAATAGTGAGTACCTGCTTGACGAAGATGACAGCCCTTCTACGGGAAGCGGCTTCCGAACGCTGCTCATGATCGTGCTCATTGCAATGGTTGCAGGATTAGTTTTTGTCCAGTGGCGATCCCATCGCGCTGTTCCAAAACCGCTTGAACCCGCACAATCTTCTTCCGCTGGAACGCCAGCAAACCAAGCAGAGAATCGACTGCCGTCCACGCCGCATGACGCACAACCCCAGGATTCAAAAATCAGCACGAGCACTGATTCGTCGACTAGCTCCGGCTCCGAGCAACATCCTGCTGGGTCCGAGGCCAAAGAAGCTGAGAGCAAGGTGGATGCGCCAAAATCTAATACCGGTAAGTCCGCAGCGGCTACGCCTGCCGAAGAGCTGGCTCGTAAAGATGCTGAGAGTGCGGAGATCAGCAAGCCAATCACCAAGAACGATGGACCCAGTGGGCCCAAAGAAAAACCGAGTGAGGAACCTAAGCATCCGAGTATGTCTTTGGTGAGGGCGCAGCAATACCTTCAAGGTCGAGGTGTGCGTCAGAATTGCAGCCAGGGCTTGAAGTATTTGAAAACCGCGACGGACCAAAACGATCCCCAAGCCGCTGTGCAGATGGCGGCGCTCTATGCCAGCGGACATTGCGTGCATCAAGATCTAGTGCAGGCCTACCGGTGGTTCACGTCAGCCAGTGAGCTGCAACCTACGAATCGATTGATTGATAAGAACTTGACTTGGCTATGGGCGGAGATGACCCCGGCGCAGCGAAGCCAGATCAGCAAGTAAAACTTTAAAAGATTGATCGCGGCCCCCGCGGCCGCGAATGGCTGGCTAACAAAGCCGGCAGTCGTGACACCGAGTTCCTTCATCCGATCTAAGAGCCAGGCAGCCGTACGCGTTTGGCAACATGGTCATTGATCCAGTGCGAGTCCCACCATTCCTTGGGATCAATCTGCACGCCTTCAAGCTGCATGCTGAAGTGTATGTGGTCGCCGCCGGCCATGCCTGTCAGCCCGCTCTTGCCCATGCTTTGCCCGCGCTTCACGCTATCTCCTTCATGCACCCCAATCTCGCTCAGGTGCCCGTAGATGGACTGCAACCCATAGCCGTGATCGAGCACAATACAGTTCCCATAGATGCCTAGCGGCGCCGCGTACAGCACAAGCCCATCATTCGCGGCCATCACATCGACGTGCTGCGTGCTGGAAAGGTCGTATCCAAGATGAACCTGCTGATCGATCTTCTTGCCCTGGTAAATGTAATTCCGTACATCCGCAAAGCTGGCTTCCACCTTGGTGTTGGGTTGCTGCTGGAAGGGTTGTGACCAAAGGAACCTGCTGGCCGTCTTGAAGCGCAGATCGGAAAGGGTCTTATTGTTGGAGCGCCGCATTTCGCTGTTGATTTTTACAAAGCGGGACACCATGTCGCCGGAGCCCTTCGGATCCAGTTCGTTTACCACCTTCTCCATAAATCGGTCGTCGATGGGCAAATCGCGGACACGGTATTTCGGCTGCCCCTGCTTAGGAAATTGAATCGAGATCGAACTGGTGGCTTCGTTCCCGCCTGGATTCGCGGCATAGACAACAGGCTGCGTTCCCGGAGGCATGTTCCAGGCAAAAGCGAAGAGCGAAAAAAAGCCAGGCTGTCCATCTGGCATCTGCCAGGCGCGAAAATTCTGATCTCCCACACGAACACCTGCATCGGTCCAATATCCGGAAAGATTGAACGTGGCGAGATCGGCCATCCCCAGGTACAAATAGTGCTGGTCCGGGTCGGCGCTTACCCGCGGAGGTTGCGTCACCACCATCAGTTCGCGTTCAGCGCTCGTTATTTTCCCGCGGAAGTCGTTGGATGTGGCCTCTACAATCAGCCGCGCTTTTCCGTCCTTAAGTTGCGGAACGCTCTGGGTCCCGGTCTTGAAAGTCCACTCGCCATCGGCGACGCCACGTTGCCAGAATATCCGCCGCGCCGGCTGCGTTGTTTGCCAGACAGCGTAACGACTTCCATTTTGCTCAACCCATGCGGCAACGCTTCGGGTCCCATGAGGGTCGCTCACGCGGAGCGTCAGCGACGTGGATTGACCAAGCGCGGACAAGGAAGAGGGCAGGCTGATGACGGGGGAAGCCGAAAATGCAAAGAGCACCACGGCGGCAATCAGACAAAGAAAAATGATGAAGGCAATAAATTTTCGCACGGTAATGACTCAGAATAACATGACTTGGCGGGATGATTCTGAGATGACTGTTATCGCAAAATCAGGTCCGAGTATTCAGGATGTTTCGCGACGTACTCTGTCACAGAAGGGCAAATAATATCTACCTTGAAGTTGTTTTCCCGCGCCCAGCGAAGCGCTGTTTCCGCCAAAGAAGCCGAAAGCCCTGTACCCCGCAATTTTGCGGGAACCTCCGTATGGATCAAGGTAAGCACCTTTCCCGCCATGCTGTATTCCAGGTAAGCCACCTCTCCGTCATGCTCAATTTCGAAGCGGCCAAGAGTCACCTTCTCCAGGGTATGCGGCTGACGGTGAAAGATCTTCCATGCGACCATAATGATGTTTTTCGATCCCGCGTAAATTTAGCTTGAAGCCTCAACTTCCTACAGGACGCGATCCGCGGAGCAACCCACATCCATCACGTCCAAAACGCGCATGCTAATCCCTTAATCCTTGTCCAGATACTCGCCCGGCACGTCATCCTCCGGGACCTCATGCGTGCGGACACCCCTCTCATCAAAGGTCCCTGCATCTTCGACACCTTTTACCACGTCGGCCTCGAATGAGTTCCCTTCCTCAAGCAACTCGTCAACGCTTTCCGAATCCGCTCCTGCAATGTTAGACAGCCCTTGTAAATCTCCCGATTGACCGCCCGAACGTGATCGCCGGCCCTCGCGCCGGAGTGAACCCGTATCAACGCCCTGGCTTTTCTCCCGCGCCTGTTTCGGGCGGGCACGCACCGTTTTTCGGCTGCTTGCTTTCTTACCGGCCGCCTTTGCTTTCGTCTTTTTTTTCTGCGCTGGCTTCTTCTTCGCTGATTTCTTGGGAACTCCCCTCTTCTTACTAGCCAGGCTCTTCACCGATTTCACCTGCTTGCCGGCGGTTTTCTTCGACTTCGTCTTCTTCTTGGTTTTCTTTTGCGTAGCCATATGCGTCAGTCTACCACCGCAACATACGCTGCATGAAGACGCGCCCAGCCGCGTATGCGGGGTACGGTTGTGCCTTCCGTCTTGTCATGAACATCTTTGCCTTGAATTAGAGAAACTTTTGCAATGCTTCCGTGGTTTCCTTAGGCCGCTCCTCAAGCACCCAGTGTCCGGTGTCCTTCAGCACGATGACGGTCACGTCTGTAGCAACCAGCCTGGCTTGCCGCCCGAGCGCTTCGCCGTTTGCCTTCTCGCCACCGATCGCAAGAAGCGGCATCGGGAGCTTGGTTTGGGAGAGTTGTTCGAAATCCTTGGCGGCCTGCAAGAAAGAAACAAAGTAGGCCCATCCCGCACGCATGCGTCCTGGCCGTGCGTATGCTGCCGCGTAGGCTTTGCGGTTCGCTTCCGGAATTGAATGCGTCTTGTCGGCCGCAAAATCATTCCAGAAATAGTCAAAGTAGGCACGCTCGCGGCCTTGCACGAGTGCTTCAGGAGTCGGGCCGTTGAAGCGGAAATGCCATATCTTGGGGTTGTTGTAAACGGCCTCCCAGTCACCCACGCCCGGGAGAAATGCGTCCATCAGGACGAGCTTCGTCACTTCCGTGGGAAACTGTGCGGCGTAAGCGTAAGCGACCATCAGTCCAATGTCGTGCCCCACGACTTCAGCCTTCTGCACGCCAAGCGACTTAACAAGATCATGAATGCGGATGGCGGCACTCTTCATGTCCAGGCCGTTGGCGGGAATGTCTGAGTCTCCAATGCCCGGCAGGTCCGGTGCGATCACGGTGAAGCGCTCGGCCAGAGCGGGAATGATCGGCTTCCACATCAGCGAGGTTTCCGCGTAGCCATGCAACAGTAGAAGCGGTGTGCCGTGGCCGGCGGTCATGTAATGCAGTTTCACGCCATTGATCTCCGCAGTGCGGGAGACGATGGTTTTGTCTGAAGTCTGTCCATAAACTTTTGCGGGCGACATGGCGGAGAGAACGAGCGAGCCAAAGACGGCCACGCCCAGAAAGAGGTTCAATGCGCGTTTCATAAAAGCTCCTGACGAGAGACCGCCAAAAGGAGCGCTCTCTCCGAGTTAAAAATTGTTTGGAGCTATGTATCTTAAAATACTTGGACCAGCGCGGGCGAATAGGCTTCATTTTTCCTTGCTCTCGCCGCTGGAGGGCGCTGAGCCGAAGCCGCAACGTCCGCGCCAGCTTTGCCGGAATTGTTCCTGCTCCTCTGGGGTCATGTGCTCCCAGCGCTCGGCCCTGCGCTCTTCCATGCGACGGCGGAACTTGGAGTGGCCGGAACGATGCCATCCAGATCCACCAAAGAGGATTCGGCACAGCGCTAGAATTCCAAACGCTTGCCAGAAGGTGACCTGGCGGAAGCCGAAAAGCGGCGGTAGTAGCCAATTCCACAGGTGCATCACCAGTTCGCCGCCAATGGTGATAACGAGCAGGATCCCCAGAATCGCCAGCGGAGCTATCCAAATCAGCCTCTTCACTTTCGGTCTCATGTTCAGTCCCTCATGCTTTCGTAAATTCGTCATAAATGGTTTGCAAGCGCTCGCGCAGATGCAGCACCGCATAACGTTTGCGTGAGAGCAGCGTATTCACGCTCACGCCGGTCTCGGCGGCCATCTCCTTGAAGCTGCGCCCTTCCAACTCGTGCGCAACAAACACTTCGCGCTGCTCCTCCGGCAATTCTTCAACCGCCAACTCGAGTTCATCAAGAAGCACGTTGCGGACGTAGATCGCTTCCGGGCCGGCATCAGGCGAAGGCAGCAGGTCTTCCAATTGCAGCATCTCGCCGTCTTCGCCCTCGACCGCTGCGTCGCTGAAGCTCTCCGGCTTCTTCTTGCGGAAGAGATCGATGATGCGATTGCGCGCCACGCGGAACAACCAGCCGGTGACGTGCTCAATCGGCATTAGCAGACGATTCGTTTCCACCAGTTTGTAGAAGACGTCCTGCAAAATGTCCTCAGCGTCGCGCGGGTCAGGCACGCGCCGGCGGATGAAATTGCGCAGCCGGGACTGCTCCCGCTTCACCACTTCGGAGATCCGCTGGTCTTGTTCGAGTGCCATCTGTTCCAGGCTCACCGCGTCATTCCTCTACGGTTGTAGACGAATAAGGGGTGCGGATATTGTAGATTTGAATTGGCAAAACAGGGTTAGGACTGGTGGCCCACGCATTCTCCCTTTCGTTCTGTCCCTTACGACACGTGAGGGCGCCCCTTATTTCGTTGCGGCAAAGGGCGAGTCACGCGTCCAACCCGGGAATTTAACGGGGTGGTGTCCAGACCTGTCTGCTCAACGAGCGGCCAAATCCGGACATTTTGGGAGTGAATTGTGATTAGAAAATGGTGATAGCCTGCCTGGAGAAAGCGGCAGCAGGTTCTACACTGCCAGCTTTCCCGCTGTGTTCTGGTCGGCGCGGAAGCGTAACAACGCGCCCACACGTCCTGCTTTTTCCAGATCAGGATCGCCATCAATAAATTGAATTTCCGCTCCGTTGCGTAAGGCCAAGTCCACCAGCACGTCGGAAATATCACTGATCTCGCGGGTCTCATGTCCGCAGACGGCGCAGTTCTTCACCATGCGCGTGTCCATATGGCGGCAATTGCAGCATTCCACCGCTTCAGATTTGAACTCGCGCCCAACAATCAGCGTCTGTACCTCCTGGCGCTCCAGCGCCGTCAGTACGTGGCGCAGACCAACCGCGCCGCGCGCGTTGCGTTGCGCTTCGCCAATTACCTCCTGTAGCAGCGTGCGCTCCGATGACAATTTGGCCTCAGCGAGAATACGGTTGGCATGGACGCGCACTTCTTCCGCGCTGGCCGCTCCGGGATCAACGAGAAACCGGCCCAGCAGCCGTTGCTTCAAATTGGCGTGAAGATGGGGTCCCAGTTCCGGCCAGGCATCGTCATGGCAGCCAATCAAGAGCGCATCAAACTTGTCGCGCGCCAGCACCAGAAGCAGCGATTCGGCAAACTGCTTGAAATGGTGCATCATCTGGTTCTCAACGTGCCGTTCACGGTGGCCGGCGTCATAACCCATAAATCCGTCACTGCGCGTCGCGTGGGAAGACTCGCCAAATTCCAGATCAGGCTTTTGCGTGAGCTCACCCTGGCGCAATTCAAAGATGCGCGCTTTTTGCCGGTTTACCAGAGCAATGCATGTGCGCGGCAATCCGGACTGCGCGGCCACCAGCGGACGGAGATGGAAACGGGAATTTACGGTGATCTGTGAGCGGCCCAACCGGGGCGGAACATCCAGTTCACGCCAGATTCCATGCTCACGACAGGCAAAAATAACCTTGCCGCGAGAATGATTGCCGTGAAGACCTTCCGCCGTTTGCAGGATTTTCTGCAAGTCCTCCCGCACCGACTGGTGATTGCCGTTGCGGTCATTGTGGCGCAGCGCCTCACGCACCAGGTCTTTTACCAGGATCGTTTCTTCGCGGTGCGATTTATCCTGCGGCGTTTGCGGCTGGAAATAAAAACTGATGGCGCAACCTGACGGCGACTCAATTTGTGCAAGCTGACGAAGTTCTTCACGCGATATCATGCGTTGACCCTTCCTTCTTTACCAGACTGCCTCATGGCTGATACTGGGCCAAAGACAGAGAAGCACGGAATAAGAGATCCCGCGCTACGGACTAGCTGCAATTTGTTTGAGTATCTGGAGTTAAAGTTCATAGGCTGTCTCACAATTGCGATTGTCGACTGGGAACGCCGGTACCGGATGTGACCTGGATCACTCTCTTCGCTTCTTGCTACTTCGATTCTTGCTACTTCAATGAAATCAGGCGACCCGCGGACGGCGCAGCAGACTCCCCCTGAGTTGGTTCTGGGAAGGCAATTTCTGCTGGATATGCATTCGCGCCTCATGGACTGACCGGCGGACCTGGTCGGGCGGATGGCCAGTCAGCCGTGCGATCTCTTCCACAGTAAAGCCTTCCAGGGTGAAAAGAACAAAGGCCTCGCGCTCTTGCGTGTCAACGCCGCGCAGTACGGCCTCAAGCTGGGCCAGCATCTCATCGCCGGCCATGATTTCTTCCGGGGTCCTCACGCTTACGTCGCGGATGACGCTCTCCTCCGGCAAACTGTCATCCGGCTGGTGGTACTGGAGAACGTTCTCGTCGCTCCCGGTTACGTTTTGTTTTCCTGCTGGCTCGTCCAGTGAAACGCTGGCGGTGTCAGCATTCGCCGTGATCAGCCGGCGGATGGCCTGCAAAGCAAGCCGGTGAAACCAACTTTCCAGAGAAAGCAGTTGCGCTCTGCCGTCTTCCTGGGACAGCGCACTGACGATGACTTCATCGATGACCTCTTCACGGGTGATCTGGCCGTCACGGACCTGCTCTGCCTCCACCTGAAACCGCAGTTCGCGGTCCACAAACTCCTCCAACCGGGACAGATTGGCGCTCAACCATGTTTCCAGTTTTGTGGCGCCATCGTAGACAGTGGCCTCCTGTCGAAGATCTCGCTTCGTCCTATCCGCGGAAGAAGAAATTGGCGGGACCGGAAGCACAACGTCGTCTTTGGTTCGGCTCCGGGTGCCGGCGCGATCAAGCTTCCCGGTCCAATGCCCGCGCAGAAGCTCTTTGTGCTTGGTCACCTGAGAGAGCAGATCAGTAAACGCGGATTTCACCGCGGCCAGAGAGTTCTCACCCGATTTTTGCGCCGCCATCTGCCCCGACGGCAGACGCAAGTTCAGTGACGTGCTGGCGCTGCGGCTGTTTTCCTGCTCCACCACCGCGTGAAAATGCATCAAGTCCGGCTTGAAAACGCGCAAACGGCGTTGCAGTTTTTGCAGTTGATGCTGAAATTCGCGTTCCACTGCGGGAGTCTTCCCTGCTTTGTAACTGACGTGAACATTCATGTACGCCTCGGCAATTGGGAGGAGGTCCCATTAGAAGGTCCGCAGGCCCTCATTCATGAAAAAATTTTACACCTACCAGTTAAGACGCTACCAAGATATTTACGAGTTGCATGGGAAAAAGTTTGACGGTCGGAGTGAAACCGCTTGCTTTGTGAGAAATCTTGTGAAAGATGTTCCCTTAGAAATCATTAGAGAGATCACATCAACGCGTGACGGGCGTCAAATGCAATGGTTTGCTACAACCGGTTCATCATGGAAGCAACGTATCCGGCGCCAAAGCCGTTATCAATGTTGACCACGCTCACATTGGAAGCGCAGGAGTTCAACATGCCTAACAGTGCGGCCAACCCATGGAAGGACGCACCGTAGCCGACGCTCGTCGGAACAGCGATCACCGGGACCTGCACCAATCCACCTACCACGCTGGGCAACGCGCCTTCCATCCCGGCACAAACAATGATCACGCGCGCCGATTCCAGAATTTTTTTGTTCGACAGAAGTCGATGAATACCGGCTACGCCCACGTCGTATAGATGCGCCACCTCATTGCCCATGACCTCCGCCGTTACCAGCGCCTCTTCCGCCACAGGAATATCGCTGGTGCCGGCGGAAACCACCACCACGGTTCCCTTTCCGTATGTGGCTGGGTCCTGCTTGAGAACAATCGCGCGCGCCAGTTCGTGGTACTCAGCTTTTCGTACCACCTTCTTTACAGCGCGGAAGTGCTCTACATTTGCCTTGGTGGCCAGCACGTTCCCGCCTTGTGCAGTCATTCGTTTAAAGATTTGCGCGACCTGGCCCGGCGTCTTGCCTTGAGAGAAGATCACCTCCGGCATGCCCGCACGCAGACGCCGGTGATGATCGATCTTGGCGAAGCCCAGATCTTCAAAAGGCATATGCCGCAGGCGCGCAACGGCGTCGTCCGGGCTGACGCCGCCCTTTCTTACTTCTTGAAGCAATCTGCGGAGAGAAGAAGCATCCATGTGAGATTTCAGCTTAACATCTTGGGGCAAATCCACCACGGAGACACGGAGGCACGGAGAAGGCAACGAAGAATTGCAGCAGATCACCGCAGAAAAACGCAGATAAATTCCAAGGTCCCGGAAACGCAGTCAGCGTGATGCGCGCTCTATTCCCTTGATCTGCGTTCATCTGCGTATATCAGCGGCGAGTTTGGTTTCTCCGCGCCTCCGCGTCTCCGTGGTGGTACTTCCTATGCGAACAACTTACCCTGTGCCGGATTTACTCTGCGTGCCAGCTCAAAGTAAATCTTTCTGGCTGCTCCGGGCAGATGGGTCTTGTGGAAGAAGAGTGAACGCAGAAAACTTTTATTCAGGAAGCCGGCCAGATAAGCTTCATGCATCTCCGCGCCCAGCATGGCGCCCAGATGACGCACCAGAAACTCGCGTTTCTTTCCAGTGGAAGCAATTCCCGTGGCAAGGGCGCGCAGCAGTTCGGCATGTTGGCGTCCATGGCCCTCAGATTTCTTATGCAATGCAAGAAACTCAATCATCTTCCGGTATTCCTTGCTGTCGAATGGAGGCTGGCCCGCAGTCGCTGCAGGCGGTCGCAGTTGTAAGTTAAAAAGATCATCCTGGCGCATCACCGGATAGTGCGGCAGCAAGACGCGCGCTCCGAAAGTAGTGAACGCACGGTCAATCACCTCAAAATAAAACTGGTCTTGATGTGAACTGCCGGCCCACGGGCCGTTGGCGCAAGCCATGCCTCGGCATTCATTGTGCACAAAGCGCACCGCTTCCTCTGCCGCCGTTGCGAGATGAAAGCGCTTTACCAGAAGCAGGTTGTGTTTGGGCGAGTACACGCAGCCCTGCTGCCGCAGTTTGTCCAGCACCGGCTTGCGCTCAGCCACGGGAATTTCTTTGCGCGCCAGTAGCTTTACAAATTCTTGCGCGCCGGCGCGGGCGTAAACCCGCGGGTAATCTTCCACCAAGGTGCTGGGATGGCTGCCGGCAGCCGGAGAGTATTGCTGCAATCCCATAGAACGCAGAAACGTATCAACCAGGTTGTAAAACGTTGGCGCAAGATCAGGCTGGCTGGGCTGCGTCCGCCATTTTCCCAGGTAGATGCGGTAGCTCTCATACTTCTCCAGCGGCGTGGAGTTGAATACACACAACACGTCCTTGGCCACCTGGACGCCATGGATACTGTCACTCAACTCGCCCGCGGCCTTCCAGTAAAGTTCATCCACATTTTGCAGGACGGTAATAATTTCGTCTTGTGGCCGCTTCAGGCGCAGCCACTGGGGCAGATGATTGGGAGCAAGATGAGCTTCCCCGAACAATGTAACGATCCGCGCTTGTGGACATTGCTCGCGGATCTCCGCAATTCTGGCGGCGGCATGGCGGTCACGCGCGCCGATCTTGCGCATATTGCCGCGCGGGCTAAGATCGATGCCGTAAATCCCGCATCCATACTTGCGCGCCTGGCGCAGTAGATTGGCAAACGGCTCCCAGTCATAGCCCCAATCGTCATCGTAACGGATGCCGGAGCGCATCTCTTCTTCGCTGATTTCTCCGCGTAGCCATTCATCCAGAACATACTGGTCGCGGGTAAAGACCGTCTCCAGCGCCAGCACTACGGGCCGGCCCTCCTGCGCCAGCTGGCCAAGCAAAGAAGCGGCAAAACCCTGGGACGCGGCGAGCGCATGATAATCGCCAACCAACAGAATGTCCCCATCGTGATATTTCTGCTTGAGTTCAGGAACGCTCAGAGGTTTTTCGTAATCGCGAAAGGCTTCGCTGAAGTCGCGGACATATTTCAGGCGTCCATGCGAGTCGGTGGCGCTGATCTCGCGCTTCACTTCCAACAGCGCAAGCTGCTGCGCCGCGGTGCGGCGGCGTGCCCGAATTGAAAAAGCGCTCCTCATGAAGAAACCCGGCTTGACTCAAGTCCAGGGGCCTCCCTATGCTCAATATCCTGTAAGCTTTAACCCGAACTTACAACATTTGATGCCAAACCCGTTACTCTCGACAGCCCATGTACTTACGGTGGCCGCCACCGGCGCCAGTGGTGCGCTCTTTACACGAGCGCTGCTGCTGGCCTTGGAAGCGGAGGAGCGCGTCAAGACGGTAAATTTCATCGCATCTGACAACGCGCTGCGCGTCTTTGCGGAGGAGTTGGCAATCAAAGGACGCAACAACCTCATTCATCAACTTATCGGCACAAAAGCCAAAAAAACCAAGCAGCAGAGCAATGACGATATCGGAGGTAACGTGGCCAGCGGGTCCTATCCCACGCACGCCATGATTGTCATTCCATGCAGCATGGGGACCCTGGCGCGAATTGCTCATGGACTGGCAGGCAACCTGATCGACCGCGCCGCGGACGTGTGCCTGAAAGAAAAGCGCCCCCTGGTGCTGTGCACGCGAGAGACGCCGCTCAATCGCATTCACATCCGCAATATGGATTGGGCGGCGGAGGCCGGCGCGACCATTTACCCGCTGATCCCGACGTTCTACAACCGGCCTGCAAGCATTGACGAGATGGCCCACCAGTTCGCATGCCGTGTGCTGGCATTTATCGGGTTGCCGCAGAAAGACGCTTTTCGCTGGGGAGAACATCCACCACGGAGACACGGAGGCACGGAGAAGACCAAATGAAGTTAGCGTGGACTGCCGTTGTGTTGAGCGCCTTGTGCTTTACCAAGACCACGGTTGCTCAAGCACAGCCCCCCAAGGTCTTGCTGCAAATATTACATTGCGCCGAGACCGGCAAGTTCGGGTTGCTGCCGGCGGCAACGAAAAAAGACGACATATTGCAGATTGCATGGGCGCATAAGGTGCGCTATGAGCCATATGTAGATGAATTCTTCATTGTCCGCTATGCATTTGCAACAGAAGGCGCCATCCTGGTCTATTCCCGTTACTACGCCAAAGGTAAAGTACACTTCTCTCGTATTAACGACGCTGGGTTTGTGGTTAAATCCGGGAATCTGCAATTGATAGACCCTTTGTACGGGCTGTGGACCCGGGCCAACATTGCGCGGAATGTGAAGAGGGCGATGCGAGGCAAAAGATACTCCATTCCAATGGGGACCCTGGTCGGCCCATTTCGAAATGTCGGCTGCCACTCTCATTCAGATCCAGAGTAGTCTCCACATCTCCGCGCCTCCGTGGTGAAGGCCTTCTTGATGACCTCGATCGCAGGCTGCTCCAGTTTGTGTTCTGCAAGTTCACTCTCGCTGGCCCAGCACACATCGACCGCATCCCCGCCGGCGCGCAGTTCTCCGCCTTCCACGGCGCAAAGAAAATCAATCAGGACGTAGTGATATTGCACAGCGCCGTCTCTGCCGGGAATGATGCGATCTAGAACAACCAGCACCTCACCGGCCTTGACGATCAATCCGGTTTCTTCCAATGCCTCACGCTCGGCGGCGGCGCGCAATGTCTCTCCCAGTTCAACCACACCTCCGGGCAGTGACCATTCATCTTGCAGCGGCGGGCTGCCACGCCGCACCAGCACCACGCGTCCTCCGGCGGCGTCTACAATCACCGCTCCCACGCCGACGATGGGGCGGTCAGGATATTCACGTGGCGTCACCATCCGTCCCTCGTCAATCCGAACCTCATGGCTGAGTAGAAAAGAACGAGCGCGGTTGCACCTCAGTGATTTTCCACCCTGAAGCGCCTGGTTCCGCGATCAGGCGGAGTTGCACATGCTTGTGGAGCGACGGCACATTGCCGTCAAGCGCTTCCACTTCCATCTCGGCGTCAAGCACAGCAATGCCCTGGTTTACTTTCATCTGGGGTTCCTCGGTAGAAGCCTGTTGCAGGTTGAAGTGCACACGAATTGTGCCCGTTTGGTCAAAGAATGCGTTGACCTGCTGCTTGAACAAGGCCCCGTCTTTCATCTTGGCCAGATCAAAGCAGGCCAACAGCTTCTTCTGGCTGTGCCCTTGAAGGCTTTCCTTGATCTGTCCAAGAAGCGTGGCAGCGATGCGGTCATTGAAAGATGACGGTTCAGCTTGACCCTGCGCAAGCGCCCAGTCATGGTGGGCAAAGAGCATCGTTGCGAGTGCGCAGCCAAGAAAAAAAACCTTCGTCATGCGTCTTCGCGTCAAGTCGGCTCCCGTCGAATCGTCATTCAGTGAGAAGCAAATTTTAGAACTCAATGCTCTTGCCCCATTCATCGGTATACACGGTGCGCGCCGAATCAAACCGGCCGGCATAGGGTTTGTCCGCGCCTTTTCTGCGGCCAATGGCCAGCAGGGCCACCACGCGGACCCTTGCCGGAATTTTCAATAGTTCTTTTACCTTGTCTTCCAGAAAGCCTTCCATGGGAGCGGTGTCATAGCCAAGCGCTTCAGCCGTCCACATCATGGTGGTAAAGGCGATCATCACTTGCCGGTTGACCCACAGATCTAAGCCAGGGGCCAATCCAGCGATCGTACCCGGAGTACCGCCAAGAAACCCTGTGACTGCATTGCGCGCCGACTCGTGCTCCGCGTCTCCGCCATAGCCGTGATGCTTCGCCATCCGAAGAGCCTCTTCCAGGTCGCCGTCTTTCCATCCTTGAGGGTCGCCGCACGCGACGATCACCGCGCTGGCTTCCTCCACCTTGGGCTGGCCAAACGCGGCCTGGCGCAGCTTCTTCTTCTGTTCACGGTCGCGCACCACCACAAAACGCCAGGGTTGTAGGTTGTAGCCGCTCGGAGCTTCCAATCCGGCACGGATAATCTTCTCCAGGTCAGCGCTGTGGATGGGAACATCTTCAAAGCTGGGTGTCGCCCGCCGTTCTTTGATCACTTCACTCAACAGCTTCTCACCGGCAACTTTTGCCATTTCGGGGCTCCCTGAAATTTGGATTCGCGCTTCATTGTTTCATAAGCATTCGACTGTGGCTAGAATTCATGAAGACCGGGCGGGAAGTGCGTTTGACAAATCTATGATTCAATCTGTCTCAGCGATTGCAAAGAGAATTCCAAAACCAGGTGGTGATCTGCAAAGCGCCAAGTATTTCCTGCTGTTTCCGCTTTCTTCAGCCACTTGGCAATCGCCGCAACACCCTCCCTCAAAAGCGCGGATTCCGTAACAGACCGCTGTTCATTAGGCACCGAATAAATCGTCACCGAGGCGCTGCCAGCGGCGCCTGCGCCTTGTAGATGCTCGCCATGAAAGTCTGCTCGCATCACCTCGTGGATTCGCTGGTTCCTGAGGTAAGAAACGATCGCCACATTCTTGATGCCCGCTTGCTCCAACGAATGGTCCAATAGCGAACGTTTGAGAGGATAGCTCTCGCTTTTTGGCAATTTACTTTTGTTAAACGAATATTCCATACCACCAGTTCCTCAGCTCTTCAGTCTCCCAACGTTCCCCAAACCAACCACTCACCTTAGAATAAGTACCGTGTCGCGTGCCGTCAAAGCTCATCTGCTGCTGGTCATTGTGACCCTGATCTGGGGCAGTACATTTGTACTCATCAAGGCGGCGTTACAGGATGCCTCCCCGCTGTTTCTGAATGCTGTCCGGATGTCGCTGGCCGCTGTCCTGCTGGCGGTGCATTATCGCCGCCATCTGACCACGCTGACTCGTCCGGCACTGCTGTCAGGTTTAGTTGTGGGCGTATTTCTTTTTCTCGGATACGCCTTGCAAACCACCGGGCTCAAGCTGACCACGCCATCAAAATCGGCTTTTCTTACCGGAACGTCCACCGTGCTGGTCCCGTTGTTACTGGTTATTTTTTGGCGGACACGTATCCATCTCTGGCGCGCCGCCGGAATTTTTCTTGCTCTGGTCGGGCTTTTCCTGATGACGGTCCCCGCTGGACGCCAGGGTCTGACCGACTTTGCCAACGTCAACGCGGGCGATCTGCTCAGCATCGCCTGCGCGTTCGGATTCGCTTTCCAGATCGTCTTTCTGGGCCGCTCCACTCAGCGCTTCCCTTTTGAACAGATGGCGGTGCTGCAAATAGGCGTGGCCGCCGCGCTGATGGCCGTGGCCACGCCGGTTCTGGAAAAACCGCACCTGCATTTCTCCGGAACCGTGATTGCTGCCATTTTGATCACCGGAATTCTCGGCACGGCGGTGGGATTTACCGTGCAGGCATGGGCGCAGCAGTTTACTCCCGCGACCCACACGGCGCTCATCTTCACGCTGGAGCCGGTTTTTGCCTGGCTAACTTCCTTTATCTATATGAATGAGAGACTTGGGCTAAGGGCCGGGGCCGGAGCGCTGCTCATCCTGGCCGGGGTGTTGGTCTCAGAACTGCTCGGCCAGGTTTCCCAGCCGGACGCCGAAATTTCACCCCGCCAAGCCACAGCCAGTCTTGGCGGGTAACGCCAGCCGGGGTTTTAGAGTCTAATGTAGGGACGGCTGAAAGCATTTATAATATGGGTAGTGAATCGTCCGGAGGTAGGATCGAGTATGAACTCACGTTTTGCCGCTTTGATCGCGCGTGTAAGGGCCCAACGGGTGCTTTCCACGCTGGCCATTCTGGTCACGCTGTCTGTGGGCATTCTGATTGGAACGGTACTCAGCCGAAGCAGCGTTAAAGGAAGTTCGCATCCTGACGCCGCATTGCTGCCGCCTATGCAATCGCCGCAGCAACTCAGCAATACCTTTGGCAAGGTGGCCAAGCAGATTGAACCGGCCGTGGTGAACGTGAGCACGGAATCAACACCCAAAGTTCGCACGCGCACCAACCGTCCCGGACGCGGCGGGCAGAACAACGGCGGAGACGATCCCTTCCAGGACTTCTTTGACCGCTTCTTCGGCGGCCAGGGACAGGGCGGGCAAGGTGGCGGCGACGACGATCAAGGTCCCAGCCCATTTCAGGGTGGGCCGGGCGGAGGCCGCCAGCGCTCCCTGGGTTCAGGCGTGATCCTGAACGCCAACGGCTACATTGTTACCAACTTCCACGTAGTGGACAAAGCGGACCGCGTCCGCGTGAAGCTCATGGATGACCCGCCAGGCGTCCTGCGCGATGCCAAAATCATCGGCACCGACCGTGAGACCGACCTGGCCGTCATCAAGATCGAGCCTCCAAAAGATAAAACGCTGGCTCCGGCGCGGCTCGGCGACTCCGATGCCATGACCGTCGGCGACTGGGTGCTGGCCATCGGCAACCCGTTTGACCTTGAGGAAACCGTCACCGCCGGCATTGTTTCCGCCAAAGGCCGTAACCTTCCCGGTGGACGCCAGTTCCAATCCTTCATCCAGACCGACGCAGCCATCAATCCCGGCAACTCCGGCGGCCCGCTGGTAAGCATGAACGGCGAAGTGATCGGCATCAACACCGCTATTTACACGCAGTCCTATGGCTACCAGGGTGTGGGCTTTGCCATGCCATCCAACGTGGTGCGTGACGTTTATGAGCAGTTGATTGGACCGGAACATCGCGTGGCCCGCGGCTCCGTGGGCGTGGAGTTCAGCGCCACGCCGAACCCGGCGTTAGCGCGCGTTTACGGCGTAAAAACCGGCGTGACTATCTCTAATGTGGTTGCCGGCACCCCGGCGGAAAAAGCCGGCCTGCAAACCGGAGACACCATCACCCACGTCAACGGCAAACCGGTCAAAAGCGGCGACGAACTGGTTGGCCTCATCTCAGCCACCAAGCCCGGCAACAAAGTGGATCTCACGTATGTCCGCAATGGCCAGCAGAAAGAAGCCAACGTGACCGTTGCTGACCGTAACAAGCTCTTTGCCAGCCGCGTCGACGATGCTGAAGAAGAAGACGCCCCCGGCCAGCCCGTACCCTCCAAGCTTGGGATCACGGTCCACGCGCTGACGTCAGAACAGGTAGAGCGACTGGGCCTGACCGGCACCAAGGGCGTTCTGGTGACTGAGGTCAAACCAGACTCGTTTGCAGAAGACCTTGGCGTTGCGCCCGGTCTGGTGATTCTCCAGATCAACCGCCAGCCGGTGGGCAGTGAAGAAGAGTTCCGCAAGATCACTTCGCAGCTCAAGAGCGGCCAGGACGTGGTCTTCCTAGTCCGGCAAGGACGTGGCGCAGGCGCAGGAAATGTGTTCCTTTCCGGCACTCTGCCGTAACACTGATGACTGATTCCCTTTTCGCCGGAGCATCATGACAGATGTTCCGGCGATTGGCTTTTCCAGCCCTGAATTTGTGGAGCGGTGTTCGACCGAAAACTGCGCGGCTTAAATACCCGGAAGGGCCTTCTTTCGTTACACTTACGTAATCCTGGGCGAGCCAACAAACTGCTGGCGTCCTGCATCAGATCATGGGATGATGTTGCGGCTGTATGAATGCCCCCGGATGTCGTTCAGCATGGTGTTGCTCAGAAGATGGTGTCGTTCAGAAAGATGTTACCAAGCGAGCCAGGGCGTCAGTGGCATGAGTTTTGTTAGACCTTGTTTCAAGAATACGATTCGTAACAGGGCCTGACTTCAGTCAGGCCGGTTAGGTCAAATAAGATCGCGGGGCTTTAGCCCCGGACGTTCGTTTCAGGGAAATATGATCCGGAACGAAACAAGTGTCAGGGCATGACTTCAGTCGTGCCGTAAGTGGCTTAGATAGAGTGGGCTTTAGCCCCTGCATAAAACCCCTGAGGTGAGTTGTTTGCGACAAACCTTAAGAAATCTCATTTTGCTGTGCACCACCCTGGCGCTCTTCGCCGGATACTGCCCCGCATCGCCGCAAAAAGCTGCGACGGCTTCCGCCAAGCCGGCCTCAACCAAACCGGCCACCCATCGCAAAAAAGGCAAACGCAAGACCTCATGGAAGAAGCACGGGCAACAGGGCATCCAGGCGGAGCGTGCGCGCGATATCCAGACAGCGCTCATCCGGGAAAAATACCTCACCGGTGAGGCCACCGGCGTGTGGGACGCCCGCAGCCAGGCCGCCATGGCCAAGTACCAGACCGACAACGGATGGCAATCCAAGGTCACCCCTGATTCCCGCGCCCTCATTAAACTAGGTCTAGGCCCCGACCACTCCCAGGAATCCCTGCTGAACGGCACGCCCCAAGCCAGCGGCGTAGCCAGCGCCACTACCCCGCGCGCCGCCAGCGCCCCCGAGAAAAGATAAAAAGATATCGGTTCGCCCAATGGCAACCATGCACTTTCACAACTGTCATGTTGAGCGTAGCGCCTGGAACCTGTTTCCTTCTCAGGGCGGGTAGGCCCGGAGTTGGCAATTGGCATGAAAATATATGGGGCTTTGAGCGCTTGTTATTTCCCAGGACGCCATAAACCCCTGTCATGTTGAGCGGAGCGCGTGAAAAATGTACTTGCGACCAATGCCCTCTGGCGCGGAGTCGAAACATCCCGACTAAGCATCCTTTCCCATGTCGCTTGAGGGAATTCTTCCCATACTGGCGGGTGTGTGTGGCCAACAAGGCTTTGTGTGGCCAGCAAGACTGGTGTGGCACCTGAACTTATGTGGCACCGGCACTCTTGCCGGTGCTCTTCTTCAACTCGGGGTTCCGCATACAAGTCCCCGAAGGAGGCATTTTTTCAGCAATGGTCCCCAAGCGCCAGCGAGGCCAAAAGGACCGCAGGGCCTAGCTACTTTCCGGCGCAAAATAGTGTTTGCAAGGGCCGATGGTGCGCTTGATGGAAAGTCGGGCCGAAGCTGGAGCATTGACTTTTGAGCTTGCCGCCCTGGATCAGTCTAGGCGGTGATGGCTCGTTCAGTCACTACTCCTTTCCTTGCCGGGTTCTTGAGTCTACCCCTGAATCATTCTCCCCGAATCGATCCTTACGTTGTTTT
>Ga0137407_10000709_pt1 | contig 22018 bp, 17 predicted proteins | sample CZOMad2_2_16fung_FD_108410 | JGI IMG/M metagenome (GOLD analysis project Ga0137407, IMG submission 108410) | Vadose zone soil fungal communities from Angelo Coast Range Reserve, California, USA - CZOMad2_2_16fungal (Illumina Assembly) | ecosystem: Environmental > Terrestrial > Soil > Vadose... | reverse complement strand
TGGGGTGGCCGGCGTCCGAGTCCGGGAGGTTATGTCGCGGGGACCGGGGCCACGGACGGGGGCACCGCCGCCGGAGGGCGTTGATGTTGGCTATCCTCTTTCATTGGGCCCGAGTACGGGAAGCGGCTGGAGCTGCTGAAGGAAGCGAGTCCAAAGATCTCCCGCGTGGCGCTGATCTACAATCCCGACAACCGCGGAAGTGTCATCGCGCTCCAGGAGACGCAGCGGTGGGCGAAGTCCCTGCGCCTCGCCCTGGAGCCCTACGAGTTCCGAGGGCCCGATGACTTCGATCGGGTGTTCGCGGCCATTGGGCGGAGCAGACCGGACGCGCTGATGACCACGGCCGACCCGCTCATCGCCTCGTATCCCAAGCGGATCGTCGAGTTCGCCGCGAAGAATCGTCTCCCGTCCATGTATCCGGGGAGAGAGTTCGTGGCGGCGGGAGGTCTGATGTTCTACGGCGGAAGCATCCCCGAGATGTACCGCCGCGCCGCCATCTATGTGGACAGGATCCTGAAGGGGGTCAAGCCGAGCGACCTTCCCGTGGAACAGCCGACAAAGTTCGACATGGTGATCAACCTCACGACGGCCAAGGTCCTCGGGCTGACCATCCCGCAGTCGCTCCTTTTGCGGGCGGACGAAGTCATCCAGTGAGGAGACCCTTCACCGCCTGGCTGCCTCGGCTGGTCGCGAAGGTTCCCGCCAGCGTGCACGCCAAGCTCCTCACCGCGTTCCTCGCCATCACGGCGCTCCTCATCGTCCTGGGCGCGGTCGGGCTCCGGGTGCTCAGCGACGTCAACCGGCGTGGCGAGGACCTGGTAGCGCTCCAGCAAAGGATCGCCGCCTACCGCCAGCTCCAGCGCGACACCGAGCTTCCCTCCTCCTGGTTCTGGAATGAGCGCACGCTCGAAGCCGCCCGCGTGCATCTCAACCAGTTCCGGCACGATTTCGAGCGGCTCCCCTCTGTCTCGGCGGAGGAAGCCGCCGCCCTTGCCCAGGTCCGGGGAGATTACGATCGGCTCATCGCAGTCCTCGATGAGCTCATCGAGCTGACCCGTGCCGGAAGGGCCGACACGGCCAGGGATCTCCTGCTCGCGCAGGGCAACCCGCTCGCCGAGCGCCTCGAACGCCTCACCAACGGGTTCGTGAACCGGGCCGAGGTGGACATGGCCGCTCGGATCAGCGCGAGCCAAGACACCTATGTCACGTCGCGCTGGGTCGTAATCGGATTCGCGACGGGGAGCATCGGACTGGCGCTCCTGCTCGGGTACGCGATCTCCTGGTCGCTCGTCGGCCCGGTGACGCTGATGGACGCACGGCTCAGGCTCGTCGCCTCCGGCGATTTCTCCCAGCGGGTCGAGGTGCCGAACCGTGACGAGCTGGGCGGCCTGGCCACCCAGTTCAACCGGATGGCCGCGCAGCTCGACGAGTCGTACGCCACCCTGGCGGAGCGAACCCGCCAGCTGTCCGAGTCGCTGGAGCATCAGACGGCGACGAGCGAGGTCCTGCGCGTCTTCTCGAATTCGCCCACGGACGTCCATCCCGTGTTTGAGGCCATCGTGGTCAACGGTGCCCGCCTGTGTGGAGGGCAGTGGTGCGTGCTCTTCGGGTTCGACGGCGCCGTCCAGTCCATCCTCGCGACGCACAACTACGATCCTGAGAGCGACGCGGCGCTTCGGGCCGCCTTCCCGCGGCCGCCGGATCGCGAAAGCACCTCCGGCCGCGCCATTCTGGGGCGGCGGGTCGCCCACATTCCTGACATCGCCCAAGATGTCGAGTACGGCCTGAAGGAAGTCGGGAGGATGGCGAAGTACCGCTCGACGCTGTCGGTGCCCCTCATGCGGGAGGGCAGCCCGATCGGCGCGCTCTCGGTTGCCCGCGAAGCGGCGGGGTCCTTCTCCGAGCGGCAGCTCGAGCTCCTGCAGACCTTCGCCGACCAGGCGGTGGTGGCCATCGAGAACATCCGCCTGTTCACCGAGCTCCAGGAGAGGAACCGGGCGCTGACCGAGGCCCATGCGCAGGTGAGCGAGGCGCTGGAGCAACAGACGGCGACCAGCGAGATCCTGCGGGTCATCAGCGCCTCACCCACGGACGTGCAGCCGGTCTTCGACGCCATCGCGGCGGCGGCGACCACCCTGTGCGCCGCCGAAAATGCCGGGGTCTTCCTCTTCGACGGCACGCTGATTCACTTCGCCGCTCACCACAACTGGACGGCCAGGGACCTCAAGGCTCTCCGCCAGTCCTTCCCCCGACCGCCCGGCCCCGGCACAGTCACTTCCCGAGCGATTCTGACGCGTGCCATCGGTCACACCGCCGATATTGCCGCCGATCCGGAGTATCAGATGAGGGGCTTCGTCGAGGAAGGCTTCCACACCATACTGTCCGTGCCCATGTTGCGGGATGGCGACCCGATCGGGGCCATCAGCGTCACGCGCCGTGAGGAGTTGCCCTTCACCGAGAGGCAGATCGCATTGCTCCAGACCTTCGCCGACCAGGCGGTCATCGCCATCGAGAACGTCCGTCTGTTCACGGAGCTTGAGAGGCGGACGGGAGAGCTGATGCGATCGGTGGAGCGGCTCACGGCGCTGGGCGAGGTGGGCCGGGCCGTCAGCTCCACGCTCGACATCGAGACCGTGCTGAACACGATCGTCTCGCGCGCCAGCCAGCTCGCCGTCGCCGACGGCGGCGCGATCTACGAGTACGACGAGGCGACCGATCAGTTCCATGTCCGGGCGACCCACAACTTCGACCGCGAGGTGGTCGAGGCGAGCCGGGCCATGCCGCTCCGGAAGGGCGAGGGCCTCATGGGGAGGGCCGCCGAGCTCCACGAGGCGCTTCAGACCCCCGACATCGCCGTGCCCGGCGCCTATCAGAGCCAGCTCCGGGATGTGCTCATCAGCGCCGGGTACCGGGCCCTCCTGTCCGTGCCGCTGCTCCGCGAGGATCAGGTCATCGGCAACCTCACCCTGGCCCGGAAAGCTCCCGGGGAGTTTCCCGGTGAGATCGTCGAGCTCCTGAAGACCTTCGCGACCCAGTCGGCGCTGGCCCTCCAGAACGCGCGACTCTTTCGCGAGATCGCGGACAAGAGCCGCCAGCTCGAGGTGGCGAGCCGGCACAAGTCGGAGTTCCTCGCCAACATGTCGCACGAGCTGCGCACGCCGCTCAACGCCATCATCGGCTTCTCCGAGGTACTGAGCGAGCGCATGTTCGGGGAGCTGAACGACAAGCAGGCCGAGTACCTCAGAGATATCTACGCGTCTGGACAGCATCTCCTGTCCCTCATCAACGACATCCTGGACCTGTCGAAGATCGAGGCCGGGCGCATGGAGCTCGAGCTGACGGACTTCAGCCTGCCCGCGGCCATCGACAATGCGCTGACCCTCGTGCGCGAGCGGGCCGCGCGCCGCGGTGTCGCGCTGCGCATGACCGTCGACGAGCGGGTGGGGGACGTGAGAGGGGACGAGCGGAAGATCCGGCAGGTGGTGCTGAACCTTCTGTCGAACGCCATCAAGTTCACGCCGGAAGGCGGGCGTATCGATGTGGGTGCCGCGGCGGTGGACGGAGCGGTGGAGGTGTCGGTGCGCGACACCGGGGTCGGCATCGCGCTGGAGGACCAGGAGGCCGTGTTCGAGGAGTTCCGTCAGGTCGGAGCCAGCGCGGCCAAGCAGGAGGGGACGGGTCTCGGGCTCGCCCTCTGCCGCAAGTTCATCGAGCTGCACGGCGGCACGATCTGGGTCACGAGCGCGGTGGGGGCAGGCTCGACTTTCACCTTCCGGCTCCCGGCGCGATCGTGAACGACGCCTCCCACTGGGCGGTGGTCGAGCGGCGTGCGTTTCTCGGCACGGTGGTTGGAGCGCTCGTGGCGGCCCCAGTCCCCGTGCAGCAATCGACCAAGTTCGACCTTGTGATCAACGTCAAGACCGCGAAGACCCTCGGGCTCACGATCCCGCAGTCGGTGCTGGGGCGGGCGGACGAGGTCATCCAGTGAGCGGAGAGTTCCCACGGAGAGGGAGCTGTGCCGTCGGCTCCTGGGGTGGCCGGCGTCCGAGTCCGGGAGGTTATGTCGCGGGGACCGGGGCCACGGACGGGGGCACCGCCGCCGGAGGGCGTTGATGTTGGCTATCCTCAGAATTGTGGTTCGTTGACTCCCATGAAGCGTGCTCTGGCTTTGCTCGGCTCGGCGATCTTTCTGGTGATCGCTCCGGGGACTCTCGCCGCCTATGTTCCCTGGACCTTCACCCGCTGGCGCCTGGCTTTGCCTCTGTTCGGCTTTTTTCCGCTGCGCGTCGTGGGCTGTCTGATGATCGCCGCGGGGCTGCCCGTGCTGCTCGATTCCTTCGCCCGCTTCGCCATCCAAGGCTTGGGGACGCCGGCGCCGGTCGCCCCGCCGCAGCATCTGGTCGTCACCGGACTCTATCGGTACATGCGCAACCCCATGTATGTGGCCGTAGTCTCGTTGATCTTCGGTCAGGGATTGCTGTTCGGCAGCGTCTCGCTTCTCGAGTACGGACTGGTGGTGTGGCTCGGGTTCTTTGCTTTCGTCGTTCTGTATGAAGAGCCAACCCTGCGCGGAAAGTTTGGGAAGGAATACGAGGATTATTGCTCGAGAGTGCGAAGATGGATCCCACGATTCTCGCCAGATTCCAACGGCCAAAAGCCAAGAGCCAATAGCTAGCGGCTGGCAGCCACGCAAGCCCCGTGATACTCGAGGAAGCGGCCCACTCCCTCTTTTCCCATATAACGTCTCCAGCCTTGCGGGATCGGTCTTGCGCAGGTCGACCAGGACCAGGCCATCGAGGACGTCGGAGAACTTCTTATCCACGTTGAAGGCTGTGGCATCGGCTCCTGCGGCGTTCTGCGTCCGAGTCTGGCAGATTACGTCATGGAGACGGAGGCCACGAGGGGGGCGACCGCCGCCGGAGGGTGCTAGTGTTGCCTACGCTCTGAGGGGCCTTCGTATCTGCCGCTCGCGCCGGTCAACGTGCTTTCTCTGCCTCCGTTCTTAGCCTGCCAAGCGTTCTCCAAAAACCCTCGGGGCATCGGGAGATGTAACACTGTGAAATGCCTTGGTTGGGCGAGACAGAACCGAGGTGAGCAAAATGAAATGATTCTGGCTTCGCGCTTCTGATTGTAGGCAGCATGAAGTCCACGATCGGATCCATTTCTGCCACAGATTTGCTTCCCGCAGCTAGTCTTCCTTGACGGTCGCCATTTCCAGCCGGCCATCTCGTACGGCCTTCCTGAGGACCTTATAGTCGCGCTCCGTCTGGTCCGCGTAGGCGACGGAGAAGTCGGCAATCGCCTCGTCGAAATTGTCGCTCTTGCCCAGGTACCCGCTAATCCTCGCGGGCTCGCCGGAACGGGCGTGCGCGTGCGCCAGCGACCAGCCGCACAATTCGGCGTACTGGATCATGACACTGCGGTTGAACACCTCGACAAGCGCGCCAAGCTTCATGTCCTTGAGCTGGCGAACATAGAGGTGGCGGCCCTTCGCCCCCTTCGTCCAACCCAGAAAGAGGTCGCTGGCCGATTGCGTGAGCCGGCAGCCGTTGACGACCCGCTGGCCGTGATTGGGGTAGATGCTCTTTCCCGCATACGCCTCCAGTACTGAAGCGCGCGCCTCCTTGATCTGGAGGAACAGGGGATCCTGCTCGCTCGCCAGGAAGAGCGCGACCCCGCACCAGGTCCCTACGCTGCCGACCCCGACCACCTTCACTGCGAGATCCTGGAGCTCGTAGCGGTCGAAGACATGCTGCCGGTCGTCCTGCAGCGTGGCCCGGTACGCGACGAATGCCGCCTGAGCCTCGCCGAAGAACTGCCTGTGCTCCTGCTTCCGCCAGTGAAAGATCAGCGGAGGGTGGTCCTTGATAACGGGCTGCTGCCCCACCACCTCCGCGAGCTTGGGGAAATCGTGCTCGACTACGGAGCGAGCGCGAGCCTTGGCCAGGCGCTTTTCCAGGCGCTTGCGGCTCTGCTTGTCGTCGAAGTACTCCATCAGATCCTCGACGTCGATCCTCGCGTACCACACGTCGAGCACCCGCATCTGACTGAACTCCGCCATGTGCTCCCGGTAGGACCGCACGCAGGCGAGCACTGCATCTCGTGCGCCGTCCTCGCTGAAGCCGTTGTTCCGGCTGGCCAGCATGAAGCTGGCGGCCAGCCGCTTGACGTCCCACTCCCAGGGCGCCGGCAGGGTCTCATCGAGGTCGTTGATATCGAAGATCACCCGTCGCTCCGGCGTGGCGAAGGCGCCGAAGTTGAGCAGGTGCGCGTCGCCACAAGCCTGCACGCGGAGCCCCGTGGCCGGCGTGCCGGCGAGGTCCGCGGCCATATTCAGCGCCGCGCCCCGGTAGAAGGTAAAGGGCGTTTTCAGCATTCGCCCGTGGCGAATCGGTACGAGCTCGGGAATGCGGCCCTTGTTGGATTCCTCAACGAGCGATACGAGATCGGGCCGCCTGTCCGGCGCTTTCCACAGCCCGTGTGCCTTGCGGGGGATCGTGTCCCGCAGGTTCTTGCCTTCCGCATACTGCGCGTCAAGAGACGCCCCGGACACGAACGAGGACTTTCTGCGCGGCGGAAGTGGACTATGAATGTTCGTGCCCAATATCGCAGCCTTGACCATTCGAGAATCCCCCTTTGCTATTTCACGGCGGGCGGCGTGCCCAGGTCGTGCGTAACTTGTGGACGAGGAACAGATGGCGCGCCAGTCGTCCTCGAGGGCCAAGGGTCGCGCGGGGCATCGTGAAGTGGTTCTGTCTGCACACCATGTGTCCTGTTCATGTCTCGCTGTGGATGGTTGGAAGGACGTCGGTGCCGGGCGGCCCGCGGCGGACGGCCATGATCAAGCCGCCCGCCGCGGGATCATCCCACCACCTGCCGCGACCGCCTCTATTGGCCCGGCCGCGACTGCATCATCTTCTTCTCGAGCTCCTCCTTCAGGGCTTGGAGGTTGAAGCTCGCGCCCTTTTGCATGGGCGGATAGTCCAGGAAGGTCTGCGCGTATTTCGCCACTTCCTGATTGACGAACACAAAGCGCCAGAACTCGAAGACCCACCAGTCCTTCACAAAGAGTGATTGATTCAGCCCCGTACGCTCAAAGGGATCCAGGCGGAGGTTGACGAGGATGGGCCAGTCGACCTTGACGGTGCCGCCGAACCAGCCGTTCGGCTGGTCGATGAACCGGTACTTGAAGTCGTTGATGCGCACCGCCCCCAGCGTGGTCTCCGCGAAGTAGAAGATCTCGTTCCGCTTCGACGGCCCCTTGCCGGTGATTAGGTCCATCTGGTTGTAGCCATCGAGATACACCTTGTACGTCCGGTCGCCGAGTTGCTTGCCCTGCTTGAGCTCGGCCGCGATGTTCGGGTTGCCGGCCGCTGCCACAAACGTCGGGAACCAGTCGAGGCCAGATACGATACCGTTCTCGACCTTGCCTGCCGGCACCTTGCCCGGCCAGCGGAGGATCATGGGCGAGCGAAAGCCGCCCTCCATCACTGTCCCCTTGCCCCCGGCAAAGGGCGTCTGGCCGCCGTCCGGCCAGGTGAAGTTCTCCGTCCCGTTGTCGGTCGTGAAACCGATGATGGTGTTGCCGTCGAGGCCCATGTCCTTCACCTTCTGCATCACCGCCCCCACGACGTCGTCGAGCTGGGCCATGCCGGCCTCTTCGATGGACCAGCCGTTCTCCGGGGTGCGCAGGGCCTGGTACTTGTCCGACAGGTGCGTGACCACGTGCATGCGCGTGGGGTTGAGCCAGACGAAGAACGGCTTGCCGTCCGCCTTGGCTTTGTCGATGAAGGCCATGGTCTTGGCGAGGATCTCGTCATCCACGGTTTCCATGCGCTTCGGGCACATCTCGCCCGCGTCCTCGATCTTCTGTTTCCCGACCTTGCCCCAGCGTGGCATGACGGTGGCGTCGTCCACGTTCGTGGCCCAGGAGTGGACCATGTTCCGTGGCCCCACCGTGGTCTTGAGCGCGGGCGGATAGTTGCGGTGGCACGGGTCCTCCATCGCGTCGAGGTGATAGAGGTAGCCGAAGAACTCGTCAAAGCCGTGCAGCGTGGGCAGGAACTGGTTCAGGTCGCCCAGGTGGTTCTTGCCGAACTGGCCGGTGGCGTAGCCCATGGACTTCAGCGCGGTGGCGATCGTCGGCGCCTCCGCGGGCATGCCGATCGGGGAGCCGGCCTGGCCGACGGTTGTTAGCCCCGTGCGGATCGGCAGCTCACCGGTGATGAAGTTGGCCCGCCCCGCCGTGCAGCTCGCCTCGGCGTAGTAGTCGGTAAAACGCATCCCCTCGGCGGCGAGGCGGTCGAGGTTGGGCGTCCTGCCCGCCATGATGCCCTGGTGATAGGCGCCGATGTTGAACCAGCCGATGTCGTCGCCCATGATCATGATGATGTTGGGCTTCTGCTGCGCTGCCGCCGGGCTGATTGCCCAGGTGAGCGCGACCACGAATATCCCTACCGCCGCTACGATTCTCCGCATGTCGTCCTCCTGTATGTGAGTGAGTTGCCTGTGCATGTACGGGGACGCGCCGACGATCGAGGCTGGGCGCGCCGGTCACGTCTTCGGTTTCCGTGGTGTCGGGCTGTCCTTGGGCGGCGGTCTGGAGGTCTCGATCCCCAGGAGCACGCGGATGAATGGCGAGGCTCCGACGAGCGATACGCCCTTCGCGTGGAGCGCTCTGAGAAGCGTCGTTCCGACCCGATCCGCCGACCGGAGCTCGGTGAGATCGAGACGAAAAGGTCCGGACGTGTCACCCACGACTCGCTCGAGCTCGGTGAGGTTCTCAGTCTCCAGCCAGCCCGCGAGGCGCACGATCTGGATCCCCGATTCCTGGTCGATCGTGATGCGAAGGGTCACGGGCGTCGATCCCGTGGTGCCGGTGGCGAGGCTCCGATGATGCGGATCGCGTGCGTCACGGCGACCAGAGGGGCAAGATCAGTGCCGCGGCGACTTCGGGGACGGATCCGGGCGAGTTCGGCCTATCGTGGCGGACGTTTAGGATGTCGAGGGGCTGGCCGTCACAGGTCCATCGACCGTTTGAACGTTCACGATCCTTCGTGAGTGTTCACGAAGGGTCGTAACTCTTGATTCGACAAACGCGCTAGACTATCCCGGCCATGAACCGTGCTGAGCTCAGCCAGGTCGAGGGGCTCCTGGTCGACCTCTCTACTCGCTTCACCGGCCTTCCGGTAGAAAGGGTCGGCGAAGAGATCGAACGCGGTCTTCGCCTCATGGTCGAGCTCCTCGGCACCGACCGCAGTACGCTCTTCGAGTTCTCCCCAGACGGGAAGACCCTCACGCCCCTCGTCTCATGGGCGCGTGCCGGCGTTGAGCTGTTCACGCAAGTCCCACAAGCGGCCGTGCCGTGGTATCAGGCGCAACTCGTCCGCGGCGAGACCGTCCGCTTGGCCCGCCTGCCCGACGATCTCCCCGCCGAGGCGGTGCAGGAGAGGGAATACTGTCGCCGCATCGGGCTCCTGGCGAATCTGACCGTCCCGATTACTGTCGGCGGGCATCCCGTCTGCGCGCTCGCAATCGGCGCGTTCCGCGAGGCTCGCGATTGGCCGGATCCGGTGGTCGATCGCGTGCGGCTGATTGGGCAAGTCCTGGCCAGTGCCCTCTACCGCCAGCGCGTCGAGACGGAGCTGCATAGTTCGCTGGCAGAGTTGGAGCGGACCCGCGAAGAGCTCCAAGTACGACTGGAGGAGATCCGGGAGCTCAAGGACCGCCTTGAAGCTGAGAACGTCTACCTGCGCACGGAGAATCGGCAGGATCGGGGTTTCGACGTGATCGTGGGCGAGAGCCGGGCCATGCTTGACGTCCTGGCGAAGGTGTCCCAGGTGGCGCCCACTTCCAGCGCGGTGCTGCTGCTGGGGGAGACGGGGACCGGCAAGCAGCTCTTGGCCCACGCCGTCCACGAGCGCAGTCCCCGACACAACGGGCCCTTCGTGAAGGTCAACTGCGCGGCGCTGCCGCCGACCCTGATCGAGACCGAGCTCTTCGGGCATGAGAAGGGCGCCTTCACCGGCGCCGCCGGGCCAAAAGCAGGCCGCTTCGAACTGGCCGATGGGGGCACGCTGTTTCTGGACGAGATCGGCGAGCTGACCCCGGACGTCCAGGTCAAGCTTCTCGGGGTGCTGCAGGACGGCCAGTTCGAACGGGTCGGTTCCACTCGTACCCGTACGACGAATGCGCGGATCGTGGCCGCGACCAACCGCGACCTCAACCGCGCCATCGCTGAGGGCCGCTTTCGCGAGGACCTCTACTATCGCCTCAGCGTTTTCCCCATTCAGGTCCCGCCGCTGCGGGAACGGCGTGAGGATATCCCCCTCCTCGTCTGGGCCTGCATCAACCGTCGCCAGACACAGATCGGGCGGAAGATCGAACGGGTCCCGGCCCGCGCCATGGCCGCGTTGAGGGCCTATGCGTGGCCCGGCAATATCCGGGAGCTCGAGAACGTTATCGAGCGCGCGCTTATCCTTTCGCCCGGCTCCACGCTGCGCCTCGAGGAGACGCTGGGGGTCGTCGGCCGCCGTGAGGCCGGGGCGCCGCCCGCCGAGCGCCTGGACGAGCTCGATCGCGCACATATCCAGCGCATGGTGGAGGCCTGTGGCTGGAGGATCCACGGGAAGGGCAACGCTGCCGACAAACTCGGTCTCCATCCCAATACGCTCCGATCGCGGATGCAAAAGCTCGGAATCGCGCGGCCGGCGCGGCCCTCATAGGGTTACCGGGGCCCGACGCCGCGAGCATCCACCCGCTCGTGACCGGTTGTGGATCGGAATTTACGAGACTTCGTGAGGGCTCACGACATGTCGTAAAGGTTCAGTGGCCCTTGGATCCGTGGCGGCCGGCATCTCAGCATCCCTAAACATAGCCACGATGGGCAAAATCCCGTTGTCTCCGCTCCCGAATTCGACGCGGCACTGATCTTGCCCACCTCATGTTCGGCGTGACGATCACCGGAGGGCATGGAGCCGAGGGTGACCCAGACCACCACTGGAGAGGACAAGCTATGAGAACAAAGGCACTGAGGTCGGCTTGCCGCGGGCTTGTCGGAGCCCTCGCTGTGCTCGTGTTGGCCGGCGGCGCGCAGAACACGGCCGCGGCCGAGAAGGCCAAGGCTGCACCAAAGTCCGAGCCCGGCTTTTCCTTTGCGGCCTACGGCGACTCGCGCCCGATGATGTACCTCCCGTTCAAGGAGGGCGCGCCGGACCTCAACAAGCTGTTCGTCGAAATCTTCGGCCTGGTCATGCCGGAGCAGGCCGCCCAGGACCTGGTGAAGAAGGATGTGAAGCTGATCTTCGATCCGGTCACCAAGGAGCTCACCAAGGTCATCATGCCCTTTATGACCAAGACCGAAGTCATGACCTTGACGCTGGACAAAGGTTGGGTCACCGAGGCGTCCGTCGAGGACGTGAAACTGCTGCCCGGCGTGAACCGGACGATTTTCAGGCTGAGCGGCGGCGATTGGGTGGCGCGCGAGATCGCGAGGGACGTTCAGTCGGGGCGCGCCCGGTTCGTAGTCAACAGCGGCGACGTCGTCTGGTGGGGAAACCAGGGCCGCACGATGGCCGACAGCGCGTATTGGAAGCGCGTGAACGAGACCCAATTGAAGCCACTGCCGCCGGCGGACGACGAGATGCGCGCGGCCGGGCTGGAGGGCCGGTGGTTCATGAGCGCGGGCAATCACGAGGTATGGGGCGATCCCAAGATCGAAGGCATGCTGAACGCCGTGCCGTACCTGAAGAAGTTCGGCGTCACACCGGACAATCCCATCTACAAGTTCGACTTCAAGGGTGTGCGCTTCATCTATCTGTGGAGCGGCAAGTACGACGCCCAGTCGCCGTCCCTGTGGACCGCCGATAAACCCAAGTATGCGGAGCAGATGAAGCAGCTGCAGAAGTGGCTGGACGAGGCGAAGGCCAAGGGTATCAAAAAGGCCTTCATCACCTTCCACTACCCGACGTTCGCCCGGTCAGGCCTCGGCGCCATTCCCGGCCCCGACAATCCGCACAAGGTGATTGCGGCCTACGCGAAGGACATGGAGGTAGTCGTGTTGAACGGACACGTGCACACCACCGAGCTCTTCGACGTCGACGGTGTAAAATACCTGTTGCTGGGCGGCGGCGGCGCGGAACAGGATCCGATTCTCCCCGGCCGGACGAGCATCAAGCTGCCTGCGGATTATCCGCCGGACCTCTACTGGAAGGGTCAGCCGCCCATGGAGGAGTACAACTACGTCCTCGTGGACGTCAAACCCGGCCAGAAGACCAAGTTCACCCTCAATCGCTTCCGGCCGTGGTCGGCTGAGCCGTTTGCAACCGTGGAGCTGTTCAAGTGAACACGCCGGAGAGAGCGGGAGGCGGTCGCTCATGGCGACCGCACTCCTGATCATTCATGGCCTGGTCGCGGTCGCGCTGCTCGGCGCGGTGACGCACCAGGCCTTGGCGACGTGGGCGCCGGCGCGCGCACAGCCCGGTTCATTCTTCGCCCGGTTTCGCGCCGTGCCGCCCGCCTCATTCGCCAACGCCATCGTCGTGCTGTACGCGGTCGCCGCGCTGCTGGGCGGGATCGTGTACTTGTACTTCCGCGTCGACATCCGGCCCGATCTGGAGCGCGCCGGTCACTGGCCGGTCCTCGGTCTGTTCGACCTCAAGGAGCATTTCGTCGCCATCGGGCTGGCGCTGCTGCCGGCCTATTGGGTGTGCTGGCGGCGGCCGCGTGCCGACGAACCTGGCCGAACGCGCGCCGCCCTGACCGCGATCCTTGCCTTCATCGTCTGGTGGAGTTTCCTGATGGGTCACGTCCTGAACAATCTGAGGGGCTTCGGGATATGACGTCCTCGCTCGCGTTCCGCAGGTTCGCCTTTGCCTATGGGACAGTGTTCGCGGTCCTCTACGTGGTGGCGCTCAAGCTGGATCTGGCGTTGTTCACGGTCTATCCCTCGCTGGGCGTCGTCCTTCTGGGCACGCACCATTCGCGAGACGTCGGCGATCCCGCGATGGCGTTCCTGGCTCCCGCGATCTACTGGTACGGCTGGACCGCCACGGCCGCGCTCGGAGCGCTCGTGGTTGGCCTCATTGCCGCGCTGCTGCCCGAGCGATGGACGCGGCGGCTCTGGCCGGGCTGGCTGTGGGTAGTGCCCGCGCTCGCGATGATCGCGTGCGTGTACCTTACACTGCCTTGGTTTCGACTTTAGCCAGGGCAGGTCACAGCCAGGTCAACTTCCTCCGCCAGCAGCAGCTCACTGACTCAGTTCGGCAGGAAGCTGGGCGCCATGCCGCTCCAGTCCGGGCCTCGTCGTCCGGAGGCGAATGCGTCCACGATTTGAAGCAGCGAACCTCCGAACGACTCTTCAGACCTCCACAGTCGGTATGGTTTAATCGCGGCGCGACTGAAGATGACTTATCGCCGAGAACTATGCGAGAGCGCTGGCGAAAACGTAACCGTGACCAAACACGGGTTTAGATCGGGATCTTGAAGCAGAAGCCTAGCGACCTGTTCACTTGCAGGTGGTTGCGGGCCCCTGATTTGAACCAACGACTCCATGTCCTAGTGCAGGGGACTGAAAGTCGCGTTTTAGTCCTGTGGCATATGCGTCCTCAGGACCTGTAAGTGGCGCGGCGCTACTCGCCAGGCGAGGGTGGCGGTTGCAGCGTAAGGACTTGGCGCATTGGGCGGATGCGGATAGCTCAAAGACCGCTGGTTCAATCCAGTCGCCGCAACCAGCCACGGCTAGGGGTTAGCGCCCACACGCGCCGCTAACCTCTTTTCGTTTGCGCGGACAACACGAAGGAATTCGGACCTGCTGTGGGGAGAGCACCCTCTGGCGCGCACCACCGGCCTAGCGATAGAATTCCGGTCCAGGAGCCCCGATGGATCTTCCGTCCCGGAGGGCGCGGTGGCGTCTCGTGGCTGGCCTGCCGGATTGCTACGTGTAGTGGTCCTGGCGTCCCTTGCCTGCGAGCAGTCCACGCGGGAGAAGCGCGTCTACTGAGAGCCGCGGTATCGCGAAAACTAGGATGAGGCACGCGATAAGGTGTTTGAGAGGACTCTTTTTAGAGGTGTCGTATGGCTAAAGGGAACCGAAAGAGGCGGGTGTCGGCGCGACGGCCGAAGCGTGCGCAGCGGAAGGCCCACAAGGCGAAGAAGGCGGCTCGCGCCTCGAAACAGGGGAAAGTCAGGACCCAGGCCCAGCCCTTTCCTGCCACGATCTTTACCGTTGCGAACGATGACGTAGGCCGCCTTCCCCCCGCGGGCGCTGTAGAGTTGCTCCGGGACATTCTCTGGGCTGATGCCAGAGGGCTGGGACTCCCCACGACAAGCATCAACGTGTCGGCCTGGGTTGACGTGCCGGACGGGGGAATTGACGCCAGCGTCAACGCCGAGCCGGCGAGCCTCAGGGGCTCGGTTATCAAGTCGCAACGCCTAGGGTTTCAGGTCAAAGCCGGAACCGGCTTTCAGCCTTGGCAGGAATCGCAGATACGGGCCGAGCTGTTCGGTAGCCAGCCGTCGAAGAAGACGAACCTAGGGGCCTCGGTGCGGGCGTGCCTGGATGAGGGCGGTACCTATGTGCTCGTGTGCACGGGCGTGGATTTGCCTGATGCGCAGGAGCGGCAGGCAGTCGGCCACCTCATGAACCTTTTGGCTAAGTGTGGGTACAAACGCGCCAAAGTCGAAGTGTGGAGCCAAAACAAGCTTATCGGATTACTCGAACCTTTTCCCTCGTTGCGGCTGAAGGTTAACGGCAAGGCGCAGTCCATGTTCCAGACACATAAGAGCTGGTCCCGCCAAGAAGACATGCGAAAGGCATTCCAGGCCGGTGACGACCAACAGAAGTTCGTGACGGTAGTGCGCACCGAACTCAATCGCACAGGTGAGGCAGTACACGTGCGTGTCACTGGCGAGCCAGGGATCGGGAAAACCCGTGCGGTCCTCGAGGCAACGGGGGCCGAAGACCTGGTGCCGCTCGTTGTCTATTGCGACTCCGCGGCAAAGTTCCGCGACAGCGAACTCATGCACGAGCTGTTGAAGGAGGACAACCACTTTTTCGTCATTCTCATTGTAGACGAGTGCGACGCTGACGCTCGGTCATACATATGGAACAAGCTCAAGAATCTCGGCCCACGAATCAAGTTCATCTCGATCTATAACGAACCTGACGACACGAGTGGCAACACCGTGTACATCGACGCCCCAGCTCTCGGTAAAGAAGAGATCATCGCGATATTGCACGAGTACGGTGTCCCGCCAGATAGAGTTGAGCGGTGGGTCGAGTTCTGTTCAGGATCTCCTAGGGTTGCCCACGTCATCGGAGCGAATCTGAAGAGCAACCCTGAGGACGTGCTGAAGTCACCGGACACGGTCGATGTCTGGGCTCGGTACATTGTTGGGAGAGACAATGCGCGAAGTGAGCCTGTGCGGCAACGAAGAATCGTCTTGGAACACCTGGCGCTGTTCAAGCGATTCGGCTTTGGCCCGAGAGTCAGCGCTGAGGCTAGGGCGATCGCCGCACACATCAGAGAGGCTGAACCGACAATTACGTTTTCGCGATTTGAGGAGATCGTTAAGGAGCTGCGAGTCCGCAAGATTCTCCAAGGCGAGAACACGCTCTACATCACGCCGAAGGCTCTCCACATCAAGCTCTGGGCAGATTGGTGGGATACCCACGGAAGTTCGTTCGAGCCAGAGGCATTCGCTGCCAAGCTGGACGGGAGCCTCGTGGCTTGGTTCGATGAGATGTTCAAATACGCGGCGCAGTCAAATGCTGCGCTCGGCGTTGTTGCTCGGCTATTGGGAGATAACGGCCCTTTTCGGGATGGGAGTTACTTGCAGGAGCGCCGTGGCGCTCGCCTCTTTCTCGCTCTAACGGAGGCTGACCCAAAGAGTGCGCTCGAGTGCCTGAAGCGAACCATCGGCACGTGGAGCCCCGACCGTTTGCTGGCCTTTAGCGAAGGCCGGCGAGAGGTTATCTGGGCGCTTGAGCGCATCGTGATATGGCGGGACCTGTTCACAGACGCGGCGCGCCTTCTGCTTCAACTCGCCGAGGCCGAAAACGAAACGTGGGGGAATAACGCGAGGGGGATATTCGCACGACTGTTTTCTCCTGGCTATGGCGCCGTTGCGCCAACCGAGGCTTCGCTGGAGGAACGGTTTCCGATCTTAAGAGAAGCGCTGGAGTCGGAGTCGAGCGGAAGACGCCGAGTCGCCCTGAAGGCCGTAGAGGTCGCGCTTGAGACTCATAATTTTAGCCGCTTCGCCGGCCCAGAGCGCCAAGGACTGAAGCGCGAGCCCAAGCTGTGGATGCCGAAGACCTACGGTGAATTGTTCGATGGCTATCGGCGGGTGTGGAACCTTGTGTGGGGCCGGCTGGACCAGTTGCCCGAAGACGAGCGGCAGAAGGCGATCGAGGTTCTCCTGAGCCGCGCGCGAGGGCTTGCCGGCATCCAGAATGTCCAGGGGATGGTCATTGACACGCTGACGGCTCTTGCGGGAAGGCCGTATGGCGATCGCAAAGGGATAGTCGAAACAATCGAACGAATACTCCACTACGACGGCAAGGCGCAACCGAGAGACGTACAAGACCGGTGGCGCGCTCTGCGAGATTCTCTGATTGGGACGGGATTTCATGCGCTCATGGAGCGCTATGTCGCGATGGATTTGCTGGAGGACAAATTTGGTGATGACGGGAAGCAGGTCGATAAAGTCGGGCCCAAGATCGAAGAGCTCGCGGGTCATGTTCTACGCGAGCCATCGCTGCTTGATGCTGAACTGCCCTGGCTTGTGACGAATGAAGCGAAGAATGGCTTTCGCTTTGGCTATGCGCTCGGCACAGGCGATAGCGACTGGTCGCAGCTGGCGAAGATTTGTGAAGCTCTGCGAAACGCAGGTGAGAAGCGAAGTGCGTTTTTTGCCGGCGGCTATTTCCGGGCACTTCGCGAACGAGATAGCGACCTGTGGGAAGGAACGCTAGACGAGCTAGCGAACGATCAGTGCCTGCGTGACTGCTTGCCAGAGCTGACCTGGCGCAGCGGGCCGTCCGATCGTTCGATGCTGCGCTTGCGGGACCTGGCCGGGCGCGGCCTTATACCAGTTGGCAGTTTTCACATGTTTGCCTTCGGAGGAGTGGTTCAAGGGCTGGCTGAAGACGTCTTCAGGTCGATAGTCGAGTTCCTGCTCGAGACGGGCGAGCGAGACGGAGTGCTGATCGCTCTGGATCTCTATCACTTCTACTATGCACCGAAGGACTCAAAGCATGCTTTGCCGAAGGAGCTCACCCTCCGGCTGCTGACGGCGCCGCAACTGTTTGTAAAGGGCGAACGGCACAATCGCGCGGACAGGCAGGAGTACGACTGGACGGAGATCGGAAAAGCATTCGTTCGAACTCACCCAGGAGCCAGCTTGCAGCTAGCAGACGTGATGCTTGAGCACTTCGGTCAGGACGGGACGATGGTAGAAGGCTTCCATTCCCAGAGCTATGCTGTTCTGGACGAAATCGTCGCCCGATTCCCTAGGCAAGTATGGCAGCGAATCACAAAGTATTTGGGCCCGCCGATCGATGAAAGGGCCTACCATCTGAAATCCTGGCTGCACGGGGAGGGAGCCCAGGATCGAGGCGGCGCAGGGGTTCTTGCGCTGATACCGGTCGAGGAGCTTTGGCGCTGGGCCGATGCAGATATCGAGAAGCGCGCATGGTACCTCGCTGATCTGGTTCCGAAGGAACTCTTTAGGGCGGAAGGCCGGGTCTGTTTGGCGCGTGAAGTGCTTGTGCGGTACGGGCAACGCCACGACGTGCGCAACAACCTGATGGCCAACTTTTCAAGCGAGAGCTGGTGGGGGCCGGAGAGCTTGCACTACGGAGTCAAGAAGGAGGAACTCCTTAACTTCAAGAAGGATGAGACGGACCCGAACGTGAAGCGATGGATTGACGAATATGTCGCTGCGTTGGACCACCAGATCGAACATGCCCGGATCGAAGAGGAGAGAGAGCATTAGACCCTGTGAGACGGCGTCTGCGGTGTAGACGGCGAGCCAATTCCGATGACTGATTTGGCTGGCAGCGCCCAGCGTTGAGAGCCCGCACGATGATCACGGCGCCACCGAGGCAGCTCCTTGAGGCTAACACGGATGGCTGGGTGGTTTTACTAGCAGATTGCGCCGCTGCTTGGAGAGGTCCGAGGCGAGAGGCGACTCGATGCCAATAACGTTCGGACTGCCGCGCGAACAAGAGGATTTTGCGGCGCGAAACTCGACGTTTCTAGAAGTTCTGCCGACGCTTACGCGGAGGATTGATGAGATCCTCGCGACGAGAACGGTTCACCCGGACCCTCGATTCGAAGGTGAACCGGAAGAGGTCTGGCAAAGCCGTCTGATCGCTCAGCGACTTGTGTTCTTTCTTGGTCGCCTCGCCGCGGAAGATTTCATGGAGATTCTGCTCCAGTGCGCTAACGGTTACGGCATGGCGGGTCTTAGGCTCTTACGGTCCATGTTCGAGGGAGTCGTCACAAGTCTGTTCGTGGGCCGGCATCCGGACCAAGCGAAAACCTTCATGGGGTACCACACCGTTCACCAGCGAAAATTCCTCAAGATCGCCGAGGCCGCTGGTATTGACCTCTCGGGGATCAGCCCTCCAGCGGAGCAGGCGCAGATCGAGGCGGAGTACCTTACGTCGAGAGAGGCATACCGCATGATGAAGTGTCCTGAGTGCGATGCGGTGCTTGCTGACGTGTCATGGACGAAGGCCGATCCGATCGCAATGGTGCGCGAACTTGGCCTCCAGGAACTTGCTGTTCAGTGTTACGCGTACACGACCCTCTACATTCATACGACTCCGACTCGCCTGATTTCTCGACTGCAGGAGACTGGAGACGTCGTGCGCTTCAAGGACGGCCCCCAACGACTGGAAGCGGATGCTGCGCTGGTCGGTGCACACTGTTGTATCGCTCACGTTTTGGAGAGTCACAATCGGATGTTTAATCTCGACATCACGGGGCTTGAGACAGAACTCGCCGCGGGTATAGAGCAGGCGTGGGGACCAGACGCGGGATGGCGCGTGCCGTGATCGGCGGCGAGACCCACGGTTGGGTGGAGCGAACGGGCTTGCGGGGCTACCGGACCGTCGCCTGGCGGTATTGTCTGCGATAGGGCGCGTACCTGTCGATAACCGTAGCGTCCCCCCGGAAAGCCCAGCACAGGGCCTGAAGATTACCCCTGGCGGCTCAGTAACGAACCACCATCAGAATTTGGATCCCTGGATACACGATGTTTAGTCAACACCGCGGAATTACGCGAATCAAAGAAGGTAGCGCGTGGCGGACTGTAAACACGGGTTTCAATCCCGCGGCGGCCGCGCTTTCATCCGAAATCCAGGACCAGCCGTCACCTGATTGACTCGGACTGTACTCGTACCGAGTGATTTGATTTCATCGGTTTCCATCCGCCTTCATCTAGGACGGGGATGAGGCCTAAGGTTGCGAATGAGAACGGATCGCGACGAATCATGTATCTGATGGTGGGGATGGCGCCGGGTCTGAAAATCCTGGTGTCGGCGGTTCAATCCCGTCCCTGCCCACCATTCTTTTCCAAGTAGTTGCCCATCATTTCCCTTCATTTGAGCCAGGGATTTCTAGTCCTGCACCAGGGTCCTCCTAAGTAGCTGCGATAGTTGCACTCGCATCCTCCAGAATGGTCAGAAACGGGTCGTTGTGCCCAGATTTGTGCCCGTTAGCGCCCCGCCGGGTTTGCCCGGGGCTGGAGGTTGAGCGACGGCCCCCGGAAAATGGGATTTTCCCTTGGCCCCTGGAAAGTCCGCCCTGGCGGGCACTGGCTTCAGCTGGCGGACTCTAGGATGGCCGCGGGTCCCGCTCCATGCGACCTTGGAAGCCCGGAGCGCGCCCTCTGCGTGAAGAAACAACTCGAGCTGCGGATGCTCGAGCTCGTCCACGCCTGAGGGGCCGTCGCAGGAGTCTAGGCTAGGCGACCTGGCGGGACGGGAGCGTCCGGTCCACCATCGCGAGCTCCTTGATACGGAGACGCAGCCCCACAGAGAAAGGCGGAAGCCGTTCTGAATCGCTGCAGCCCTGGTACCGGACCGTCAGCTCCACCGTGAGGTCCCCGCCACCGGGCGGGGCCGCGAACGTTAACGGCACGAGACCCCGGATTGTGCCGCTATGCACGGGTACCAGGTCGTCCAACCCCGGCACACGGCTCGGTTGAGCCGCTGGCCACTGGACAGCGCCGATCTCCACACCGGGAATCTCCGAGACATGAACCGTCAGCGGAACCGTGCTGCCCGGGGCCGGCGGCGCGAAAACGCGAAAGCTAGGTGCCATGTGGAGCTCGACGTTCAGGTGCGTGCGCTGGAAGAAACTGTAGGTGGGCGAGTCAAGCCAGGCACTAACCTGAATCGGGTGGCCGGGTGCGCTGGGCGTCGAGCCCGGCCGAGGTTCCAGAATGCTCAGGGTCTGGGCGAGCAAGGCCGCCCCCGTATCGCGCTCGCGATAACTCTCGTGGAACCGCTTCCCCACGATGACGCCGGACTCGTCGAGGACAAACACGCCCGGGTATGGAAGATTCGTATGCCGTGGGTCCGGCTTGATCCCGTACGCGGCATGGTCTTCTTGCACGCGCTCGTTGATGAGGCCGAGGCGCCGGATGACATGGCTGCCTTCGTCCGAGAGCAACGGAAACGTGATGTCGTGCTTGTCGGCGAAGGATCGAAGCACCGCCACGGCGTCATAGCTCAGGGCGAAGAGGGCGACGCCCTCCGCCTCGAGCCGAGGCTGCACCTGGTGCAGCTGGACCAGCTGCGTCTTGCAGAACGGTCACCAGTCAGCGCTACGGTAGAAGACGACCAGCGCTTTTCGATGTCGGCGCGCGGAGTGCAGGTCCACCGTCGCGCCACTCTGATCCGGCAGCCGGATGTCGGGGAAGCGCGTGCCCTCGCGTGGACCTATGGTCGAGAAGTCTCTAGGCGGCAGGGACATCGGATCCTTCTTCTCTCAAAGAGAATACCTGGCCGCCTGCCTTGAGCGTGGCCGACCACGTGAGCCGGATCGCGTCCTTGACGCTCTGGTGCGCGGGGCAGCCCAGCGGATGAGCCGCCAGCGCACGCTCGGTCGCCTCGCGTGACTCCGCGGGCACGGTCAGGTCGTAGTGAACGTGAATCGACTTGATGCGAATGGTCTTGCCGATGCCGGAGATGCGCCCCTCGACGGAGGCTTTGTAGGACTCGCGATCGTACTCGATTTTGCGCCCTGCCAGGGCGCCGCGCAGCGTGCCGTACATTCAGCCGGCGACGGCGGCCACGATGTGATCGAGCGTCGAGGCGACGGGCGGGCCCGGAGGCGCGCCGTAGTATTCGCGGAGCGCGCCCTGGACACCGTATACGACTGGCTCGGGCACCTCTCCAAGGAAGGCGTTGCGGGCCCCACCGCGGTACTCGAGCCGCGCGCGGGAAATGTACTCGAATGGATCAGGCATGTGTGGCCTCCTGGGTACGGGTGATCGCCTCGCTCGCGACGGTCTGCGACGTGGCGAGGGTAGCACGAGGCGGAGGAATGATCCCGCCGCCGGCAGCGATGAGTGCGCAGGCGACGCAGACGATCGCGAGCGCTGTGGGCAAGCCGGCTGCCTCGGCGGCCAGGCCGATCAGCGGCGGCCCGGTGAGGAAACCGAAGTAGCCGGTCGTGGCCACAGCCGCGAGCGCGGTGCCCGGCGGTATGCCCCGTGTGCGACCGGCCGCGCTGAAGAGAATCGGAATGAGGTTCGCCACGCCGAGCCCGACGAGGCCGAAGCCGAGCAGGGCAATGGCCCGATGCCCGACGAGCAGAGACATCGCGAGGCCACCTCCAGCGAGCGCTCCGGAGAGCCGGAGAAGCCGCGCCGCGCCCATATCCTGCGCGAGGCGGTCTCCAACCAGCCGTCCAAGAGCCATGGCGAGCGAGAAGGCCGCGAAGCCCGTGGCCGCGATGGCCGTCGTAGTGCCGAGCGAGTCGCGAAGGTAGACGGCGCTCCA